>Ga0315912_10006219_pt1 | contig 10752 bp, 5 predicted proteins | sample VfabasoilMG_FD_204469 | JGI IMG/M metagenome (GOLD analysis project Ga0315912, IMG submission 204469) | Garden soil microbial communities collected in Santa Monica, California, United States - V. faba soil | ecosystem: Environmental > Terrestrial > Soil > Garden | place: USA: California... | reverse complement strand
ACTCGTGAACCAGGCGGTCGAGGATGAAATTGTCGCGCTGTTCGGAATCCCGGTCTCGCACGAGGATGACGATCTGCGTGCCGTGCGGGCCGCACTCGAGTTGCACGCACATCCGTTCGCAGCGGAGGTTGGACTGCCAGCGGGATCCGTCGCGTTGCGTTCCGGTATCCACGCGGGACCCATCGTCGCGCAGCGGCTCAATGACGGGCAGCGTCGTTTTGGCGTGACCGGCTCGGCGGCGCAAATCGCCGTGCGGATCGCAGCCATCGCGCCGCGGGACTCGATCCTGTTGAGCGCGGAATGCCAGCGCATCGTCGCGCCCTTCGTGCACACGGTGGCGCAACCGGCTGTCGTTTTCCAGGCGGACGCGGAGCCGGTGATCCCGCATCGCGTGATCGGAGAGTCTGGCCTGCAGACGAGACTGGAGGCGGCCGCGCGCAAGGGGCTTTCGCCCTATGCCGGCCGTCAGTCGGAGCTCGCAGCACTCGAGTCCCAATTCGCGCGTGCGCGCTCCGGACGTGGCGAGGCCGTGTTGGTCATCGGCGAGGCGGGGCTCGGAAAGAGCCGTCTGCTCTATGAGCTGCAGGCGCGCCTCGAATCGCCGGGCGTGCACGTGCTGCAAGGGAGATGCCGCTCCTACGGCGGGCTCGCGCCCTATTCGCCCTTCGTCGAAGCGTTGCGCGTGCTGCTCGGACTGCCGGCGGATGCGCGCAGCGTGGACGTCGACGAGGTGGTGGCCCGCATCCTCGCGCGGTCACGTGCCCTCGAAGGTTTCGTTCCCCTCTATCTACATCTGCTGTCGCTGCGCAGTGATGCTTATCCACTGCCGCAGCACCTGCGGGGAGAACCGCTGCAGGCCGCTCTCGGTGAAGCCCTGACCAGCTTTCTGACGACGGTGGCGGACGAGTCACCGGTTCTGCTGCTGCTCGAGGACTGGCACTGGAGTGACGAAGGATCGCGCGAGACCTTGCGCCAGCTGGTCGAAGTGGTGGACGCGCATCCGCTTCTGGCCGTGGTCACCAGCCGTCTGGAGCGGGCCCCCCACGACCTGCCCTGGGCTTCCTCGCGCCTCCAGCTCGCGCCGCTCAGCTTCGAGAATTCATTGGAAATCATTCGCGCCGCGCTGCATGTGCCGCGCGTGTCCGACGAACTCGCGCGGCACGTGCACGAACGTACCGGTGGCAACCCGTTCTTCCTCGAGGAAATCTGCCAGACGCTCCTCGAGCGAAAGCTCGTCACGGAGCGTGACGGTGAGGGCGTCGTCGCGGGCGGCGTCGCCGCTCTTTCGCTCCCTGATACGGTGCAGGCCGTCATACGCTCGCGCCTTGATGGCCTCGATGCGGAATCACTCGAGGTGTTGCGTATCGCGTCCGTCATCGGGCGCGACTTCTCACGGGGTTTGCTGGTCGACTCCATGCGTGAAGGTGCGGATCCAGGTCCGGCACTCTCGCGACTCAAAGCGGCCGGCCTCGTTCAACCGACCGGCGTGGTTCCCGAGAGCTCGTACCGCTTCAAACACGTGCTGACGCGTGAAGTCACCTACGACAGTCTCCTGGCGCATCAGCGGCGAGCGATGCACGGTCGCGTCGGGCGCGCCATCGAACGCCGCGAGTCCCACGACGAACACGCCGACGTGCTCGCGCATCACCTCGGGCTTGCGCAGGAATGGAGCTCCGCCGCCCACTACGGCCGCCGTGCCGCGGAACGCGCCATCGCGCTCAGCCAGTTCGCGGATGCGCTCGCCACACTCGATCGCGTGCGCGAATCGCTGGCTTGCCTGCCCGAGCCCGAGCGCAGCCCGGACTTCCTGGCCGATGTGTTGCTTCAGCAGGAGCGCTTGTGCGAAATCCTGGGACAACGCGGCCGGCAGCAGGAACTGATCGGCGAACTGGTCGCGCTGCTCGCTCCGCTCGGCGCTTCCGAACGGCTGGCCCAGTCCTATCTACGTCAAGGCGATCTCCTGATCCTCCTCAAACGGTACAACGAGGCCGATCGCGTGCTGAGCACCTCGCTGCGGCTTTCGCGCGAGCGCCGCGACGCCGGCCTCGAGCGGCATGTACTGCGCAGCATCGGCCTCTTGCGCTGGCACGAAGAACGTTATGAAGAGGCGCTGACGATCACCGAAGCGGCGCTCGAAATCGATCGGCAGAGAAACGACGAGCTCGCCGTGGCCGGCGATCTCGCGAATCGCGGGTTCATTCTCAAGAGCATGGGCAAGTTCGATCTCGCGCGCGCGAGTCTCGAAGAGGCCATCGCCATCCCCGCGCAGGCGGCTGAGCCTGCGACACTCGCCTACACATTGCAGGGACTCGCGAATGTCTATCGCTCCCTGGGAGATATCGATCGGGCAATGGAGCTCTTGCAGCGGACCGAGGAAATTTCGCAACGTCACCGCCGGCCGTTGTTGCGCTCGTTCCACTTGATGGGAATCGCGCACGTCCATTTGCAGCGCGGCGAGATCGACGAAGCGCTGCGAACCTACGAGCAATCGGTGGAGACCAGCCGGCGTGCGCGGCACGCCGATGGATTGGTGCAGTCGTTGCGCGCGCACGGTGAAGTGTTGTTCGGACTCGGCCGGGATTCGGAGGCGCTGCCTCGCCTTCAGGAGGCTGCGCGCCTGTTCGCTCAGCTGGGCGACGCACAGGGCGAGGTGGAAATGCTGGCATCGATCGCCGCGCTGCATGAACGTACGTCCTCCGCCCCGGCGGCCATCCAGGCCTGGCAGGACGTGCGGCGGCTGCGCGTGCAACTCGACGATGCCCGCGGCGAACTCGAAGCACTCGACGGCAGCATCCGCACGCAGCGACGCGCCGGCGTACCGCGCTCGGAAGTGACGCCGAATCTCGAAGATGGTTTGGCGCTCGCCGCACGACTCGGCGACCGGCAGCGAGAGGCCTCGTTGCGCAATACGTTCGGCATCCTCGAGTGGGAGGAGGGCCGATATGCCTCCGCCTTGCGGCACTATGAGCGCTTCCTGGCCCTGGCACGCGAGCTCGACGATCGCGGCTGTGAGGGACTCGCGCTCAACAGCCTGGGCGTCACGTTGAGCCGCCTGAACCGCCACGAGGAAGCGCGCACCGTCCTCGAGGAAAGCATCGCGCTCAACGAGGCAGCCGGAGACCAGCGATTGCACGCGCACGCGCTCGGCGCGCTGGCTGGTGTCTATCGATCGAGTGGAAGAATCGAAGCCGCGGCCGAATGCCAGGCGCGCGCGGAAAAACTCAGGAGCTCCAATGCCACGTTACATCATTGAACGCAGTGTTCCCGGAATCACCCCTGAAGCGCTCGACGCGGCCGCCCGCCGCTCGATGGAGGTGATCGACGGAATGCCAGGCGTGCGCTGGATCCGCAGTTACGTGTCGACCGCCGAAGGCAAGATCTACTGCGAATACGACGCGCCGAATCCCGAAGCGATTCGCGAGCATGCGCGTCGCGCCGGACTCCCCGCGGACCGAATCTCCGAGGTATGGCTCGAAGTCAGTCCCGCGATGTTCAATTAACGGCGGCGTGGCGCACCGGTGGAGCGGCAGCGCGTTGGAGGAACGTCCCCATTAACCCCAGCGTGGGGTCTCATCGGGGCTGATGCCTAACATCGTCTTCGCCACGAGTTCGTGCGTGAGCATGGAATTGCCTGGATGCACGCGGCCAAGGCGTGCGTCGCGGAAAATCTGCTCGAGACCATTCTTGCGGAAGATTCCGAAGCCGCCGCCCAATTCCATGGCCAGATCCACGACGCGCCAGGAGTTTTCCACCGCGTGATATTTCGCGGTCATGATCTTCGCCGGCCACGTGGCGCCGTGATCGACGCCGTTGGACCAGTCCTGTGCCACTTTCTCCAGCAGCGGTTCGATGCATTCGATGGTGAGACCCATCTCAGCCACGCGATGCTGCACTTCCGCGTGGTATGACATGGGCCGGCTGAGAGCGAGCACACGTTTGCCCTTCACCGACTCGAGCGTCATGTCGAGCGCGCGCCGCGCAAGGCCGTAGTAGATGTTGCCGAATCCAAGCAGAGCCCAGGCAAAGATACCGAGCACGAACAGATCCATGCCCGCCGCGCCCGCCGGAACGATACGAGAAACATATTTGTCCGGCACGAACACGCCATTGAGGACGGTGTCTTCGCTGCGCGTGGCGCGCATCCCCATGACATCCCAGGTTTCCTCGATCCGGCAGCCTTCCGTGTCGCGCGGCATGAAGGCGTGAACCACCTGCGGAATGGGGCCGCTGGTATCCATGCCGTGAATGCCGAGGAAGTTCCAGACCGGACCCAGGCTTCCGAACTGCTTTCGCCCGGTGAATCGATAGCCGCCCTCGACGCGCTCCGCCTTGGTCGTCGAAAGCAGCACGGGGATGTCGTTGCCGGCCTCCGCATGCCCAGCCGCCAGCACGGCGCCGTTGATCGAAGCCTCCAGCAACCATTGCAGCGAGCGATCGCCCTTGTGCCAGAGGTCTGCGGCTACGCCGGTCCAGTACAGATGCATGTTGATGGCAAGTGCCGTCGGTGCTGCGTAGTAAGCCAGCCGGCGCTGCTCCCGGACGACCTGCGCCAACGACCAGCCGGCACCGCCGAGCTCCACCGGAACCGCAACCTGCAGGTAGCCGGATTTACGCAGTTCCTCGAAGTCTTCGGTGAAAAAGCGGTTCTCTCGGTCATAGCCCGGACATCGGGCGGCGAACCGCTCGAGCATCGGCTCGCTGAGGGGAGACTTGCTGGTTGAATAGAACACGCACCCGGCAGCCGGCATGGAACTCATCGGGAATCCTCCTGGGGGTCCTTCTTCTAAAAGCCGGAAATCCCGGAAAACCGGCTCACGATCGTACTCTTCCAGACCCGGCGGCGGGCGGGGCGCGTAAGAGCCCTCCTACGCTGTGTAGTCCGCCCGCTGGCAGGGAATTTCTGGGATCGCAGATACACTCGCCTCCCTGAATACATTCCAATCAGGTTCCCATGAGCCAGAGTGCGTCGCTCTCCGTGATCGACTCGCCGGGCACCTCGCCCTCGCGCCGTGTTCAACAGCTTCCTTTGAGCGAACTCGCGGTTGCAAACCGCCAGCGCGATGCCCTCTATCTACTGAGCGAGCAGCTGCACCAGGCTGCCTCCATCGACGATGTCTACGGTGCGGCGATGGATGCCATCGAGTCGGCGCTCAATTGCAACCGGTCCGCCATCCTCTTGTTCGACGGTGCCGGGGTCATGCAATTCGTGGCGTCGCGTGGACTCTCGGATGCTTACCGTACGGCGGTCACCGGCCACTCGCCGTGGAAGCCGGGCGATGCGGGCGCGCAACCCCTCACGATTGCGGATGTCGCAGCGTCGGATCTGGACGACGACCTCAAGCAGACCGTTCTCGGGGAGAGCATCGGGGCCATCGCTTTCATACCGCTGGTGTCGGACGGAGTCCTGATCGGCAAGTTCATGGCCTATTCGCGGGAGTCGTACACCTTCACGAATGATGATGTGTCCGTCAGCCTCGTGATTGCACGTCAACTGGCCTTCGCGATCGAGCGCCAACGCACGAACGCGCAGCTCGAGGAAGAACTCAACGCGACCCGGCTCCTGCAAGGTCTCAGCATCGAGATGGCGCACGAGGCAGACGTCGAAGGGCTGTACGCCAAGCTCGTCGATGTCGCGAGAACGATCATGCGCTCGGACTTCGCGAGCATGCAGCAGTACTACCCCTATCTCGGCGCGCGAGGCGAACTGAAGCTCATCGGGCACTACGGTTTCAGTGCCGAAGCCGCGAAATTCTGGGCCTGGGTGCGCGCGGATTCCGCGTGCACCTGCGGCGTCGCCATCTCGAGGCGTGAACGGGTCATCGCCGCCGATGTGGAGAACACGCCGTTCCTGGCAGGTACCATCGACCAGGCCCAATTGCTGGCGTCGGGAATTCGTGCGGCGCAGACAACGCCCTTGATTTCACGCGTGGGCGAGCTCGTCGGCATGATCTCGACTCACTGGAAGCAGCCGCACACGCCATCGGAGCGTGACCTGCGCCTGCTCGACATCCTGGCGCGACTGGCGGCCGATCTCATCGAGCGCAAGACGCAGGATGAAGAGACCCGCCGACGCGAAGAGCGGCTGCGCACCTTGACGCAATTGCTCACCGATGTGCCCTGGCAGGCGAGGAGTGACGGCGCTTTTGCCGAGCTGCAGGTCGCCTGGGAGAACTACACCGGCCAGACGTGGGACCACCACGCCGGGCATGGCTGGTTCGATGCATTCCACCCGGACGATCGTGAAGCGGTGCGAACCTCCTGGGCTGCGGCCTGTTTCGAAGCCCACTCCTATGAATGCCAGGCGAGGCTCTGGCATGCGCCGAGTTCGGACTACCGGCGCTGCCTGATTCGCGCGACGCCGATCCGCAACGAAGACGGCACGGTGCGCGAATGGGTCGGGTCGTGCACTGACGTGCACGCCGTTCCGGACTGCAGCGCTCGAGGTTGAAAGAAACTGGCCCGCGCGTGACCGCGGGCCAGTGGTCGATCAGCGATCGCGAACGATCACCAGGCGTAGATGCTCGCCCAGGCGAACTGGCCCGCGGTTACCGAGAAGTAGTAGTAACCGTCGGCCGATCGCGTGAGCGGGAGCTGGCCGCAGCTGCGAGCCACGCCGCCTACCGTGAGCGTCCGTCCGTCGAAGTTCGAGCAGCCCCAGCCGGCGATGTTCTGGTTGGTCCGGTAGCAGACCGCGCCCGTGGTGTTGAAGTTGCCCGACTGGTTCGTGAACGTCACCGGGTTGGCGCAGGTGCCACCGGATCCGCCGGTCGTGTTGAACGTCGCGGTGACATTGCGAGCCGCCGTCATCGACAGCACGCAGCTGCCGGTGCCGGAACACGAGCCGCTCCATCCCGCGAATGTCGAGCCGCTCGCCGCCGCGGCGGCCAGCGTCACGGACGAACCACTCGCGTAGTTAGCCGTGCACGAAGTGCCGCAGTTGATGCCGCTCGGGCTCGAGGTCACCGTGCCGGTGCCAGTGCCCGCACGGGTCACTGCCACCGCGAACGTCGAAGCGGTGTTGAACGTCGCCGTCACCGAACGTGCCTGCGACATCGAGACCGTGCAGGTGCTGGTGCCGGAGCACGCACCGCTCCAGCCCGCGAAGCTCGCGCCGCTGCCGGCCGCTGCCGTCAGCGTGACCGAGGTGCCGCTCGAGTAGCTGGCACTGCAGGTGCTGCCGCAGTTGATGCCCGCCGGGGCGGAAGTGACAGTGCCCGTGCCACTGCCGGCCTTGCTGACCGACAAAGCAAACGACGCGGTCGTGCTGTTGAACGTCGCCGTCACCGCGCGCGCGGCGGTCATCGAGACCGTGCACGTCGTCGCCGTGCCGCTGCAGGCGCCACCCCAGCCTCCAAAAGTCGAGCCGCTCGCCGCGGACGCCATGAGCGAGACCGACGTACCGCTCGAGAAGTTCGCGTTGCAGGTGCTGCCGCAGCTGATGCCGGACGGTGTCGACGTCACCGTGCCGCTGCCCGCGCCGCTCTTGGTCAGCGTGAGCGCGAACGAGGAGCTCGTGCCGCCGACGCCTCTCATGATGGCGTTCAGACCGTTGGTGTCGGTCACCGCACCCGTGCTGCGGTTGAACATTCCCATGACTTCGCCACCGGAACCCAGCTGCACGCCGTTGTCCCAGTAGAAGACCTTCATGCCGTTGGTGGTCGCGGTCTTCGTGACGAACTCGAGGTAGTACTGGCGCGAGGCTTCGTCGATGTTCGGACGGCGGCCCACACCGAACTCACCGATGATCACCGGGATGCCATTGGCTACCCACTTGGCGCGAACCTGGTTGAACAGGTCGGTGTGGTAGTTCTCCTGCGCCCACGAGCACTGGCTGTACTGCGGGAACTGCGCGCCCCACGCGAGGCACGGTCCACTGGTGTTCAGCGTGTAGTCGTACGGATCGTAGTGATGCACCTCGACGATCAGCCGATTGGACGCGCTGTCCGTGGGCATCGTGAAGTAGTGCAGGCCGTGCCACATGTTGGTGTTGTACGTCTGCACGACCAGCGTGCGCGTGGCGTTGTTGCCGCCGGTGGCGCGCACCGCGTTCACGAAAGTCTGGTTGTACGACTGCTGCACGGTGATGTGCTCGGACGTCGGCTCGTTGTAGTCCGCGTGCACCTCGTTCGTGCCTGCGAACAACAGGCGCTCGTTGTACGTCTTGAACGTGTTCGCGATCTGCGTCCAGTACGCGTTCTGCTTGACGTTGACGGCCTGCTGGAACGAGAACGTCGGATGGTCCTGCAACCAGCCGTTGTCCCAGTGGATGTTGATGATGACGTACATGCCCTGGTTGTAGGCGTAGTCCACCACGGTTTTCACGCGCGCCATCCACGTCGCGTCGATCGTGTTGTTCGACGAATGGCAGTCCCAGGAAACGGGAATGCGGATGGCGTTGTAGCCCGCCGCTTTCACGGCGTTGATGAGCGTCTGCGTGGTGGCCGGATTGCCCCACGCGGTTTCGCTGCAGATCGCGTCGAGCGTGTTGCCGAGATTCCAGCCAACCTTGATGCCTCCCGCGACGGTCTGCGCGGTGGGAAGCTGGGCGTGGGAAGGAGCTGAAATGGACGCAAGCAGCAACGCGCAAAGCGCGAGCCCGCTGCGCCATTTCGCAGCGGAAGGTCTGCGAAGTGACATAGGTCCCCCTGGGTTGATCATTCCATCGATCGTGTACGGCGCAGGGGAGCCCCCACTCATCCATGAGCCGACGCGAGGATTCTATGCGATGACACCGGTGTAAACGCAATGCCGGTGAATACTGGCGGCGCTATTCTTGCTAGCCGATTGATTCGAGGAGCCTTCGATGACTCAATCACTCTCGCGACGCCGCGCTCTCGCTGCAATGGCTGGCGCTGTGTCCTGTGGCTCGATTGTCTCGTCACCTGCGTGGGGAAAGGATCGCATGCGCGTATTCATCACCGGATCCACCGATGGCCTTGGCCGCGGCGCCGCGCAGACATTGATCGACGAAGGCCACCAGGTCGTTCTGCATGCACGTTCCAAACAACGTGCGTCAGCGCTGTCCGGCCTCGCGCCGCGCGCTGCGGGCGTCGTCATCGGCGATCTCGGCAGCGCCGCGGAAACGCGGTCGATTGCCGAGCAGGTGAACAAGATCGGGCGCATGGATGCCGTCATTCACAACGCCGGCATTTATCGCGAACCCAATCGAGGACCCACGCCCGACGGTCACGCGAAAGTACTCGCCGTGAACGTACTGGCGCCGTACATGCTCACCGAGCTCATCGCGCGTCCCGACCGCCTCATCTATCTCAGCAGCAGCATGCACTACGGCGGCGAGCCGTCATTGCGCGACATCGATTGGGTCGAGCGGCGCTGGGACACGAACCAGGCTTACTCCGAAAGCAAGCTCTTCATCACCGCGCTTGCGATTGCGCTCGCGAAGCGATGGCCGAAAACGCTGTGCAACGCGGTCGACCCGGGTTGGGTGCCCACGAAGATGGGTGGCGCGGGTGCGCCCGACGATCTCGAAGAAGGGCATCGCACGCAGGCCTGGCTCGCGGTCAGCGATGATGCCGCCGCGAAAACCAGCGGCGGCTATTGGCATCATCGCAAGCAGCGCAAGCCGGCGGCCGACGCGCTCGATGCGGCCTTTCAGGACAAGCTCATCGCGAAGCTCGCCGAGTTGACGGGCGTCAAGCTCTCTTGAGGTCGGACGTCGATATCGCGATCGTGGGTGGAGGCGCTGCGGGAATCGGTGCAGCCCGCCGCCTTTCGGCATCCAACTACTCGACCGTGTTGCTCGAAGCAGATTCGCGGCTCGGTGGCAGAGCGTGGACTCGCGAGATTTCGGGTTTCTCTCTCGATCTCGGTTGCGGCTGGTTCCATTCTGCCGAGCGCAACTCCTGGGTCCCCATTGCAGAAGCCGCGGGGCTGACTATCGATCGCAGGAAGGCGCAGTGGGGCAATCAATATCGCGATCTGGGATTCTCGAAGGGCGAGCAGCTCGTGGCTCACAAGGCCTTCGGAGAGTGGATGCATCGTCTCGAGCGCTCACCGCCGTCCAGCGATCGCGTGGCCGACGCGCTGGATCCGGCATCCGAGTGGAACAACTACATCCGCACCATCGTGGGCTTCATCAGCGGAGGAAGTCCCGAACAGCTTTCGATCGCCGACTATCGCGCGTATGACGATGCCTCGTCGGAGAACAACTGGCGTGTTCCATCAGGCTTTGGCTCGCTGGTTGCCCGCAGCGCTCCTGCCAATGTGGACATTCTTCTCTCGACGGCGGTCGAGGCGATCTCGCTGACCGCCAACGGCGTCACGCTGGACACGCCGGCGGGTTCCGTGCACGCGCGGGCGGTGATCATCGGTGTCTCGACCGCCGTGCTCGCGGGCGACGGCCTGAAACTCCCCGCCGAACTCGAACCATGGCGCAAGGCTGCGAGCTGCTTGCCACTCGGGCGAAACGAAAAGCTGTTCCTGGAAATCATCGGCGAATCGCTGTTCGCTCCCGAGACCCAGTTGTTAGGCAACCCGCGCGAGCGCACGGCCTCGTACTACATCCGGCCCATGGGCGCGCGTGTGATCGAGGGCTTCTTTGGAGGCGAGGGCGCCCGCTTCGTTGAAGAGGCAGGACATGCTGCCGGATTTGACTTCGCGATCGGGCAGCTCGTCGCCTTGTTCGGAACTGACACTCGCCGTGCGCTGCGCCCACTCATCGGTTCCGACTGGAGCCGCGCGAGGTACATCGGTGGTGGCTACAGCTATGCGCTGCCGAAGCATGCCGCCGCG
>Ga0315912_10006218_pt1 | contig 10752 bp, 8 predicted proteins | sample VfabasoilMG_FD_204469 | JGI IMG/M metagenome (GOLD analysis project Ga0315912, IMG submission 204469) | Garden soil microbial communities collected in Santa Monica, California, United States - V. faba soil | ecosystem: Environmental > Terrestrial > Soil > Garden | place: USA: California... | reverse complement strand
GGCCCGGGCAGTGGCGCACCTCGAAGCGCAGCTCGCCGACCGTGACCGCGTCGCCGCCGTGCAGCCAGCGGTCGGGCGTGAAGCGACGCGTGCCGGGCACGCCGAACATGCGGCCCTGCTGCTCCAACTGGTCGATCCAGAAACTCTCGTCCGGGTGGGGGCCCTCGATGGGCACGCCAGCGCGCTCGGCCACCTCGGCGACGCCACCGCAATGGTCGACGTGGCCGTGCGTGACCAGCACCTTCTCCAGCGTGGCACCGCGCTTTTGCAGCAGCTCGAACAGGCGGTCGACCTCGCCGCCGGGGTCGACGAAGGCGGCGCGGTTCGTGGCCGGGCAGATGAGCAGCGAGCAGTTCTGCTGGAACGGGGTGACGGGAACGATGGCGAGCTTCATGAGGTGCGACGCTGGTTTTGGCAACCATTTTTAACCATCGCCCTCGGAAGACGAAAAGCAGCGAGCCCCCCCGCCTGTTGGCCCGGCCGGAGATCACCGTACCGCGCGAGCGGGGTTCCATGAACGATGTCGGGGCGCCATGCATCGCCCACCTTGCTGGGCCAAGCTGGTCCGTCACGGATCGAGGCGGAAACCCACCTTCAGCTTCACCTGGAAGTGCCCGACCTTGCCTTCGGCGACATGGCCGCGTGTCTCGGTCACCTCGAACCAGTCGATGTGTCGCAGCGTCTTTGCCGCGGTCTCGATGGCCTGGCGGATTGCATCGTCGGTGCCGGCCTTTGACGAACCGACCAGCTCCACCACCTTGTACACATGATCCGACATGGCTTGCTCCTTGGGATGTGCGCCCGCACGATCGTGGCAGCTCAGCCTACTCCGCTTGCAGCGGGTGCGGAAGGCCCAGAAACTCCACGGTGCCTTGTGCGGCGCAGATCGTGACCTGGCCTACGCGGCCTTCGCCTTCGCAAGCTGTTCGACCCGGCCCGCGACCATGCGCACCTTGCGCGGCGCGGCCATCCAGACGGCAACTGTCGACACCACGCTCAAGCCGGCCGCGATCCAGAAGGCCAGCGCGTAGCTGCCCGAGGCATCGTGGAGCACGCCAGTGAGCCACGGGCCCAGCGCGCTGCCGCCCATCAACGCCACCATGACCGTGCCGAAGATGGTGGCGTAGCGCCGCCCCTGGAAGATTTCGACGACGATCGCACCCATCACGGAGGTCACTCCGTAGCCCAACAAACCCTGCGCAGCGACCATCAGGTAAAGCAATGCCGGCGCCGGCGAGTGCTCGAGCCCGATCAGGGCCAGATAGCAGATCACGAACCCCAGGCAGCCGACCGTCCACGCCCATTCGCGGCCGATGCGGTCCGAGACATGGCCCAACACGATCTGCCCGGGAACGGCGACCAGGGCGACGGCTCCCAAGGCCCAGGCCGCGTCGGCTGCACCGAAGCCGATCTCGGTGAGGTACTTGGTCTGGTGCACCTGCACCGCGTACCAGGCGAAGCCCCCGCAGAAGAACGCGCAGGCGATCCACCAGAAGCGGGCGGTGCGCAGTGCGAGCGGCAAGGTCCAGTCGATCGCCGTCCACACCGGATCGACGACATTGGCTGCACTGCGCGCGGCGGCGGCAGCGGCCGTCCGGCTGTCGCCGTCGGGGTGCAGCCCCAGGTCCTCGGGCCGCCGTCGCAGCAGCAAGGTCAGCGGCGCCAGCACCACCAGCAGCACGATACCCAGCGTCCAGCAAGCGCTGCGCCAGTCGCTGCGGTCCATGAAGAATTGCATCCAGGGCAACAGCACGATCGAGCCGACGCCGACGCCCGCAAAGGCCAGGCTGATCGCCAGCCCGCGCCGGCGCACGAACCAGTTGGGCAAAAACAGAGACTGCCCGGTGTAGCCCAGGCAGACACTGCCGCCGCCAACCAGCACGCCGAGCGTGGCGTACAGATGCCACGGTGCCGTGATACGGCTTGCCAGCAGCAAACCGGCACTCATCATGGCCACGCCCAAGCCCATCACGGCGCGCGGGCCGTGGCGGTCCATCAGCCAACCCAGTGTCGGGCTGAGGGCTGCCGAGACGACGAAACCGAACGAGAAGGCGCCAGCGATGACGCCGCGCTCCCAGCCGAACTCGCTCAGTATCGGCGGGAACAACAGTGAGAAAGCGGTACGCGCATTGATGCCGATGCCGGTGCTGACAAAGGCAATGGCGACGATGATCCAGCCATAGAAGAAGGGCAGGCGCACAGTTCGGTTCCTCAGGTGCGGACGACCATCGCATATTGAGGCCGCGAAATGCGCCGTTCAATGACCTGCCAGGTCATGCGGGTTCGGCAGGAGACGACCTCGAAGCGGGAATGGCGTTGGAGTTCCCCAAGCGTCGGCGACGCTAGCCGGCATCGACCAGCTCCTGCAACTGCCGGAGGTGCTGACGCTCGTTTGCAGAGCGCCACATGGCGCTGCGAAAATTGCGCGATGCAGATCCAGAACCTGAACCAGGCGGTCACGCCGGAGTTGCGCGAGTGGATGCTCGCGCAGGTGTGCGCGGGTTGTGCGCAGGACGACATCCTGAAGGCCATGCATGCCAGCGGCTGGGACGACGACGTGGCGCGCGCCGCGCTGGCGCAGATGCATCAGCCGACGCCGGCGCAGGCCGTGCCCCACGACGTCGGCTCGCCCGTGCCCGGCCCCGGCCCGTCCGACGCACCGGGCCTGCTGCGCCTGCCCGATCGCGAAGTGCAGGTGCTGCTGACGATGCAGCGTCCGCGTGTCGTGCTCTTCGGCGCTTTCCTGTCCGATGCCGAATGCGACGCACTGATCGAGCTGTCGCGCCCGCGGCTGGTGCGCTCGGAGACCGTGGACCACCGCAGCGGCGGCAGCGAAGTCAATGCCGCGCGCACCAGCGACGGCATGTTCTTCGAGCGCGGCGAGCTGCCACTGATCCAGCGCATCGAGCAGCGCATCGCCGCGCTGCTGCATTGGCCGGTGGACAAGGGCGAGGGGTTGCAGATCCTGCGCTACCGGCCCGGCGCGCAGTACCGGCCGCACTTCGACTACTTCGACCCGGCGCAGCCCGGCACGGCCGCGGTGCTCAGGCGCGGCGGCCAGCGCGTGGGCACGCTGATCATGTACCTGCAGGTGCCGGCAAACGGCGGCGCGACGGTCTTCCCCGACGTCGGCCTGGAAGTGGCGCCGGTGAAGGGCCACGCGCTGTTCTTCAGCTACGACCGGCCGCACGAATCCACCGGCACGCTGCACGGCGGTGCACCGGTCACCGACGGCGAGAAGTGGATCGCCACCAAGTGGCTGCGCGAGGGCGTGTTCGGCTGACCAAGCGTCCGGGCCCGATGACGTCGCCAGCACGCGAAAGGGCAAGCCCCCCCGCGTCAGAGCCCCAACCAACGCGCCACGATGTTGCGCTGCATCTCACTAGTGCCGGAGTAGATGGTCGAGCCGATCGCGTCGCGCAGCGTGCGTTCGACTTCATATTCCTCCATGAACCCGTAGCCGCCGCGCAGTTGCACGGCGTCGAGCGCCGTGCGCACCAGAGTCTCGCTGACGAAAAGCTTGGTGATGGCGGCATCGAGCGAAATGCTGCGGCTGGCACCGAGTCGGCTGGCGGTGCGGTAGACCAGCAGCCGCGCAGCCTCGAGTTGCACCTTCATGTCGGCAATCTTGTGCGACACCGCCTGGAACTTGCCGATCGGCTGTCCGAACTGGCTGCGCGACCTGGCGTAGTGCACCGTGCTCTCTATCAGCCGCTCGATGGCACCAATGTGCAGCGCCACCAGCAGCGAGCGTTCCCATTCCATGGCGGTGCCGAAGACCGCCGAGCCGCCACCGACCGCGCCGAGCACGGCCTCGTCGGCGACCCAGACATTGTCGAAACTGAGTTCGCCCACCGGTGCAGTACGCAGGCCCATCTTCGCGAAGTGCTGGCCGGCCTCGAAGCCCGGCGTGCCGCGCTCGACCAGAAAGCCGGTGATACCGCCGGCGAAGCGCTTCTCGGCGTCGGTCAGCGCGAACACCAGCACCAGGTCGGCCTCGGGGCCGTTGGAGATGAAGGTCTTGCTGCCCTGCAGGCGCCAGCCGGCCCCGTCGCGGATGGCTCGCAGCCGCATCGCGAAAGTGTCGGATCCGGAATCGGGCTCGGTGATCGCGTGCGCGCCGACCAGCGTGCCGTGGCACAGGCCCTCGAGGTAGCGCGCCTTCTGCGCCTCGCTGCCGTGCAACCACAGCGGCACCGTGCAGGCCAGCAAGTGCGCGGCCACCGAGAAGCCCAGGCCGCCGTCGGTGCAGCCGTAGCCCAGCGCTTCGAGCGCCACGGCGCAGGTCAGCGCATCGGCGCCGGCGCCGCCGTACTGCTCGGGTGCGGGCAGGCCCAGCAGGCCCATGTCCCCGCACTTGCGCCACAGCTCGCGCGGGAAGGCGCCGGCGCGGTCGCGCTCGATGACGCCGGCATTGAGCTCGGCGCGCGCGAAGCGCACGATGCTGTCGCGCAGCGCCTTCTGTTCTTCGGTCAGCGAGAAGTCCATCAGCCCAACGCCTTCAGTCCCTGGTAGTCGATCTTGTCGGTCGAGGTCTTCGGCAGGCTGGGCTGCCAGGCGAAGCGGTCCGGGATCATGTACAGCGGCATGTTCTGCGAACAATGGCGCTTCATCTCGATCAGCCCCGGCGGCTTGCCGTCGTGCGCCGCCAGGTGCGCGACGATGATCACGCCCGCGTCGGCGTCCGGCAGCGCCACGACGGCGGCCTCCTTGACGCGCGGATGCTTGTACAGCGCGGCCTCGATCTCGCCCAGCTCGATCCGGTAGCCGCGGCGCTTGACCATGCGGTCGCGCCGGCCCAGGTAGGTGTAGCAGCCGTCGGCGTCCTCGGTGACGATGTCGCCGGTGCGGTACCAGCGTTGCCCGGCGGTGCCGGTCCAGAAGCCGCGCGCCGTCTGCTCTGGCAGCGACCAGTAGCCCTGCATCACGCCGGGGCCGGCGATGCACAGCTCGCCTTCGCTGCCGCGGGCGACCTCGGCGCCGGCCTCGTCGAGCACGCGGGCCTTCAGGTGCGAGCAGACATGACCGATCGGATAGGGCTTGGTGCGGTCCTCCGGTACCGGCATGCACACCTCGTACCAGGTGCAGACGTTGGTCTCGGTGGGGCCGTAGAGGTTGAAGTAGCGTGGTATCGGAAGCTGCCGGCCGAGCGCGCGCAGATGCTTGACCGCAAACACTTCGCCGGCAAACAGCACCTGGCGCAACGCCGAATAGTCGTGCCGCGCCAGATCGCCGAACTGGGCCAGCAGCGCCAGGATCGAAGGCGCCGAGTACCAGATCGAGATGCGCTCGTCGGCGATCAGCCGCGCTAGCCGCGGTGCGTCCTTACCGATGTCCTCGTTGATCAGCACCAGCGTGGCCGCGTGCTTGAAGCACAGGTGCAGGTCCAGGATCGACAGGTCGAAATGGAACGGCGCATGCGACGAGACGCGGTCGTCCTTGCAAGGTTCGAAGACCTCGGAGCACCAGTCGACGAAGGACACCGCGTTGCGCTGCGTCAGCATCACGCCCTTGGGGCGACCGGTGGAGCCCGAGGTGTAGAGGATGTAGGCCAGATCCTCAGCGTCGGACTCGACCGTGTCCGACGTCTGCAAAGCGCCTGCGCCATCCAGCGCTGCCGCCAGTCCGGCGCCGGGGCTGCCGCCCTGCGCCACGGGCAGCAGGCGCGGCGCGGCACCCAGTGCGGACAGCTCGGCCTGCAGGCGTGGCAGCAGTTCCGCTTCGGCGACCAGTGCCTTGACCTCGCAGTTGTGCAGGATGTAGGCGCCGCGCGCCGCCGGCGCGGTGCTGTCCACGGGCACGTAGGCCGCCCCCGCCTTCAGCGTCCCCAGCAAGGCGGCCAGCGTATCGACCGACTTGCGCATGAACAGGCCCACCCGATCGCCGCGGCCCACGCCAGCGGACACGAGCCAGTCGCGCATGCGGTCGGACAGCGCGTCGAGCGCGTCGTAACGGATAGCTCCCAGACCGGGCTCGACCACCGCCGTGGCGGCCGGCCGACGGTGTGCACTGGCGACGAAGTTGCGTTGCAGTGTCGTGGCGCCCATCTCTTGATCCGGCTACAGGCGGGTCTTGGTGGCCAACAGCCGAACGATCAGGTCGAGCGTGTCCAGGTTGTCTTTGTCGACCTCGTATGCCTCGAAACTGACCTTGTAGTTCTCCTCGAGGAACATGACGAGTTGCAGCGTGGCGATCGAATCGAGAATGCCGCCGCTGATCAGCGGCGTCTGATCGGTCAGTTCGGCCGGGTCCTCGCCCGGCAGGAACTGCGCCATGATGAAGTCCTTGATCTTGTGGCGAGCGTCTTGTTCGCTCATGGGTTTCCTCGTATCCTGGGGGGAGGGGTGGATGGATTCAGCGTCGCGCCGGCGTGTCGAACAGCAGTTGTGGTGCCGCGTCCAGCTTCGCCAGGATCATCTCGGCCACCAGGCGGTGGCCGAATCGGTTCGGATGGTCGTCCCATTCGGCGAGCCGCAGTGTCGCGATGTCGTGGCCGCGATAGACGCTGTCGAGGTTGATGATCTCGAAACCCGCGGCCTGCGCGGTACGCAGCGTCTCTGGCGTCTCTTCCTGCCAAGAACCTTCGCGCACCTGTGGCAGGAAGATCCACACCGGTTTCGCACCCGCAGCGCGGCTGCGTTCGACGATGCGGTGGTAGACGATCTGCAGGATCTCGTTGCCCAGAGGGGTGAGCTTCCTTTGCGCCTCGGTCTCGTCCATGCCCGGGCTGACGCGGGCGCGCTGTAGCAGTGACTGCAATGCCGGCTCCGGCACGGGCAGGTCCTTGGCCACGGCTTCCGCCATATAGGCTACAGACCGCGTCTGCTCGCGGCCGGTGGCCACGAACAGCACCGCCTGCGGCTCGAACTTCAGCGCGCGCTCGAGGGCCAGCAATTGCTGCGGAGGCTGGTAGCCGGGAATGCCGAAGTTGAGGATCTCGAACCTGGTGAATCCCTGCACCGGAGGCTGCGCGTTGAAGCGCTTCTCGATCAGTGCCTCGAAGGTCTCGTCGTCGCCGACGCCCCAGCCCATGACGGAAGACGCGCCGAGCATCACTGCACGGAACGCGCCCTCAGGCCGCGACTGCTCGTAGTGCTGGTCGCGCAGCCCCCAGCGGTTGGTGCTGACCTGCCCGTGGCGTGTGGACGAAATCAACAAGGGGACGAGTTCGGTCTGCGCGAAACCGCCCACATAACGCTTCAGGCCGGCGTTCTCGACATCGAGCCAGTTGGTCGGTTTGCGGCTGTAGACCTCCCAGAGCTGCGAATTGAATCGGTCGACCGACATCAGTCCTTCATAGTAACCGCGTTCGAGCTTGGCATTGTCCAGGCGGCTCAGGTGCGCCGAGCGCAGCGAGTGCACCACCGTCGCGTATTCAGGGCCGGCGTGGCGGTGCACGGGCTCGAAAGAAATGCCGATCATCGCCACCAGCAGCGCCAGCGTGGCCAGTCGCTCACGCCAGTGCCACGGCTGGTTGCGCCTGGCGACCTGCACCTTGCCGGGCTGGCTCTGGGGAATGCTGCCCAGCACGATGACCAGCAGCGCCAGAGCCGGGAACAGCAGCACTTGCGGGCTCCACGCTCCACCGAGCGCCGACCACATGCCCAGCCAATCGCCGATGGATTCGGCGGTCCAGAAGGACCACAGCACGCAGATGAACCAGAAGATGCCGTAGGTCTTGGCCACGGTCATGGCGACGCGGCGCCACGACACGGCTTGCTGTCCCAGCGAGCGGCTGCGCCCGCGCTTGATCTCGATCAGCGAATTGATGACGACCAGTACGCCGAGGATCGTCCAGAACAGCGCGTCGTGCCATGCCAGCAGCCATGAACCTCGCAGCCAGAACCATTGATACGAATGCAGCAACCAGGTCAGCACGAAGACCCACAGCGTGGCCAGTACGATGGCCGTGTTGGTGCCGAAGCGCTTGAGCTTGAAGACCGCCGGAAAGTAGAAGATCTTCTGCATGAAGTCCTTCCAGTAGATGTTGATCCGGCGCCAGAAGTCGGTGAAGCTCGACGCGAGCAGGTAGCGGTTGTGGGTCTCGGGCAGATGAAAGCCGTACAGGTGCAGCATGCCGACGACCAGATGGAACAGCCCCGAGACCCGCAGATACAACATGAAGTTGGCCACGAGGTACTGCAGCAGGTCCGCGGGCGTGTCGACCTCGGAAGGTGTCAGCGTCAGGTGATAGTAGAAGTAGCGATACAGCACCAGGTGCAGGATGCCTCGTGCGATCCAGTCCACGCCGCGCTGATAGGTGGCCTCGGCATCCTGGGCATAGTGACTACGCCGCCAGGTCTTGAAGTCGACCACCGGAAACAGCGGAAAGCAGGCGTTCGGAAGCATCGCGAAGTAGCCCACCGCATGCGCCGGCGTGACCGGTGCACGGTCGTGCCTGAGGTCGTAGAAGTACACGATCAGGCGGAACATGAACATGGAGCCGAGGATCGGCCAGATCGCCTCGGACCAGGGCACGGGCAGCCACGACGAGCGCTGCGCGATGAGCAACGCGCCCAGCGCCAGCAGCAGGATTGACCGCCAGCGTACCGCGATCGGCAGGTGGCAGGCGCCGATCAGCACAGCACCGATGCCGATCAACCACAGTGCATTCTGCGTCCCGAGCACCAGCGGGATCGAGGCCAGGCTCAGTACTGCGAAGAAGGGCAGCCGCCAATCTAGCGGCAGCAGCGCATGCACAAGCCATCCGGCGAAGGCGATCGCGGCCAGGGTGCGAAACGCGCCGCTTTCGATCTGGAACTGGCGCAATGCCAGCAGCACGAGGACCAGTTGCAGCCCGATGACGACGAGGCCCTTGAAGGAGATGCTGCCCGGAGCGATCGGCGTTGCACCGCTGCCGGCCACTGCGCCGGAACCATTCATAGCCTGCCTCGGCAGTTCATGTGTGCATGCGCCAACGTGCCTCCGTTGAGTGCCGTGTGATGGCTACGTGTTTGTACCGTGTTTCTAATGGCATCAGCCCACCGGTTCGCGCAACAGCCCCATGAATGAGGGGGAAGCCTTACTTGAGGCTCAGGCCTCGACAGTCTCGCCCTGCTGCGGCACACACACCGTCCAGCCCAGTTGATCCTTGATGCGCATGCGCAGCGCGTCGGCGGCGTCGGGCTCGCCGTGCACCACGAAGGTCTGGCGCGGCGGCTTGCGCAGTGCGCGCATCCAGGCCACCAGTTCGTCCGCATCGGCATGGCCGGAAAAGCCTTCGAGCTGGCTCACCTGTGCGCGCACCGGCACATATTCGCCATGGATCTTGACCTCCGTCGCACCGGCCACCAGCCGCGCGCCGCGGCTGCCGCCCACCTGGAAGCCGGCGAAGACGATGTGGTGCTTGGCCAGCGGCGCCATCGCCTTCAGGTGGTGCAGCACGCGCCCGCCGGTGGCCATGCCGCTGGCGGAGATGATGACGCTGGGCCAGCGCGAGCGGATCAGCCGCATCGACTGCTTGACGTCGGCCACCATGTGCACGCCCTCGGCCAGGTGGTCGGCCTCGCGCGCGCCCACGCGCAGCAGCCGGCGGTGCTTGTGGTACAGCGTGGTGGCCTGCACTGCCATCGGGCTGTCCAGGTACACCGGCAGCTCGGCTGGGATGGCGCCGGCCGCCTTCAGCCGCTGCAGCACCAGCATCAGCGCCTGCGCGCGGCCCACCGCGAAGGCCGGCATCAGCACCGAGCCGCCGCGCTGCACCGTCTCGCCGATGATGCGCGCCAGCAGCGCCGCGGCATCGTCCTTCGGGTGCGCGCGGTTGCCGTAGGTGGACTCGACCAGCAGCACGTCGGCCTCGGGCAGCGGCTGCGGTGCCGGCATCAGCAGGTCGTGGCTGCGCCCGACGTCGCCCGAGAACACCAGCCGTTCGCTGCCGGACTGCAGGCTCACCGCGCAGGCGCCGAGCAGGTGACCCACCGGCGTCAGGCCGATGCGCACCTTGCCCACCGTCCGGTCGCGCCCCGGCGGCAGCGGCACGATGCGGGCGATGGCGTGCTGCGCATCGCGCCGCGTGTACAGCGGCAGCGCCTTGGCATGGCGAGAGTAGCCGTAGCGGTTGGCGCGGCGCGCGTCCTCTTCCTGCAGGTGTGCGCTGTCCAGCAGCAGCACCTCGGCCAGGTCGCGCGTCGCTGGCGACGCATAGATCGGCCCGCGGAAGCCGTGCTTCACCAGCGCCGGCAGCCAGCCGCTGTGGTCCAGGTGGGCATGGCTCAGCACCACCGCGTCGGCTTGCAGCAGTTCGGCCGGCGGCGGTGCCCAGTTGCGTTCGCGCAGCACCTTGAAGCCCTGGAACAGCCCGCAATCGAGCAGCAGGCTCTGCCCGCCAATGTGCACCAGGTGGCGCGATCCGGTGACGGTGTCGGCCGCGCCGTGGAAGCTGATCCTCATGCTCGGTCGTTCCCCAGTTCCTGCAGTTCGCCGGATTCGACGATGCGCACGCCCGGCCGTTGCTGGCGCAGCGCCGCGATCATGCCGCGCGCCACGGTGCGCGCCGCGATCGGGCGCACGCTCTTCGGGATCAGCGCCGCCATCGGTGCGCTCAGCAGCAGCGCCAGCCGTTCGCCGGCGCGCGGCGGCTGGCCCAGCGCAGCGCGGTCGCCGGCCAGCAGCGAGGGCCGCGCGACGACCACGCTGGCAAAACCCAGCGCGCCGACGGCGGCTTCCATCTCACCCTTGACGCGGTTGTAGAAGGCGGCCGCACGCGGGTTCGCGCCCAGCGCCGAGACGACGGCAAAGCGCTGCGCGCCGGCA
>Ga0315912_10006217_pt1 | contig 10752 bp, 6 predicted proteins | sample VfabasoilMG_FD_204469 | JGI IMG/M metagenome (GOLD analysis project Ga0315912, IMG submission 204469) | Garden soil microbial communities collected in Santa Monica, California, United States - V. faba soil | ecosystem: Environmental > Terrestrial > Soil > Garden | place: USA: California... | reverse complement strand
CGTCGCCGCGGGCATTCCAGTGGCGATCGATGCGCACCTCGAAGGCAGCGTCTCCCGTCACCGGATCAGCGTCGAAGCGGAACGCGCTGATGTCGATGGCGTTGCCCAGCGCGTGCTCGCTGAGCCGACTACGGTTGCCCGTGACCGGGCGGCAGTCGTAAGAAGCGGCGATGAGCAGCGCGCTCGGCGCACGGCCGTACAGGCGCAGGGCCGTCTCGAGCACCGCCTGCTCCAGCTGGACGAGGCGCTCGCGGAAGGGCGCTGCCACTCGTGCGGCGGGCAGCAGCCGAACGCGGCCACCGGCGTATTCGGTGAGCCCGATATCCGGGCAGGCGGGAGCGCCATTGACCTCGCGCGGCAGACCGTCAAAGGCATACGCCTCCTCCCGTTGCGGCACTTGCGGTGCCTGCGGTGCTTGCGGCTGTGGCGCTCCGCTGCGAGCAACGGGCTCGTCCTCTGGTGAGTCCGCGTAGACGATCAGCGCCCCGACGGCCCACAGCGCCAGCAGCCAGGCGACCGCAGCGCTGGTCACGAGCAGCAGCACGCCCAGCGCGAGGCGTGCGCCAACCAGCGTGCGTTCCCGAGCGGCCCGCAGCCAGGCAGCCCGAGTCGCCGATGACATGTCCCACCTCCCTGCAATGAGCGCGCCGCGCGCAAACACCCGGAATGATTGATTGGGTGAGTGCAACACGGCGCGCGAGCGCAGGCCCGACAGAGGCAAGATGGTACCTCCCCGTGGGCGAGCTGCCCAGCGAAGGCAAGCGCGACGAGGGCCTCGATGACTCCTGGAGCGACGGGCTCAACTCCACGAGTTTGATGGTCCGGGCCTCCTCCTCACGACCCTTTGCGGAACCTCGGCGCAATGTGCGTGCGTGGCTGCAGCCTGCGAACAATCCTTGAAGCGTTCTGTCGCTGCGCCCAGCGAACGCGCGAGCGAGCTCAAACTGTGACCGGTGCCCTCGCCTGCGTCCGCAGCCGCGGGTCGGTCGCCAGCACCTCGCGTACGGACATCCAGCGAAGCCCCGGGTAACGCCCGTTGTCCAGGGGCTCCAGCCCGGCGCGACGCGGTTGCTGAACGGCACGGCTTGCTGAACGACAGAGCTCGCGGAACGACGGCTCGTGGAACGACACCGCTCGCGGAACGACCCGCTCGAGCGTCGCGCTCGATCCTCGAGCACTCGATTGCGGCGGTCTCGATCGAGACCGCAGCGCAAAACCTGCAAACGCGCTGACGATTTTCGTTGACGCGTTCCCGCGTGCACTCCGGTCAATCAGCGACGGTCGCTGCGCGACGGCGCCGTCCTGCGCCGCATTGGCCCTGCACGACGCCGAGTCCGCGGTGCTCGGCGTTTTCGGTGATCGACAACGCAAAACGCGCGCCGTGAGCCTCTGCGAAGCGCGAAAATCGCCATGCTAGTCTGGCGCACATGGGGACAGCGCAATGGGCGGAGGTCGAGCAGGGGTATGAGCCGGAACCGAGCGAGTGGATGCTAGCGCATCACGCGCTGTCGCGTCTCGCCAAAGAGCGCGCTGCCGCCGATGCGGAAGAAGGGCGCTGGCTGCTCGCGGCCCTGCGCTCGGCCACGCACGTGCATCTAGGCTTCGCCAGCTTCAGCGAATACATCGAGCGGTCCTTCGGCTACAAACCCCGCTCCACCCAAGAAAAGCTGCGCGTCGCAGCAGCGCTCGAAGAGCTGCCGGTGCTAACCCAGGCGCTCGAGCAGGGCACACTCCACTGGTCCGCCGCACGCGAGCTCACCCGCGTGGCCGTCCCCGAAAACGAAAACGAATGGCTCGCGCTCGCTTCGGGCAAGAGCGTGCGCCAGCTGGAAGAGCTCGTCGCCGGCAAAGCCCTCGGCGACGATCCCTCCTCACCCCAGCGCGCCTCCGAGCGACGCCACGTGCTCCGCTTCGAGGTCGCGCCCGAAACCTTCGCGCTCTTCCGAGAAGCTTTGACGGCCCTCCGGCGCAATACGGACGCCGCGTTGGACGACGACGGCGCCCTCCTCGCACTCGCCCGCCTCGCCCTGGGCGGACCCCGTGACGATGGCCGCGCCAGCTACCAGATCGCCGTCACCCTCTGCGCGGCGTGTGGCCGCGGCCACCAACCCGCCAACGGAGAGCTCATCCCCATCGACCTCGACATCCTGGCGATGGCCCACTGCGACTGCCAACACCTCGGTTGCGTCGCGCCGCACGCCACGAACGACAGCCAGCCCGTGAGTCCACCCACTGCGCACGACGGCGCCCACGTGGGCGCGGATGTCCAGCTCGACAACGGCCCGCAGCTCGACAACGGCCCGGTGCGCCCTGCCGCGCGCGCCAATGTTCCTCCGACCAGCGCCCCTGTCCACACTCGCGCCCAGCAGACCATCCCTCCCGCCCTGCGCCGGACCGTCGTCGCGCGCGACCACCGCCGTTGCCGGGTGCCGGGCTGCAGGAACAGCGCGTACCTCGACGTGCACCACATTCAGCTGCGCTCCGAAGGTGGCCCACACGACGCCGAAAATCTCCTCCTGCTCTGCGGCGCCCACCACCGCGCCGCCCATCGCGGCCGGCTCCTCGTCGACGGCCCGGCAACCACCGCTCGCTTCCGACACGCCGACGGCAACCCCTACGGACACGCCGTCGAGCCCCAGACGCTCGAGTCCCGAGCCAAGACCTTCCGCGCACTGCGCAGCCTCGGTTTTCGCGAAGCCGACGTGCACGCCGTACTCGCGCGCTTGCACGCCGAAGGCCAGCTCGCCGCCGCCCCAGTCGAACAGTGGCTCCGCGCCGCCCTGGCCCGGCTCACGCCATCGCACGCCCGCGCCTGAGAGCTGCCGGCGCGAGCACGCGCGCCTCGCGCCAGACGAACGCCAGTGTGTGCGGTAATGGCTCGCCGCGCGCTGCGCGTCGCGCATGGCTCGTCGTGCGCTGCGGGTGAGCCGCCGCGTGTGGGCGAACGTGAACTCACGTCGGTCTGAGACGGGCTTGCGCGAGTGGGGCGAAGCTGCGGAGAGCACTCCTTCGAATTGATGGGCGGTGTACATCATCTTGATTGTGGCAAGCATGTCTTGGCGCCATTCTGCAGTGCTATTTCAGTTTTGCAGCGCGGCACGGAAGCTGCTTCAAGCGGGAGGGCGGCGGGCTGCATGAATTGCCCGGTGCAACACGAGGGACGTGGTTGCGTGTCGGGTCGTCAAATCGAGAATCTGACGGGGGCCCCGATGTACCGCGACTGCCCACGCCCGGCATCTTCCGCCCATCGCAGCACGAAAGAATAGACAGACCATGATGAATTCGAAATTGCGCCGGTGTACGCCGAAAACGCTCGGGTTGGTATTGCTCGCATGGGCGAGCGCCTGCTCGGACGCGGGCGATGTGACCGAGACGGGTAGCGGGGGAACCTCGTCGGGCGAGTCCGGTGCGGGGGGGACGGCAGCAGGAGCGTCGGGTCAGGCTGGGACGGGCGGAGGTGGCGGCAACAGCGGTAATGGCGCCAGTGGCGGCTCCAGCGGTTCGGGCGGGAGCGAGGCCTCGACCGTACCCACGGTCACGTCCAACAACCCCGCGGACGGCGCCACGGGGGTCTCTCTCAACGGAAGCATCAGCGCCAGGTTCAGCGAGGCGATGGATACGGACACACTCAGCGTCACCACCTTCACGCTCACGTCCGGAACCCCAGCGGTGCCGATCGTGGGACGGGTCGTGGTGTCGAGCGCCAAGGCGGCGTTCTGGCCCAGCGCGCCGCTCGCGAGCAACGTGGAACATACGGCGATGATCACCACCGGGGCACAGAGCGCCGCCGGCATCGGGCTCGCGGCGAGCCACAGCTGGCAGTTCACCACCGGCGATAGCGCGGCTGCCGGGCTGCCCGTGGATCTCGGGACGGCGGGGGACTACGCGATCCTCGCCAAGGCCGCCATCTCCACCGTGCCGACGTCCGCCGTCACAGGCGACATCGGCGTCAGCCCTGCTGCCGCCACGTACGTCACGGGTTTCGAGTTGACGGCGGATGCCACGAACGTGTTTGCCACCTCCGACCAGGTCACCGGCAACGTGTACGCGGCCGACTATGAGGTGCCCACGCCCTCCAACATGACCACGGCGATCAGCGACATGGAGTTTGCTTTCGTCGACGCCGCCGGGCGTGCACCGGACGTGACCGAGCTGGGCGCAGGAACCCTCAGCGGCTCAACCCTCACGGCGGGCGTCTACCAGTGGGGCACCGGGCTGCTCATTCCGACGGACCTGTCCCTGACCGGTAGCGCCACGGACGTCTGGATTTTTCAGGTGGCTCAGGACCTGACCATGAGCAACGGCACGAGCGTTCTCCTGACCGGCGGCGCGCTGCCCAAGAACGTCTTCTGGCAAGTCAGCGGCCAGGTGGACCTGGGCACGACCGTGCATTTCGAGGGCGTCGTTCTCTCGCAGACCGCCATCACGTTGGGCACGGGGGCGTCGGTCGAGGGCCGGCTGCTCGCGCAGACCGCCGTCATTCTCCGCAGCAGCACGGTCGTCGAACCCGCCGAGTAGTCGGCGGGCGGCGGTGTTTCATCCGCAGACCCCGCGCAAGGTGTGTTTGCGCGCTAGGCGGGAAGCCAACTGCTGTCCCCCGCCTAGCCATGTGGAGCCTCGACATCGGAACGACCAACACCCGCCTCGCCCCACGTGTCCACATCAAATCCGCCCGGAATCGGCCAGGGCTGAGAGTCGTCGATGCGAGGTGGCGAGGACGAGGCTGGCAAAGCTCGGGGCCAATACCCCTACGAGCACGCCGAGGAACGCCGCGGCAGAGTGCACGCGAGGTAAGTTGAAGAGGGCGGCCTGGCTGATGGTGAGCAGCGCGTCGACGAGCACGAGGCCGAGCAAGAGGCGCGACAGCCAGCGCCGAAAGCGCAGACTGAGCCAGAACAGCGCTGCAGCCAGCAACAGATCGAACACCACCCAGGCCCACTGCACCCAGGGTGCCGGGAACCAAGCAGCAGTGTCCAGACTGGCCAGGAGCACGCTCCAGGGCAGGAGCAAAAACGCCAGGCCCCGCAGCACGATGTCGGGGCCCCAGAGCAGCGTCTCGAGGCCAAAGCGCAACAGCCCCCGTTGCGCAAACGCGCTCAAGCTGTGGTACAGGGCCAACGCCGCGGACTCCGCGTGCGGGTGGGACAGGTAGATCGGGGACCAGAGCGCGGGTCGGAATTTGTTCTTGAAGGCGTGTACGCCGCGAAAATCGTAGAGCGCGGTGGTGTAGCGGCTGGCCCAATCGAGCGGCAAGCTCACCGGGCCCGCCAGCGGCGAAAGCCCGAGCGTCACGTAGCTGCTGCCGAGCGCGGCCGCGTCGCGCATCGCGGCGTCCACGAGTAACTCCATCGTGCCGTTGGGCGCGCGCCGCGAACGGATCAGGTCTTCGACGAACCAACCTCGTCGCGCGTACACCGGCACGACCCCAGCGAAGCCCACTACTTCCTCTCGCCCTGCTTCCTCCTCTCGGTCCGCGTCTGCGCCCGCCTCTCGAGCCGGGCGGCGCGCCACGAACAGGCGGCGCTCGGCGCTGAAGCCAAAGGGGTCGACGCGCACCAGAAAGCCCATCGGCGGCATCGGCTTGGCCAGCTGCCACTCGCGGATCAAGGCCTCCAGCTCCGGCCGGAGGGGGGCACCTGCTGCCACCTCCTCGGCACTCACACGCTCCACGTGCACGCCCTTGGCGCGCGCGCGCCGCAGCTGCTCGCGCACGCTCGCGTTGCGCGAGAGTCCCTCGGCCCAGCGCTGCGGATCCCAGACCGGCTGCTCGCCAATCAAGAGCGCGGCGTAGTCGCTGTTCTCCACGAAGCGCTGCTCCGTGGCGAAGAACACCGCGCGGCGCCCCGCGCGCCGCGCAGCGTGCACGAACGCCTCGGCGACCGGAGCCATCTCCGCATCGGCGGTGAGCGGCGCGCCGGCAGCCACCCACGCGCGGCCTGTATCTACGTAGGCGACACACCCCTGCTCCGCGAACCAATAGCGAAGCCCGGGCTCGAGAATCTGAAACGACGTCGCGTTCCAGCCGAACGCGCGCAGCAACTCCAGCACGCGCAGCCGGTCAGGATCGGCGTTGGGATCGGGGGGTGCCATGGATCGATCGGCCGCGCCGACCAGCATGCGGTCGGCGCGATGGGCTCTCGTGCGCTCGTCACTGCAGGGGGGCCACCTTTCGTGGCGGCGAACCTTGTAAGGTTTCTTACAAGGTATTGGACATCCGAGTGATGTCCGGGCCCGCATGCGCTCGACGACTCGCGCGTGCCGGCTCCTCTGGCCCTTCTCACGGATGCGTGCGCCCGCGGCGCGCCCGCGCCTGCTCAGCGCGGGGCGACCCGGCAGCTCAGTGCTTGGAACGCCACTCGGCGACTTTGGGGTGCGCGAGCACGGCGTCGTGCACGGCTTCCAGCTTGGGGAAGGCGCGGAAGACCGTCGTGGGAATGTGGTCGAGCACGCCCTTCTTGAACGAGCTCAGGATCTGATAGAGCTTGATGTCCGCCACCTGAATGCGCGCGCCGGCCACGAACGGGCCCTGGATCTGCCGTTCGATGTTGGCGCCCCAGGTCTGCAGATAGCCGCTCGCCAGCGCCTCCCGGGCGCGCTTCTTTTCCTCCGGGTCCGCGATCTTGCCGGACGGGCCGATCGCTGCCCTCACCTCTTCGACGGACTCGAGAATGGCCTCGTGGCGGGCCGCCTCCCAGGCATCCTTCGGATGCAGATCGTAGCGCCGCCCCACGTACGCGAGGATCGGGTTGGACTGGGCCAGCATCGGTTTACCCGGGGTCTCCAGGATCGGCAGAGCCCCGTAGGGGGTGGAGGGCTTGAGCGCCGCCCACTGCTCCTGGGTGATGCGGTTGTCCTGAAACTCCACGCCGGCGACGTGGAGCGCCAGCCGACACTCTTCCCCGCGACTGCCCGAGAAATCGAAATAGGTGAGCTTGTATTGGGTCATATGGCGCGCGAGTTTCGCTCGCGCGCCTGGGGTGTCAAGCGCCGCCTGCGCGGCTCAGGCCTTCTTCAGTAGATCCGCGAAGGGATTGTTCGCAAAGCCCTGCGAGCGCCCGGGCTGGGTGGGCTTGCCTGCACCACCCTTGTTCGGGCCGCCCTGGCCTGAGCCCCCTCTGCCGGGACCGCCCCTGCCGGGCCCAGCATTGCCCCCCTTGCCAGGAACCGGCAGGGCCCCGGGACGCGCCGCGCCCTCCGCCGCGATCTTTTCCCCGGCGCCACGCTTGGCGCTGAGCGAGATGCGCTTGCGCTCCAGATCGATCCCGAGGACGCGCACGCTGATCTTGTCCCCCACCTTGACGACGCTGTGCGGGTCTTTGACGAAGCGATCGGAGAGCTCGGAGATGTGAATCAGCCCATCCTGGTGCACGCCCACGTCGACGAAGGCACCAAAGGCAGCGACGTTGGTCACCACGCCTTCGAGCTGCATGTCGATCTTCAGATCGCTGAGCTCGCGCACGTCATCGCGGAACTTGGGCGGCTCGAAACTCTTGCGCGGGTCGCGGCCCGGCTTGTCGAGCTCCGCCAGGATGTCCTTGAGCGTGAACTCACCAACCTCGGCCGATTTGTAGCGTTCCAGGTCCACGCGCCGGAGCAAGGCCGAGCTGCCGATCACCGCGCGCAACGGCACCCCGAGATCCTGAGCCATGCGTTCGACCAGCGCGTAGCGCTCGGGATGCACGGCGCTCGAGTCGAGCGGATGCTCGGCGCCGGCGATGCGGAGGAACCCGGCGGATTGCTCGAAGGTCTTCGGCCCCACGCCGGCCACGCCGAGCAGGCTGCTGCGCGACGGGAATGGACCATTTTCGTTGCGGTGCAGCACGATGCGCTTGGCCAGAGACGGCCCGATGCCAGCCACCCGCGACAAGAGCTGCGCGCTGGCGGTGTTGAGCTCGACCCCCACCTGATTCACGCAGCTCTCCACCACCTCGTCCAGCTTCTTGCCGAGCGCGCTCTCCGGTACGTCGTGCTGGTACTGGCCCACGCCGATGCTCTTGGGATCGACCTTGACCAGCTCGGCGAGCGGATCTTGCAAGCGCCGCGCAATGCTGATGGCGCCGCGCACCGTCAGATCCAGGTCCGGGAACTCCTCGCGCGCGACGTCACTGGCCGAGTAGACACTGGCGCCAGACTCGCTCACCGACACGCAGAGCACGTGCTTGGAGGTGTCGTCCTCCCCGAGCACGCTCCGCACGAACGACTCCGTCTCCCGCCCGTGGGTGCCGTTGCCCACCGCCACCGCCACCACGCCGTGCTTCTTGACCAGCCGGCGCACCATCTCTTTCGCTCGCGCCACGGCCTGGTCGCCCTGCACCAGATAAAACGTGTCGTGCTCGAGCAGCCGCCCCGTGCCGTCCACCACGGCGCACTTGCAGCCGGTGCGCTGCCCGGGATCGACGCCGAGCACCGCCTTGGTGCCGAACGGTGCGGAGAGCAGCAGCTCCCGCAGGTTCTGTGCGAAGACATTGATCGCCTCCTGTTCCGAGCGCAGCTTCAATTCGACGCGCACCTGCGCTGCGACCTGGGTCGCGAGATGTCGGTCGATGGCTTCCGCGACCACTTTCTCCAGCTCCGGTTGCCAGGGCGAGCCCGCTTGGACGGGAATGCGGCTCTTGACGTGGGGCAGATGGGGCTCGAAATCGAGCAACACCCGGGCGTACAGCACCTCTTCGCTCTCGCCGCGGCGGATCGCCAAAAACCGGTGCGACGGCACCCTGGCCACAGGCTCCTCGTATTTGGCGTACGTGTCGAACTTGGTGGGCTTGTTCTCAAACTCCAGGCGCTTGGCGACCTGGATCGTGCCCTGCTCAAAATACGCTTCGCGCAGGTACTTGCGCAGCTCCGCGTCCTCCGCCAGCCGCTCCGCGCAGATGTCGCGCGCCCCGGCGAGCGCGCTCGCAACGTCCGGCAGCTCTTTTTCCGCGCTCACGAACGGCTGCGCCAGAGGCTCGGGTGCGCCCGGCGCCTGGCTCCACATCAGCTCCGCCAGCGGCCCGAGCCCGCGCTCGAGGGCGATCGTGGCCTTGGTCCTGCGCTTGGGCTTGTAGGGCAGGTACAGATCCTCGAGCTCCGCCTTGGTGGGAACCTGCGCGAGCCTGGCGTGCAGCTCCGGCGTGAGCTTGCCCTGCGATCGGATCTCCTGGATGACGGCCTCGCGCCGAGCCTCGAGCTCGGTCAGGTAGGTGAAGCGCTCTTCGATGCTGCGGATCTGCACCTCGTCCAGACCGCCCGTCTGCTCCTTGCGGTAGCGAGCGATGAACGGCACCGTGGCCCCCTCGGCGACCAGGCGCACGACGGCGCGGATCGAGGTCGAGGGCAGCCCGAGCTCGGCGGCGAGCACGGGGATCGCGTCATAGGCGGGCGCGGGAAGTACGGCGCCGGTGGCGGACGGGTTGGCAACGGGAGGGGTCGGGCCGGGAGGGACAGCAACGCTCATGGCCTGCCGGGATAGCGAGCTCTGCGTGGTCTGTCTACCGCCTCACAGATAGGTTTGCATTTTCGGCGGCAGGTGGCCCGCGTCGTTGAAGCTCGACAGCACGCGGCGATCTTTCGTGACCCGGATGATGCTGAGCCCACATTGCAGGATGTCCATCTGCCACCAACGCTGTGCGGCGTCATCCAGCGTGCGGCGGATCAGATACCGGATGATGTTTCCGTGCGCCACGATGAGCTCGATGCGATCGGTGCTGGACGGGCGCACGAAACGCTCGAACGCTCGATCCATGCGCTGGCGCGTGGCCAGCATCTGCGCCCGCGGCGGGCGATACTCGGCGCCGAAATGAGGAGCGACCGAGGGGATCCCTTCACGCAAGAGCCGACTGGTACGGGGCGTCAGGTGGGGCAGAAAGCTCGACAGAATCTCCGCCGTCTGCACGGCACGCGGCATGTCGCTCTGCCAGATCGAGCTGAACGGGATGGGGGCCAGGCGCTTGCCCAGGCGCTCGGCCTGGCGCTGCCCGAGCGGGGTGAGCACCTCGTCCCTCTGCCCTTTGACGCCCGACAGGTATTGGCCATGACGGACGAGAAACAAGACGCGGGTACGAATGGGCATGCTGGATCGAGCCGAGCCCAACACCGGGCACGCGGCACGGAGTATGGCCCGTGCGCGCCAGCAGGTCAAAGTTGCAGCCGCCGAGCCCGCTGAGCTCGCCGCCGGCTGAGCTCCACGCCGATCGCCGCCAGCCCCAGCTCGTTGGCGACCGCCAGGACGCTGCCCTCCCCGCAGAACGGATCCACGATGGTACGCGTCTGTGTGTGAGACAGGACGTACTTGCAAGCCACCTCGCAGGCGTCGACGCCCATCGCCTGGCTCCAGGTCATTTTGCCGGTAGCGGCCAACACATCCGGGTAGCCCTGCGCCACCCGATCGCGCACGCCGCGCGAATAACACAAGAGGTGGGTGTACGCCGGGCGGCCCAGGTTCACTTGCCCGGCCGGCTTGCGGCAGACGATCTTGTGCCACAACAGGGCCGCCCCCTGCCGTTCGGCGGCCTGATGGCAGAAGTAACTTTTGTCGACCCAGCTGCCCTCCAGCTTGATGTCCGTCTGGTAGAAAATCGTAACGCCCTCGTCCGGCGTGGCCGACAGGGTGAGCTCCGCGGCCGCGATGAACCATTGCCGCCACCCCTCGAGGCCCAGGCCCGGAAAACCGGAGAGATCAGGCAGGGAGGTAATGAACGAACAGCCGGCGAGCGGTGCGCGCTCCTTCAGCCAGGGTAACGCGTCTTGCGCGAACACGGTCCTCACCCCCGG
>Ga0315912_10006216_pt1 | contig 10754 bp, 8 predicted proteins | sample VfabasoilMG_FD_204469 | JGI IMG/M metagenome (GOLD analysis project Ga0315912, IMG submission 204469) | Garden soil microbial communities collected in Santa Monica, California, United States - V. faba soil | ecosystem: Environmental > Terrestrial > Soil > Garden | place: USA: California... | reverse complement strand
AGTCGAGGCGCGCACGCGGCTCTACCGCTCCGAGCCCGTCGCGGTGGAGGTCGAGCTCGAGTTGCGCGGCGAAACACCGGCCGACGGCGCGCGGGGGCGCGTGGTGGTGAAGCACGGAGGTCAGGTCACCGAGCGCGAGATCGCGGGGCGCGACTGCGACGAGGTGGTCGAGGCGCTCGCGCTGATCGTCGCGATCACGATCGATCCCGCCGCCGACACGAGCCCGCATCCGGTCGCGCGGACCGAGCCCCCACCCGGGGCCGCTGCCGTGGGGCTCCCGCCGCCCCCCGAGCCCGAGCGCCCCGCACCACCGTGGCGGATCGGAGCCGGCGTCGCGCTCGTGCTCGATGGCGCGATCGCGCCGGAGCCGAGCTTCGGGGAGCGCGCGTTCGTGAGCTGGGCTCGCCCCTCGCCCACCGCGCCGCTCACCTCGATCGGGGTCGCCGTCGCGCTCGTGGACAGCGGAACGGTGGACTTTGGGCCGGGAGAATCGGCGGCGTTCGAGCTTTTCGCGGTGCGCCTCGAGGGGTGTACGTTCGGCCTGACGCATGGCGCGCTGCGGGTCGTCCCCTGTGTGTTCGGCGAGGGCGGCCTCCTCGGCGCTCAGGGGACGCATCCCGCGGAGTCCCTCCGCACGACGGTCGGGTGGGCCGCGCTCGGCCCCCTCGCGAGCGCCTCGCTCAGGCTCCTGCCCGTCCTGACGCTCCGGGCGGACCTCGGAGCCGTCTTTCCGCTCACGCGCTATCGCTTCGCATTCATTGATGAACCTGCCGTCACGCAAACGCCCCCGCTGGCGCTGACGGCCGGTTTCGGTGTCGCCGTCGACCTCCCGTGATCAAAGCGAGGGGCTCGGCACATTGTTCAGCGGATGTCTGCGCCCAACGCGGCTCTCAGGGAGGCCACCGAGACGAGTGCGCCGCTCGCCCGGACCGCGCGACTCGCGGCCCTCGCTCGCGAGAACTTCCATTTCATCTGGCGCTCGCTGCGTCGACTCGGCGTGAGTCAGGGTGCGGTGGACGATGCCGCGCAGCAGGTTTTCGAGGTGGCCTCGCGCAGGCTCGGCGAGATCGAGCCCGGGCGAGAGCGAGCCTTCCTGTTCAAGTCCGCCATCCTGGTGGCGGCCGAGGCGACCCGCAAGGCGGCAACTCAGCGCGCTCGCGACGGAGGAGACGCCGTCGACGAGCTCGACACCGGGTTGCCGAACCCGGAGGAGGCCACCGACTGGCTGCGCCGCCGCATGCTTCTCGACCGCGTGCTCGCCGCACTCCCGGTGGATCTGCGCGTCGTGTTCGTGCTCTTCGAGCTCGAGGAGCTGTCGATGGTCGAGATCGCACGCCTGCTCGACCTTCCGCCCGGCACGGTGGCCTCGCGCCTCCGGCGCGCGCGCGAGGCGTTCCACGGTGAGGCACGCCGTTGCCGGAGCCTCCCGAGCCCGGATGGAGACCCGAAATGAAGCAGCCTGAGCGACTCGCTGACGCGGGTGCGGACGAGTTCGAGCGCGGGCTCTTGTCGTCGTCGCACGCCGATGCGCCGAGCGAGCGCGCGTACCAACGGACGCTCGCGAGCCTGGGCGTGGGCTTGCTCGTCCCGCTCGGCGCAGCCAGCGTGGCGCACGGGGCGGGCAGCTCCGCAGCGGTCACCAGCAAGCTCGGCGTCGCCGCGCTCGGCAAATGGCTCGTGACCGGGATGGCCCTCGGAGCGGTCACCGTCTCGGCGGTCGCCGTGACGGGACGCGCGCGGTCCACCCCGCCCGAAAGGGTAGCGACCGAGCAGGCACCGATGCAACGGCGCGACCCGAGCGCGACCACGGCGCGGAGCGGCTCTGCTGCCGCGTTGGCCCCGCCACCGGCACCGCGCGAAGTGCCCCGACCGGCGTCGGAGGCGGTGGCTCCGAAGCGCCGGCCGGATACCTCGGCGAGATCCGCCCAGCCCGTTCCCGCGACGCCGGCCAGCTCCAGCCCCGACGGGCCCGAAGCTTCCGAGCCCTTGCCCTCGGTGCCGTCCGTCAAGCGTGAGACCGAGCTCATCGGAACGGCCCAGCGTGCGCTGCAACGCGGCGATGGCCAGAGCGCCCTCGACGCGCTCGAGCGCTACCGCGCAGAATTCCCGCACGGGGCGCTCGGACCCGAGGCGCGTCTGCTCGGGATCGCGGCACTGCTCCGCACCGGACAGCGCGACCGAGCGCGGACCGTCGCGGCGGATGTCATCGCGAGGGAGCCGACGGGACAGGAGGCCGCCGCGGCGCGCGCTCTCCTACAAAAGTCCGACCGACCGTGATCAATCCGGGACCGTGTCGTCATTGTTGGGCGAACGGAGGATGATCATGAAAACGGGAGTGGTGCTCGCAGCGACGGTGCTCGGGGTCGTGACGGGATGCGGTCCGCACGAGGTGAACCTCGGAGGAATGGCAGGGCTGGCAAGCGACGACGGGAAAGGAGGCACGTACCCGAAAGGCTGGGCAGGATCGGCCTATGGCGTTGCAGGTACTGGCGGCACCTACGACGGCACGGGCGGCTACCCCACCGGCGTCGCCGGCGACGGCTACGGGACCGGTGGCTCCGGCTATGCTGGCGGCGATCCGACCGGCCGAGCGGGCGACGGTTATGGCGGCTTCGGGGGCGACCCGAGTGAGAGCAGCGGCGGATCCGGAGGTTACGGCTACGGCGGCAGCAGCGGCAGCGGCGGCCTCGCCTGCGCGAGCAATACCATCTTCGCGAGCGACGGGTGCGAAGACGACGACGTGCTGCTCGGGCGCGCGTACCAGGTGTGCGTGAACGACGGGCTGGCGCTTGCTTCGGTCACCTTCTTGGACCGTTGCTCGGGTAGCAACATGTCGGGAGGTCTCGACCTCACTTGCTGCGGTTCGAGCGCGACAGGCGCCGCAGGGCAGCCGGGCATGGGCGGCAGCGCGGGAAGGTAGTCCCGAGGCGATTTTTCAGGGGACGCGAGCGAGCTCGCTGGCTTCCACGGGAAGAGCGCGTAAAGCTTCGGCGCTTCGAGCGACCGATGGCCCTCTGGATCAAGATCTGCGGCGTCACCTCCACCGACGATGCTCGCCGGGCGGTGGAGGCCGGCGCCGACGCCGTCGGCGTGAACCTCGTGCCGAGCTCCAAGCGCTTCGTCGACGAGGGGACCGCGTATGCGATCGTCGACGCCGTCGGCGGGAACGCAGAGGTCGTCGCGGTCGTCGCCGATCGCGCTCCCGAGGAGCTGCGAGCTCTCGCCGAGCGGCTCGAGCTGCGCTCGCTCCAGCTCCACGGCAGTGAAGGGCCCGAGCTCGTGACGGCACTCGCGCCGCTCGCCTACCAGGCGGTGCGCATCGCAGCGCCCGAAGACGTGGTGCGGGCTCGCACCTTCGCAGGTAGCAAATTGCTCGCCGACGCCAAGGTCGCGGGTGCGCTCGGCGGGACGGGTCATACCTTCGACTGGTCGCTCGTCATCGAGCTCGCGCGCGAGCGGGCCCTGGTGCTCGCCGGTGGGCTCACCGCCGAGAACGTCGCGGCCGCCGTCGAGCGTGTGCGACCGTACGGTGTCGACACGGCGAGCGGCGTCGAGGGCGAAAGCCCGCGCCGGAAGGATCCGGCCAAGTTGCTTCGCTTCGTGAAGGAGGCGCGCCGCGCCGCCAAGGAGCTCGGGCTCGACACGACCGCGCGTGTGGACTACGAGCCGCCGAGGAGCCCATGACCGCTACCCCTCGCGTCGGCTACTACGGAGAGTTCGGCGGCCGCTTCGTCGCCGAAACGCTGGTCCCCGCCCTCGAGGAGCTCGAGCGCGCGTTCGAGGAGCACGTCCGCGGCCCCTCGTTCCAGAACGAGTGGCGCGCGCTGCTCTCGAGCTACGTCGGCCGCCCGACGCCGATCTACTGCGCCGACCGGCTCGCCGCGGCGCTCGGGCTCGAGCCGGGAACGCTCGGGGAGCTGTGGCTCAAGCGCGAAGATCTCTGCCACACGGGCGCCCACAAGATCAACAACGCGCTCGGCCAGATCCTGCTCGCCGAACGGCTCGGCAAGCAGCGCATCATCGCCGAGACCGGAGCGGGCCAGCACGGCGTGGCGACCGCGACGGCCGCCGCGATGCGCGGGTTGCCGTGCGACGTGTACATGGGCTCGCTCGACGTGGCGCGGCAGGCTCCGAACGTCGCCCGCATGAAGATGCTCGGCGCGCGGGTGATCTCGGTCGAAGCCGGCTCGCGCACGCTGAAAGACGCGATGAACGAGGCGCTGCGCGACTGGGTGACCAACGTGCGCACCACCCACTACTGCGTCGGCTCGGCAGCGGGCCCCCACCCCTACCCGCTCCTCGTCAGCGAGCTCCAGCGCGTGATCGGTGACGAAGCGCGCGAGCAGCTCCTCGCGGCGGGCGGGCTACCCGACGCCGTCGTCGCCTGCGTCGGCGGTGGCTCGAACGCGATCGGCATGTTCCGCGCTTTCATGGACGACCCCGTGCCGCTCTACGGCGTCGAGGCCGCGGGTGAAGGTATCGCCACGGGCCGCCACGCCGCCACGCTGACGGCGGGTCGCGTGGGCGTCCTGCACGGCTCGCGCACGCGTGTTCTCTCCGACGATTTCGGGCAGATCGTCGAGGCCCACTCGATCAGCGCCGGTCTCGATTACCCGGGCGTCGGACCGGAGCACGCAGCGCTCGCCCAGAGCGGGCGCGCGACGTACCTCACGGCCACGGACGACGAGGCCCTGCGCGCCACCTACCTCGTCGCGCGGCAGGAGGGCATTCTCATCGCGCTCGAGACGGCGCACGCCTTCGCGCGCCTCGCCGACGTGGCCCGCCGCGAGCGCCTGCGCTGCGGACGCCCCGTGCGCCTCGCCGTTTGCCTCTCCGGTCGCGGCGACAAGGATCTCGCGACCCTCCTCGAGCGTGCACCATGAGCAACGGGCGGATCGAAGCGTGCTTCGGCACCCTCGAGAAGGCGGGGCGCACGGCGCTGGTTGCCTACCTCGTGATCGGCGAGCCCAGCGTCGAGGAAAGCCTCGACTGCGCGCGCGCCGCGCTGGACGCCGGCGCCGACATCCTGGAGCTCGGCGTGCCCTTCAGCGATCCGACGGCCGACGGCCCGGTCATCGCCGCGGCGGCCTACCGGGCGATCCAGCACGGCGGCTCGCTGCCCGCCGCGCTCGAGGTCGCCGCCGCCCTCAGGAAGCACAGTCAGGCGCCGCTCGTGCTCTTCTCGTACGTGAACCCGCTGCTCGCGTTCGGCGAAGCGCGGCTACCCGCCGCGGCGAAGGCTGCCGGCATCGACGGCCTCCTCTTGGTCGACCTGCCCCCGGAGGAAGGCGCCGAGCTCCGCGCCGCCGCGGCTCGCGAGGGGCTCTGCGTCGTGCCGCTCGTGGCACCGACGACCGGCCTCGCGCGGGAGCCGCGCGTGCTCGCCGGCGCGAGCGGCTTCATCTACTACGTCTCCGTGACGGGGGTGACGGGCAGCCGCGAGGCGCCGCTCGCCGAGGCCGCGCGCGAAGCTGCTGCATTGAAGACACGCTCCGGCCTTCCGGTCGTGGTCGGGTTCGGCATCCGGACTCCCGAGCAGGCGCGAGCCGTGGCGGATGCCGGCGTGGACGGTATCGTGGTGGGCACCTCGATCGTCCAAGCCATCGCCGAGGCGACGGAGCGCGGCGGCCGGACCCGAGCCGTCGCCGAGCTCGTGGGCAAGCTCCGGCGCGGCCTCGACGCACGCTGAGGGCCGGGCGAGCCCACGAAAAGACGGCGGGCGCTCAGCGAAGCCCCCGGGACACGCTCGCGAAAAGAGCGCACGGCGACCCTCTCAGCGTGGAAGCGCCTGCCGACGCGGGGCCGCCACCTTCGCTGGAAACGGACACGCACTGTCCGTACTGCGCGCTCCAGTGCGGCATGAAGCTCGTACCGCAGGGCGACCAATGGGAGGTGAAGGCGCGCGATTTTCCGACCAATCGAGGCGGCCTGTGTCGCAAGGGGTGGGCGGCGGCGGAGCTTTTGAGCACGCCCGGCCGGCTCACGAGCCCGCTCATCCGGAGCGTACCGGGCGAGCCCCACCGCGAGGCCACCTGGGCCGAGGCGATCGACTTCATCGTGACGAAGCTCCGCGCGCTCATCCAGAACTATGGGCGCAATTCGCTCGGCGTGTTCGGCGGGGGCGGGCTCACCAACGAGAAGGCGTACATGCTCGGCAAGTTCGCGCGCCTCGTCTTCGGCACGAAGAACATCGACTACAACGGGCGCTATTGCATGGCCTCGGCGGCCGTCGCCGCCCAGCGCGTGTTCGGGGTCGACCGGGGCCTACCGTTCCCGCTCGCCGACATCCCGGGCGCCGGCGCCGTGCTGATGGTGGGCGCCAATCCAGCGGAAACCATGCCACCGCTGATGCAGTACTTCGACGAGCAGAAGAAGCGTGGCGGCAAGCTCATCGTCGCCGACCCCCGCAAGACGCCGACCGCGGAGCTCGCGGATCTGCACCTGCAGCTCACGCCGGGAACCGACGCCGCGCTCGGCAACGGGCTATTGTTCGTGGCGCTGCGCGACAAGCTGGTCGACGAAGAATACATCGCCGCCCGCACGCGTGACTTCGACGCCGCCAGGCGCTCCGTCGCCTCGTACTGGCCGGATCGCGTCGAGCGCATCACCGGCGTTGCTGCGAACGACATCGTGCTCGCGGCGCGCACGCTGGGCCAGGCGGCGACGGCGATGGTGTTCTCCGCGCGCGGCGCCGAGCAGCAGTCCCACGGCGTCGACAACGTGATCGCCTTCACGAACCTCGCGCTGGCCCTCGGGCTGCCGGGCGCTCCGAATTCCGGATTCGGCACGTTCACCGGGCAAGGCAATGGTCAGGGCGGCCGGGAGCACGGCCTGAAGGCCGACCAGCTGCCCGGCTATCGCAAGCTCTCGGACGCGGCCGATCGGGCGCACGTGGCAGCCGTCTGGGGCGTCGCCGAGGATGATCTGCCGCCGCCGGGGCTCGCCGCGGGCGAGCTGTTCGCGTCGCTCGGCGCGCGCGGCGGCGTGCGCGCGCTCTGGATCATGGGTGCGAACCCCGTTGTATCGGCCCCCAAGGCGAGCGCCCTCGAGGAACGCCTGGCGCTGCTCGATCTGCTCGTGGTGTGCGATTCGTTTCTCTCCGAGACGGCGAGCCTTGCCGACGTCGTCCTGCCCGTCACGCAGTGGGCGGAGGAGGAAGGCACGCTCACGAACCTCGAGGGTCGAGTGCTCCTGCGCAAGCGCGCGGTGTCCGCGCCGCCAGGCGTGAAGAGCGACCTCGAGATCATGAAGCTGGTCGCCGACGCCCTCGGCCGAGGGCGCCACGTCGAGACCGAGCCGCGCCTCGTTTTCGAGGAGCTCCGGCGCGCGAGCGCGGGCGGCAAGGCCGACTACTCGGGCATCAGCTACGAGCGCATCGAGCGCGAACAGGGCGTATTTTGGCCCTCCCGGAACGAGACGGACGCCACGAGCGAACGGCTCTTCGCCGCGCGTTTCTGGACCCGCGACGGCCGCGCGCGCTTCCACGCGGTGCAGTACCGCCCGCCAGCCGAAGAACCGAACGACGAGTTTCCCTTTTACCTCACCACTGGACGCGTCGTGGCTCACTACCAGTCGGGCGCCCAGACGCGCCGCGTCGCCTCGCTCATCAAGGCCGTGCCCGAAGCCTTCGTCGAAATTCATCCGTCGACCGCTCAGAGTCTCGGCATCGTCGACGGGGAGATGGTTCACGTCGTCACTCGCCGAGGGCGCGCCACCTGCCGAGCGCGACACGCCCGCACCATTCGCCACGATACGCTCTTCATGCCGTTTCATTTCAGCGGCGCGGGCCGTGCCAACACGCTCACGAACGACGCCGTCGACCCGGTCTCGAAGATTCCGGAGTTCAAGGTCGCTGCAGCACGAGTGGAGCGGCTGCCCTCCCCTGATCTCTGAAACACGTTCCCGAAACGCTCGGGACCGCGCCCCCGGGCACCTGCCGATCGCAAACGATCACGCGCCGGAAACGCCCGAACCGTAAGCTTCTCGGAAGATCGTCATGCCCGAGACTCCTCGCTTCATTCAGGGTGTTTTTGGCTTCCGCGGCGCAGGGCTCGACAAGCTGGCGCCGCTCAAACCGAAGGTTTCCTACAAGGTCCCGTTCGACAAGCGCGCGCAGCTCATCTACCTGCGCGCGGGCAATTCGACGCCCGAGATGATTCACTTGACGCTCTTGCGCGCCAAGGTCGCGTTTCGCTACTTCCCGATCGGGGCGAAGGGCGCGATCCACGTCCAGCTCGCCATCGTCGAGGACATCGATCCCGAAAGCGAAATCGAGCTGGCGGTCGGCGCACCCGAGGGCCTCGAGGGCACGGTGCTGGTCGATCTCGGGCTCCTGGAGATTTGAGCGATGGCGACGAAGCGCAAGCTCGTCGTGATCGGGAACGGAATGGCGGGCGCCCGCACCGTCGAGGAGATCCTCGCGCGCGGCGGTTCCGATCTGTTCGAGATCACGATGTTCGGCGAGGAGCCCTACGGCAACTACAACCGCATCCTGCTCTCCGACGTGCTGAACGGCTCGCATCAAGCCTCGGAAATCTTCCTGAATTCGCTACCCTGGTACGAGGAGAACGGCATCGCTCTTCGCACGGGCGTGCGCGCCGAACGCATCTTCCGCCACGCCCGCGAGGTCGTCGGGAGCAACGGCGTGATCGAGCGCTACGACGAGCTCATCCTCGCCACCGGCAGCCTGCCCTTCATCCCGCCCATGGCGGGGCTGAAGCTCGCGAGCGGCGCCGACAAGCCTGGCGTGTTCGTGTTCCGCAACCTCGACGACTGCAAGCGCATCACCGAGTACGCTGCAGGCAAGAAGTGCGGCGTCGTGATCGGCGGCGGGCTGCTCGGCCTCGAGGCAGCACGCGGGCTCCAGAACTTCGCCCTCGACGTTCACGTGGTCCAGCGTGGGGGCGGGATCATGAACCAGCAGCTCGACGGCTCGGCCGCGTCCATCCTCAAGAAGACGCTCGAGCAGCTCGGCATCACCATCCACCTCGGGAAAGACACCCGCACCGTGCTCGGCGACGAGTGCGTGACGGGCATCGAGTTCGCGGACGGCGCGCGCATCGACTGCGACCTCGTCGTGGTCGCGGCCGGCATCAAGCCGAACGTGGAGCTCGCGGTCCATTCGGGGATCGCGGTCGAGCGCGGTATCGTCGTCGACAACCAGCTCCGCACCGACGACCCGCATGTCTACGCCGTGGGCGAGTGCGTGCAGCACCGCGGGCAGGTCTACGGCCTGGTCGCGCCGCTCTGGGAGCAGGCGAAGGTGCTGGCCGATCACCTCACGGGTGCGAACCCCGAGGCCGGGTACTTCGGCTCCAAGGTCGCGACCAAGCTCAAGGTGATGGGGGTCGAGGTCGCCTCGATGGGCATCACCGAGCCGACCGAGGAGGGCGACGAGGTCGTCCAGTTCACCGAGCCCAAGAAGGGCACCTACAAGAAGCTCATCATCCGCAACGGGCGCCTGGTGGGGGGCATTCTGCTCGGCGACATCGCCAAGGCGCCGTACCTCGCGCAGGCCTACGAACGCAATACGCCGGTTCCCGACGAACGGCTGAGCTTGCTCTTCGACATGGGCGCGCCCTCCGCCAGGACGAGCGTCGAGACGATGCCGCTCGAGATGCAGGTCTGCAATTGCAACGGCGTCACGAAGGGCAAGATCACCGCGTGCGTCAAGGCGGGCAAGCGCAGCTCGAAGTCCGTGATGGAAGCGACGCGTGCGGGCATGGGCTGCGGCGCCTGCAAGACACTCGTCGCCGAAGTGGTCGAGTGGGCCTGCGGCGGCCAGACGGAGGAGGATCCGGCGGCCGAGTACTACGTGCCGGGCGTTCCGCTCTCGAAGCCCGACCTCGTGACGGCCATCGTGGAGCGCGGCTTGCGCTCGGTTTCGGCCGTTTTCCGCGAGCTCGCGGGGGGCGAGGAAGATCCCGGGAGCAAGCCGGGCCTGGCAACGCTGCTCTCCTCCATCTGGGCCGATGGGTACGACGACGAGCGCGACGCCCGCTTCATCAACGACCGGGTGCACGCGAACATCCAGAAGGACGGGACCTTCACCGTCGTGCCGCAGATGCCCGGCGGCGTGACCAATCCCCACGAGCTCCGCCGCATCGCTGACGTCGCCGAGAAGTACAAGGTCCCCCTCGTCAAGCTCACCGGCGGACAACGCATCGACCTCGTCGGCATCTCGCGCGAGAACCTGCCCCACGTCTGGCGCGAGCTCGGCATGCCCGCCGGCCACGCCTGGAGCAAGCGCTACCGCACCTGCAAGAGCTGCATCGGCAGCGAGTTCTGCCGTTTCGGCCTCGGGGACAGCATGGGGCTCGCGCAGCGCATCGAGGCGCGCTTCCAGGGCCTCGATTGCCCCGGCAAGCTGAAGCTCGCCACCGCCGGCTGCCCTCGCAACTGCTCGGAGGCCATGGTGAAGGACGTGGGGGCCGTCTCCGTCGGCGACGGCAAATGGGAGATCTACGTCGGCGGCGCGGCGGGGGCGCACGTGCGCAAGGGTGACGTGCTCTGCACGGTCGGAAGCGAGGACGACGTCCTCAAGCTCACCGGCCGTTTCATCCAGTATTACCGCGAAAACGCCAAATACCTCGAGCGCACGTACGCCTTCGTCCCGCGCGTCGGCATCGAGAAAATCCGTGCGGTGGTGGTCGACGACAGCGAGCGCATCGCCGCGCGCCTCGATGCCGAGATCGAGCGCGCCGTGCGCGCGTACAAGGACCCCTGGCTCGAACGCGACACGAACGCCACACCCA
>Ga0315912_10006215_pt1 | contig 10754 bp, 12 predicted proteins | sample VfabasoilMG_FD_204469 | JGI IMG/M metagenome (GOLD analysis project Ga0315912, IMG submission 204469) | Garden soil microbial communities collected in Santa Monica, California, United States - V. faba soil | ecosystem: Environmental > Terrestrial > Soil > Garden | place: USA: California... | reverse complement strand
GCTACCGTTGCTCAAATCGTGGTTTAGCTAAGTACATACTCCCGGCGAATGGGACAGATGAACAAGGGCGGCCGGGCCAACGACTTCATGGGCGTGCCGCGCCCCGTGGTGGCGCTGGCGCGCGACCTGCCGCCCTCCCACGAAATCGACTGGCACAGCCATCCGCGGTTCCAGCTGGTCTACGCGGCGCGCGGCGTGATGACCGTCGACACGCGCGACGCCACCTGGGTCGTGCCGCCGCAGCGCGCGGTCTGGATGCCTCCCGCCACGGCGCACCGGCTGACGGCCAAGGGCGTCGTGCAGCTGCGCAGCCTCTACGTGCGCATCGACGCCGCGGCGCGCATGCCGGCCACCTGCGAAGTGTTCGAGGTCACACCGCTGCTGCGCGAATTGATCGTGCGCGCCACCGACCTGCCGCTGGAGTACGACCAGCGCGGGCCGCCCGGCCGCATCATGCGCCTGCTGCTCGACGAACTGGCCGGACTCGCGCGCCTGCCGTACAACCTTCCCATGCCGAAGACAGCGCCGCTCGCGGCGATCTGCCGCCAGCTCATCGACACGCCGGACGATGCCGCGACGCTGGAAACCATCGCAGGTCGGCGCGGCCTGAGCGCGCGCACCATCGCGCGCCACTTCAGGCGGCAGACCGGCATGAGCTTCGCCGAATGGCGCCGCCGCGCGCGCCTGCTGCGCGCCATGGCGTGGATCGCGGAAGGCCGGCCGATCGTCAAGGTGGCGCTCGACCTCGGCTACGACAGCCCGTCGGCCTTCAGCGCCATGTTCCGCCGCGAACTCGGTGCCCCGCCCTCACGCTTTCGCGGCGAGGCTGCGGCGTGAAGGTCACCGGAATCGTCCTCGCGGGCGGCCGCGGCAGCCGCATGGGCGGCGTCGACAAGGGCCTGCAGCCGCTGCGCGGCCGGCCGATGGCGGCCTGGGCCCTGCTGCGCCTCAAGCCGCAGGTCGACGAGGTCATCATCAACGCCAACCAGAACACCGAGGTGTATGCCGCGATGGGCTACCGCGTGGTCGCCGACGAGATCGGCGGCTTCGCCGGGCCTCTCGCCGGCCTGCACGCGGGCCTTTCCGCCGCCACGCACCCGCTGGTCGCGACCGTGCCCTGCGATTCCCCGTTTCTGCCGGAAGACCTGGTGGAAAGGTTGCATCGCTCCCTCGGCGACAACGATCTCGCCGTGGCGAAGACCGGAGACCAGGCGCATCCCGTATTCGTCCTGCTCAAGACCTCATTGAAGAGAAACCTGGAAAACTTCCTCAAAGGGGGAGGCAGGAAAATCGACGCCTGGTATGCCTCGCTCAAGGTCGTCGAGGTATCGTTCGACGACGAAGCGGACGCCTTTCGCAACATCAACACCATCGAGGAACTGAAGGGCGCATGAAAGGAATTCAGCAAACGGTGAGCTGCCTCGACGGCTACGATCCGAATACGCTGCGCGTGGACCGGGCGCGCGAGGCGATCCGCGCTTGCATGCCGCCGCTGAAAAAAACGGAATCCGTCGCCGTTCGCAAGGCATTGGGCCGCGTGCTCGCCCAGTCCATCGTGCCGAAGATCAACGTTCCGTCGCACGACAACTCGGCGATGGATGGATATGCCTTGCGCTTTTCGGATCTGGAAAAAAATAATGCTTTTGTAGAGGCAGGAACCGCATTTGCCGGCAAACCCTTCAGCGGCAACGTGGGTTCGGGCGAGTGCGTGCGCGTGATGACCGGGGCGGTGATGCCGAAGGGCGCCGACACCGTCGTGATCCAGGAAGTCGTGCGGAAGGAAGGCGGGAACATTGTTGTCCCGCCCGGCCAGAAAAAAGCGCAGAACGTGCGCTACGCCGGCGAAGACCTGAAAACCGGCGTCGCGGTGCTGCAGCCCGGGAAATTCCTCACGCCCGCCGACATCGGCCTCATCGCCTCGCTAGGCATCGCCAAGGTAGGAGTCCGGAGGAAATTGCGGGTGGCGTTTTTCTCCACCGGCGATGAGCTCACCTCCATCGGGAAGAAGCTCAAGCAGGGCGAAATCTACGACTCCAACCGCTACACGCTGCACGGCATGCTCGAGCGCCTGGGGGTGGAGATCACCGACATGGGCGTGGTGCGCGACAAGCCGGAATTGCTGCGGGCAGCCTTCAAGAAGGCAGCTCGCAACGCGGATGTCGTGATCACCACCGGCGGCGTCTCGGTGGGCGAGGCGGATTTCATCAAGCAGCTGATGGCCGAACTCGGCGAGGTGCTGTTCTGGACGATTGCCATGCGCCCCGGGAGGCCCATGGCCTTCGGGCGCATCGGCAAGGCGTTTCTCTTCGGGCTGCCCGGCAATCCGGTCGCCGTGATGGTCACCTTCTACCAGTTCGTGCGCGACGCCCTGCTCCACCTGTCGGGCAGGACGGACGACTACACGATTCCGCTGCTGAAAGCCGTTTCCGCTCAATCTATGCGAAAGATTCCCGGACGAACCGAGTACCAGCGCGGTATTGCCTTCCTGGAAGACGGGGTGTGGAAGGCCCGCACCACTGGACAGCAAGGATCGGGGGTTCTGCGCTCCATGTCGGAGGCGAATTGCTTCATCGTGCTGGAACACGATCGCGGCAATGTTGAGGCCGGCGAGCCGGTCAGCGTGCAACTTTTCGAAGGCCTGGCGTGAGCGAGGACAGGACACCGCTCTGGCGATGGCTGGCGGTGGGCTGCCTTTGCACCGCCGGCACGATCTACGTGCTCATTGCCGGCGAACTGCCGATCGACAAGGCGCGCACCATGGTGGTCAACCGCGCGTCGCCCCTCTACTGGATCTTCGTCTGCGTCTTCGGCGCGTTCGGCGTGCTGGCGCTGCGCAAGGCATGGCTGCAGATTCGCTCCGGCTGAACCCGGTCCACCCCGCGCTCGCTGCGCTCGCGCGCGCGGCGAAGAAACAGGATTTCGGCGAGGTGGAGGACGCGCTGCACGTCGCGCTGCGCAAGAAAGAGTGGTTGCGGCCCGAACACCGGGTCGGCGACCCGAAAGGCTACATGCGCCACCTGCTGTACGTCGACCCGGAGGGCGATTTCGTGATGACCGCGATCACCTGGCTGCCCGGGCAGGTCAGCGCCGCGCACGGACACCGGGTGTGGTGCGTCTATGGCGTCGCTGAAGGCAGGCTCACGGAAGAAAACCTCGGGAAGAATCGAACCGTGGTGTTGGGCGCCGGGGACCTGGCGGAGCAGGATCTCGACTGCACGCTGCTGCATCGCGTCGCCAATCGCACCAACAAGCCCATCGTGTCGCTGCACCTCTACGGCGTCAGCGCGGCAAACCTCACCACCGGGATCAACCGGCCGGCCTAGAGCGCCATCATGCGGGCGAGCTCGAGCAGCTTCGCGTCTGCCGGGCGCGTGCGCCCGGCAACCTTGGCGAACGGCGTCGCCGCCGGCTCGCCCTTGACGATGCCGGCGAGCACGCCGAAGCGCGCGGCCGCCAGCAGCTCCACCGCGTCGGCACCCAGGCGCGTCGCAAGCACGCGGTCGGCCGCCGTCGGCGCGCCGCCGCGCACCACGTGGCCAAGGCGCGTGACGCGCAACTCGAAGCCGGTCGAGTCCTTGTGCTTGGTGTAGTGCGCCATCAGCTCGCTGATGCCGCAGCGCGCGCCTTCCGCGACTACGGCAATGGCGTGTGTCTTGCCCCGGCGATACGCATCGCTCATCCGCTCCGCGACCTCCACCGGCGTGATGTCGGATTCGGGAATGGAGATCACTTCGGCGCCGCCGGCAATGCCGGCCATCAGCGCGATGTGGCCGCAATCGCGGCCCATGGTCTCGACGAGAAACGCGCGCTGGTGCGACGAGGCGGTGGTGCGCAGGCGATCGACCGCCTCGAGCGTGATGTTGACCGCGGTATCCGCGCCGATGCTGAGATCGGAACCGTAGAGATCGTTGTCGATGGTCGAGGCGACGCCGACCACCGGGAAACCCGCCTCGTCGAGCGCCGCCGCGCCGGTCTGCGTGCCGTTGCCGCCGATGACGACCAGCGCCTCGACGCCGCGCTCTTTCATCTCGCCGAGCGCCTTGTTGCGTCCTGCCGGCGTCGCGAATTCGGCGCTGCGCGCGCTGCCCAGCACCGTGCCGCCCTTCTGCATGATGCCGCCGACGTCGCGCGCCGTGAGCGGCGCAAAGATGCCGCCGACCAGGCCGGCATAGCCGTTGGTCACGCCCAGCACCTGCCAGCCCCGCGCCAGCGCGCCGCGCGTCACGGCGCGGATCGCGGCGTTCATCCCCGGGGCGTCGCCTCCGCTGGTCAGGACCGCGATGCGCTTCAAGCGTCGGGAAGCCGGACGATCTTGGCGGCCGGCTTCTCGGGCAGCTCGTCGAGTTCGGCGGCCTCGATCTTCTGGAACTGCTGGGTGATCTTGCGGCTCGACACCTGGACGTCCTCGACGTCCTGGTTCGCCTGGCGGATGTGGTCGGCGAGTTTCTTCATTCGCTCTTCGAAGCGCCGGAAGTCCTGGCCGAGGCGTGCGAGCGCGTCCTTGATGACGTGGATCTGCTTGCGCGTCTCCACATCCTTGAGCACGGCGCGCGCGGTGTTCAATACCGCCATCAGCGTCGTCGGCGACACGATCCAGACGCGCTTCGCGTTGGCGTATTCGACGACCTCGCCGTGATAGGCGTGGATCTCCGCGAAGACCGCCTCCGCCGGCACAAACATCACCGCGCCGTCGGAAGTCTCATTCTCGATGATGTATTTGGAAGCGATCGCATCCACGTGCTTGCGCAGGTCGGCGCGAAACTGCTTTTGCGCGAGCGCCCGTTCCGCGTCGCTGCCCTCGAACATGCGGTTGTAGTTTTCCAGTGGAAATTTGGAGTCCACGCACACCAGGCCGGTCGGCGCGGGCAGGCGAAGCGCGCAGTCGGCGCGCGTGCCGTTGGACAGCGTGTGCTGGAATTCGAACGACTGCGGCGGCAGCATGTTGCGCACCAGCGCCTCGAGCTGCACTTCGCCGAAGGCGCCGCGCGACTTCTTGTCGCCGAGCAACTCCTGCAGGCTCACCACGCTGCCGGTGAGCGAGTCGATCTTCCTCTGCGCCTCGTCGATGGTGGCGAGGCGCTGCATCACGCTGACGAAGGTCTCGTTGGTCTTCTTGAAGCCTTCGTCCAGCCGCTCGCCGACGCGATTGGAAATCTGGTCGAGACGCTGGTCGAGCTTGTTGCTGATGGCCTCGCGCAGCTCCGACAGGTTGCCGCCGAGTCGGTCGCCTTGCTTCGTCAGGCCATCGTGCAGGTCGGTGAGCATCTGGCGGTGCTTCTGCTCGAGGGTCGAATTGATTTTCACGATCAACCCGATGCCGAGGGCCAGCACGACAAGGGCAACGGCAAGCGCTACTTCAGCCATGCGCGGATTCTAGACCGAGTCGCGCAGCGTGATCGCTGGAGACGCGCGCAATACTTTCCTTGAGGAAAGCCACGCGTTGAGGGAGAGCAGCGCGAGGCCCGCGAGTGGGCCGGCGAGCCACAGGCCGAGGCTGGGCGGCAGGTCGAGCTCGAACACGCGCCGTGCGAGCAGCTGGCCGATGGCGGCGGCGCCGAGCGTGGCGAGCACGCCGGCGATCGCGCCCATGGCGAGGAATTCGAGGCGCTGGCTGCCGGCCACCTGCGCGCGCGACGCACCAAAGACACGCATCACCGCGGTCTCGCGGCGCCGCTCGTCTTCGGTCGCGACCAAGGCTGAATAGAGCACCAGCAGGCCGGCGCCCAAGGTGAAGAGGAAGATGAACTGCACCGCGGACACCAACTGGTCCACCACGCCCTGTGCCTGGCGCACCGCCGCCGCCACGTCGACGATGGTCAGGTTGGGGAAAGCCGCCGACAGCTTGTTCAGCACGCCCTCCTTTCCCTCCTCGACGCGGAAGGCGCTGACGAAGCTCGCCGGAAAGCCCTGCATCAGGCGCGGCGGCGTGATGACGAAGAAATTCACGCGCATCGAGTCCCAGCGCAGCTTGCGCAGGGAGGTGATCTGCGCGCTGAACGACTCGCCGCCGACCGTGAAGGTCAACTCGTCGCCGAGTTTCCACCCGAGGCGTTGCGCAATGCCTTCTTCCACGGATATTTCTTTTTTTGAACTATCAAACCATTGCCCGCTGACCACGGTGTTGTGGGAGGGAAGCCCCTCCATGTAGGACAGGTTGAATTCCCGCTCCACCAGGCGCTTGGCGCGCTCCTCGGCGTAGTCGGCCTCGCTCACCGGCCGGTTGTTCACGCGCGTCAGTCGCCCGCGGATCATCGGGTAGAACTCCGGCGCGGCGACGCCCTCCTTGGCGAAGAACTGCTGTACCGGCGCGATCTGCTCGGGCTGCACGCCGATCAGGAAGCGGTTTGGCGCATCGGGTGGCGCGCTGCGCCGCCAGGCGTCCACCAGGTCGTTGCGCGTGAAGGTGAGCAGCAGCACCGCGGTCAAGCCGAGCGCGAGGCTCGCGACCTGGATCGCGTTGCCGCGCGCATGCCGCCGCAGGTTCGCAAGGCCGTAGCGCAGCATCCGGTTGCGCACGAGGCGCGTGGCGCGGCGATGCGTCAGCAGGCGCAGCAGCCCCCACGCCGCGACGAAGAACACCACCACAGCCGCCGCGAAGCCGCCCACGACGGTGGCGCCGAGCTTCATGTCGCCCGCCTGCCACATCAGCAATGCCGCAAACGCTGCGGCGCCAACGATGTAGGTATAGGCGGCGCGGCCCGTGCCGCCGACTTCGCGCCGGATGACGCGCACTGCCGGAACGTTTTTGAGCTGAATCAGCGGCGGCAGCGCGAAACCGAGGAGCAGCACCAGGCCGACGAGGAAGCCCTGCACCGCGGGCAATGCGGTCGGCGGCGGCAGATCGGCGCGCATCACTTCGCCCAGGGCGCTGGCAATTGCCGCCTGCGCGGCGCTGCCCAGCAACGTGCCCAAGGCGCAGGCGGCAATGCCGAGGATCGCGAATTCCATGCCGTAGAGGCTGAGGAGGCGTGACTGCGTGGCGCCCAGGCAGCGCATCACGGCGCAGCCGTCGAGGTGGCGTTCGACGAATCGGCGCGTGCCGAGCGCGATCGCCACGCCCGCGAGGATCGCGGCGAGCAGCGCGGTAAGTCCCAGGAAGCGCTGCGCGCGCTCCACCGAGGCGCGCACTTCGGGCCGGCCCGACTCCAGGTCGTCGATTCGCTGGCCTCGATCGAGCAGCGGTTGCACGTAGGCCTTGAACGATGCGAGCTTCTCCGGCGTTCCGGCGGCGTAGAGGTAGTACCAGACGCGGCTCCCGGTCTGCACCAGGCCCGTCGCGGGCACGTCGGCAAGGTGCATCAGCAGCCGCGGCGCGATGTTGAAAAAATTGGCACTGCGCTCGGGCTCGAGCGTCAGCACCGCGGCGACTTCGAATTCGACGCCGCCCAGGCGGACTTTCGAGCCGACCGGTGCGCCGAGCGCCGACACCAGCCGCTCCTCGAGCCACACTGTGCCGCGCGCCGGTCCACGCTCGGCGGGCGCGTCGGGCGCGCCCTGCGCCGGCGCCGTGCGCAACCTTCCGCGCAATGGGTAATTCTCGGTGACCGCCTTCACGCCGGCGAGCTGGTTCTTCTCGCCCGCAAAAGCCATACTGATGAAATTCACCGCTTCACTCTTGGACAATCCTGACTGGAGGATTTTTTCGGACAATTCAATTTTCCAAGGGTGATCCGAAAGCATCACCAGATCCGCGCCGAGAAGCTGATGCGCATCGCGCGCGAGCGCCTGGCTCACGCGGTCGGCGAAAAACGCCACGCTGGTCACCGACGCAACCGCGAGCACCAGCGCCGCGGCGAGCACGCGCAGTTCGCCCGCCCGCCAATCCCGCGCCAGCATCTTCAGCGCCTGCTTCATGCGGCGGCCCGCCCGCCCACGAGGCGCAGCACGCGCTGGCAGCGCGCGGCGAGGTTTTCGTCGTGCGTCACCATCACCAGCGTGGTGCCGAATTCGCGGTTCATGTCGAACATCAGCTGGATGACCGCGGCGCCGGAAGCGGCGTCGAGGCTGCCGGTTGGCTCATCGGCGAGCAGCAGGCTCGGGCGAACCACGAAGGCACGTGCCAGCGCCACGCGCTGCTGCTCCCCGCCCGAGAGATGCTTCGGAAAATGGTGCAGCCTTTCTTCCAGCCCTACCCTTTTCAGGATGTCGCGCGCCGGGCCTTCGGGATCGCCGGCCCCGGAAAGCTCCAGGGGCAGCATTACGTTTTCCAGCGCGCTGAGCGCCGGCAGCAGCTGGAACGACTGGAACACGAAACCGACCGCGCGGCCGCGCAGTTCGGCGCGCGCGTCTTCGTCGAGGGAAAAGATTTCCCGGCCGTCGATCTGCACGGTCCCCGCCGTGGGGGTATCGAGACCGGCGAGGATTGCGAGCAACGTCGATTTGCCCGAACCCGAGGCGCCGACCACCGCCAGCGCCTCGCCGCGCGTGACCTCGAGGTCGATGTCGCGCAGAATGACGAGGTCCGACTCGCCGCTTTTCACGGTCTTGCCTATGCCTCGCGCCGCCAGCACATTCTTGCTTTGCATGGTTCTCGCGTTCAGCGCCCAAGGGGCGCCGGGTAAACCTATCCTGGTGTTTGGCGACAGCTTGTCGGCGGCCTACGGCATTTCCCAGCCGCGCGGCTGGGTGGCGCTGCTCGCGGAGCGCCTGAAGCGCGAGCGTTCCGATTATATCGTCGTCAACGCGAGCATCTCGGGCGAAACCTCGAGCGGCGGCGCGGCGCGCATCGCGGCGGCGCTCGAAAAACATCGTCCGGCGGTGGTGGTGCTGGAGCTCGGAGCGAACGATGGCCTGCGCGGCCTGCCGATGGCCCAGATGCAGCAGAACCTGGACAGCATCGCCGTCCAATCGCGCAAGGCCGGCGCCCGCGTACTCATCCTGGGGATGAAGATTCCGCCAAATTACGGGCCGGAGTACACCCGGCAATTTGAAGAGGCGTTCAAGGTGGTTGCGAGGAACAATAACGCCGCGCTGGAGCCGTTCTTCCTCCAGGATTTCGCCGACAAGCCGGAATTTTTCCTGCCCGACCGCGTCCACCCCGCCGAGAACGCGCAGCCGATGATCCTCGAGCGCGTATGGAAGGCCCTCAGGCCCCTGCTCAAATAATCGTGATGCCGGGTTTTCCGGTGGTCATGCGGCCGATGACCTTGGCCGTACCCTCGAACGTCTTCAGGACGTCTTCAACTGCATCTCGCGCGCAGGCCACCAGCAATCCGCCGCTGGTCTGCGGGTCGGAAACGATGTTGCGCTTCCATTCCGGGAATTCCGCCGGCAGCGCCACCTCGTGCCCATAGCCCTTCCAGTTGCGCTCCGAAGCCCCGGTGGCAACGCCCTGCTTCGCAATGCCCAGCGCTTCGTCAATGATGGGGATGTCCCGGAACGATAGCTCCGCCGACAACCCCGATCCGCGGCAGATCTCGAGCAGGTGCCCCGCGAGGCCGAAACCCGTGACATCCGTGAGCGCATGCACCGCCGGCATTTCCGCGAGCGCGAGCCCCGGCGTGTTGAGGCGCGTGGTCCAGTCGAGCATGACGACGTAGCCGGCCTCGGAGAGCTGCCCCTTCTTCAGCGCCGCCGAGAGGATGCCAATGCCGAGAGGCTTGCCGAGAACCAAGACATCTCCTGCAACTGCAGTGCTATTGCGCTTGATTTTCTTGGGGTCAACCAACCCAAGCGCCACCAATCCGTAAACCGGCTCCAGGACGTCGATCGAATGTCCACCGGCAATTGGAATACCGGCCGCCGCGCAAACCGACTCGCCGCCTTCGAGGACGCGGCGGATCACCGACACCGGCAGCTTTTCCAGCGGCATGCCGACTACGGCGAGTGCGAAGATCGGGCGAGCGCCCATGGCGTAGACGTCCGAGATCGCGTTGGTCGCGGCAATGCGCCCGAAGTCGTACGGGTCGTCCACGATCGGCGTGAAGAAATCGGTGGTGGCGACCAGCGCCTGGGTGTCGTTCAACCGGTAGACCGCGGCGTCGTCGGAAGTCTCGATGCCGACCAGGAGGTCTTTCGAAATTGCCCCCAGGTTATTTTTCTTCAACAAGTCAGAAAGCATCCCGGGCGCGATCTTGCAACCGCACCCGCCCCCGTGGCTGAATTGCGTCAGGCGGATTTTTTCGGGCGCATTCATGGCTGCAGGAGTTTCTCGACCCTGCTGCGCACAGCTTCGCTCGTCCAATCGACTTCCCCGTAGGCCACGTAGCGGATCACGCCATCGCGGCCGATGACGTAGCTTGCAGGCAGCAGGCGTGCCTTCCAGGCCTTCGCCGCGGCGCTGTCGCGGTCGCGCAGCACCGGAAAACCGAGCGGAATGGTGTCCAGGTATTTCTCAATGCGTGTCAACGGCTCGGCGAGGTTTACCGCCAGCACTTCGAAGGGTTTCCCCTGGAGCGAACGCCGCAGCGCGTTCATCGAAGGCATTTCGGCGCGGCAGGGCTCGCACCAGGTGGCCCAGAAATTCACCACCACCACGCTTCCGCGGTAGTTGGCGAGACTGTGCGACTTGCCGGCAAGGTCCTCGAGCGAAAGCGGCGGCGTGTCGCCACCCGTCCACGGCCTGAGCTCTGCTGCATTGGCCGCGAATCCCAAAACTGCAAGGACAATGGCAGCAAGGCAGCTATGCCTTGATTTCACGCGCCGTGATGCTGTACTTGATGATGTCCGGGTCGAGCTGGTCGAGCACTTCGCCGCCGGTCTCGGCGTTGACGTACATCAGGTAGGGCAGCGCCGGGCCGCTGCAATCGGGAAGC
>Ga0315912_10006214_pt1 | contig 10755 bp, 9 predicted proteins | sample VfabasoilMG_FD_204469 | JGI IMG/M metagenome (GOLD analysis project Ga0315912, IMG submission 204469) | Garden soil microbial communities collected in Santa Monica, California, United States - V. faba soil | ecosystem: Environmental > Terrestrial > Soil > Garden | place: USA: California... | reverse complement strand
CGCGCCAGGATGCCGCTCCACCGCCAACACTTCGCCCACCACTACGCGCTCGAACGCCGGCGCGACCGGCTCCACGCTTTCCACGTCGAGTCCGCCCATCGCGATCGCGTCCGCCAGCGCCCCGGTGGCGAGCGGTGGATCGACAAATGTACGCAGCCAGTGCTCCGAAAACTTCATGGTCGGTTGAACTGCTTCAAGAACCGCAGATCGTTCTCGAAAAACAAACGCAGATCGTTCACCCCGTAGCGCAGCATGGTGAGGCGGTCGGGCCCGAGGCCGAAGGCAAAGCCCTGATAGCGCTCGGAATCCACCTTGACGTTGCGCAGCACGTTGGGATGCACCATGCCGCACCCGCCGACCTCCAGCCAGCCGGCGCCGAAACTCATGTCGATTTCGGCGGATGGCTCGGTAAAGGGAAAGAACGACGGCCGAAACCGCACCTGCAAATCGTCGCGCTCGAAGAATCGGCGCAAGAAGTCGACCAGCACGCCCTTCAGATCGGCAAACGTGATGTGCTCGTCCAGCCACAGGCCCTCGACCTGGTGGAACATCGGCGAATGCGTGGCATCGGAATCGACGCGGTAAACGCGTCCGGGCGCGATGATCCTGACCGGTGGGCGATGCGATTCGAGATACCGGATCTGAATCGGCGAGGTATGCGTTCTGAGCAGATGCACCCCATCGTCAAGATAGAACGTGTCGTGCATCGAGCGCGCCGGGTGGTTCTCCGGCTGATTGAGCGCGGTGAAATTGTAGTAATCGGTCTCGATCTCCGGCCCGTGCGCGACCTCGAAGCCCAGCGTGCGGAACAGCGCCTCGATGCGCTGCATGGTGCGCGTCACCGGATGCAATCCGCCGCTGCCCGGACCGCGTCCCGGCAGCGTCACGTCGAGCGCCTCCTCGGCGAGGCGCGCTTCCAGCCGGCGCGCCTGAATGCGTTCGCGCTCGCGGGCGAGCGCCCCCTCCAGCCGCTCTTTCGCGGCATTGATGCGGCTGCCCATCGCCGGGCGCTCGGCGGGCGGGAGCTTGCCCAGCGCTTTCAAGGACTCGGTGAGCCTGCCCGATTTCCCGAGATAGCCCGCTTTTGCCTGCTCGAGTTGATCGGCGTCGTCGATCGCGGCAAACAGCGCCAACGCCTCGTTTACGATCGCGTCAACGTCCTGCATCGAAGTCGCGGACTAGCAGCGGTATGGCGAACGGTGAAAAACCAGGAGGCCGTGCCAGCCTCCCCGACTGTGTGGCAGCGATCAGACGCCGAGGCCGGCCTTCGCCCGTTCGACGAACTTGCCGAACGCCGACTTGTCGAGCACCGCGATGTCCGCCAGCACCTTGCGATCGACGACGACCGCGGCCTTCTTCAGGCCATTCATGAACACGCTGTAGGTCATGCCGTGCTCGCGCGCCGCCGCGTTGATGCGCGCGATCCACAGGGCGCGAAACTCGCGCTTGCGGTTGCGGCGGTCCCGATACGCGTACTGGCCCGCCCGCATCACGGCTTCATTCGCGATGCGGAATACGTTGCGCCGGCGGCCGCGGAATCCCTTGGCCTTGGCCAGCACCTTCTTGTGGGCCGCGCGAGCGACGACGCCCCTCTTGACTCTAGGCATGGCGTCTCTCCTTAGTAGGGCAGCATGGCGCGCAGCGCGCGCGCATTCGATGCGTGGGCCGGCGTGGTGCCGCGCAGATGGCGCTTGCGCTTGGTGTTCTTCTTGGTGAGGATGTGGCGCAGGTTGGCGCGGCTGCGCTTGAACCCGCCCCCACCGAGCTTCTTGAAGCGCTTCGCAGCGCCGCTCTTGGTCTTCATCTTCGGCATGACTACTCCTGTTTTGGCATAGCGCCGGGTGCTCCCTGGCGGGAGGCTTGCGACCCGGACAACTACTTCTTCGTAACGCCGGCCGCAGCCTCGACTTTGACTGCCTCCGGCCCGGGCGCGGCATTCACGCCCGGCGCGGCACTGGCCGCTTTCGCGGCAGGACGCTGGGGCGTCTTGCCGACCTTCTTCGGCGACAGCATCATCACCAGCTGCCGGCCTTCCATCTTCGGAAACTGCTCGACCACGGCGTATGGATCAAGATCGCCGCGAACGCGTTCGAGCAGGCGAAACCCGATCTCCTGGTGCGCCATTTCGCGGCCGCGGAATCGGAGCGTAACCTTGGTCTTGTCGCCCTCCTCAAGAAACCGGACGAGATTCCTGAGCTTGATCTTGTAATCGCCTTCGTCCGTTCCCGGCCGGAACTTGATCTCCTTGACGACGATCAACTTCTGCTTGAGCTTGGCTTCGTGCCGCTTCTTGCTCTCACGGTACTTGTATTTCCCGTAATCCATCACGCGGCACACCGGCGGAACTGCCTGCGGCGCGATCTCCACGAGGTCCAGTTCGGCTTCTTCCGCCATCCGGTTGGCCGCGGCGATACTCACCACCCCGACCTGCTCCCCGTTCGCGCCGATGAGCCGAACCTCGGGCGCGGTAATCTCGCTGTTGATGCGTGCTTCCTTGTCCTGAGCGATAACCCAAACTCCCCAGTCTCGTTCGTCTTACGCCGTGCGGCCCATGCGGGACGTCTCTTCCCGGACGCGGCTCACGAAGGCGTCCAAGGACATCTGCCCCAGATCCTCCCCCTTGCGGGTACGCACAGCAACCAGTTGCGCCGCCTTTTCCTTGTCGCCAACGACAACCTGGTAGGGCAGCTTTTGCAAACTATGTTCCCGAATTTTATAGGAAATCTTCTCGTTGCTCAAGTCGGCCGCGGCGCGCACGCCGGCCCGCCTCAAGGCGTCCGCGACCGCCTGCGCATAGTCCTGCTGGGACTCCGAAATGTTGAGGACCACGGTCTGGAGCGGAGCGAGCCAAACCGGCATCGCACCCGCAAAATGCTCGATCAGGATGCCGATGAAACGCTCGAACGAACCCAGTATGGCCCGGTGCAGCATGACGGGCACGCGTCGGGTGTTGTCCTCGGCCACGTATTCGGCCCCCAGACGCCCCGGCATCGAGAAATCGAGCTGCAGCGTGCCGCACTGCCATACCCGTCCGAGACTGTCCTTCAGCGAAAACTCGATTTTCGGGCCATAAAACGCCCCTTCCCCGGGGTTCAATTCCCAGTTGAGCCGGCGCGCGTCCAGCGCGGCACGCAGGGAGGCCTCGGCCCGGTCCCACACTTCGTCCGCCCCCACCCGCCTCGGCGGGCGGGTCGAGAGTTTAACCAGAATCTCGTCGAAGCCAAAATCGGCATAGACCCGCTGCAGGAGGTCGATGAACAGCCTCACCTCGGACTCGACCTGCGCCTCGCTGCAGAAGATGTGCGCATCGTCCTGCACGAACCCCCGCACCCGCATCAGGCCGTGCAGCGCACCCGACGGTTCATTGCGGTGGCAGGCGCCGAACTCCGCCAGGCGCAGCGGCAATTCGCGGTAGCTGCGGATGCCCTGGTTGAAAACCTGAACGTGTCCTGGACAGTTCATCGGCTTGACCGCGTAGTCGCGCGCCTCCGATTCCGTGGCAAACATGTTTTCGCGGAAGTTGTCCCAGTGGCCCGAGCGTTTCCACAACGACACGTCGATCACCTGGGGCGTGCGCAGTTCGAGGTAGCCGTGTTCCAGCAACAGGTGCCGCATGTACTGCTCGATCACCTGCCAGATGACCCATCCCTTGGGATGCCAGAACACCATCCCGGGCGCCTCTTCCTGCATGTGGAAAAGATCGAGCTGACGCCCGAGCCGGCGATGGTCGCGCTTTTCAGCCTCTTCCAGCCGATGCAGATAGGCATCCTGGTCTTCCTTCTTCGCCCAGGCCGTGCCATACACCCGCTGCAGCATCTCGTTCTTCGAGTCACCCCGCCAGTACGCTCCCGCCACCTTCATCAACCGGAACACCTTGAGCTTGCCGGTGGATGGCACGTGCGGGCCACGGCACAGGTCGATGAAATTATCCTGACGGTAGAGCGAGATCGGCTCGCCGCCGGGGATGGAGGCGATGATCTCCGCCTTGTAGTGCTCGCCCATGCCCTTGAAGAAGGCCACCGCTTCCTCGCGCGGCATCACGCTGCGCTCGAGCCTGATATCCCGCTTCGCGATCTCGGCCATGCGTTTTTCAATCGCCACGAGATCATCGGGCGTAAACGGCCGCTTGTAAGCGAAATCGTAGTAGAAGCCGTCCTCGATCACCGGGCCGATCGTGACCTGCGCGTCGGGGAACAATTCCTTCACGGCGTGCGCCAGCAGGTGCGCCGTGGAATGCCGGATGATTTCCAACCCCGCGGGATCGCGATCGGTGACGATGGCGACTTCGGCGTCGGCATCGATGGCGTGCGCAGTATCGACGAGCTTGCCGTTGACGCGCCCTGCAAGCGCCGCGCGCGCGAGCCCCGCCCCGATGCTCTGGGCAACCTCTGCGACGGTCACGGCCCGGTCGAACGTTCTGCTCGACCCGTCCGGTAAGCGGATAACCGGCATTGCGATGCTCGAAAAAGAGAAGAGCCAGATCGGCAGCTCAGTGCCACCTCCTCTGACTCCCCGAGTTCTCCCCGCGTGTTGGGCGGCGCACCGGCGTCCGTTCGACCACGCGAAGTCAAACCGGCGCGCAGCGTCCGGCTTCAGCACTTGGTAGGCGCGATTGGACTCGAACCAACGACCCCCACCATGTCAAGGTGGTGCTCTAACCAGCTGAGCTACGCGCCTGAAGAGTCGGCATTCTATCGAATCCCGCCCGCCGGCTCAAATGACGGCCGCTACAGCCTTCGGCGCAGCGCCGCGTTGCGATATCATCGAAGCATACCATTGCGCGCCCAAGACCATGACGCCACGACGCTCCATGGCATCGATCGCATTGGTTGTCATTGGCAGCGCCGCCCCCCATGGCTGTGGGGAAGCAGTTAGCCAGCGCGATATTTGCCGCAGCCAGGCCGGGAGCGGCAGGGACTCCCGGGAACAGGAACGACTATGGATGCGAAGAGATTGGCGAGAGAAATGCTGGCGGCGCTCGATGCAGGCCAATTGCTGCCGCCCATCGTCGAGTACGAACCGTCGTTCGGGTGGAATGAAGGGTACGCGGTCGCAGCGGAGATCGTGACGCTACGCCGGGCGCGGGGCGAAGCGCCGGTCGGCCGTAAAATCGGATTCACCAACCGCAACATCTGGTCGGAATACGGTGCGACCTCTCCGATCTGGGCTCACGTTTACGATCGCACCGTGATCCATGCAGCCGATGGCGCCGCGACCGTGTCGCTCGCAACAAGCGCGCAACCGCGGCTCGAACCGGAGATTGCCTTCGGGCTTAAAGCGCCGCTCACGCCGGGACGCGACGATGTCGCGGAAGTGTTACGGGCGATCGGTTGGTATGCCCCGAGCTTTGAAATCGTGTGCTGTCATTTCCCCAACTGGAAGTTCGAGCCGGCCGATTCCGCGGCCGATTTTTCGCTGCACTGGCGGCTCATCATCGGAACGCCCGTTGCGATTCGCGAACCCGACGTCGCGGGGCTCGCGATCCAACTGCGTGATTGCCGTGTCGCGCTGAACCGAGATGGAGGCCTGGTCGCCCGCGGCGTCGGCGCCAACGCTCTCGATCATCCGGCACTCGCGTTGGCGTTTCTCGCCGACATGCTCGCGCGCCAGCCGCAGTTCGCCCCGCTCGAGCCGGGAGAAATCGTCACCACCGGCACGCTCACTGCCGCCATGCCCATCAAGCCGGGCGAAACATGGTCCTCGACCTACGACGGGCTTGCTGGGGTCACGGGTCTGACTCTACGCTTGACGGACTGAAGTCCGGAATCGTCAGCGCCGCACGGCCCTCACCACGCCGCGCACCTCGCGTATCAGGCCGAGCGCCCGCCGCAGTTTATCGAGGTCTGTTACCTCGACTGTGAAACGCATGCGCGCCGCAAGGTCATTGGAAAGCGACTTCGTGGCCGTGACGTTGATGCGCTCGCGCGAGAGCACCTCCGAAATGTCGCGCAGCAGACCGGTGCGGTCGATGGCGTCGATCTCGATGTCGACCGGAAATGTCGCCCCCGCCGCCGCGCCCCATTCGGCCGTCACCCTGCGCTCGGGATCGAGCCGTTTCACGTTGGCACAGCCGGCGCGGTGCACGCTCACGCCGCGCCCGCGCGTGACGAATCCTATGATGGGCTCCGGCGGCGCCGGCTTGCAGCACTTGGCGGGCGTCGTCAGCAGCTTGTCGACCCCGACGACCAGAACGCTGCCTTGCCCCCCTGATCGGGGCTTGCGCGCGACCAGCGTCTCCGACGCCGCTCCCGGCGGCAAATCGGCTTTGGGCGCCAGGGCATCGTGCAACAGTTTGGGCCCGATCTCGCCCCGGCCCACTTCGGCCAGAAAATCGCCCGCCTTGGCGTGACCGAACGTGCCGGCAAGCTGATCGAGATTGATCGCGGTCTTGCCGTGCCGCTGCAGTTCCCGGTCGAGCAGCGCGCGGCCCTGCGCGACGTCGGAATCGTAATTCTGGCGGTTGAACCATTGCCGCACCTTGGTGCGCGCGCTTGGACTCTTTAGAAATTCAAGCTGGGGATTGAGCCAGTCCCGACTGGGCCCCCCCTGCTTGGCTGCCAGTATCTCCACCTGCTGACCGTTCGCCAACGGGGTGTTGAGCGGCACCATCACGCCATCCACCTTCGCCCCACGGCAACGGTGTCCCAGTTCGCTGTGCACGTGGTAGGCAAAATCGATCGGCGTCGCGCCCTTGGGCAGATCGATGACGCGTCCCTGCGGCGTCAGCACGTAAACGGTGTCTTCGAACAGCCCGGTTCGGAACTGCTCGGCCAGTTCGCCGGCATCGCGCACCTCATCCTTCCACTCCAGGATCTGCCGCAGCCACGCAATCTTCTGGTCATAACCGTCGTCCTGCCGCGAGCCTTCCTTGTAGCGCCAGTGCGCAGCCACCCCCAATTCGGAGTTGCGATGCATTTCGTGGGTGCGTATCTGCACTTCGATCGCCTTGTCCTCGGGCCCGACCACTGCAGTATGCAGCGAGCGGTAACTGTTGGTCTTGGGGCGCGCGATGTAGTCGTCGAACTCCTTGGGTATGGGCGACCACAGGTGATGCACCAAACCAAGCGCCGCATAGCAGTTCTTGACATCGTCGACCAGAATGCGCACCGCCCTCACGTCATAAAGTGATTCAAATTCAATATCTTTCACACTCATCTTACGGTAGATACTGAAGATATGCTTGGGCCGGCCCGTGACCTCGGCGGCGATCCCGGCACGGGACAACTCCCCCTTCAACAGCGCGATCAGGGCTTCGATATATCGCTCGCGGTCGGTCCGCTTCTCATCCAGCAAGCGCGCGATCCGCTTGTATACGTCAGGCTCAAGTACGCGGAAAGCGAGATCCTCCAGCTCCCACTTGAGCTGCCACACGCCGAGCCGGTTGGCGAGCGGGGCGAAGATGTCACGCGACAGTTCCGCAATCGCGCGGCGCTGCGTTTCATCCGCATGCTTCACGACCTGGCGCAATTCCTGCGCATGGTCGGCGAGCTTGATCAGGACCACTCGCACGTCCTGCACCATGGCGAGCAGCATCTTCCGCAGCGCCTCGAGTTGCACCGCCTGATCGGCCGGTCGCTGCCCTCCCGTTTGGCGGCTGGATAACGCTTCGATATGCGCCATCCGCAGCACCCCCTCCGCAAGTTCGGCCACGGGACGCCCCAGGCGCTCGGCCAATCCGGCGGAAAGTTCCGGCGCCCAGTCGAGGCAGCGGTATACCAATGCCGCCGCCAGCGTCTCGTGGTCCAGTCCGAGTTGCATCAGGAGATCGGCCGCCGCCAGCGCGTGCGCCAGCGCGGGCTCTCCATTGGGCAGGGTGCGGTTCGCGTAGACCGGCGCGACCAGCTCCAGCGCCGCTGCAAGCACACCGGCCTTGTCGGGCGCCAGGCGCGCGCCGGCTGCGGCAAGCCAGGCCGCATGCTCGGCCGGGTCGTCGCGCACCACATGCAGATGAACGGATGAAGCCATCGCGGTTACCTGGTGTAAGTTCCTGTCATGCACCACGATTGTGCGGCATCAGCCCCTCTGGCGGCAATGCGGCAGGCGTGACCGGCCGCCCCGGGCGCCTGATTTTGACAAATTGCGGCCGGAGGAACACCATCGCAGGAGGTGGCATGCCTGTTGCTTCACGCACAATTATCGCCGCATCGGCTCGACGACCCAATTCGCGCACAGAGCGAAATCATGCAGCAATCGATACAGCGCGTCCCTCCCCCGCCGCGCGGGTCGATCTACAACGAGATGCATCACGCGGACCAGTCGGTGCGCTCGCATTACGCGGCGTACGCGGCATGGCTCGCCGACAAGCCGCTCGAGTATCTGCTGCAGAAGCAGCGCGAGGCGGACACTCTCTATACCCGTCTTGGCATCACATTCGCGGTCTACGGCGATGAAACGGGCGTCGAACGCTCCATCCCCTTCGATATCATTCCCCGCATACTGCGGCCCGAAGCCTGGACCATCATCAATGAAGGAACCTGCCAGCGAGTGCGGGCGCTGAATGCATTTCTGAAAGACATCTACCACGGTCAGGACATCCTCCGCGCGGGCCTGGTGCCCCGGGAACACGTGCTTGGCAACAATCTCTACCGCCCCGAGATGCGCGGCTTCGATGTTCCCGGGGGCGTCTATATACACATCGCCGGCATCGACATCGTGATGACCGGAGCCGACGAGTTCTTCGTGCTCGAGGACAATCTCCGCACCCCTTCCGGCGTGTCCTACATGCTGGAGAACCGCAAGATGATGATGCGGCTCATTCCCGAGCTGTTTGCGCGCATGGCGGTGGCGCCCATCGATCACTATCCCGACGTGCTGCTGGACAACCTCCGCGCGCTCGCCCCCGCCGGCGTCATGAACCCCACGGTCACGGTGCTGACCCCCGGCCCCTACAACAGCGCGTATTTCGAGCACGCCTTTCTGGCGCAGCAGATGGGCGTCGAACTCGTCGAAGGCCAGGATCTGTTCGTGGCGGGCGACGTGGTTTACATGCGCACCACGCGCGGGCCGCAGCGCGTGGACGTGATCTACCGGCGCATCGACGACGACTTCCTGGATCCGCTCGCGTTCCGCGCCGATTCGGTGCTGGGCGTGCCGGGGCTGTTTGCAGCCTACCGCGCAGGCAACGTGACTCTCGCCAACGCCATCGGCACCGGGGTGGCCGACGACAAGTCGATCTACACCTTCGTGCCGGAGATGATCCGCTTCTACCTCGGCGAGAAGCCGATACTCTCCAACGTTCCGACCTACCGCCTGGCCCATGCCGATGACTGCAAGTACGTGCTCGAGCACCTGCATGAACTGGTGGTGAAGGAGGTGCAGGGCTCCGGTGGCTACGGCATGCTGGTGGGACCCGCTGCGACCCGGGATGAGATCGCCGCCTACCGCCAGCGCATCATCGCGGATCCCGCCCAATTCATCGCCCAGCCGACGCTGGCCCTGTCCGCCTGCCCGACGTTCTGCGCCTCGGGCATCGCCCCGCGCCATGTGGACTTGCGACCCTACGTGCTGAGCGGAAAGCAGGTGACCCTCGTACCCGGCGGCCTCACCCGGGTGGCGCTGCGCGAGGGATCGCTGATCGTGAACTCCTCGCAGGGCGGGGGCACCAAGGATACCTGGGTGCTGGAGGCGTGATGCTGAGTCGCGTCGCCAACAACCTCTACTGGATGTCGCGCCACATCGAACGCGCGGAAAATACTGCGCGGCTGCTCGACGTCACCTACCGCATGTCGCTGCTGCCCTACCGCATCCTCGAACCCGGGCAGTCCTGGGCCGAGCCGTGGGCGCTGCCGCTCGTGATCAACGGCATCGCGACCGCCTATTACGAGCGCTACCCGGGCCCATTGTCGGCCGACAACGTCCTGCGCTACATGCTGCTCGACACCGCCAATCCGTCCAGCATCTACTCCTGCATCCAGTCGGCGCGCGAGAACGCGCGCACCGCGCGCGGCACCATCACGTCCGAGATGTACGAGGACATCAACGCCTTCTGGCTGGAATTGCGCGACCGCGACTTCGATGGATTGCGCGCGCGCGGACTGAGCGGGTTCTTCGACTGGGTCAAGACCCGCTCTCACCAGTTCCGTGGCGTCACCTTCGGCACCTCGCTGCGCGACGAAGGCTACCGCTTCATACGCCTGGGCACGTTCATCGAGCGCGCCGACAACACCGCGCGGCTCCTCGACGTGAAGTACCACACGCTGCTGCCGAGCGTCGCCGAGGTCGGTGGCGCGGTCGATTACTACCAGTGGAGCGCGCTGCTGCGCTCGCTGAGCGCGTTCGATTCCTACCGCAAGGTCTATCGCGACGTCATCGCGCCGATGCGCGTGGCGGAGTTGCTGGTGTTGCGCGATGACGTGCCGCGCTCCCTGCACGCCTGCATGAACGAGATCTACGAGATCCTGCGAGAGCTTTGCGACCCCGGCTCGCGCGAGGCCGAGCGGCTCGCGGGCGAGATACACGCCCATCTGCATTATGGCCGCACCGAGCACATCATCGGCCAGGGGCTGCACGAATACCTGATGAGCTTCCTGGACAAGCTGAGCGCCCTGAACGAGGAGATCGACCGCCACTTCCTGGTGCCCGTCTATGCGAGCGCGACGGCTGCCGCACCGGCCGGCGCCCGCCATTGAAACCGGCTTGTCAACACCGGGCGTTTGTCCTAAGCTCCCGTGCTCATTCGTCCGGGTGCGGTGATGACATACTGTGTTGCAGCGGTACTCGATGCCGGGATGGTTTTCGCTTCCGATTCGCGAACCT
>Ga0315912_10006213_pt1 | contig 10756 bp, 7 predicted proteins | sample VfabasoilMG_FD_204469 | JGI IMG/M metagenome (GOLD analysis project Ga0315912, IMG submission 204469) | Garden soil microbial communities collected in Santa Monica, California, United States - V. faba soil | ecosystem: Environmental > Terrestrial > Soil > Garden | place: USA: California... | reverse complement strand
CTCATAACCGGCTTCGCCCTCATCCTTGTGGGCTGGGCGACGCTGCAACCGTCCAACCAGCGGGACTGGCAGGCCGATGTCGCGGAACTTCCATGGGCCACGGTTGATGGCGACAGTGTCACCGTCCATAACATCCGCGATGCCACCTACCGCACGGAGACGGATTACGACGTGCGCTGGCTCACCCGCAGCTACGATCTGCGCCGCCTCGACACTGTCGATCTCATTGCCGTCTATTGGGCGGGTCCGGCGATCGCCCATGTCATGCTCAGCTTCGGATTTGCCGATGGACAGCCCCTCGCCATTTCGATCGAGGCACGCAAGCAGCGCGGAGAAGGCTATTCCGCCATCAAGGGGTTTTTCCGAAACTACGAACTTGTCTACGTCGCTGCGGAGGAGCGGGACGTGATCGGCCTGCGCAGCAATATCCGCCGGGACCCGCCGGAGGACGTGTATATCTACCGCCTGCCGGCACAACCCGACCGCGTCCGCGCCATCTTCCTGGACTACGTCCGTGCCATGAACGACCTGCGCCGGCAGCCTGCCTGGTACAATTCGGCCAGCAGCAACTGTACCAACACCATCTGGCTGCACGCGGCCGTGAATCCCGGCCATGTCCCGTTTTCCTGGAAAATCCTCCTCAGCGGCTACGTTCCGGAGTATCTGTTCGACCAGGGTCGCCTGATGCCGGGCCTGCCATTCGCGGAACTGCGGCGGCGTGGCCATGTCAACGCACGTGCCCAGGAAGGGGCCGGCCTGGCGCGGGACGCGGCGGATTTTTCCCGCAGCATCCGCGTGGGTGTGCCCGGCTACGGAAACGACGGCGCGCGACAGGAAGGAACAGCACGATGATATCCACGCGGCCAACGCGCAATCCGCACCACACGCTGCGCGCCGTATTCCTGCTGGTCGCCGCGCTGGTCCTGCAGGCCTGTTCGGACAGCCATCCGCTGATGCCCGCACCCATGGTCTATACCGGGCCGGACGCACCACCCCTGTTCACGGACCTGCCGGAAGCCCGCCGCACCCCGGGGCTCGACCTGCTCTATGTCACCAACCGTGCCCCCGCCGAGGACCCGGAGGAACTGGGTTCCCCCTTTGGCGCGGAACGCTCGCAGTCGCTGTCCTTCGGCGCTACCACCGTTGCCTTCGGGCAGGATATCGACTTCGCCACCCTGGCCGCGGAAAGCGTCGCGACGCGCCGCGACCGGCCCCTCGACATGCGGCTGGAAGCCGTGCGCGAGCAAGGCCGCTTCCCAAAGATGCCCTATCCCGTCGACCGCGAAGCCAACGGCAGCATCCGCCGCGCCCCGGCCACCGTAGCCGCCCATATGGCGGCGGAAGCGGCGCTGAAGGCGGAGGTCGCCCGCCGCCTAGCCGCCTCGCCGCGCAAGGAAGTCGTGCTGTTCATCCACGGCTACAGCAACACTTTCGCCGACGCCGCGTTCACCGCGGGTGAGCTTTGCCACTTCCTCGGCCGCGAATTCGTCTGCGCCATGTTCTCCTGGCCCGCCGGCGGATCACGCGGCCTCTTCCTCGGCTACAACGTGGACCGTGAGTCGGCGGAATTCTCGACCCTGCACCTGAAGCAGGCCCTCCGCATCATCGGCACCACGCCGGGGCTGCAGGGCCTGCACATCATCGCCCATAGCCGCGGCACGGACCTGCTGACCTCCGCCACGGAACAACTGATGATCGAAAGCTACGTGAATGGCGAGCCCTGGAGCCGTCCCATGAAGGTGCGCAACGTCGTCCTTCTCGCCCCGGACATCGATGCCAGTGTCGGCACCGCCAAAATATTCTCCGTGCTGTCGGACCCCGACCTGCCCTATGGCGGCAAGACCGCACCCAATATCACGATCGTCCCCGACGACTTCCGCGTTACCGTCTACACATCACCGGACGACCGCGCGCTCAGCCTGTCGCAATGGCTGTTCGGCAGCCTGCGTCGCCTGGGCCGATTGAATGCCGTGGAACTGACACCGGAACAGATCGCCCGCGCGACCCCGCTGGAGGGCCTGTTTGATTTCGTCACCGTCACCGGCCGCACGGACCTTTTCGGCCACAGCTACATTACGTCCAACCCAGCCGTCAGCGCCGACCTGGTCCGGCTGCTGCGCTATGGCCAGAAACCGGACCAGGGGACCCGCCGGCTGGCGCACATCTCCGGCCCCTTCTGGACCCTGCTGCCACCGCGCAATGAGTAAACGCACGACTGTCCGGCGTGATCAGCCAGGATGGTGGGCTTCGGATCTTGCCTCAGAGAACAGGGTAATGTGACTTCCGCGAGACTGTGTGCCCAGTGCCCACCGTCAGGTGGCTTGCCTGTAGTCTGTCACGCCCCCACGGCGTCGCTCACGCACTTCTTCAGGAAGCTTGTCTTCGCGGCGCCCGCCAATTTCTTGTCTGTCGCCGCGGTGTTGCAGGCGGTCTCCGCGTCCGTCTGGCAACGCTTCATGAAGCTGGTCTGCGCCGCCCCGGCGAGCTTCTTCTCGGTGGCCTGCGCCTTGCAGGATGGCCCTTCGGCCATGGCGGATCCAGCCGGCATGCTGAGGGCGAAGGCCATCCCGAGCGCGGCGAAGAGGAACTTGTTCATCGGATTTCTCCCTGTGCAACGCCCGGACTATTGGTTATTGGCCGGCATCCTGTCCAGTAACCGGCCGCCGACGTGCATTCCAGGGGCCGGCCGGTCTACTGGCGATGCCGGGCTCCGTTTCATTCGCGATTTCCGCATGCCGCGTCGTCGATGCACGGAACCATGTAGGGAGGGGACGTAGGCGCTATGCCGCTCGTGACCGCCGCCGGAGGAAGAAGAGCAGGATCAACGGCGGAATCACCGTTAGTGCCATCATCCGGAAGGTATCATTGTAGGCAATTGTCTTGGCCTGCTGTCCCACCATCTGGTCCAACACTGCCGCACCGCGACGGGAAGCCGGATCGAGAATTCGCGACAACTGGTCGGACCCCTGCAATATTCGTTGGAACGGGGTAATGGCCGCGGAAATATCCGCATGGCTTACCTGGGTATTACGGTAAAGCGTGAAGGTCGTGATGGATATCCCGGCGGCGAAGCTCATCGTGCGACAAAGCGACTGAACGGATACCGCCTCGGCGCGCAGATGCGCTTGCAGGGTGCTGAAGCCCATGACGATCATCGGATTAAGGACCAGGCCTTGCGCGAAGCCCTGTAATAGCAGGGTCACCATCATCTCCGTTTGCGATACATCCGGGGTCCAGGTGCTGATCACCAGCATGGTCCAGCCGATCCCCAAAAGCCCGACGAACATGACCTTGAACGCCTCCACCCGCGCCGAGATGAGGCTCGCGATGAACATCGCGATCATGGTCCCAAGGCCGCGTGGGGCCATCGCAATTCCGGAGTCTATGACAGGATAGGATGCCAATTGCTGCAGGAAGGGCACCAGGAGCGCCGCGGTCGCCAGCTGCGGCGAGGAAATGCAGGCGGTCATGATCAGGCTGCCCACGAAGTTCCGGTCCTTGAACAACGCGGGAGAGAAGAACGGCCTCTCGGACGTCAGCATATGGACGATGAAGAGATATAAGCTCAGGCCGCCGATCGTCGCCGCGGCAATGACTTCGGTCGAGGAGAACCAATCCAGCTTCTGGCCACGATCCAGGATGAGTTGGAGCGCACCCACCGCAATTCCCAGGACGGCAAAGCCGTACCAGCTAAAGCGAAGATCCGTGCGCGACGGAATCTCCGGCAGGAAAAGTGCCAGCCCGATGAAGGCCAGGCTACCCGGAACGGCGGTGACATAAAATACCAGGCGCCAGTGGAACGCGTCAGTCAGGTAACCGCCGATCACCGGCCCCATGGCGGGGCCCATCAGGATTCCGATGGAGAATATCGCCATCGCCTGCGCTCGTTGCCGGACCGGATATATATCCAGCATCGTCGTCTGGCACAGCGGAGAGATCGCCGCGCCGAACATGCCTTGCACGATCCGGCACAGGATCACCTGCTCCAGTGTGCGCGCCTGGCCCGCCAACGCGGACATGCACAGGAACCCGGCAAGACAGATAAGAAAGACCTTCTTCCGACCGAATCTTTCGGCCATCCACGCCGCCGGCGCCGTCATGATTGCATTCGCGATCACGGATGACGTCAGAACCCAGGAGACCTCTTCCGCGCTCGCCGACAGGCTTCCCTGCATGAAGGGCAGCGCGACAATGGCAACGGTCTGGTCGAGGGTCTGGATGAAAATGGCCAGCAGAACGGATGCCGTTATCACCTTCCGGTGGCGAACGGTTTGCCCTTCGGACACGGATCAGATGCTGCCGCGCAGAGACGACGGAGTACTGGTTGTCCTGCGTATCACAGCCAGCACCTCCCCAGCCCGTTGCCGCCCGTTGCCGCCCGTTGGCAGGTTAGCGCGGGATCGTGGCTATTTCCAAGCGAGCATGCGAATGACCCGGGCAAACGCGACGCCTGCGCCGCTTCGCGTGTCTCAGCCCAGATCGATCATCGCCCCGCTGTTAACAACAACGCGCACCGTAGCCCCGGGCGGCACAAGTGTGACCGTCAGGCGGCTTTCCAGCAGCAGCGGGCCTTGCAGGCAGGTCCCGGGGGCCAGCTTGTCCAGGTCGTGCACCGGCAGGCTTGTCACGCCGCCGGCCACACGCAGGAAAACCTCACGGTGGCGGGGCGCAAGAGCCACCTGATCGCCGGCGCGGGACGGTGGCACCGACGTATCTGCCCGGCCGACGGCCAGCAGGTTCCATTCCGTGAATTCCACCGGATCGTCAGCCCGCACCGCGTAGTGGTGTTCATGAAGGGCGTGGAACGCCTCCACCACCTCGGTCAGGCCGGCCGCGCCCTCGATGCGCGGGCAGGGCAACCGAAGCGAGAGTTGCCAGACTTGTCCGGCGTAGCGGGCCTCCGCCGTCAGCAGCATGACGCGGCGATCCGCCGGCACGCGCATGCGGTCCAGATAGGCGGAGCCCTCCGCCTCCAGATCCCTCAGCACGGTGTTGACGGCGTCGAAGTCAAACCGCGCCGAAGACGCGAATAGTCCCCGCGCGAAACCGAAGCGGATGTCGCCGGTGGCGATGCCATAGGCGCTCAGCACGCCCGCCGCGCCTGGCACCAGCACGCGCGACATACCCAGCTCGCGCGCGATGGACGCGGCATGCAGGCCCGCCGCGCTGCCGCCTGCAACGAGCAGGTATTCGCGTGGATCAACGCCGCGGCGCACCGTGATGTCCTCGATAGCCGCGACCATGTTCTGCTCCACCGTCAACGCGATCAGGCTGGCGGCTTCCCGCACGTCCATGCGCAAAGGGGTGGCGATATGCTCCTGCACGGCGCGCAGCGCGGCTTCGGCTGACAGCGCTACCTGTCCGTCCGCAAAGTTCGCGGGGTCGACCAGGCCCAGCACTACGTTGGCGTCCGTCACCGTGGGCAACACACCACCGCGACCATAGCAGGCCGGGCCGGGCCGCGCGCCGGCGCTGTGCGGGCCGACATGGATGAAGCCGCCTTCGTCCACCCGGGCGATGGAACCGCCGCCGGCACCAATAGTGCGCACATCCACCGCCGGCACGCCGAACATGTGCCCGCCAATGCTGCCTTCGCGGTGCATCGGCGTGTCCCAGCCGGTGGTGATGGAGACGTCGAAGCTGGTGCCGCCCATGTCGATGGTGACGATATCGCCGCGCGTTTCCCCGGCGGCACGGGCCAGCACGGACCCCGCATGCGGCGCGGCGGACGGGCCGGAGAGGCACAGATAGACGGGCTTGGCCAAGATATCGGCCGTGGCCGTGCGCCCGCCGCTGGAAGTGACGAAGGTGAGCACGCCGGCAAAGCCATGCGCGGCCAGCCGGCCCTCGATCTCCGCGATGTTCCGTTCTATCACCGGCTTCAGGGAGGCATCGATGGCCGTGGCGGAAAACCGGCGGTACTCGCGCAGGCTGGGGCTGACGCGATGGCTCAGGCTGAAGGGAATCCCCGGCCATTCCTGTTGCAGGATCTCGCCGATCCGCAGTTCGTGCGCCGGGTTGGCGATGGACCAGATCAGCGCCACGGCCACCGCCTGCACGCCCCATTCCTTCATCTGCGCAATGGCGGCACGCACCGCCGCCTCGTCCAGGGGGGTTTCGACGCCGCCTTCCGCGTTCACCCGCTCCGCCACGCCGAAGGTCAGGTAGCGGGGGATGTAGGGTTCCGGGTAGTCCAGGTAGATGTTGTAACTGTCCGGCTTTCCGCCCTCGCGGATCAGCAGCGTATCGCGGAAGCCCTGCGTGCAGATCAGCCCGGTCTTCGCCGCTTTGCCCTCCAGGATGGCGTTGGTCGCCACCGTGGTGCCGATGGCGAGATCCTCGCAGCCCGCCAGCAACTGTTCCAGCGATTGCCCGCGCCGCGCGGCGATGGCGGCCAGGCCGTTGAAGATACCGTCCGCGATCTTGCCAGGTGTGGTGGAGGATTTGCTAAGATGCGCCGGCCCGTCGGACTCGCGCGCGACGAAATCGGTGAAGGTGCCGCCTACATCGGCGGCGATCGAAATGCCCATTGCTATGCCATTACCCGCAGGCGTTCGCGACATGCGCGCGTCGCGGTTTCGTCCACGCGGAACTGCTCCCCGCTGGTATCCAGCACCACGCCGTAGACATCACGCGCGCGCTGCACGGTGATCCAGCCCTCCCTGGCCCGCCAGGCCACAAGCGCAGGGTCGCGCAGCAGCGGGTCGCCATAGCCGCCACCGCCGCAACCCTGCGATTCCAGGCACTCGCCCGGGGCCAGCGTCACGTCGATGGAGTTGCCCAATTCCACACGTTGGCGGTTGCGGCCGATACGCCACGCATGGCTGGCCCCGCCCTGCCGGCCGCCGGCGGCGCCGAAGGGGGGAAAATCATGCGCCGCGGCGTTGGTGGTGAAGCGTACCGCGTCATCGCGCACGCGGTAGATGCAGTGCGCGCCCGGCCCGCCTTCCCACTGCCCAGCGCCGCCGCTGTCCACGCCCAATTCCAGGCACTCCACCAGCACGGGCTGCTGCTGCTCTGTCACTTCCACGCTGGATTGCCACATCATGCCCTGCGCGCCGGCGCCGCCATAGGTGAGCCACCCGTCATGGCCGGGCACGCCGGGGCCGCCCCAGTAGCCCATCAGCACCTGGTTGGCGAAGGCCCGCCTGCCGTGGCGGCTGTCATTGCCACTGACACAGGGGCAGGACGCGGGATTGCCGATGGTGCAGCTGGCCGCGCCGCGCCCTTCCGCCAGATCGGCGAACAGGGACTGGATCAGCGAATTCAGCACATGGCACAGGCTGGTGGTGGCGGTGGACGTGGCAGCGGGGAATTTCGGAATCCCCACCGCGCTGCCTTCCCGCATCCTGATGCGGATGCGCTGGAAGGCCCCGGTCGCGCGCGGCACATCCGGGCCAAGGGCCGTCAGCACGGCAACGCGGCAGGCCGCAGTCGCGGTTGACTCCGAAAGATTGATGCCCAACGGCAGATTATCGATGTTGTCGGTCAAGTCGATATCGATCATTCCTGCATCCGGATCCACTGTCATGCTGGCGCGCACGGGAATGCCATCGGGCATGCCTTCCCATTCGGAATCGTGCTTTTCCGCGCGGCTGACGGTGCCTTTCGGCAGCTTGCGGATGGCAGCCGTCGCCATCTCCCCGGCATAGGCCTGGAACTGGTTGAGGAAGGCGCGCACGGTGCCGACGCCGTATTTGGTGCACAAATCCTGGATGCCGCGTTCGCCGGTGCGCACCGCGGCCAGCGTGGCCAGGTAGTCGCCATGGAACTGTTCCGGCGCGCGGATATTGGCCTTGCAGATATCCAGCACCTCCGCAACGTCCTTGTAGTCCCGTTGGATACGCACGCAGGGCAGCATCAGCCCTTCCTCATACAGGTCGCGCGACAGCGGGCTGTAGGTGGTGGGGGTGGGAAAGCCCATGTCGCCCAGATGCGCGCGGGCAATGGCGTAGAACACCAACTCGCCCTCCACAAAGATCGGCGCGCATAGCGTGAAGTCCCCGCAATGCGTATTGCCGTGATAGGCGCTGTTGTTGGCGAAGCAATCGCCAGGATGGATGTCAGCGCCGAATTTGTTCTCGGTCGCACGCGAAATCAGGTCGATCGCCGCGACATGGATGGGCAGGCCGAGCGCAGTGGAAACGGCACGGTGCTGGCTATCCGTGATGCAGCAGGAAAAATCCATCGCCGTATTCAGCACGCCGGACCGGCCGGAGCGGAACAGTGCGTTGACCATTTCCCGGATAATGGCTTCCAGGCGGCGGCGCAGCACCACCATGGTGAACATGTCGACCGGCACGTCGTCCGGCACGGGGGAGTGGGGCATGCCTTGGGCTCTCTGATTTCGCTCTATCGGGCAGCATGGCCGATCTGGATGGTGCCGCATAGGTTCCGCCCTGGCACAGCGCACGGGTGCACGATGGTGCGGCGCGACATCATGATCGAGGTGGATCGGCAATCGCCTGACCCAGGGAGGCGCAGTACTACTGATCCACGCACGGCAATTCACAAGTGAAGGACGGTCGCTCTCCAAACGGGAGCCGTTTGCGGATGCATCCGGATGCCAATCGGATTTGCGAAAAAATCCATTGAAGTTCACATGGTTACTGGTGTCCCCGGGGGGATCCGAACCCGCGGCTCCAGGATTAGGCACGAGTAGCTGGCCGACCCTCGCGTTCACTTGAATTGCGCGGCCGGAATGCATCTCCATATCCGGTGCGCCAAAAAAGATTCAAAAGGCTAGCCGTTCGCTCCAACTAGGAGATGGATTCCATGCGCACCCGATCGTTCTTCCAGAATTTCGCTGTCACAGTAGCCGCTACGGTATGTGCGGTTACCTTGTCGTTGACCAGTCCGGCAAGCGCCCAGTACCCCCTGACGTCGCTCGACTATGGTCCATTCACAGCGGAGGCCAATAGTGCATATATGGGCGGTGGGGTAATCATCGAGTACCCGGCGCCTGTCCCGCAGCAGTACACCTACTCAGTGGGTACGAATGCGTATTATCCCACCTACTACAATAGGCCAGCGGCCTACGCCCAACCGTATCCGGTAGAGTACTACCGACCGCCGGCCCCCCATTCGCAGCCGGTCTACTACCAGACCACACCAGTCTATCCCTATGCGCCGGGATATTTTTGCCGATGGCCGGGGTATTGCTGAGGCTGTACAGTGAGCGTCGTAAACCAAATTACCACGCGCGCGACCGGGACGGGCCGCGTCAGAGTGGACGCATGAACTATGTTACCGTGAGGCCCTAGACGCCGGCTTCACGGCGGATCGGCCGCCATGGTGTTGATGGTGCCGGGACGGCGTTTTTGACCCTCTCGTCCTGCCAATGTCCTGTCACGAGAAACTCTCTGCCCGCTATCTCCGCCTGAAGAGCGCGATTCTCTGAATTAAATCAATGGCGTGCCATGCCGAACGACTTTTCCGCCCTGGTCGGCAGTTTACCAACAGGCGCAGCGCTGGCTGGCTGCAGATTGTTTCGAGGTATTGGCGCAGGATTTGCGCGCTCTGCTGCGCCTGGCTGCGGGCCGCACGGAAGAACCAAGCACGGCGATCCTCGACAGCCGCACCTTGCGCTCGACGCCGGAAAGCGGCACCCGCGCCGGCTATGATGGCGCCAAGCGCAAGCGCGGCTCGCAGGTCCACCTGGCCGTCGATACGCTGGGGCACTTGCTGGCGCTGCATGTGACGCCTGCCGATGTGGGGGACCGTTCAGCGGTCGCCCGCCTGGCGGCGGACATCCGGGACGGCGCCGGCGACAGCGTCGAACTGGCGTTTGCCGATCAAGGATACATTGGGGAGACCGCGGCGGAAGCTGCCGCCGCGGAGGGTATCAGGCTGCACGTCGTCTAGCTCTCGGAGGCCAAACGGGGATTTGTGCTGTTGCCTAGGCGATGGGTTGTCGAACGATCATTTGCTTGGGCAACTCGGTGCCGTCGGCTGGTCAAGGACTACGGGCGATACGCCGAAGCACTCGCCGGCTTCCGCGTCATCGCTTTCGTCGGTTACATGCTCAAGCACGACCCCGCGATGATCCAGGGTGCATAACACCCTCTAGATGACCAAGGCGGCCGTTCTCGGGTGCCCATGGGTCGCGCCAGCAGCTTGGTATTCTCGGCCTCTAATGCCGTCAGCCGTTACTGCAGCGAGGCCGATGCTTCCTGGACCTTGGCTTCAGTGAAACGCCTCGTACTGACTCTCTCCCCACATAGCCGGCTCCGGCCGATAATTGCCGGGAAAAGACTTTATGGGCACGGTAACCTTGACTGCCGGACCGCCTGGTCCTCGCGACTGCCGACCGGATAGGGCGATGGGATCTCCGTCACGCCGCTCACACCGACCTGCAGCCAGCTGGGCACAGTCACAGGGAGACAGGCTTGATCACGCTCTACACGCTGAAGCCACGATTTCAGACATTACTGCGCCCGCTGGTCGAGCGGCTGGCACAGTCGGGGGTCACGGCGAACCAGGTCACGATCGCCGCGGCGGCCGGCTCGGTCCTGGTCGGACTGGCAATCGCCTGGGCGATTCCGCACCGGGCCGTGTTCCTGTTGCTGCCGGTCTGGCTGGCGCTGCGCATGGCGCTGAATGCCGTGGACGGGATGCTGGCGCGGGAATTCGGCCAGCAAAGCAGGCTCGGCGCCTTTCTGAATGAACTGGGCGACGTGGTCTCCGATGCCGCGCTGTATGCGCCGTTCGCCCTGCTGGCCCCGTTCGGCGCCGCGGCGACGGGGCTGGTGGTCTT
>Ga0315912_10006212_pt1 | contig 10757 bp, 7 predicted proteins | sample VfabasoilMG_FD_204469 | JGI IMG/M metagenome (GOLD analysis project Ga0315912, IMG submission 204469) | Garden soil microbial communities collected in Santa Monica, California, United States - V. faba soil | ecosystem: Environmental > Terrestrial > Soil > Garden | place: USA: California... | reverse complement strand
AACGAACCTGGCCGTCGAATCCGCGATCCATTCCATCGACGAATATCCGCGCCGGCGTTCCCACTTTCACTCTTACGCGCATCTGTTCGGGAATGTGGATGCGCGCATAAGGCGCCGAGTTGGTCAGCAGCACCGCCACCGTGGCGCCTTTCGCCGGCTTCTCGCCGACGTGGTACGGCAGCGCGTCGATGGTCGAATCGATGGGTGCGCGCACTTCGAGACGCGATGCGCTGGTCTGCAGCCCGGCGAGGTTGGCGCGGGCATTGTCGGCAGCCTTGCGCGCCTGCGCCACCTGCTCGGCGCGCGTGCCCTCCTGCAATTCGCGCAGGTCTTCTTCCGCCTCGCGCAGGGAATCTTCAGCGGCCAGGGCTGTCGACACCTGGCGGTCGGCTTCGGACTGGCTCACGAGGTTGCGTTTCACGAGCTCGAGCAAGCGGTCGCGTTCGCGTACCTCCTGGTCGCGCACTACGCGCGCGGCGTTGCGTCGCGCCACTGCGGCGCGGATCGTGGTGCCGCGCGGACCGTTGGTGAGTTCTTCGACGCGCGATTCGGCCTCGGCGAGCTGGGCGCGCGCCGCGTCGAGCTCGGCGCCCGAGATCGAGCGATCCTGTACCACGATCACGTCGCCGGCCTTGACGCCGGCGCCTTCGGCGAACGGCAGCGAGACGATGAACTCGTCGGCATCCGCCACCAGCTCGATGCGGTCGCGCTCCACCGTGCCGGGCAGTTTGTCTTCGTCGTGTCGCGCACACGCCGCGACCGCGAGCGGCAGCAGGACGACGAGCGCGCGATTCACGAATTGAACTCGAAGCGCATGGAAAGATCGACGGCCTGCACGTGCTTGGTGATGCCGCCGATCGAGATGTAGTCGACGCCGGTGAGGGCGATGTCACGCACCTTTGCGAGCGTGACGCTGCCCGATGCCTCGAGCTTGGCCTTGGAGCCACGCTCGCGGTTGCGCGCCACCGCGGTGCGCATGTCGTCGAGTGAAAGTTCATCGAGCATGATGATGTCGGCGACGGCGGACAACGCCTGTTCGAATTCCGTCAGCGATTCCACCTCGACTTCGACCGGCACGCCGGGGGAAGTTCGGCGGGATGTGGCGACCGCGTCCGCAATCGAGCCCGCGGCAATGATGTGGTTTTCCTTGATGAGCACCATGTCATGCAGTCCGAGGCGATGGTTCTGCGCGCCGCCGCAGCGCGCCGCGTATTTCTGCGCCAGTCGCAGCCCCGGAATCGTCTTGCGCGTGTCGAGAATCTGGCAGCCGGTGCCGGCCACGGCGGAGACGTAACGATGGGCCGCGGTGGCCGTCGCCGAAAGCGTCTGCAGGAAATTGAGGGCGGTGCGTTCACCAGTGAGGATCGGACGCGCCGCGCCGGCCAGTCTGAGGATGGTTTGATCCGCGACAACGGGTTCGCCGTCGGACACTTGCCATTGGATCGTGATCCCGGGGTCGAGCTGCCGGAAGGTTTCGCTGGCCCAGTCGATGCCGCAAAGGATGGCCGGTTCGCGCGCGATGACCTGCGCACGCACCTGCTGCTGCAAGGGAACCAGGGCGGCGGTTACGTCACCGCCGCCCAAGTCTTCGGCGAGCGCGGCAGCAACCTGCCGCGCGATGAGGTCGTTAGCTACCTTCTCGATCAGAACGGGAGCCCGTGCGTGGCGCCCGCCATGCACAGCAGCATCGGGATCGAAAGGATGAAGTTGGTGCGCGAGGCGTAGAGCGCGACCTTGCGGGCCTTGGCCTTCTCTTCATCCGTCGCCGGCACGATGCCCAGGATCTTCTTCTGGTTCGGCCAGATCAGCCCCCAGACATTGAACAACATGATGGTGCCGAGCCAGGCGCCGATGCCGATCTTGAGGTGATAGAAACTGCCGCCGTCAACGGTTGAGCCGAGCGAGAATGCCGGGACGAAGTGCTCGCCGAGCAGCCAGGCGCCTGCAAGCCAGGTCACCAGCGCGGACCAGCGAAACCAGAACAGGGCGCGCGGAGCCACGTATTTGTTGACGCCGGCGCCGCCCGGACCGCCCTTGTCGGCGGCGGCATCGGCGAGCGCCGGGGTCTGCACGGCGTTGAAGTAGTAAAGAAGCCCGATCCAGAAGACGCCCGCGACGATATGAACCCAGCGCGCCAAGGTGTTCTGGTTGAAATGGATACCACCGTTCGTTTCTGCCAGCGCGAGGCCCAGGATGACCGCAAGCACGATGCCGGTGATCAATGCAAATCGATGATTCGTGAATATTTTCATTGTCTTAATCTCCCCGGTGAGCGGTTTGAAGAATAGGGGACGAGCCCCCATAATTCAACGCGCCCTGCGCGCCCCAACCATGGAACGCCCGCAATCTCCCTGCATCAAAGTCTGTGTACTCGTACCGGGCAACCGATGCGCGGGATGTTTGCGCACCGTGGACGAGATCGCGGCCTGGAGCACGATGAGTGCCGAACAGCAGTGGAAACTGCTCGAGGTGCTCGAGCAAAGGAGAAAGATCGTGGCAGAAGACGTCGTCAATCGAATCAAGACTCACCTCTCGGCGAGTCCCGCCGTGTTGTTCATGAAGGGCACACCGGATTTCCCGCAGTGTGGCTTTTCGGCCCAGGCGGTCGCGGCGCTGCGCGCCTCGGGCGCGGGGTTCCACACCGTGAACATTTTCGAAGATCCGGAGTTGCGCGAAGCGCTCAAGCAGTTCTCGAACTGGCCTACCTATCCGCAGCTTTACGTGAACGGCGAACTCGTGGGCGGCTGCGACATCGTGCTCGACATGCATCGCAGCGGTGATTTGCAGAAGCTGCTCAGCGAAGCCGGGGCGACGGCCTAAGACGGTGCCGGGCCGGCATTCCGGCATTACTCCGCGCGGATCGCGGCGCATCGAATGAAGCAACAGAGTAATGCCGGAATGCCGGCCCGGCACCGCTCAGCCGTCTCCGCTCAACGGTCTACGGGCTTTCTTCGGGCGTGGGGGAGTCGCTGCCCTTCCACATCGTGATCGCGCGCTGCTCGGCCTTGCGCCATACGCCATCGAGCGCATTACACACTTCGCAGAACAGGTCCGCGGTGCGTTCCGCGTCGTAACGGGCCGAGTGTGCTGCGCTCGAATCCCAGTCGATTCCGCAAACCTGCGCGGCCTTGGCGAGCACGGTCTGACCGAACGCAGCGCCGGCCAATGTCGCGGTGTCGAAGCACGAGAACGGGTGGAAGGGATTGCGCTTGATCTCGGCGCGCGAAACCGCAGCGTTGAGGAACCCGAGGTCGAAGGCGGCGTTGTGGCCCACCAGCACGGCGCGGCGGCACTCCTGCGCCTTCATCGCGTTGCGCACCTCGGTGAAGATGCGGCCAAGCGCGTCCTTCTCCGGTATGGCGGGCCGCAGCGGATGCCACGGGTCGATGCCATTCACGGCCAGCGAGGCGGGCTCGAGGTTGGAGCCTTCGAAGGGACGCACGTGATACGAGTGCGATTCGCCGCGATGCAGGCGACCGTCAGGTCCGAACTCGATCAGTACCGCGGCGATTTCCAGCAAGGCATCGGTGGCGCAGTTGAATCCACCGGTCTCGACGTCGATCACCACGGGAAGGAAGGCGCGGAAGCGCCGGCTCATGCGGGGTGCGCCGGTATATCCGCCGCCGGGAGCGGGAGGCAGGAATTCGTCCATCAGCTTGCCAGCTGCCAGGCGACAGTTTCGCCGGCGCGCATCGGGACCAGCCGGGCGTTATCGCCGCCCGCGGGATATGGATAGTTAGCCGGCGGGCTCCAGTCGCGCTTCACCAGGCGGATGCGGCCGCTGTTGCGCGGCAGGCGGTAGAAGTCGGCGCCGAAGTCCGAGGCGAACCCTTCCAGGCGATCGAGCCTGCCCGCGGCTTCGAAGGCCTCCGCGTACAACTCGATACCGGCATGCGCCGAGAACATGCCCGCGCAGCCGCAGGCGTGTTCCTTGGTGTGCTGCGCATGCGGTGCGCTGTCGGTACCGAGAAAGAACCGGGGATGGCCGCTGGTCGCGGCCTCGACCAGCGCCGTGCGATCGGGTTCGGTCTTGAGGATGGGCAGGCAATAGTAGTGAGGGCGAATGCCGCCCTCGAAAATCGCGTTGCGATTCATCAACAGGTGCTGGGGCGTGATGGTGGCGGCAACACCCACGCGTGATCCTTTTACGAACTCCACAGCGCCTCGGGTGGTGATGTGTTCGAACACCACGCGCAGTTTCGGGTGCCGCGAAATCGTCGGCGCCAGCACCTCGGAGATGAAGCGCGTCTCGCGTTCGAAAACGTCGACCTCGCGTGCGGTGACTTCGCCGTGTACCTGCAGCGGTACTTCGAGCTCGCTCATGCGTGCCAGGACTTCGTCGATGTGGCGGATGTCGGTGACACCGGAATCGGCGTTGGTGGTGGCGCCGGCGGGATACAGCTTGCAGCCGTACACGAAGCCACTGGCCCTGGCGCGTTCGATTTCCGTCGGACTGGTGCGGTCCGTCAGGTACAGCGTCATCAGCGGGGTGAAATCTGCACCGGCAGGGAGCGCCGCAAGGATGCGCGCACGATATTGCGCCGCGGTCTCGGTGGTCGTGACCGGCGGCTTGAGATTCGGCATGACAATGGCGCGCGCAAAACGCGCCGCGGTGAAGGGCAGGACCGCGGCCATGGCGGCGCCGTCGCGCAGATGCAGGTGCCAGTCGTCGGGACGGCGGATTTCAATTTCCATGGACTGGGTCGCCGTCGCGCAAAATGACTCGAAAATGTCTCGCTGGCGTACGCTGAAACGTACCGTAAGCTGCTGTAGGGATTGGGGTTTGCTTGACCGGAAACACTTAAGAACGGATCATACCGCCCCTTGTTTTCCCGCCCCTCTACCTCAACTGCAACGCGGCGCATGCTAACACAGCGCGCGCTTCCTCCCGCGTTGGCACGGCCATTCAGCAACGGATCTGTATGACGGAAATCATGAAGCTCGAAGACCTCGATCCCATCGAGACCCGCGAGTGGATCGAATCGATCGATTCGGTTCTCAAGACGCAGGGCGCCGCGCGCGCGCACTACCTGCTCGAGCAGCTGATCGATTACACGCGCCGCTCGGGCGCGTACCTGCCGTTCCGTCCGAACACCGCGTACGTCAACACGATATCGCCGGGCCATGAGCCTTCGTATCCCGGCAACCGCGAATTCGAGCGCCGCATCGAGGCCTACATCCGCTGGAATGCGCTGGCCATGGTGCTCAGCGCCAACAAGGTTTCGAGCGAGTACGGTGGCCACCTGTCTACCTACGCGTCCTCGGCCACACTCTATGAAGTGGGCTTCAATCATTTCTGGCGCGCGCAATCGCAGCAGCACCTGGGCGACATGATCTACGTCCAGGGTCACGCATCTCCCGGCATCTACGCGCGTGCGTTTCTCGAAGGGCGCTTGTCCGAGAACCAGCTCAAGCATTTCCGCCAGGAAGCCTCGGGTGACGGACTGTCGTCCTACCCGCATCCCTGGCTCATGCCTAACTTCTGGCAATTCCCGACGGTGTCCATGGGACTGGGCCCCATGATGGCCATCTACCAGGCGCGTTTTCAGCGCTACCTGGAGAACCGCGGCCTGCTGCCCGAATCGGATCGCAAGGTCTGGGCGTTTCTCGGCGACGGCGAGATGGACGAGCCCGAATCCATGGGCGCGCTCACGCTGCCGGTGCGCGAGAAACTCGACAACCTCGTGTTCGTCGTCAACTGCAACCTGCAGCGACTCGACGGGCCGGTGCGCGGCAACGGCAAGATCATCCAGGAGCTCGAAGCCGCCTTCATGGGCGCGGGCTGGAACGTGATCAAGGTCCTGTGGGGCTCGCGCTGGGACCCATTGCTGGCACGCGACACGGACGGCCTGCTGCGGCGGGTCATGGAAGAATGCGTCGACGGCGAGTATCAGAATTTCAAGGCCAAGGGTGGCGCCTACACGCGCGAACATTTCTTCGGCAAGTATCCCGAGCTCAAGGAAATGGTCGCCAACATGTCGGATGACGACATCTGGCGCCTGAACCGCGGTGGCCACGATGCGGGCAAGGTGTTCGCGGCCTACTCGGCGGCGATGAATCACAAGGGCCAGCCCACCGTGATCCTCGCCAAGACCGTGAAGGGTTACGGCCTCGGCAAGGCTGCCGAAGGCCAGATGGTGGCGCACCAGCAGAAGAAACTCGACGAGGCCAGCCTCAAGGACTTCTGCAGCCGCTTCAACATCCCGCTCACCGACGAACAGGTTTCCAAGCTTGCGCTGGTGAAACCGGCCGACGACGCGCCGGAAATGAAATACCTGCACGAGAAACGCCAGACGCTGGGTGGCTATCTACCGCTGCGCAAGATCGTCGCGCAACCGCTGGTGATACCGGAGCTGAGCTCCTTCAGCGCCATGCTCGAGGGCACGGGAGATCGCGAGATCTCCACCACCATGGCCTTCGTGCGCATCCTGACGCAGCTCCTCAAGGACAAGAACATCGGCAAGAACGTCGTGCCCATCGTCCCGGACGAGGCGCGCACCTTCGGCATGGAAGGCCTGTTCCGGCAGATCGGTATCTACAGCTCGGCAGGGCAGCTGTATACACCGGTGGATTCGGACCAGCTCATGTCGTACCGCGAAGACAAGAAGGGCCAGATGCTCGAAGAGGGCATCAACGAGGCGGGCTCGACCTGCTCGTGGATTGCCGCCGGTACGTCCTACGCGAACAACGGCATCTACATGGTGCCGTTCTATATCTACTACTCGATGTTCGGCTTTCAGCGTGTCGGTGACTTCTACTGGGCCGCCGGCGATCTGCGCACGCGTGGGTTCCTCATGGGAGCTACTGCGGGCCGCACCACGCTGGCGGGCGAGGGCCTGCAGCACCAGGACGGCCACAGCCTGCTGCATGCGGCCACCGTGCCGAACTGCGTCGCCTACGACCCGACCTACGCCTATGAGCTTGCCGTGATCATCCAGGACGGCCTCAGGCGCATGTATGCCAACGACGAGAGCGTCTTCTATTACATCGCGGTGATGAACGAGAACTACGTTCAGCCGGCGTTACCCAAGGGCGTCGAGGAAGGCATCCTCAAGGGCATGTACCTGCTGCACAGCGGCGGCGCCGGCAAGGTGCGCGTGACGCTGATGGGCTCGGGCACGATCCTGCGCGAGTGCATCGCCGCGGCAGAGATGTTGTCCCGCGAGTTCGGCATTCCGTCGGACATCTATTCCGCTCCCAGCTTCTCCGAGCTGCGGCGCGAGGCGCTGGAAATCGAACGCTGGAACCGGCTGCATCCCGGCGATACGGCGCGCGTGCCCTACGTCACGCAGGCGTTGTCGAAGGCCACCGGTCCATTCATCGCGGCCACCGACTACATGCGCGCCTGGCCCGACATGATCCGCCAGTGGGTGCCCGGCCGCTTCGTGACGCTCGGCACCGATGGCTTCGGCCGTTCGGACGGCCGCGCGGCGCTGCGCAGGCACTTCGAAGTCGACGCCAGGAACATCGTGTACGCCTCGCTGCAGGCACTCGCGGAAGAGGGCGCCATCGACAAGGGAACGCTGCGGGCTGCGCTCAACAAGCTCGGCCTCGACCCTAACAAGCTGGATCCGCAGAAAGCATGAGCACGGTGGAAGTACGCGTCCCCGACATGGGGAATTTCGAGTCGGTGACCGTGATCGACGTCCTGGTGAAGCCCGGTGACACCATCGACATCGACACGCCGCTGGTCACGCTTGAGACCGACAAGGCCACCATGGACGTGCCATCGACCGCCAAAGGCGTGGTCGAGAAGGTGCACGTTGCCAAGGGTGGCCAGGTATCCACCGGCGCGCTGATAGTGACCGCCAGGGCCGCCGCGGGCGCAACGACGTCCGCGCCGGCGGCAACCGCCGTACCGGCGGCGGCGCCGGCTGCTGCCAATGCCGCGCCGCCCCCGACGCCCGCCGCGCCCGTGAAAGAAAGCTCCATCGACGTGCGCGTGCCCGACATGGGCAGTTTCGACTCCGTGGCCGTCATCGAAGTCATGGTGAAGCCTGGCGACACCATCGATTTCGACACGCCGCTCGCCACGCTCGAAACCGACAAGGCGACCATGGATGTGCCGTCCACCGCCAAGGGCGTGGTCGAGAAGGTGCACGTCACCAAGGGCGGCAGCGTGTCGCCCGGTGCGCTGGTAGTGACCGTGAAGGGATTCGCCGCCGCGGCCGCGACGGCACCGGCTGTCGCCGCGCCAGCCGCCGGCAAACCTGCCGCGCCCGCTTCGGCGCCGCGCCAGGCGGTTCCGCAGGGCGCGTCACAGTCGCTACCGGTGCGCAGCGCCATGCCTGCCATTGACGAAGCCAGCTTCGGCACGGCGCATGCCTCGCCCTCGGTGCGCAAATTCGCGCGCGAGCTCGGGGTCAACCTCGGCAGCGTGCGTGGCGGCGGCGAGAAGGGCCGAATCCTGCTCGACGACGTCAAGGCCTTCGTCAAACTCGTCATGGCGGGTGGTGCGGCAATTGCCGCGCCGGCGCCGGCTCTTCCCAAGGCGCACAACTACGATCCGTCCGCCTTCGGTGAAGTCGAGATCAAGCCGCTCAACCGCGTGCAGAAGATCTCCGGCCCGCGCCTGCAGGCGGCGTGGATCCATATTCCTCATGTGACTCAGTTCGACGAGTCTGACATCACCGAACTGGAGAGCCTGCGTGGCTCGCTCAAGGACAAGGCCGCGGCGGCAGGCGTCAAGGTCACGCCGCTGGCATTCATCATCCAGGCCGCGGTGCGCGCCATGCGCGAGTTCCCGGCGCTCAACAGCCAGCTCGATGAGTCGGGCCAGAATCTCGTGTACAAGAAATTCATCAACGTCGGCTTCGCGGCCGATACGCCCAACGGCCTGCTGGTGCCCGTCATCAAGGCGGCCGACCGCATGGACGTCTTCGCCGTTGCGAAGGCGCTCGGTGAGCTGAGCGCCAAGGCGCGCGAGGGCAAACTACCCGGCGCCGACATGCAGGGTGCCGGGTTCACGATCTCCAGCCTGGGTGGCATCGGCGGCACGATGTTCACGCCCATCATCAATTCGCCCGAGGTCGCGATCCTCGGCGTGTCGAAGAGTTCCATGAAGCCGGTGTGGGACGGCAAGCAGTTCGCGCCGCGTCTCATGCTGCCGCTGTCGTTCTCGTACGATCACCGGGTCATCGACGGTGCGCTCGGCGCGCGTATCGCGAAATACCTGGCCGACACGCTCGCCAGGCCCAAGGATCTGCTCGGGGCCCTGTCGTGAGCAGGATCGATCTGACCGTTCCGGACCTCGGCAATTTCGACGAGGTCGCGATCGTTGACGTGCTCATCAAGGTGGGCGACAAGATTGATGTAGAGACGCCGCTGGTCACGCTGGAAACCGACAAGGCGACCATGGACGTGCCGTCCACGGCCGCCGGCACTGTCACCGAAGTGCTGGTGCAGAAGGGCGGCAAGATCGGCAAGGGTGGTGTGATCGCGCGCATCGAGGGCACAGTGCCCGCGGCGCAGCCTGCGGCCGCGCCCGCCAGGCCTGCTGCCGCGCCGGCTCCCGCCGCGAAGGCACCGGCTCCCGCGCCAGCCGCTGCGCAAAAGCCCGCGGCGCCGCCGGTGGCCCCCCGGCCGTCGAAGCCGCTCAGGCCGGACGTGCCGCACGATCGCGAAACGCAGCTCCTGGTGCTGGGTGCGGGTCCCGGTGGCTACACCGCTGCGTTTCGCGCCGCGGATCTCGGCCTCAAGGTCACGCTGGTTGAACGCTGGCCGATGCTCGGTGGTGTCTGCCTCAACGTGGGCTGTATTCCATCCAAGGCGCTGCTGCACGCGGCCAAGGTCATCGACGAAGTGGGCGAGATGCGCGCGCATGGCATTGACTTCGGTGCGCCGAAAATCGAGCTGCCCAGGCTCCTCGAGTGGAAGAACAAGGTCGTCGGCAAGCTGGTCGGCGGTCTGTCGATGCTCGCGAAGCAGCGCAAGGTCGAAGTGGTCACGGGCGTCGGCAAATTCGCCAGCCCGCATGTCATGGAAGTGGCGCGCGCCGATGGCAGGTCGGAGAAGCTCCGTTTCGAGCACTGCATAATCGCGGCCGGCTCGGAGCCCATCAAACTACCCTTCATCCCGGATGACCCGCGCGTCATCGATTCCACCGGCGCGCTGGAGCTGGGTGGCGTGCCGGAGAGATTGCTGGTCATCGGCGGCGGCATCATCGGTCTGGAGATGGCGACCGTGTACGCCTCGCTGGGAGCAAAACTTTCGGTCGTCGAACTCACCCCGCAGCTCATGCCGGGCGCGGATCCCGATCTGGTCAAGCCCCTGGAGAAGCGCCTCAAGGCGCGCTACGAGCAGATCCTGCTCAACACCAAGGTCACCGGCTGCACGGCGAAGCCGGAAGGCCTGGCCGTGGAATTCGAAGACGCCAATGGCAAACGCACGGATACATTTGATCGCGTGCTGGTGGCCGTGGGGCGCAGCGCCAACGGCAAGCGGCTCAACCTCGAGTCCGCGGATGTCGAGGTGAGCGACCGGGGGATCATTTCGGTCGACAAGCAGATGCGCACAAACCTGCCGCACGTGTTTGCCATCGGCGATCTCGTCCCCGGGCCCATGCTGGCGCACAAGGCCATGCACGAAGCCAAGGTGGCGGCGGAGGTGGCCGCGGGCCACAAGAGTTATTTCGACGCGCGCGTGATTCCGTCGGTGGCATACACCGATCCTGAAGTCGCCTGGGTGGGACTTACCGAAACCGACGCCAGGAAGAACGGCACGCCATACAAGAAGGGTCAATTTCCGTGGATGGCCAG
>Ga0315912_10006211_pt1 | contig 10757 bp, 9 predicted proteins | sample VfabasoilMG_FD_204469 | JGI IMG/M metagenome (GOLD analysis project Ga0315912, IMG submission 204469) | Garden soil microbial communities collected in Santa Monica, California, United States - V. faba soil | ecosystem: Environmental > Terrestrial > Soil > Garden | place: USA: California... | reverse complement strand
GCGTTCAACTACTCGCTCCATGAGCGCGTAGTTCTCCGATTTCGCTTGCTCGGATGTCGCCGTGCAGACCTCAGCACCGAGGGACGCCGTGCCGGAGTTCCGCTCCGCACCTCGTGACTCGGCCGCCTTTGCGGGCGCTTCTGCTTCCGCGGTCCGCATCGAGATCATCCGTCCTACTTTCGGTGTCGTCGTTCAGCCCTTCGTTGCTTGCGCAACTACTATGGCCTCGGCTGACTTCTGACGGCGCCTCCGAGGACCTCTCGATCCTCGTAGCACAGCAGCACGCCGTCAGATCTCCCCGGGTATTGCGCACTCACCTTCACGCTTATGCCTGTCGGATTTACGTCGCATCGTTCCGTGCAAGTTTTGGGCTTTGATGCTCTTTGCCATCTCACCCCGATACGTCGCCTAAATCCGCTTCCTGTTCGTCAGACCAGCGCTTTGCCCACAGCTTCCTCCCGATCTCACCTCGCGGTGAGCACCGTTGCCGCTCAGCTAACACTTCCCCTTGCCGGGTATGTAGAGGACTTCCACCTCCAAATGAGTGCGCCCTGCCGGGCGCACAAAAAATGAGGCCGCGCCGGTGCGCGGCCTCATCAGAAACGGCGCGCGAGGCCTTCTCAGCCTCGCGTGCGCCTGCGGAGCCTAGCCTCGCGGCTGAGCACCCGCCATCGCGACCTGATACTCCTGTCGGCTCAACGACGCGTCGGCGTTCGTGTCGGCAGCCGTGAAATTCAGGCCCGGAACCGTAGACGCTTCATCGCGCGTGATCTTGCCGTCCTTGTCCTTATCGGCCGTGTCGAAGGTCATTTGCGCCTGGCGCTGCTGGCCCGCGCCGGGAGCCGCGTCGCCGCTTCGCGCACTGCCGGAGTCACCGCGCGGGGTCGACGTGGCCATCGCCGCTTGATACTCCTGCCGGCTCAACGACGCGTCGTTGTTCGTGTCGGCGCGCGAGAAGTCGAAGCCGTCGATGTCGTTGGCTTCGTCGCGGCTGACCTTGCCGTCCGAGTTCTTGTCGGCCTTATCGAACGCCACCTGCTCGGTGCGATCGCCGCCGCGCGGAGCCGGCGCGGTTTGCGCGCTCGGCTGCTGCTGTCGCGGCTGGGTCTGAGCGGGCGGCGGCTGCGCATTGCGCGGGGCCGGTTGTTGACTTGGCTGCTGGGCGATCGCAACTGCGCTCATGCCCATCGCCACCAAAGTTGCGAATGCTAGTTTCTTCATCATCATGGCTGTATCTCTCCTCCGTGTGTTCGACGAAACCCCCACCGCGCGTCCCACGCGGCAAGTTCGCGATGGCTGCAAGACACATGCCACCCGCCTGCGGCGCGCAGGGGCAGCCGAAACCCGGCGCGATTGCGCAATTGGGAACGGAATTGCAGATCGGCCAATGAAACTATTTCGATGCTCGGGGCCGTCACTGTTAGATTAGCTGCCGCATGACGCGCCCTCGAATCGTCATCGTCGGCGCCGGGTTCGGCGGATTGTTCGCCGCACAGGCGCTCTCGCGAGTGGCTGCCGAAGTCACGATCGTCGACCGGCACAACTATCACTTGTTTCAGCCGTTGCTCTATCAAGTCGCCACAGCCGGTCTGCCGCCGTCGGACGTGGCTTGGCCGATTCGGTCGATCCTGCGCCGACAACGCAACGCGACGGTGCTTCTAGGGGAAGTCGTCGCCGTCGATGTCGCGCGAAAGCTCATCGATCTCGGAAGCAGGTCTCTCTCGTTCGATTACCTCGTCGTCGCGACCGGATCGACACACTCCTATTTCGGACACGAGGACTGGCGCCCGTTTGCGCCGGGTCTCAAGTCGATCGACGACGCGACGAGAATTCGCGGTCATATCCTCCGCGCCTTCGAAGCGGCCGAGATGGAAACCGATGCCGCTCGCCGCGAGCGTTTGTTGCGCTTCGTCATCGTGGGCGCCGGGCCCACCGGCGTCGAGCTCGCGGGCACGATCGCCGAGCTCGCGCGTTTCACGCTCGCCGCGGACTTCCGCCGCATCGATCCGCGCAGCGCGAAGATCGTGCTCGTCGAGGCGGGGCCGCGCGTGCTCGCGGCATTCAAGGAACCACAGTCCGCGTACGCGCTGCGTTCGCTCGAGAAGCTCGGCGTCGAAGTTCGTTTGAACATGGCAGTCACGGCGTGCGATGAGCGAGGCGTATCGCTGGGCGCAGAACGGCTCGACAGCGCCACGGTCATCTGGGCAGCCGGCGTCGCGGCGTCGCCCGTAGGGCGCTGGCTTGGCGCTCCGACGGATCGCGCTGGGCGCGTGCTCGTCGAGCCGGACTTGTCGACCGGCGGCCATGTGTTCGTCATCGGCGACGCCGCGAGCGTGACGCTCCCCGACGGCCGTCGCGTGCCGGGTGTCGCGCCGGCCGCCAAGCAGCAGGGTCGGTACGTCGCCAGCGTCATCGCAGCACGGATCGAGGGTCGCCCCGCGCCGGGACCGTTCGTGTACCGTGACCCCGGCAACCTCGCAACCATCGGCCGCAAGCGCGCCGTCATCGAGTTCCCATTCATCACGCTACGCGGCTTACTGGCGTGGTGGCTCTGGGGCTTCGCGCACATCTATTTCTTGGTCGGCGTGCCGAGCCCCGTGGTGGTCTCGCTTCGCTGGCTATGGGAGTACCTAACCTATGGCCGCGGCGCGCGGCTCATCACAGGGCAGGAGCATGCCGACTAGGGAGCCGCGGCGCGATTCGCGGCCGCTAGCTCGGCGAGGTCGTCGGCGAGCCGATGCCGGCCGAGCTCGCGCGCGTAGGCGGCGAGCTCCACTGTGAATGCCGCAGGCGGCACGAAGCTCGGCGATAACTTGCGGCAGCGCTGCGCGAGCTCGAGCGCGTCATGCTTGCGGCCTTCTTCCCAGAGCCGTTTCGCGAATCGCTCGCCGAGCATCGCGGCGTGACGCGAGTCGTCCCAAGCGAGCATACCGTTGAACGTCCACTGATAGATCTCGAGGCTGTCGCCTTCGCTCTCGATGAGCTCCTTGACCGTGCGATAGGCCTGCGCCGGTAAGCCGCTGCGCACCGAGGCGTACGCGCGGTCGAGGATCTTCTGCCAACCGGACCGGCGCTCCTGCAGCTCGCGCTGGTCCGCGTCGTCGAGGCCCTCCATTAGAGCGAGCTCGTCCCGATGCGCGCGCAAGGTCGCACCGGTCGCAAGAAACAGCGCAAGGCTCGTCCACACGGCGATCATCTCGGCGAAGATCCCTAGATACCAGGGCCATCCGCTCGTGAGCGCCGTGAAGCCGCTCAGCAACAAGCTCACGGTCAGCAGCTTCACATAGTCGCCGCCTAGCTCGCCCATCAAGCGCGCGAGCTCGGCCGGATTCAGCGCGGCGGCGGCGTTGCGCGTCATCGCCATGATCGCCGCCGATGCCGGGAATACGCTCGCCACGACGACCAACAGCACCCACCGCAACGGGCCGTCCATGAACGGCGTGGTGGCGAGCATGTACAGCAGCGTGCCGAACAGCACTGCGTGCACGACGACCGTGAACTGTCCGACCGGATTCGTCGACTCGATGTCGGGCGGCGGAAAGTTGTTCCAGCCGTTCGCGACGTGGCGCAAGACCGTGTACCCGTAGCGGAACAGGGACAGCGTGATCAGCACACGCAGCAGCAGGCCGGCGATCCCCGCGGCCATCGCGAGCTTCAGCAGAAATCCGTAGACGACCGCCGTCACGATGACCGTGGAGTTCGCGATCGTGCTGAATTTGACGGTCGCCATGCCCTCAGCGCGCCTCGGGATGCGCCCAGAGCGGGATCTCGTGCCACGCCTTCGTGAGCTCTCGATCCAGCGCCTCGTAGTTCGGCTCGTAACGTGCCACGGCGCTCCAGAACTTGCGCGAGTGATTCAGCGCAATCAGATGGCAGAGCTCGTGCACGAGCAGATAGCGCACGACCGCGGGCTCGAGGAACATGAGCGCGGCGTTCAAGCTCACGGTGCCGCTGTTCGAGCAGCTCCCCCAGCGAGTCCGCTGCAAGCGCACTTGGACCTTCGCCGGCCGCACGCCGACGACCTGCGCTTCGCGCTTGAGCCACGGCGTCAAGTGATAGTCGGCTTGATCGAGGAGCCAGCTCCTCAGCGCGTCATCGGCGCCGTGCCGGTTCGCGTCCGGCGTCGACACCACGAGCACCGACTCGCGGGCGCGGTAACGCAACCGCCCGTGCGGGTCATGGCGATATTCGACGTCCCAGCGCTCGCCGATTGCGCGGAGGTCGACCGCGCTCGGCACGCCTTCGCGACGCAGCGGGCGGCACTTGGCGAGCTCGCGGCGAGCATCTTCGATCCAACGCCGGTTATCGTGCACGAAGGCGTCGATGTCCGCGGCGCGCGTGCCGCGCGGCACGACGAGCTCGAGCGTATGAGGCGGCAGCAGCCGCAGCGTCAAGTAACGCGCCCGGCGGCTCTCGCGAACGCTGAGCGGCGCCCGCGCGAGCTCGGCGGGACTCAAGTCGCGGCGCGATTCGAAGAGGCCGAGCTGCTCCGTCACAGCGCGTATCGAACCCTACCGCAGCACAGAACGCAACGGTGAAACGGCGCGCTTAAAGGGGGCGTTCGCCGCCGCGCGCGCCCTGCATGGCGACGCGCAAATCGAGCGCGGCCCGATAGTCGGGCGCGAGCAACAACGCGCGCTCGATGAAATCGCGCGCGGTGCGCGTTTGACCGCGCTCGAGCGCCGCCGCTGCGAGGCCGGTCAGCGCCTCGGCGTAACCCCAATCGGGATCGTCGAGCGATGGCGTCCACTTCTCGAACGCCTCGACGACCGCCTCGAGCTTCGTCGCCGCCGCATCGCGTTTCGCAACGTCAGTCCCTGCCGACTGCATCATCGCCCACGCTTCAACGAGCGCGATTCGCGGGTTGTCGTCGTCGCACTCGCGTGCCAGCGCGAGCGCGCGCTCGCGGCGACCGTCGTCACCCGCCGCCTGCGCGCAGGCCGCGACGAGCACCCACGCCTCCGCCGCCGAACGCTTGTCGTGCCCCTGCTTCACGTCGCGCTGCGCGCATGCACGCAGGCGCTCGGTCGCTGCCCGGTCGGGGCCGCCGAGCTGCGCGCGGCGCAGAGCCGCAAAATCGCGGTAGTAGACGACGTCCGGCGAATCGCCGAGGCGATCGAGGGCAGTGAGCGCGGCGTCGATCGTACGCGGCTCGGCGTGGTAGTAGCCGTACTGGACGCGCCCCGCGAGATCGAGCACCTCGGCCGATGACGCGGCGCGTGCCATGAACGGCGCGGCCGCGGCCAGCCCGAGAAGTGCTGCCAATGTCCTATGCATGCCGGAAGTCTAGCGCGCAACGTTGCTCCGCTAGCCGCGCGTCGTCACAATCCGGCGCCGGATGTTTGACTTAATAGACATTGGCGCCAATCTGACGCACGACAGCTTCGACGGCGACCGCGGCGCGGTGCTCGAGCGCGCCGCGGCCAAAGGCGTGACGCGCATCATCGTCACGGGGACCTCCGTGACCGGCAGCGTGCAGGCGGCCGCGCTCTGCGAGGCCCATCCAAGCAGCACTCTATTCGCGACGGCCGGCGTGCATCCGCATCACGCCGCCGAGTTCGACGAGCACACGAGGGCTGCTCTGCGGTCCCTGCTCCAGTCTCGGCGGTTCGTTGCCGTGGGCGAATGCGGGCTCGATTTCTTCCGCGACTACTCGCCGCGCGATGCACAGCGCCGCGCCTTCGCCGCACAGCTCGAGCTCGCAGCCGAAGTCCGTAAACCCGTGTTCCTGCATCAGCGCGACGCGCACGGCGAATTCGTCGCTATGCTTGCACCCGAGCGCGCAAGTCTCGCCGGTGGCGTCGCGCACTGCTTCACGGGAGGCCCGAAGGAGCTCGAGGCGTATCTCGCACTCGATCTCTACGTTGGCGTGACGGGTTGGGTGTGCGATGAGCGCCGCGGCGCCGAGCTGCGCGCCGCCGTCCCGCTGATCCCGCTCGATCGGCTGCTCATCGAGACCGACGCCCCGTACTTGCTGCCGCGCGATCTCGACCCGGCGCCCCGAGGCCGGCGTAACGAGCCGCAATTCCTCGCCCACGTGCTCGAGCGCGTAGCCGCGCTCCGCGAGCAGCCCGCCGACGTCGTCGCGCGGGCGACGACCGTCAACGCCGAGCGTCTATTCGGTCTCCCGAGTCGCTGAGGTCAGGGAACAGGCTCGATGGCCGCCTTGACTCGGTCCCAGTGCGGCGCGAACGCGACGAGCAAGCGTTCGATATCTTCTTTTTCCGGGCGGCGATAGCGTTCGACGAGCTCGGTGGCAGACAACACGTCGCGCGGCCGGCCCTTGGAGAAGTCGGCGCCGCCGGCGAACAGAACGTGTCCGGCCACGGGCACGTCGCGCACGAGCTGACGCAATGCCGCGACGCGATCGTAGAGCGTGCCGAGCGGGTTCGGGAACGTGAACCGTCCCTGCTTGCCGATCACCGTCCACTCTTCCATGCGTTCGCTCGCGAAGATGGTACCGGCGAACGACTTGGCGTCGATGACCACCAAGCCTTGCCCGGTCAGCAATAGATGCTCGACCTGGATGTGGCCGCCCATGCCATCCGGCACGAGCACGTTCTGCAGCCGCGCGATGGCCACGGCCTCGAGCGCTTGTTTGATCTCCGGACCCTTCTTGCGCCGCAACAGCAACCAGAGCACGAGCACCAGCAGCACGGCGAGCGCGCCGATTCCGGCGGGGATTGCGTATTGAGGTATCACGTTCTGTTCATCACGTAAGCTATTGTTATCACTTACTTCCAAGCATCGATTTCGGCCGCGAATTGCGCGAGCCTCGGTGCGAGCGGAGTGCTCGAGGTCGGACGAACGAGCAGCTTCTCGAGCGCCGGGGGCACGGGCAGCGTGCGCCCGATCACGGGCTCGACGATCGTCTCGAACTTCGCCGGATGCGCCGTCGCGCTGACGATCCACGGCCGCCCCGCCTTGCGTGCCGGCGGCAGGTGATCGTAGACCCAAAATCCCGTCGCAGTATGCGGGCACCAGACCTCGCCGAAGCGTTCGTAGTCCTTGGCAATTTGCGCGCGAATCGCGGCGTCATCGACCGGATAGGACTCGACGCTCGCTCGCAGCTCGGCAAAGTCGGGCACGAGATTGCGGAGCCGTTCGATGTTGCTCGGGTTGCCTACGTCCATCGCCGAGGCGAGCGTCGCGACGCTCGGCCGAGGCTGCCATTGCCCGGTCGCCAGGAAATCCGGAATCGTTCGGTTCGCGTTCACGGCGAGCACGATCTCGCGCACGGGCAAGCCCATCGCGCGCGCCCAAACACAGGCCATGCCGTTGCCGAGATTGCCGCTCGGAATGATCGAGCCTGCCGCGGTGCCGTGCCGCCGCCAATGCCACAAGCTAGCCGCCGCGTGATACGCGACTTGCGGCAGCAGGCGGCCGATGTTGATGCTGTTCGCCGCCGTAAGGCGATGGCGCCGCTGCAAGCCCGGATCCGTGAATGCACTTTTGACGAGCGCCTGGCATTCATCGAAGGTGCCGTCGACCTCGAATGCGCGGATGTTGTCGCCCCAGCAGGTGAGCTGGTGCTGCTGGCGGGGCGATACCTGGCCCTTCGGGAACAGCACGCCGACGCGTATCCCGCGCCTGAGATGAAATGCCGCGGCGACTGCCCCACCGGTGTCACCGGATGTCGCGACGAGGATCGTCAGCGCTCGTGAGTCCGTCGAGCGGCGCAGCGCACGCTCCATGAGCGCCGCGAGGAAGCGCGCGCCGACGTCTTTGAACGCCGCCGTCGGGCCATGAAAGAGCTCGAGCACCGCGAGCTCGCCGTTTGGCGCCAGCTCTTTGAGCGGCACGGGAAAATCGAACGCATCGCGACAGATCGCCCCGAGCTCCGTCTCGAAGCCCGAGCCAGCGAAGAACGGCGCGAGCACCTCGGCTGCGATCTCGGCGAGCGACTCCCCGCGCACCGCGCTCGGATCGAACCGCGGCAGCTCGTCGGGCACGTACAGGCCGCCGTCCGCGGCGAGGCCGCGCATCACCGCGTCGACGAGAGTCGTTCCCTGACCGCCGCGCGTGCTGAGGTAGCGCATTGGGGCTAGCTGTGGTTGCCCGACAGCATGCTGCAGAGCCGCAGCAAATCCGCAAAAATGCCGCCTGCGGTGACGGCCGGGCCCGCGCCGGGCCCACGGATGATCAGCGGGTTGTCGCAATAGCGGCCCGTCTCGAACTGCACGATGTTGTCCGTGAGGCTGATGTTCGCGAACGGATGCTTCGGCGCAAACGATTGTAGACCGACGCTGGCCTTGCCGGCCCGGACGTCGATGGCCGCGACGTAACGCAGCACTTGGCCGGCCCGCTTCGCACCCGCAAGCCGCTCCGCCATCGGCGCGTCGAAATCGGGCAACCGCTTCAAGAACTCCTCGACCGAAGCGTCCTTGAGGGCAGCGGGCACGAGGCTCTCGACTTCGATGTCGGCGAGCTCGAGCGTAAGCCCAGCTTCGCGCGCAAGTATCACTGCCTTCCGTGCCACGTCCATGCCCGAGAGGTCATCGCGTGGATCGGGCTCGGTGTAACCTTTCGCCTTCGCTTCGCGAACGATCTCCGAGAACGGTCGCGTGCCGTCGAATACGTTGAACAGGTACGCCAGCGTGCCGGAGAAAATGCCGCTGATGCTGCGGATCTCGTCGCCGGTTGCAACGAGATCCTTCAGCGTGTGAATTACCGGCAAGCCCGCGCCGACCGTCGCCTCGTAGAGGAAATGCGATCGGGCGCCGTGGCTCAGGCGCTTCAGCTCCTGGTAGTACGCGATCGGGCCGCTGTGAGCGCGCTTGTTCGGAGTGATGACATGAATGCCGCGCTGCATCCACGCGGCGTAGCGGTCTGCGACGCCCTGCTCGGCAGTGCAATCGATGAGCACGGCATGCGGCAGATAATCGGCCTGGATGTGGTTGATCAGCTTGTCGCTATCGACCTCGACGCCCTTCTCGAGCGCTTCGCGCCACTTGCGCAGGTCGAGCCGCTGCTCGTCGAGGACCATTCTCTTGCTGCCGCAAATCCCGCGAACTCGCAGATCGAGGTTGAACTTGGCGCGCAGCGCCGGAGCGGCGCGCGCGAGCTGATCGAGAAACTCGCCGCCGACGTGCCCAGGACCTACGACGCCGATCGAAACCGTTTTCGCCGAGAGATAGAAGCTCGAGTGGACCGCGCGGATCGCGCGCGTCATGTCCTTGGCATCGATGACCGCGGAAATATTGCGCTCGGACGCGCCCTGCGCGATCGCGCGAACGTTGATGCCCGCATTGCCGAGCGTGCCGAAGAATCGCCCCGCGCTGCCCGGCATGCCGGCCATGTCGTCGCCGACGACGGCGACGATCGCGCAGCCCTTCGTCACGCCCACGCGCTGCACCTGGCCTTCGCTGAGCTCGACGGCGAACGCGCGCTCGACGACGGTGCGCACTTGCTCGGCCGCCTCCTCGCGCACGGCGAAGCAGATCGAGTGCTCGGAGCTGCCCTGCGAGATCAACATGACCGAGACGCCGGCGTCACGCAGCGCACCGAACAAACGGTCGGCCGTGCCGGGCACGCCGATCATGCCGGCGCCCTCGAGATTCACGAGCGCCACCTTGTCGATACCGCTGATGCCTTTGACGGCGGCGGCGCGCGACTGCGACGAGGCCGAGATCTTCGTTCCCGGATGCGTGGCGTTGAACGTGTTGCGGATCCACAGCGGAATGCCGCGGCCGACGGCGGGAGCCATCGTCTGCGGATGAATGACCTTGGCGCCGAAGTACGCGAGCTCCATGGCTTCGCTGTAGGTCATCTCGTCGATGATCTTGGCTTCGGGCACTTGGCGCGGGTCGCCGCTCATGACGCCGTCGACGTCGGTCCAGATATGGACCTCGTCGGCATCGAGCAGCGCGCCGAAGATCGACGCCGAGTAGTCGCTGCCGTTGCGCCCGAGCGTCGTCGGCAAACCGTCCTTGTCCGAGGCAACGAAACCCGTGATGACGGCGACGCCCTGAAAGCCCGCGGGGATCGCCGCCGCGAGCTTCGGCCGCGACTGCTCCCAGTTCGTGACGGGCCCCATCTCGGTGTGCTCGATGACGAGCACGTCGCGCGCGTTCAAGAACATCACGTCACGGCCGTTGCCGCCGAGCTCTTTCGTGAAGAACGCCGCGATCTGGCGGGCGGACCAGATTTCGCCGTAGCCGGACACGAGATCACGGCTGCGATTCGAGGCCGCGCGTACGAGCGCAAGGGCCTTCAGGATGCTCTCGATGTCCGCGAGGTCCTTGTCGAATGCCTCCATGATCGGCTGAGCGCCGGCGCCGAGCAGCTCGACGTTCGCCTTCTCGTGCCGGGCGCGTAGCGCCTTCAACGTCGCATCGACGGGCTGGCGCTTCGCCGCTTTGTCGACGAGGCCGAGCAAGTCGTCCGTGACACCTTTCATCGCCGAGACGACGACGGCCAAGTTATTGCCGCGGCTTTGCCCGCCGATGATGCCGGCCACGCGGCGAATGCAGCTCGCGTCGGCAACACTCGTGCCGCCGAACTTGTGCACAGTCCAAGTCATGACTCGATTCTCTGGGGAAGCGGTTTTCGGCGGCCGCGAGCATAGCAGAACGCCCGGAAGTTATGAGGGCCCGAGCGCACCTCTAGGCCTTCGCGACCTCGCGGCGCATCGCCGCGATCGTAGCGGCGTAGTCGGACGCGCCGAAGATCGCCGAGCCGGCGACGAACGTGTCGGCGCCGGCCGCCGCGACGCGGCCGATGTTTGCGACCTTGACGCCGCCGTCGACCTCGAGCCG
>Ga0315912_10006210_pt1 | contig 10757 bp, 6 predicted proteins | sample VfabasoilMG_FD_204469 | JGI IMG/M metagenome (GOLD analysis project Ga0315912, IMG submission 204469) | Garden soil microbial communities collected in Santa Monica, California, United States - V. faba soil | ecosystem: Environmental > Terrestrial > Soil > Garden | place: USA: California... | reverse complement strand
TCGGGCCGTGGTTGTACACCAGCTTCGAGCGGTCCTCGCCCGGCGTCGTGGTCGGATCAGCGGCGAAGCCGCGTCCGCCCTGGATGCCGCGTGCATTGTTGTTGAAGTCGGTGTTCGAGCCGCGCACCGCGCTCCAGTTGAGGATGCGCTGGTCATCGAGGTTGTTGCGCGCGAAGGTGCCTTCGAGCGGGATGGTCTGGCGCGGGCCGGTCTCGAAGATCCAGGTGACGTTGTCCGAGTGACCGTCGTCGTGGCACGACGCGCAGCTCGACCAGGCGTTGTCCGACGCCTTGCCGCGATGGGTCAGCGGATTGATGTCGCGCAACGCGACGTCGAACTGCCCGTCGCCGTTGGTGTCGAGCTTGTCCTGCAGGCCGAGCGCCGTGAAGAAGGCCAGCTTGCCGACGAGATTGCGGTGCGCCTGGGTGCCGGGCGCCGGCGGCGCGCTGGACTCGATGTCACGTGCGATCACCGTGTTGTCGGTGAGGTTCAGGGCCGACATGGAAGTGCTCAGCTCGTTGTTCACGTAGGCGCGGTTGCCGCTGCGCGAGATCACGATGCCGCTCGGCAGGTTGCCGGTCTGCAGGCGGATCGCCTTGTTGTTGGCGTCCAGCGTGGTCAGCTTGCCGGTGGCATCGAGCGTCGCACGGATCACGTAGTTGCCGCCGCGACTCACGACCAGGAAGTTCTTGCCCTTGCGGTCCGCGTCGATGGCGACGATGTCGTTGAGGAACAGCTTGTCCAGCGACTGGTTAGGCGTCGCCGGGGCGGTCTCCTTCAACACGAAGGTGTTGAGGTTCACTGACAGCGGCGTCTCCGCGTTGGTGACCGGGCTCAGCACACCGACCAGTGCCTGGACGTTGACGTTGAAGCGCACCGGCGGCTCTGGCTGAGCGCCGACGTTCGCGACATACAGTCGCGGGCCGCGCAGCAGCAGGCCGAACAGCATGTTCGGATAAACCTTCTGCGCGACCTTGCCGATGGGGCCGTCAGCCGAGATGTCGACACTTGCCTCATCCGGACAGAACGTGCGCTGGGCGAGCGCAGCAGCACCGTTTCCAAGCCCGTCGGCATTGCTGTCGAAATACTTAACCGTACCGGCGGTCTGCAGGGCATCGCGCGTCAGGCCGCAGAAATTGCGGCGGTCGGCGTTGAAGCCCGAGGCCATGGGCTTGAGCAGCAGGCGCGTCACCGCGGCGGTGGACGCGTTGTTCACCGCATCGCCCACGCGGAACGAGCTCACCACACCCTGCTTCGCGTCGTCGAAACCATCCGGTCGGGCCGGATCGATGACTTCGCCGAAGAGCTGCGTCACGTACACGCGCTCGTCGTTGTCGTTGCGGTCGCCGTCGTTGCTGATGGCGATCGCGTACGGGTTGCCGCCGGTCTTGACGCGGCCGACCACCGTGTTGTTCGCGAGATTCACCACCGCGACGTCACCCGTGGTATTGCCGGCGATGAAGGCGAAATTGCCGTTGGGAGTGAGCGCAATACCGCGCGGCTCGACACCCACGTCCACCGCGGTTCCGACAGTCGCCGGCGTGGCCGCCGTGAGGTCGATGGTGCTCATGGTGCCGTCGACGGCATTGGTCACATAGGCACGGCTGCTGTTGGGCGCGAGCGCCACGAAGCGCGGCTCCTTGCCCACCGCCACCTCGGCGATCAGCTGCGAGGCATCGGCGCCGGCCGCATCGCGAACGCGGATCACGGAAACGCTGCTCTTCTGGCGGTTCACGACCACGGCGCGAGTGTCGTCACCGGTGAGCGCGATGCTCGAGGAGCGTCCCTGGCGGAACAGCAACTGGTAGCGCGCGAAGGCTTCTTCCGCGTTCACCAGCGTGCGCGCCTTGGCCGTGGCCAGAGCCTTGACCGCCGCGTCGTTGTCGAAATTGGCCGCATTCGCGGCGAAGTCCAGCACCTTGGTGCCCGAGACCGCGGCCTCGATGGCGGTATTCGTCGCGGCATCGATCTGGAAGCCGTCGGTCACGTCGTCGTTGGCGTCCAGCAGCGTCAACAGGCGCAGCAGGTTCGAAAGATAGGCATCACCGTTCGCCGCCCTGACCTCGGTGAGATCCTGCAGGCTGAACGACACCACGCCGCTGGCGTAGGTCGGGGTGGCGCTGCCGATGGTGATGCGGTTGGTATTGCCGCCGACGAAGAAATCGATCTTCTTGCCTTCGGCGAACTGGAATTTGCCGGCGGCGTCGGTCTTGCCGCTGCCGACATCGGCGACGGTGAACCCCAGGCCTTCGATGGTGTCGTCGACGAATTGCGCGTCGCGGATCACCGCCGCGGGGGCGGGAGCCGGGGCAGGAGAAGGGGCGGGGTTGTAACCCCCGCCCCCACCCTCACCACCACCACCGCCGCAGGCGGCGACGAGTGCGGTCGTCGCCAACAGCGGCAGCAGAACCTTGACACCGCGCGTCATGCGCGAGCCCTCGAGATACGTCCTTGTGTTCATGGCTACTCCAACATCCTGATGTGGCTGTGTCGGATGTTGAGTGGCGATTACGTAACGTCAGGTTTCAGTACACCTGCAAAAGAAAAAGGCCCGCGAGGGCCTTTTGTCGGGAACCGTTTTCAATCCAATGGGTACGGCTTTCGGAAGCAGCAAAGCAAGGCAGCATTCTCGGGGTCAAGGACGATTCGTAAGCCGATTATTTCTTCGCCCACCGCCTCACGTAATCGTCGTTGCCGGGGCACAGCCGGACTGCGGGGTGATAGTCTCCTGTTGAGCAACTACCACTACGACCCCTTGGTCACGGTGCATCGCAGGCTCTCTCCGTCGCGCGAGATATACACTTGGAAATCCCATTCTCGTGTACTGCCTGCCTTCTTCCAGAGCACGTACCCACGGTCCGGCTGCTTCTGGTTACGAGCGAAGTAGGGTTCAGCGTCTGCCGACTGTTTCGACTGGAATGTTACCGGCGCAAGACTCTCAACCGCTATGTGCTCAGCCTGAAGCGCATTTCGTGTTACCTCGATCGCAACCGATTCCGTCAACATCTGAGTCTGCGGAAATGGAAACGAGTGTTCGCTGCTGCACCCAAGGAGCGTTGCAACAAGGAGAACCTGTGCGATCACCTTAGCCTCTCGTGTGGTATTCCTTTGCATGTCAATTTCCGTCCCAGTTTGCCCAGTCGCGACAGTTCCACAGAAATGTTCCCGCATCGCGAGGAGACGTTGGATTGTTGCACTTCTTTTCCTTGAGTTCCGCACATACTTCAACCTCCCTACAGGATCCATTTGGACTTCCTTCCCGCGGTATTGGCTCCCCGGCCTTCAAATCATTGTTTGCGTGTCCAAAGCAATTCATATTTGGACCGTCGCAACAGGCGTACATATGGTTGGGCAAAAGCCACCCGTATGAACGCTGCAGAGGACGATCGCATATCCACATCTTGACCTTGGTGCAGCATCCGCCATTTCCACAACTGCCTCCTGATGATCCGCCAAACCTGTTTCGCCGCGGCCCAGGTGGAAAAGTCCATGGACCGACACCCTCCAAACCTCGCGGGTCCGCAAGATTGACCGCGTTAGCATTTACGTAACCAAATGTATTCAGTCCTGCGCGCAGACCGAGAGGATCTGATTCGATGTATCTCCCGACGGCCGGATCGTAGTCTCTGAAGTAGTTGTAGTTGGTGGAGACGGAATTGACCGTCTCAGCTCGCTACAGGCCAAGGCCCAATAGGAACTTCGCGTTTACACCTGCAATAACGCCTGCAATAAGACCACCGAAGATGAACAATATGGCGATTCCAATGAGACTCAGCTTTTTTGTACCGACTCTTCCAGGAGTTGCAGCGATCCAGTGGTTTCGAAGCACAAGACCGATGTAGACAAGAGAACCAACAATAAACGCCATCATTTCGAGATTGGTCGCGCCGACCATCTTTTCACTAACTACAAGCAGGACTACCAACAAAATGTAGCCTGTCAGCACCAGAAAGTCCTTTCGCACCAAATTCAATGGAGTATCCACTTCATCACCATTTGTAGGTTATGCATGCAGCGCGCGTGCAGCGCTTTTCGCCATTCAAGGCACCGTCACGTCCGGGATAAGGGGGAGGAGACAGCCCGTTTGACGTGAGGCAGTCCTTAGCCGCGTTGTGACAATCGTTGACTCCCGGGGTCCAAAGCCCATTGTTTGCATTTCCCTTGCAACATTTCATTACATCAGATTCTTTACCGTCGCTTCCTGACACTAGGACACATGTATCGACGGACGGCCCTTTCTCATCTTCGCCTAGCGGCCCATGGCCAAAGGAGCCCTGCATTCCGCAAGATGCTCGGCTGAGATCATTCCAAAGGTACGCGTGATTTCCAGTAAACGGGAATCCGGCCACTTTGCGCGTACACAGCCAGATTGCCAGACCAGTGGGATCAATACTGAGCGCAGGTCGATTTGCGGCGTATGCGAATGTGTTTACTCCGCCTTTCAGACCAATGGGATCTGATTGCACGTACCTCCCAACGGCTGGGTCATAATCTCGACGGTAGTTGTAGTGTGCTCGGCTCGACGCGCGTTGTCGTACCGACACGCGTTTTCTCCAGCGCGTTCGCCTAGTTAGAGTCGTCGGTGACCGAGATGCGAGTGCCGGCAAGAGTTGATACCCCCAGACGCGAGTTTTGGCTTAACCCCTGATAACGTAGGTCCACGCGAGCGCGTTGGTACCGTCGGCGGCGCCGGTCAAATAGCCCTTCTGGTACGCGCCTGTAGTGACAGCGATCGTCTCTCGTCGGTGTTATTAATCCTCGCGACTGGAATTGGTCAAGGCACGAATGGGGTCGACTGCACAGACGATCCTTCTTCGAAATCGAGAGTGATTCGGCAACGCTCGCCTTTAAATGGCTCAAGCTCATCTCTTGCAACGATCAATTGAATGCGCGCGCCTGACTCAACCTTGACTCTTTTGGGAGTCGTGTGGCTCGGGGAGGTTCCAACAAACACACTCGAGGATCGGCCCAATGAGGCATCGCCATAACAAGACCCCGAATAGCTTGGCATCGTAACTGCATCCTTATTGGTCCATCCGCGAAAAAACACAGAGCGCGAAGTGCCATTCTCTAGAACAAAATGCAGTCCAGATTCTGACGCACTGCTTTGCACCAAGCTGATATGTCCAGCGGAAGAATTGTTAGTCTTTGGCGCGCATGCTCCCAAAAAGGGAATGAGTAGTTTCGCAGTCAATTGCGCACCGAATCTCCCAAAGCGTAGAAGGCAATCGGAGATCCAAGCCCTCTATTTCGTGTATCGCGCGAGGATCGCCTTGACACTTGGCGAAGATGGGTTTCCGTCCCTTGATGCTGACGAGTCAGGAAATTCCTTTCGATACTCTGCAACTCGCCCAAACAGCGCCTCGGTTTGCATGCGCTCCTCAGCACTGCTACTCGGAAGTAGTTGATTCAATTCGATTATGAGCGAATTGATACTCGCATCAAGCCTGGATTCTGCGTCGTTAGAATCACCACGGCGAAGTACTTCCGCAACTTTTAATTGCATTGCCAGGTTTGTTCGTGCGGCAAGAAGAAGCGATTCGCTCGAGCTTTCGCGAATTCCCCACTCGCGACCTGCGAACGCTGCCATCACAATGAGGAGCACGGAGATAAGCGCCAGTACCGATGTCTTCTGCACGGAATTGCTCCTTTGTCATTCACAAGATGAAATGCACTGCTCAACTGAACGCTTGGCCCTGAGAATGCACGAGGGCGACGGGCCGCACAGTGCCAGCGCCACGTCATACTTGCATTGGCACTTCTTTTGGCAGTCGTCGATCTTGCTGCATATTGCGTCTTTGATCGGACCCTTCGAGCCAGGGGGAAGTTGGTGCACTTCACCGGTTCCGGCGCCGCTGTCAACCCCACAGGAACCGGACGTGACCGGTTTGCCATTGTTGGATTCACGTGTAGCCCCAGTGCGATCAAACCAACGAATCGGGTCACTGTCGACGTAGGCGAACGTATTGAAGCCCCCCTTCAGGCCGATTGGATCGCTTTCAACATACCTTCCGATCGCCGGATCGAAGTCTCTGAAGTAGTTGTAATGTGCTCGGTTCGACGCGAGTCGTCGTACCGACACACGATTTCGCCAACGGCGTCGCGTGGTTAGAGGCGTCCGAGTCCTTGGAAGCGTGAAGGCCAAGAATTGATACCCCCGATGTGCGTTTTCGCTTATCGGAGCGTGTGCGGTCAAGGCGGTCTTACCTCTGCGCCGGGATGCGCGGGACTTAAGCGTCGGAGTTGCCAGCTAAGGAGTCGAGCAGCGCGGTCTGCGCCGCTTCATCGTGCTCGTAACCGCGCACACGAGGCCGCTTGGCCGCGTGCGTGAGCACGTGGATCTCCTTGAGCTTGACGATGCTGACGTGCGTATAGATCTCGGTCGTGATGAGGTGGGCGTGGCCGAGGATCGCCTGGATGAACCAGATGTCGGCGCCGTTCTCCAGCATCTGCGTCGCCATCGCGTGGCGGAACAGGTGACAGGACACGCTCGCTACCTACCTCATTGAGTGAATTCATCTGAAGAAAGGATCGATCCGCTTTCAAGTTTCAGTTGGAGCTGGCACCGACTTCCCTTCTGACTACTGGTGACGCCGCTTGGGACGATAAATCTCATTCGTTGTCGTGGAGGGACTTCGATGACTTTCGGTGTACGCCCATCGACAATCGCGAATCCTGTGACCTCGGCAGAGGTCGACGAACGACAACTCAACGCAAATGCCGAGGCCGCAAGTATCGGGACTGTTAACGCCTTGTTCCAACCGCGAAATTGGATCGCATCGGACGAACCATTTGAGAGTTCAAATTCATGTCCGGCTTCCAATGATGCCTGGTGTTTCAGACTCACCGGGCCTTCGGCTATCGAGGTCGTAGTGGGACTGCAGGCGGCGATGGCCAACCAATTGCAAAGTAAGAAGAGTGATTTCTTTAGGTTGACCCGCATTTCAGGCCTCCAAGAGTTGTGTCGAGTACGCATCGCTCACCAATTCAGCCAAGGTGAGATATTGTGCCCGCCGTTTACATGCCGCTTATTGAAGGATTCCATTTGCAGCTGGTTGAGGACGGGAATAATGGCGGCAATCACGGCCTTCACCGCGTTTGATTCGCAGGCAGCCTTACTTGAATACGGATGAGTTCGCTCCAAGGCTTCTGCCTTCTCGGCTGCTTGTTTGATCCTAGGTGCTCCTTCCCTCAGGTCGGAAACATGTTCCTCTTCAAATCGACGAGAGATTGCGCGGTTGAGTGGAGACAGATTTCCGCCCAAGAAAACTTGAATATCATAGACGCCGGAGCACTCGCTCAGAGTCCAATTGTTGCCACATCCCGTGCACAGGCAGCGGATCTGGCCGACTTGTTGAGTTGTTAGGCCGGGCTCCCCATTGGTTCCTCCGCCGTCGTCGGACCAAGAGACTATCGTGGACATACTAAATAGCCCAAGAGGATCAATCGAGCCAATTGGGTTGGCGTTCGAATACGAAAAGCTCCCAATGCCGCCGCCAAGCCCAATCGGATCGCTCTCCACGTACCTTCCGACCGCCGGATCGTAGTCTCTGAAGTAGTTGTAATGCAGCCCAACTATCGCGTCGTACTGCTGCCCCGGGAACCTCAAGTTGTATTCGAAGTTTCCAATGCTTGAGGGATTCTGATTCGGCGCCGTGGTGCCGAACGGATCCGAATCCCAGCTCCAGCGAATGTTGTTGGATGTATCGGTGACGATGCGCGGGGTGTTCAAGTGATCCGCGTGCACATAGAACAGCGTCACTCCGCCCGAGCCGTTGGGACGCAAGGTGGCAACGGGCGTGTCGCCCAGCCACACGGTTTCCTGAATGAGCGCGCCGCCGCCGGTGTATTCGCCGGCAAGATGCCCCGCCTCGTCATAGGCGTAGATCGTCGTTGTTCCTGATGCGGTTCGCTTCACGCGTTGGCCGAGCGCGTTGTAGACGTAGGTCGCGGTCACGCCGCCATTACTGGCCGTCGCCATCCTTCCACGGTTGTTGTACGTGAACGTGGCGCCTGAGTAGGACAGCGTGTTTCCGGCATTGTCGTAGGAATAGCTGCGCGCCAGTGCCCCAGAGATCGAACTCACGCGGTTGCTGCTCGAGGAGTTCGCATAGGTGCTGGCGTTCGTGCCGGTCTCGGATGAGCGATTGCCATTGGCATCGTACGTCCAGCCTTCGGCGAAGCCTGTCTTGCTGTCCGAGTTCAGCCGATCGAGCGCATCGTAGCCATAGGTCCACGAGAGCGCAGAGTTCCCGGCATCGGTGATGCCGGTGATCCGGAATGCGTTGTCGTAGCCGTAGTTCTTGAGGCTGGCGCCGTTGGCGTTGTCGATCTGCGTGACCTTGCCATCGGTGTGGAAATCGCGCGAGGCGGTTTCACTTCCAGCCTTTTCTGCTGTGCGTGTATGCTCGCGGGCAAGCTTCTTGCCCACGAGGGGCCCCTGTGACACAGAAAACTCTACCTCTTCGAATTTCTCAAAGAGCCGCTGAAAAGCTTCGTCAGATGAGCATGCAGGGAGACCGTGAAAATTCCACACTTTGTCTCAGCTACATTGAACAAGTTGTTCGACCGGCTAGTGGACAACGGACACGCGCGTCCGCGAAGTGGCAAGTTTCGTTGGTCGATCGAAGTAGCATCGCCGCTCTGCCTGCTTGGTACACGATCGATGACCAAGCGATCTTCGTGCCCTCATTTCATCTCCTCCATTCCATAGTTGGCAAGAAGCTTGACTACGTGGCCGATGAATTCCTCATCACTGATTAGCATCCGCAATCCCTGTATTTCTTGATCTTCTTTGGACAGAAATTTCGAACCCGATCAGGCGAACCGATGAACATCGGTGCGAGTTCCGGGGCGATGAAATGGCTTTGCTCAATCACATCACCGTCCGGGCACTGATACACACAGGTGATTATTAAGGCCGTATGTACGGTACCTTTCGCATCTCGGTGGCCTTCCACGGCCGACGTTTCGGCGTTGACAAAATTGCATTCTGGGCAATAGTCCTCATCGTTTGCCGCCTTTGAGATGATCAGGTAGCCGATTCCAAATCCGATTCCAGTGCCCAGGATCCTCCCAATCATCGCGCCTGGTGGGCCACCGAGCGCGCCGATGGCAGTTCCGATATTTCCTCCCCAAACCGCTCCCGAAACTGGATTCGTACCGCGCGGATCGATACTCATGACCGGATTCCCGCCTACGTAGCCATACGTGTTTATTCCGCCGTCTAGGCCGATCGGGTCCGACTGCGGATATCGTCCCGTGGCCGGATCGTAGTCTCTGAAGTAGTTGTAATGTGCTCGGCCCGACGCGCGTCGTCGTACCGCCACGCGTTTTCTCCAGTGCCTTCGCGTGGTTAGAAGCGTCCGAGCCCGTGGGAGCGATGCCGGCAAGAGTTGATCCCCCCGATTTGCGTTTTCGACTATTGGAGCCGCCGCGCTCGCAGATTTTTGCTTCCCGCCATATGGCGGCTCGCCGCTGACTAAGTAAGCTGAAAATGGCCGCTTCCATGATCGAACCACGCAGGATGCTGTTCAAGAATCGGATGGTGGCAGGAGTCGGAGCCAACGCGTTCTCTTGAGCGCCGCACCTGAAATTCACTAGGGCACAAATGGGGTCGACGCAACAGTCAATCCCTCTTCGAATTCGAGAGTTATACGGCAGCGTTCGCCTTTGAATTGCTCAAGTTCATCGTTTGGAACGCTCAATTGAAGGCGCGCGCCTGACTCGACTTTGATTTTTTCGGGAGCCGTGTGCCCACGGAAAGTTCCAACAAATACATTCGTGGATCGGCCCGACGCCGTTTCGCCATAACAAGATCCCGAATAGCTTGGCGTCGGAGCTGCATCTTTGTTGCTCCACCCGCGAAAAACTACCGAATGCGAGGTGTCATTCTCTAAAACAAAATTCAGCCCAAATTCGTTCGTACCGCTATACATGAGGCTAATGTGGTCAGCGGAAGAATCCTTTGCGTCGGGCGCGCATGCTCCCAAAAAGGCAATGAGTAGTGTGGCAGTCAACTGTGCGCCGTATGTCGCGAAGCGTAGGTACATAAATGTCACCCGCAAAATCCGAAGACTTACCACCCCAACAGTCGCCTATGTGGACCATTGAAGCCGTCGTATCGGTCGCTACTCTCATTGTAGGTCTGAGTTAACAAGCCACGAAGCACGCCCACCAGGAGCTGCTCCGCCGTACTCTCGCACTCTACCCTGCTACTGTAGCTCTGAAATCTTTCTTCTGCTTCAACGGCCTCCCCCATGCGACGATACTTTCGTATGTCACGCAAGAAATCCCAAACGTGCTGATTCTCCGAATGCATCAACCACTTGGCTCTCGCGGGATCGTCGGTATTCGCTAGCAATACATGGATATTCAGTTTTCCCGAACACTCCGTGAGCTTCCACTCACCGCATTTTTGTTCGCAACGACACGAGAGCGAAATCCAAGGAGGAAGTGTCCTTCCTCCGAAGATGTCTCTGTATTCGTAGGACACCTCAGCAGTTAGTGAAAACAACCCAAGTGGATCTGCAACTCGAACCGGTGTGCCGTTAGCATACGCGTACGTATTAATGCCTCCGCGCAAGCCGATCGGATCGCTCTCGACGTACCTTCCAATCGCCGGATCGAAGTCTCTGAAGTAGTTGTAGTGTGCTCGGCTCGACGCGCGTTGTCGTACCGACACGCGTTTTCTCCAGCGCGTTCGCCTAGTTAGAGTCGTCGGTGACCGAGATGCGAGTGCCGGCAAGAGTTGATAC
>Ga0315912_10006209_pt1 | contig 10758 bp, 9 predicted proteins | sample VfabasoilMG_FD_204469 | JGI IMG/M metagenome (GOLD analysis project Ga0315912, IMG submission 204469) | Garden soil microbial communities collected in Santa Monica, California, United States - V. faba soil | ecosystem: Environmental > Terrestrial > Soil > Garden | place: USA: California... | reverse complement strand
TCCACAACCCGTCTCCGGGCTTGATGGCTTTCGAGTCCTCGACCAGACGCGCATTCTCAGCCAGCGGCAGCTTCGAGTAATCGCGGGCCACGAGCGCATCCACGTACTGCGTCAGCAGCCCGGTCAGGCAGGCCCGGTCGCAGCTCTCGGCCGCAGGTGCGCTGGTGGCAAGGCCAGCGCCTGCCAGGGAGAGTGCGGCGATGATCAGGTTGCGCGCCCGGGGCGCACGGCGAAGCTCAGACATGGTTTCCCTCACGCGGTTCTCGTTGCTCATGGGGTCGGGGCATTGCCATCGCGCCAGGGGATGACTCCATGGGTCGTCCGGCGCTTGATCTTCCATTTGCCATCCTCGCGGATGAACTCATCGACGTACCGCCCGGCAAGGGCGGCACCGGGCTTGTTGTCCTGAGTGGCCGTGTAGAACAGGTAGCGCGAACGCGCGGTGGCGGTGTCTCCGTTGACCTCGACCACCATGGTGGTCATCAGGTGGAAGCTGGACTTGTTGATGAAACCCGGCTCCGCCTTCGCCAGGTTCTTCTCCAGCATGGCCTTGATCTGCTCTGGTCCGGTGAAGCTGCCGAATCCCCCGGTCCAGACGCCGTCGCGCGCGAACAGCGAGGCATAGCCTGCGTAGTCGCGCGCGTCGAGGTATTCCCCATAGGAGACCAGCACGGTGCGAATCGCTTCCTGATCCTCCAGCTGCTGCACGCGTTGCTGCAACGCGCTGTCCGTGCGGCTGGTTGCGCAGCCTGTGGACAGCACCGCCAGAGCGAGCAGGCCGATGGGTCGCAGCATTTTGCGGACTCCCTGGGTCAGGCGCCGCGACGACGTGCGCGCAGCTTGTCGCGTTCGCGGATGTACAGCGAGTTGTGCATAGTCACCTGCTCCTGGGCCAGCCGGGCGGCCGGAGCAGTGGTCGCGGGGACCGATGCCATCAGCGCGTCCATTCTTTCCTGCAGGCCGGGCCCGAACTCCGGATGCGAGAGGATGAACAGGTCGTTGTTGCGGATGCCGGCCAGCACGATCCGCGCCGCCTCGAGCGGGTCCATGCCGGCGCCGATGATCTGGCGGATGCGCGCCGTGTTGGCCTCCGCATCCGCGGGTCCGGCCTTGCCCTTCTCATCGAAGGCCGCGCTGACGTTCTTTTCCAGTTCGAAGATGTTGGTCGCCACCAGGCCCGGGCAGTACACCGAAGCACCGATGTTGATCTTCTGGGCATCCAGCTCCGAGCGCAGGATCTCCATCATGCCCGTCACGGCGAACTTGCTGGCCGTGTATGCGCCGGCACCGCCGCCCTCGGTGGGCAGGATGCCGCTCATCGAAGAGGTGGTGACCACGTGTCCGCCCTCGCCATGCTTGCGGATGCGTGGCACGAATTCGTGGATTCCGTTGTAGACGCCGGTCAGGTTCACCGCGATGGTCTGGTCGAAATCCTTCGGCTCGGTGCCGAGCAGCGCCGTCAGCGGACCAATTCCCGCGTTGTTCGACAGCAGGTGGATCTTGCCGAATTTCGCCTCGATCTCATCCGCCGCGGCTTTCATCGCGGCGCGGTCGATGACGTTGACCTTGATCGCGTGCACACGATCCTTGCCGGTCTTGAAGCCATCGAGCGCGGGTCCCACCTGATCATCGCGGATATATCCGATGACGACCTTCATGCCCGCTTCATGGAATACATGTGCCTGGCCGAGTCCGATGCCGCTCGAACCGCCGGTGATGAATGCGACTTTGCCGGCCACATCCTTCAGCGGCACGGCGGCTGCGGAACCTGCAGCGGGCGCGCTGGCGGCCTGCGCGCTGCGCGGCGCCGCGCCCATCAGGCTGGCCGCACCCGCTGCACCTGCAGCCATTGCCACGCCACCCAGGAATTCGCGTCGATCGACGCCTTGCTTCTTGTTGTCCATTGCCCGCCCCCACCCGAATTTTTGAGAAGACTGCAGGAATGCTACTCCTGCTTCCACCTTCCCTAAAGGGCAGGTCGCGCCGCGGGTATGCTCCTGTCAGCGCCGTGTAGCATTCGGGCGAGGGCAGGGCCCAGGAGCATCGGCATGAATTCAATCGCATTGGGCTCGCGGAGCGCACGACAGGTGCGTATCTGCTTGTTGGGAATGGTTCTTTCCGCCTCTGCGCTGGCTGCCAGCGCGCCGGCGCCGCAGTCGTCGCAGCCGCGGCCGGCTGGCGCGCCTGCCGCCGCCGCGCCTGCGGCCGCCGCGCCCCAGACCGACTCGCAGCGCGAGGCGGCAAAGCTTCTGAAGTCGATGGCTGAGTATCTGGCTGGTCTCATTGCGTTCACTACCGTCTCCAACAATGGCTATGAAACCGTCCAGCCCAGTGGCCAGAAGATCGAATTCGGTGAGTCCCGCCGCATTTCGCTGTCGCGGCCCGACAAGCTGCGCATCGAGGAGAACGCCAGCGATGGCGTGAAGGACCTGTCCCTGTTCGACGGGCGCAACATCACGATGCTGAGCGCCGATGACAATGTGTATGCGCAGGCCACGCAGCCGCCCTCCATCGAGGACGCGCTGGTGTATTTCGTGCGCGACCTGCGGATGCGTGCGCCGCTGGCGCTGCTGCTGTCGACGCATGTGCGCACCGAACTTCCCGCGCTTGCCAAGGATATCGACTACGTCGAGGAGACCAAGATCAGGGGACAGGTCGCGCATCACCTTGCAGGCCGGAGTGATTCCGTGGACTTTCAGGTGTGGATTGCCGATGGCGCGAAGCCGCTGCCACTGCGCATCGTGATCGTCTACAAGAAGGCGCCCGGGCAGCCCCGGTTCTGGGCCGATCTGACGGAATGGAACACCGCGCCCAAATTCACCTCCAGCACTTTCAAGCTCGTCCTGCCCACGGGCGCAAAGAAGATTCCTTTCGCCGTACAGATGCAGGCGTTGGGTGCTGTTCCGCAGGGAGTCGCCGCCAGTGGCGAGGTGAAACCATGAAGAGCAATTCCGGAAATCCTGTGGGAACGGATCGCATGAAGATATCCGTGGTGGTCGCAGCGGCTTCGCTGGTGCTGTTCGCGGGCCTTGCCGAGGCGCGCGGTGGCGGCCGCGGTGGCGGAGGCGGTTTCCGCGGAGGTGGCGGAGGCGGTTTCTCCCGGGGAGGCCCGGCTTCCAGCGGAGGGTTTTCCCAGCGTCCCAGCAGCAGCACCAGGCCTTCCACTCCCTCACGGCCCAGCGGAGGCTCGGCATCGCAGCTGCCGGCCGGCGGCGGAGGCGGCGGGAACCTGGGCGGTGTGGGTGGTGCGGGCGGTGCAGGGGGAGTAGGCGGGGCTGGCGGCCCTTCGGCTGGCCAGCTCCCAACTGACATGCGTCCGGGCTCCGGGGCGGGTGGTGCCCGTCCGCCTTCGGCGTCTCAATTGCCCTCCGGCCCTGGCAGTGGTGTCGGCGGTCCGGGTCGCCCTGGTGGCCCAGGCGGTCCGGGAGGAGTGGGCGGAGTTGGAGGAGTTGGTGGCGTCGGCGGTGTGGGCGGCGTCGGTGGTGTGGGCGGCGTCGGTGGTGTGGGCGGCGTCGGTGGGATTGGAGGAGTCGGCGGGATTGGAGGCGTTGGTGGAGTAGGCGGCATTGGTGGAATCGGCGGCGGCATCTACTACCCGCCACCCATCTACTACCCGCCTCCGATGTACGGCGGATACTGGGGCGCCTGGGGCTACTACGACAATGACTGGATGTGGGGCGTCGCGATTGGCACCACGGTAGCCGCTGTGGCCATCACCGCGTCTGCCGATGATGATGATGACGACGATGACGATACCGTTATCGTGGCGCCGCAGGGCACGACCATCGTGACCCAGCCAGGCACGACCACCACGATCACGACGACTGCAATTGGCGCCACCGCAGCTCCGGTTGCCGCGGCAGCACCGGCAGCACCCGCAGTCACTCCGCAGCTCACTCTGCCCTGCAACCCGGTGATCACCGACGTGAACGGCGTCAGCTACTACCGGTGCAACCAGCAGCACTACGTGATGGCATACGGCGGCGCCGGGCCGATCTATATTCCGGTCGAGGCGCCACCCACGCAGGCCACGACGCCCGCGCAGCCAGCGACGACACCGGCTGCACCCGCCGCGAAGCCGGCGGGCTGAGGGTTACAGTCCGGCGCCGAAGCGGTACTGCCAGGCGGCAGTCAGCGTGTCGAAGTCACTGCCGGTCCGCGCAGTGACTCCGGTGCTGCCCGCCAGCTTGATCGACTGCCTGCGGTTGATCGGGAAGGAGAGGGTCACGCCAGCGCGAGTGCTGGATTGCAGGTCATCGCCTTCCACCCCGTTGGTCGTGGTCCTGCCACCCCGGTACCACGTGGCGTTGGCGGCCAGCCAGATTCCCGACGCGAAGCCGTAGATCACATGGCCCTGCAGCGAGTACATGGGATCCTGCTTGCGAACCCTGCCACCGAAGTAATCGTTGTTGGTGCCGTAAAAGGCCCCGGCTCCTGACAGCTCGAGAGTCCATCGGGCAATAGCCTTGGACAAACCGAGCTCTGCCTTGGCTGACCAGCGGTTGGTGCCGATATTGGCCAGGCGCGAGGAGTCGTAGTTGCCCACGGGCACGTTGATGGTCAGGCCCGCGCCCATGATGAAGTCCTGCCGATACGAGGCGAACTCCTTGAGGTTCATGGAGGGCGCGCCCAGGAAGTTCCACGCCAGCCGCAGCCGAGCATCGGTCCAGCCGCAGACATCGCGCACGAAGGTCTGTCCGGCGTACCGCGCCGATCCGTCCAGGCATACATGGCCCACTGCGGCCGCCACCTGGGCGGAATCTCCGGCAAAAGCCAGTGTGCGCGCGTAACCGACGATGGGCCCGTCGACCTCCATGTGCGCGTCCTGGATTCCGATCGAGGGATCCGGAAGGACGTTGCCTTCCGAGTGACCATAACCTGCCACCAGGAAGTTCAGGCCCGGCGGCGCATTGGCGTAGAGGCGGGGTTCTAGCTCCTGCGTGAAGGCCGGATGCAGCGCGCAACCGGCCAGCAAGCCCGCAACCGCAGCAATCCTTCCCAACCACTCCCGAATGGATGCGCTCACCGTCCCATCTTCGCTCATCGAAGCAGTCTGCCGCCTGCATTGCTGGATAAATGGCCTTGGACATGATGACATTTACGATTGATTACGGGGTAGCCGGGGGCCATGACCGACCGCAGAAGATTCATGCAGTGCGCCATTGCTGGCGCCGTAGGCGCCGCACTGGGATCAGCCGCGCTGGCTGCCGGCAAGACCGCATCGATCCATTCCTCCCGCATCGCTGACGACCTGGTGGTGTTCTCGGGGGCCGGTGGGAATGTCATCACCCTGGGCAAGTCCTCCGATGGCCTGCTCATGATCGACACCGGCTCCGCCGAGCACACTCCGGCGCTGCTGAATGCGGTGCAGGCCGAGACCGGCACGCGCCGCGTGGTCACCGCTTTCAACACGCACTGGCACTGGGATCACACCGGTGGCAACGAGGTGCTGTCGAAATCCGGCGCCACCATCCGCGCCCAGGCCTTCACGCGCCAGTGGCTGATGACCTCCATCTTCGTTCCCTGGCAGGACCGGCTGTATCCGCGTCGTGCCGCCGCCGCCGTGCCGCAGGTGGGTTTCTACGGTGATGGCAAGGTGCAGCACGCCGGACAGGATGTGGCCTGGGGCCACCTGTGGCAGGCCCACACCGATGGCGACATCTACCTGCACCTTCCGAAGCAGAACGTGCTGGTGGTGGGGGACCTGCTCTCGGTCGGTCGCTATCCCGTGCTGGACTACACCACCGGCGGCTGGATCCGAGGCATGGTCGATGCCAACAAGAAGCTGCTGACGCTCTGCGATGAGAGCACCCGCATCGTGCCGGGCACGGGCCCCGTGCAGACGAAGGCAGACCTGCAGGCCCATCACGACATGCTGGCCGCGCTGCAGCCCATCCTCATCAAGGGCATCAAGTCCGGCATGAATGGCGATGACATGCTGGCGCAGAAACTGACGAAGGATTTCGACGCGCAGTGGGGCGACCCCACGCTGTTCGTGCAGAACGCCTACCTCGGGTTGTGGGCGCACGCGCGCGAACTTGGCGGAATCGTCTGAGTCCCATGGTCATGCAACATCGACTTTCGAAGCTTGTTCGCGCTGCCGGCGCCTGCCTGATGGCGCCGCTGGCCGCGTCCGCGGCGGATCACCCTCAGGCTCCGGCCGCAAGCCAGGCCGGCCAGGCGGCCATGATCGAGACCTACTGCCAGGACTGCCACAACTCCACGGACTGGGCGGGAAGCCTGGCGCTGGACGTGCTGGATCTGGGACAGGTTCCGGACGAGGCGAAGGTCTGGGAGCAGGTGGTGCGGAAGCTGCGGGGCCGCCTGATGCCTCCGCCCACCGAGAAGCAACCCAGCCAGGCCAGCATCGACCAGATGATCTCCTTCCTGGAAACGCGACTCGACGCGCATGCGGCGGAGCACCCGTCACCGGGCTTCGTTTCACTGCACAGGCTGAACCGCACCGAGTACGAGCGCGCCGTGCAGGACATCCTCGGTGTGAAGTTCGATGCCGCGGCGCTGCTGCCGAAGGATGTGCGCAACGAGGGCTTCGACAACGTCGCCAACGTGCTCAAGGTTTCGCCGTCCTTCCTGGACCAGTATCTGTGGGCCGCGCGTGAAGTGAGCGTGCTGGCCGTCGGTGATCCGAAGACGGCGCGTGCCGGCACGACCTACCGGCCGGGCGCAGAGGATCCGCGCATGCATGTTCCCGGACTGCCGCTGGGTACACGGGGCGGCTTCGTGGTCACGCATACCTTTCCGGTCGATGGTGAATACACATTCAACGTAGGCGGCGGTGGCGGGCGCGGTGGCCCGGGCGGGGGCGGACCTCCGGGCGGTTTCGGTTTCGGTGCGGTCGACACCGGACCCAACGTGTTGCTGATCGACGGCGTGCCGGTGTGGGACAGCTCGACTGCTCCGCCGGAGACGCGCAGCGGTCGCGGAATCAAGGTTCAGGTGAAGGCGGGTCCCCGCAAGGTTGCACTGGCATCGCCAGCGGGCTCGCTGACCGAGAACGACGACATGCTCCGGCCGCTGAGTCCCATGGGTGGCGGCTTCCGCGCGCCAGGCACTCCGCTGGAAATCATCGCTCCCGCCAGCGCCAGCGCGCATGGCCTTCCCGACACACCCAGCCGGGCGAAGATCTTCATCTGCAAGCCCGCGACCACAGCGGATGAAGCGCCCTGCGCGAAGCGCATCCTCGGCCGTATTGCGCGCGAAGCATTCCGCCGTCCGGTGACGGAGGACGACATGGCCGCACCGATGCGCTTCTACGACGCCGCGCGCAAGACCGACACTTTCGATGCCGGCATCCAGCAGGGGATCATGGCCATCCTCGCGAGCCCCAAGTTCCTGTATCGCGCCGAACAGATGCCCGCGAACCTGGCGCCCGGCCAGTCCTACCGCATCAGCGACCTGGATCTGGCCTCGCGGCTTTCCTTCTTCCTGTGGAGCCGCGGCCCCGACGATGAGCTGTTGCAGCTCGGCGAATCGGGCAAGCTGCATGAGCCCGCGGTGCTCGCCGCGCAGGTGAAGCGGATGCTGGCCGATGAGCGCAGCCGGTCGCTGGTGACCAACTTTGCCTTCCAGTGGCTGGTGGTCGACAAGGCCGACGAGATCATGCCGGATGCGGGTGCCTTCCCCGAGTTCGACGCCGGACTGCGCACGGCGATGAAGAAGGAGATGGAGCTGTTCATCGACAGCGTGCTGCGCAGCGACCAGAGCGTGACCGCGCTGCTCAACGCCAACTACACCTTCGTCAACGAAAGGCTGGCGCTGCACTACGGACTCACGGGCGTCCGCGGTAACGAATTCCGCCGTGTCGTCTGGAAGGACCCGAATCGCTACGGCCTGCTGGGCAAGGCCAATGTGCTGATGGCGACCTCCTATGGGGACCGCACATCGCCGGTGGTGCGGGGCGCGTGGATCCTGGAGAACCTGATGGGCACGCCGCCCACGCCGCCGCCGCCCGGAGTCGAGGCGCTGGCCGAGGGCAAGAACCAGATCGGCCGGCCGCTGACCGTGCGCGAACGGCTCGAGGCGCACCGCAAGCAGAAATCCTGCGCTTCCTGCCACTCCATCATGGATCCGCTGGGTTACGCGCTGGAGAACTTCGATGCCGTGGGCAAGTGGCGCAATGTCGACCGCGCCTCGCTGTCGCCCATCGATGCCAGCGAGCGCCTGGCCTCGGGCCAGCAGGTGAAGGGTCCCAGCGACCTGCGTGCCGTGCTCACCGCTAGGCCCGACCAGTTCGTGCAGACACTCACCGAGAAGCTGATGATCTTCGCGCTGGGCCGTACGGTGGAATACCACGACATGCCCACGGTCCGGGCCATCGTGCGCGATGCAGCGAAAGACGACTATCGATTCGAATCGATCGTGCTGGGTGTGGTCAGCAGCGATGCATTCCGGATGCGGCAGGTGCCACTCCCGGTGCAGGAAGAGGCCGCGAAACCTGCGATCAAGACCGCACAGACTTCCACGCCTGCAGCCGCTGCGCCCTGAACGTCAGGAGAAGAGATTCATGTTCATCACGAAAAAGCATCTGTCGCGGCGCACCGTGCTGAAGGGCGCTGGCGCCAGCATCGCGCTGCCGCTGCTGGATGCCATGATCCCCGCTGGCACAGCGCTGGCGCAGACTGCGGCTGCCGCGAAGCCGCGACTGGCGTTCATCTACTTCCCCCACGGCGCCATCATGGATCACTGGACGCCGGCCAAGGAAGGAAAGGACTTCCAGCTCTCGCCCATCCTGAAGCCACTTGAGCCGTTCAAGGACAAGCTCACCATCGTCAGCGGCCTGGAGAACCGTCCCGGCATGAGCGCCACCGTGCACGCCATCGTGCCCGGCACCTGGCTGACCTGCGTGCATCCGCGCCAGACGCCCGAGCGATTTGGCGGCGTGTCCATCGACCAGATGGCGGCCGAGAAGCTGGGTCAGGACACGCCGTTGCCGTCGCTGGAAGTCGGCATGGAAGGCGGTGGCTCTGCGGGCGCCTGCGACCGGATGTACGGCTGCAGCAATTCCTCGACCATCTCCTTCCGCACGGCCACCACGCCGCTGCCGATGGAATACAACCCGCGCAAGCTGTTCCAGCGCCTGTTCGGCCGCGGCGACTCAGCCGATGAGCGTGCCCTGCTGGCGGGCCAGTACAACAGCATGCTCGACATGGTCGCGGCGGATGCTGCATCGCTGAAGAACCAGCTCGGCGCGCGCGATCGCGCGGAACTGGATGACTACCTCGAGACGGTGCGCGAGATCGAGCGCCGCGTCGAGAAGTCGGCGCACTCGGATATTTCCAAGGTGAAGCTGCCGGGCGTGCCGCCGCAGAACATGGCCTGGGACGAGCAGCTGAAGCTGCAGTTCGACATCATGGCCATCGCTTACCAGGCCAACCTGACGCGCATCCTGAATTTCATGATGGCGGCGGAGGTCAGCGGCCAGACCTACAACCAGATCCAGATTCCGGATGCCTTCCATCCGCTGTCGCACCACGCGAATGATCCGGCCAAGATCCAGAAGCTGATCAAGCTGCAGACCTATCACACCGAGCACCTGGCCCGCTTCCTGAAGAAGCTGCAGGAAATGCCCGACGGTGACGGCAGCATGTACGACCACCTGCTGATGATGTACGGCTCGAACATGAGCAACAGCGATCGCCACAACCAGTTCCCGCTGCCCATCACGCTGATCGGTGGCGCCTGCGGCAAGGTGAAGGGCGGCCAGCACCTGAAGTATCCGGACAAGACGCCGCTGGCGAACCTGCTGCTGACCGTGCTCGATCGCTCCGGAACTCCGGTGGAGAAGGTCGGCGACAGCAGCGCCGTGATGGCCGAGGTGTGAGGATGGCGATGTTCTCTTCAGTTCCGCGCATTGCCCTTGCCGGACTGCTGCTCGCCTGCGCGTTGTCATTGCATGCCGCGGAGCCGGCGCCTGCCGTGGATCCGGATGGCACCACGCCGCTGCACTGGGCCGTGCACGACGGCGACCTGGCAAAGGTGGATGCGCTGATTCGCGCCCATGCGGACGTGAACGCGCGCAACCGCTTCGGCTCGACGCCGCTGTATGAGGCTGCGCTGGCTGGCAACACCGAAGTCATCCGGAAGCTCCTGAAGGCGAAGGCCGATCCGAACGTCGCCAACGAAGGCGGCATGACGGCGCTGATGCTGGTGGCGCGCACACCGAATGTGGAAGCGGCGCAGGCCCTGATCAAGGCGGGTGCCAGGGTCAACGCGCAGGAATCGAGCCGCGGCCAGACCGCGCTGATTCTCGCGTCGGCGCAGAACCAGCCGGAGATGGTGCGCCTGCTGCTGAAGGCGAAGGCGGACCCGGAGATCCGTTCGAAGTCGAATCTCGGCCAGCGACAGGTATCGGCCGAGCCCCGGGCGCAGCAGCGGCCGGTGGGCAACATGAATGCGTTGATGTACGCCGCGCGACAGGGCTGTACGGAGTGCGTGCGCCATCTGATTGAAGGTGGCGCGAATCCCAGCTCCGCTGATCCCGAGAACACCACCGCGCTGCAGTACGCGCTGCTGTCCATGAACTTCGATGCCGCGAAGCTCATCATCGAAGGTGGCGCAGAGGTGAACCGCTGGGACTGGTGGGGCCGTTCGCACCTGTATGCGCTGGCGGACGTGAGCACGCTGCCCAAGGGCGGCCGGCCGGACCAGCTCTCGCTCGACCGCACCCAGCCCATCGAGATTGCGAAGATGCTGCTGGAGCGTGGTGCGGATCCGGACATCCAGTTGAAGCTCCTGCCT
>Ga0315912_10006208_pt1 | contig 10762 bp, 6 predicted proteins | sample VfabasoilMG_FD_204469 | JGI IMG/M metagenome (GOLD analysis project Ga0315912, IMG submission 204469) | Garden soil microbial communities collected in Santa Monica, California, United States - V. faba soil | ecosystem: Environmental > Terrestrial > Soil > Garden | place: USA: California... | reverse complement strand
GTCGGTGTGGTATTCGGTCTCAGCCTGCATGCTTTCCTGGAAGGTATCCCGCTGGCGTCGTCAGCAATTACCAGCGAACAATTGCATCCGCTTTACTGGGGTATCATCATCCATAAATTTCCCGAAACATTTGCACTCGCCACCGTGCTGTTCTTCTCCTTCAAAAAATCTTTTTATGCGTTGTTGTTCATCGTATTTTTTTCATTGATGACACCGCTGGGGAGTTTTGCAGGAAATTATATCACTCACGAAACCGCCGGCGAAAACATCAACTGGCTCATCGCCGTCGTGTGCGGCACACTGATCCATATTTCCACCACCATTATTTTTGAAGCCAGCGGCAAGGCACACAGGATTAGCATCTATAAATTTCTCGCCATCCTGGCAGGTGCCGGCATTTCATTGCTTACCATACATCAAAGCTGATCTTAACGCACGAGGTACATTTTCCCGAAGCCCGATTTAAAATACTGATCGGTGTTGGTATTGTATTTATCCAGCGCCTGTCCATGCAGTTTTGTAACCACACGGTAGAGATATAATCCATTGGCCAGCTGGTCGCCGAACTGATCGGTGCCGTCCCAAATGAATTCGGTGATATTATTACCCACATGCAGTTCACCCAATTCACTGCGCATGATCTCCCTGATCACTTTACCACTTACCGTCATGATCTGGATCTTGAAATATTCGGGTACTTCGCTGCCTGTTAAAGTAAATACAAACCGGGTTTGTGTAGAAAATGGATTCGGATAATTAAACACATTGGAGATCATCGGTTTGTTGATCACTTCAAAGCTGATATGATAATCAATATCACCTGCGTGATTGCCTGTAACATCTTCACCATGAATTTCCAGCACATAAATACCATCCTGCTCAAAAGTGGGATACATCTCCACCCGTGCGGTATTGTCTGATCCGAGGTGTGCAGAATCAGCCGGGATAAATTTCATTGTAACACCGTCGTAATAAAAATTATGCATCGACTCGTCGGGGTATTTGATGGAAATATTCAGCAGCGCTGTATCGGCAAGTGCGAGGTAAGTATTTTCATCTTTAAGCGAAACGAGAATGGATGGTTTGGCACTGACAATATCACCGTCGAGAATATGCACCCCGTCGAAAGTAACATCAAGCAGCGGATCCATGATATCGGCGTTATTATCAAAGCGCAGGTAACCCAAATTATTAAAATGAAATTGTTCCGGCTGGTCGAGTGCGGGATTCACTTCAATGATGAGTGTATTTTTTCCGGCGGGTATATCACCCGAATTAAATGAGAGGGAAGATATCATGGTGGAATCACTCAGCAGCGAATCCTGCCTGCTATAAGGTATTTCATAAACGACATTATTCTGCGCCATCACCGCATAACGGATCAGCAGGCTGTCCATATCGTAATCACTAACATTGGTCACCGCTATGTTCATCGTAATGGTCTCGCCCTGCTGCACGGTATCGTTATTCAACACAAAACCCATGTTTGGATTGAGTGCCGCTTCCGGAACGGGCTGATAGATCACACGCCAGTAATTGAATTGTGCCGGTGTACGCAGCGAATCGTCAAACGTGTTGAGTTTTAATTTTAAATATGGATATAATACAGGATCGATATATGCGATTGTCGTATCGCCACTGTTTAAATTTGGTGTGAGCAATGTTTCATCACCATCATAATCCACACCTACCAGGTCAATGCTGTTCACATCAACCGGCGCTGCATCGTTGGAGAACAAACTCCACTGCACTTTATCCCACGATACGGCCGGGCCAATGAGTGGTGTTTCAATATCACCCTGGTACCAGTTGCCTTCGATCACAAAAGTGGCTTCTATTTTATTGCCGAATTCATCGCCGATCAATTCATATTTGGTGGAAGGGTCGCCTTTTTTTGCATAAAAAATATACGACCTGTCGTAATCGAATGTGGCCAGCGATAAAATATCCGTTGCACCATAAGCTGTAAATGCATCGAACAAACTATGGCCATAAATGGTAGTGTCGGCAAGCCACTCGTTAAACTCAGGATAATTATTGCTGTAAAAAATAACATACGAACTGTCGGGCACCGTATTCATCATGAACTGGTATAACAACTCTCTTTTTTCCGCTGAGCTTGTATAAAACTGGATCACCCGTTCGTAGTCGTCTGCCGTGCAATAATAATCGCCATACGGGCCCGTATTGGTTTCGCCCACTTCACTCGTCGTCCATGGATCACCTGAATATGGATCAACAACAAATATGACAAACCCGGCATTCACACATGCACTCACCCCGATCAGTTCACCATTGATATAACTCGTCACTTCCGACCAGTTGGTTGTGGGATAAATACCTGTCGCCACTTTGTATACATTCACATCGGGAGCAAATTCAAATGTTCTTGTTGGCAACAGCTCTATATTGTTGTAATCATCTTCGAGGTATTGATAATAATGCGACTGGTTCCATCCTGTAATATCCCCCGGCAGGTATAAAAATGAACTGGTGCGCCAAACAAGATCTTCCCCATCGGTGGTATCGGGTGAGATGCGCCAGTAATATACCGTATTGTTTATCCAAACCATCGGTGGTGCATCCCATCTGATCACACCACCTGATTCAACCATCAATATTTGTTTATGTAATGGCGAATTAAAACTCATTGTGGTGTCTGCCTCGATGATATATTGTTTTTCTGCAGCAAATGGATTTGCCGTAGAGGCGGCAAAATATTCGGGCACGTGGTTCATGATGCTGAACTCCACAGGGTAAACAGGAATGGCGTCGTCGGAAATAATAAATGCCGATACACCCAAAATATTATTCAGTTCATCTATTTCTGCGATCTCATTCAGGTTATCGATATGGATATCGAAGTTGTTGAGCCCCACACCACCTAATGCGTCGGTAGCAAATGCGATACGAAGTGTGTCACGGAAGGGTGGCGCATCAAAACGATCGAGAAATATTTCTTCGGTGCCATCGGGTTTGGAGCGTTTTATCTCTACAAAATAAGATGAGTCGATGGCCATACCCAGGTTGGTGACAACAATATTCACATAAAAGGTATCATCACTGGCGGAGATGATCGCCGGTTCAAAATAGACATATGGCGCTTCAATCGCATAGTCGGGTTGCGGATGATTATTGAGATTGATAGCCGGGTCTCCTTCGAGTGTGGAATGTTCAATCGTGAGCCGGTCAAAAATATTCGGTGTTGGCGCCAGACTGTCGGCAGTAGCTTTTAAAATATTGCCGATAGAATTATGATAGTTGTTAATACCGAGCTCCTTATAAAAACGCAGCGCATAATTATTAAGGCTCGATGCGATGGAGAAATTCGATGCAGCTAAAAAAGCGATAGCGGCACGATCTTCTGCAAACACATAACGTTCACTCAATGTAACGCTATATCCATGAATGGCCGACGTATTACAACCATTGCCAAATACGAGAAAATATTTTCCTTCATTATCAAATTCTTCCGGTTCACCAATATTATAATCAAAACTGCCTGAAGATGAATGGCCGAAAAATGTGATCAGCGAAACCCCACTATGAATAATGGAGTCGATATATTCAGATTCGCTGTAATAGATCGGGTCGGTGCTGAGTTTGTTGAACCGGGTAACGGTGCCACCGTAAAGTGTATCACTGATGATGGTACCATATTGTTTTAAGAAATTGTCGAAAAGATTTTGTTCATATTCGTCATTGCCACCGGCAAAATGCAATACATTTTTCATCCAGGCTTTATTCTCTACCGTCTGTATCGTGTTGGCCTGTTGTGTTTCAAAGTCGACAATTTTTTCATAATAAATCCTTACATCGTCGGCATCATATGCCGTCAACCTGCCTACCGGAATTTCAGGAACGATATCGCCCGGCCTCGACACCAGTAAATTATCTGATCCCGGATGTCCGAACGTGGGCACCAGGCAACTGCCGTATTCAAATGCGCCGGCGGGGCGGGTAACATCATATGTAAATGATTTTCCTACCAGCAATACATATCCGGGTTTGATATCAAAACTCTCGGCGGCATATAACACAAAATTCCTGATGGCCAACGGATGTTTTTTAATCCCGTAAGCAAACTGATCGTATAACTGGTTGATATCAATTACACCTGCATTATATCCTCCACCTGCAACAGACGAACGATAATTTTTATATTCATCCACCCAGTCCGTGCCGGTGCCGTCATCAAATAATAATGGATGAGAAATGATCAGGTAGTTGGGCTGGTTGACAGGGTCGGTATAATCAACAAACGTGACCGGTGTAAATATTGTCACAGGTAAAATATCGGTAATATCCTGGCTCGAAGCAAAAAAACTATTACCCGATGTGGTATACGGCAAATGGAATTTCGATATATCTGATTCAACAATGGCAACGGTGCGGGTATGTGCGGTGAGGTCGTACAGGATGGGTGATGTCGATTTTTCATTAAAATCACTCAGCTCCATATAACTGGCTGCTTCGCCGGATGCAGCTGCATCGAAATTGATCTTTGATGCATTATCAAAATCAAATAACCGGGGGTATTTGATCTGTATGTACGAGTAACGCTGGTAATCTGTCGAATTGGGCCCGGAAACAAAAGCCACTGTATTTGCCGCCAACAGGTTATCGAGCGGGAATGTGTATCGCAACACCTTATAACCCGTGAAAGTTGTATCGGCATATGTTACACCATTTACGTTGATCACCACATGATGTGATGCCTCATTGATACCGATCGCAATTGTTTTTAATTCGGGTGTGAAAGCATCACCGGAATATATATTTGGCGTATTTACGGTGTTGTTATAAGTGCTGAGGCTGTATTTGGGAGAAGTAAATCCTTCGCCTTCTTCATATTTGGAGCTGTATATTTCAAGATAGGGTTTACCGGTGCATAAATTGGCTGTGCCGTACGGAGAACCATAAAGTGTCAATGCCTGGTAAGCGCAATAGGGTTCGGCAGCCGGCGCACCGGCAAGATCATTTACGATATTGGTAAGTCGTGCGTTGGTGATGGAATTGTTCCAGGTGAGGAAATACACCGCCGTATCGGAAATAATACTTGAGAACGTATGTAGCTGGTAAGCAGGATCATCAAAAAGATTGGCGTCGAAAGTGCCGTCATTTTTTCTTCCATAAAATTCAATAAAATCCGACGCATCAAAAATGCCGTCGCCTTCACCTTCGATATAAATAAATTCTTCCTGTCCTTTATTGAACAACTGGAAATTGCGTGGATCGATATCATCGAGTGCAACACCGATACCTTCCAGTGCGCTATTTAATGTGGTTTGATCAATGCGGTAAATGCCGTTCTGTGTGATGGAGAATTTAATATATTGCTGATCGTAGTTGATCCATTCGTTGCCGTAGAACTGGCAAAACGCTGAAGAAAAGGAGGTGATATAAAAAACAAAAAGTAAAAGTTTCTTCATTCAACTGTTTTATGATCACGCAATAACTATTGGGTCGTTGTGGGTTTTTCTGTTTTTACAATATCGAACATCAGGCTGAAAATATGCGAATAAAGTACTTCTGCCTGGTTGCCGATATTGGTATAAGCATAATCGAGTTTTACCGGTCCGATCACGAGGCCTATACCCATGTTTGGCTGCAGCGACCACGAGGTGGTGGTGGCATCATCGGGGATATATTCCTGGATATTGCCAATGCCGCCACGCAGGTAAATAAATTTTTTATAACTCGCTTCGATACCAAGGTGTGGGTCGATACTCACCGGGTCGGCGCTGATGAGCACATTTCTTTGTCCGTCGGTAGTAATATCCGCATCGACCTCCGCAAGGATATTGAAGTTTTTCCCGATTGGCGATGTATAGGCTGCACCAATAATAAGTTTTGGCGTAGTGATCTCGAGTGAATTGGTCGGCACCACATTGCCTGTGGCGAGCAGCACATTTTTTTCTTCTTCGGTGAAATTAAAACTCCATGCATTGAATGTGGATGTGATATCCCTGAGCGTTGCACCGAATTTCCATTTATTGATATCGAGTTGTGCGCCGGCATCGAGTCCAAAACCCCATGCTGTTGCAAAATCACCAGCCACACGGTGGATGATCTTCACATTACCACCAACCCTAAGATTTTTCCAGTTGAGTTTTGTGGCATAGGAACCGAGAAAAGCATAATCGGCTACAGAAAACGAAGTGATATTGTCGTAGTTGATACTACCATCCGGTTCGATCAGGAATAATGTATTGGGAATATCATCTACCCCAAAACGGATCAGCGAAAAACCGATGGTGGATTTTTTTTCTTCCAATGGAATGGCGATGGAGCCGTAGTCGTATTTTGCGATACCGGCAAAATAATCGGCGTGCATTACACTTAACTGAATATCTGGTTCCACAAGGATGAGCGATGCGGGGTTCCAGTAGCCGCCTGTCACATCATTCACTGAAGCTGTTACCGCCCCCGACATGCCGAGTGCCCTGGCAGAAACACCGATCGATAAAAATTCATTGCTGTATTTAGGTGCCGAACTTTGCCCATATGCCGTTGCAACACATACCTGTAGCAGTAATATCCATGTATGTTTCCTCATCATGTCCTTATAAATCTGTCCTAAATTTAGGGAATTTCTGGCTGAGCAATGCTTTTTCAATGTCATGAATTACGGCTTTAAAGGAAGTTTTATCTTCCGGAGTGAACAGGTTGTTACCCAACCGCTGGTTGATCCTGCCGAGTAACTCCATTAAACGGCCATCATCGGTGTAATCGTATATGAATTTCACCTCCCTGAATCCACCAAAATGCCGGGCCACTCCTGCCGCATGTGCGGCATGATGATTCAGCGCCATAAATCCCTCCAGTCTTGCCAGGTCCACTTCGTTGATGAGGCGGTAAAGTTCATCACAGGTATGGCTGTTTTCGACCAGCAATTTCCTGTCGAGCATGATCTCAAGCATCACGTGCGCAAGCGCATACAATCTTTTTTCGACATGCTTCAACCCGTGCCTGTGAACGATATCCCTGATCATATCTACGTTGGAATGGAAGAAATCGGATTCGTGGAATGCGTCGTCGGCGGCATAATGTTTTTGCACCCCGGCTGATAATTCTGCAAAATTGCTATCCTGTGTTTCTACCAGTTTGCCGGCATGGAGTTTTATCACCTCCCCGCTGCGATAACTGTAGTTGGACAAAATATCGGGCAGGATGACGCCGGCGATGATATACGGCTCGCTACAGGGTTGCTCATTGTAAAAATGCGACAGGAAATTCAATCGTGACGGCGGATTAATGTTACAGCAATAAAACTAAACAATTTGTTCCGCTGCCCTGCAGAAAAAACGGGTATAAAAGTCAGGCGTATGTAAATTAATCGACCGAAGAGTAACCGGACCTGAAAAACCCATGCTTACGTCAGGATCATTATTTTTGCTGCATGAAAAATTTTGCAGAGGAGCTGCGCTGGCGGGGTATGTTGTTCGATATGATGCCCGGAACGGAAGAGTTCCTGAACAAGGGCATGGCGAAAGGTTATATCGGTTTCGACCCTACTTCCGATTCGCTGGGCGTAGGCAATATGGTGCAGATCATGACGCTGCTGCATTTTCAGCAATGTGGCCATAAACCTATTGCATTGGTGGGTGGCGCCACCGGTATGGTTGGCGACCCGAGTGGAAAAAGCGCTGAACGCAACCTGCTTGATGAAGCTACACTGAATCACAATATCGAGTGTCAGAAAAAACAACTCGAAAAATTCCTGGATTTTAATAGCGGGAATAATTCCGCCGAGCTGGTGAACAATTACGACTGGACAAAACAGATCTCCCTGCTCGAATTTCTGCGTGATGTAGGTAAACACATCACCATCAGTTATATGATGGCGAAAGATTCGGTGCAGACCAGGCTGGAAAAAGGTATTTCATTTACAGAATTTTCTTACCAGATGCTCCAGGGTTATGACTTTTATTATTTGTGGAAAGAACATGGCGTGATGGTGCAGATGGGTGGCAGCGATCAATGGGGGAATATCACCACCGGCAATGAATTGATCAGGCGGAAAGGCGGCGGCGAAGCTTTTGCGATCTGCACACCGCTGATCAAAAAAGCTGACGGGACAAAATTCGGGAAAACAGAAAGTGGCAATATCTGGCTCGATGCCAAAAAAACATCACCATATAAATTCTACCAGTTCTGGCTCAATGCCAGTGATGCCGATGCGGCGAATTATATCAAAATTTTTACGCTGAAAGAAAAAGCCGTTATCGACGAGTTGATCGAAAAACATACTCAGGACCCCGGTGCAAGGCAATTACAAAAAGAACTGGCCAAAGACATTACATGCCGTGTGCATTCTGCCGAAGATTATGAACATGCTGTAGCAGCGAGTGAAATTCTTTTCGGGAGATCGACGAAAGATGATTTCGAAAAATTCAGTGATGAAACTTTGATGGAAATATTCGACGGTGTGCCGATGTTCAAAATAGCAAAAGACCTTGTCGGTGCCATCACCTTCGGTGAACTACTCACCGATAAAACAACCATATTGCCGTCAAAGAGTGAATTGCGCAGAGCGTTGCAGGAAAATTCGCTGAGCCTGAACAAAGAAAAAATTACCGTTTCAGAAAAACAGATCTCTGCAGACGACCTTATCAAAGGAAAATACCTGCTGGTACAAAGAGGAAAGAAAAATTATTATCTCGTAGAGGCACAATAATTACTGACCGACAACCACCTGTTTCGTTAACACCAACCTGTCTTCCGTAGTGACCTTCAACAGGTAGACGCCTGATGCAAGCACCCCTTTTCCCATGGTGAAATTATTGGCGTAGATCATTTGCGAATAATTGATCTGCTTACTGTCGATATCATACAGCTGAATTAAAAACGGCGGGATGTACAGATTGTCGACGGTGACATTAAACTCCGCATCCGAAGGATTGGGATAAACAAATATGGAAGCATCGCCAGCATTGATGTAGAGGATATGTACGGTATCGCTGATATAAAAATCATTTGATGCCGTTACCCTGTAATAATAGGTGATGGAGTTCTTTAATTCGATGGCATCGTAATGATCATAATACTGGTCCGTTGCGGCGCCACAGGTACCGCCCACAATAAAAATATCTTCAAAAACGATATTGTCGGGCGACCGCTGGAGGTGCATATTCACACAAGTTTCGCCACCTTTCAATGTCCAGTTCACAAATATGCTGTCACCGAATTGTGTGGCCGTGAGATCGGAAAAAATGGCCTGCGCATGCAGGTTGCCTGCCAGTATAAAACCGGTGAGTGTGCAAAGGAGCTTCAAATACTTCACGGCAAATAAACGGCTGATACCGGCCTTAAATTTTATATGCCTCAAAATTTCATACATGGCTGCCGTTTAAGATCTGTTCGAGTGCTCCGAGTTTGGTGAGGCATTCACGGTATTCATCTTCTGGTACCGAGTCGTAAACAATGGCGCCGCCCACCTGTGCCGAAATGTATTTTTCAGATGCCTGGTACAGGATGCTCCGGATGATCACATTGAAGTCGAAATCGTAACCTCGCCCGTTTTTTTCCGGCATAAAATACCCCATGCTGCCCGAAAACAAACCCCGTCGGGTTGTTTCATATTGTTCGATCAAAGCCATGGCCATCACTTTTGGCGCACCCGTCATGCTGCCCATCGGGAAAGCATTTTTGATGGCGTCAACAGGGTGAGTCTCTTTATTCAATTCACCGGAAACAGTGGATACCATCTGGTGCACGTGTTCGAAGGAATAGATAGCAAATAATTCATCCACCTGGATTGTTCCTGTCCTGCAGGATTTTGCAAGGTCGTTGCGCACCAGGTCTACGATCATCACATTTTCGGCCCTGTCTTTTTCGCTGGCAGAGAGTTGTTGTTTCAGCAAAATATCTTTTGCGGGGTCGGCATCACGTTGTATGGTGCCCTTCATCGGCTGCGAAAAAATCGTATCGCCTGTTTTTTTCATAAACCGTTCCGGGCTCGCCGAGATCAGGTAACGGTCGCCCCAACGGAACAAAACAGAAAATGGCGCTTTTGAAAAATTGCAGAGTTCAGAAAATATGGCGTAAGGATCTATTACTGCATCATCGGCAAAAAATTCCTGGCATAAATTCATTTCATAAATATCGCCTTCGACAATATGGTTGCGAATGGAAGTCACCTTATCGATATATTCGTCTTTTGATATCCGTTCACGTAAAACAACGGGCGTATGCACATTTTTTATAACCCCGGGTGCTGATAATATCTGCTCATAAAAAACATCGTGCTGATAATGCCGTGTGCCGATATGGATCTGCTCATCCACGGCAATAATGATCTCCGGAATAAAAAATACCATATCGCTGAAGCCGATATGATCCGGATGTTCGGATGTTAGGTTTTCAATTTCATTTTTCAGGTCGTAGCCGAAATAACCAAAACACCAGTCTTGGTGTTCATCGAGAAAATGTTTGAGTTGTTCGAAGGCATCACCGGCATTTGTTTCGATATGTCTGTAATTTCCAATAGCGAGCAGGTAATCAAATTTATTTTTCCCGTAAACGGTATTCCCACAGGAATTCAAAAACTGAAAATGTTCAAATTGTCGGGCAATATGCAGCAGCGGTCCCGTGAGATCATCCCTGTTATTTTTTTGATATGATTTCCATGTACGCATGATCGCCCGGTGGGACGTAAAAGATTATAACAGGATGAGTTTATCCCGCTCCGGCCCTACTGATACCATCGATATCTTTACCTTCAGCTGCCATTCCAAAAACTGGAGATAATTTTTTAATT
>Ga0315912_10006207_pt1 | contig 10762 bp, 11 predicted proteins | sample VfabasoilMG_FD_204469 | JGI IMG/M metagenome (GOLD analysis project Ga0315912, IMG submission 204469) | Garden soil microbial communities collected in Santa Monica, California, United States - V. faba soil | ecosystem: Environmental > Terrestrial > Soil > Garden | place: USA: California... | reverse complement strand
GGACAGTTTTTCCGAGCCGATCGAAGCCGCAGGGCTCCAGCGTCGCCGGTTTGGACACGCTGGCCGACGCCGCGGTGGTCGCTTCCGTCCCGGTTCTTGCGATCGGCGGCGTCACACCAGAAGGTGCGGCGGCCTGCCGAGACGCGGGGGCGGCCGGCGTGGCGGCCATCGAACTGTTTCTGCCGCCCGGCCGGATGCCGCATTCGATGGGCGCGGCCCGGGCCGTGGCCGCCATTCGCGCCGCCTGGCGCGAACCAATACGCGATTTGCGCTAGAGTAGCGCGGCTGCATGAGCGATCTCGGTACACGACTGAAAGACGCCCGCACGGCGAAGGGTGTGTCGCTGAATGACATCGCCGCGGACACGAAAATCGCCGTGCCGACGCTCGAAGCGCTGGAGCGCAGTGACTTCGGCAAATTGCCCGGCGGCATCTTCGCCCGCGCTTTCGTTCGCGCGTACGCGATCGCCGTTGGCGTTGAGCCCGAAGCGGCGGTCAACGATTTTCTCGCGGAGTACGCGCGCTGGGAAAAGGAACGCGAGCGGACAGCCAAGCGGCCGGAGATTTCCGCCGACGATCGGGAGTTCGTTGAACGCCAGCGCCGCGCACTTCGCACCGTGCGCACGGTGCTCATCGTCGCTGCGATCGCTGCCCTGGGTGGTTTGGTCTACCTGATCTTCCTGTGGCGCGAGGGCTAGATGCCGGACGCCGGACCGTCACCGCCAGGGGTCCGCGACGATTCTTACTTCACCTCTGAGTGCCGGGACAATGCCGTCGCAATGTTGCTCGAAGGTTGCACGCAACCGCAGGACCTCGCCCTGCGGCCCGTAGGTCACCTCATGAACCACGAAGGAACCGGTGACTGTGTTGCAGCCGCCACTGCCGAAAACGGTTAGTCCGTTCGTCCCGTTGTTCACGCTGAATGGATACCGAGTTGCGCCGGTATAAGTACCCACTTGCAATTGAGAACCGGTTGCTGCTGCCAGGATGATGCGCCAGTTGGTCGTCAGCGGACCGGTTGCGGACTGAAACGCAATATCAACCGCGGGACGCGTTCCAACCGCCCACGCGCTGAACCTCAAACCCGCCAGCGTGTAAACGACGTTCTGCCCGTTCCCGATCGGATCGCCCGGGTCGCTATTGAAAGTGATTTCCGTAGTCGGTGTGGTCGGCGTCGGACCGAAGTCTGCAATTGGCGGCGGTGGGGCGCCAGAGGCGTCGATCCAAAGCTGCCCGCGGATCGGGATGGAGAAACCGTCACAGTACTCGAGGAAGCGAGCATGGAACCGCTGGACCTCTGTTCCCGCAAACACCGCCGTTTGGATTAGAAACTTGCCCAGGACCCTGTCGCAGCCGCGACCGTCGCCGAAGAAATCCAATCCGGCGAGTCCAAACGTGCTTGCGAGAGCGGCGCGACCCACCGGCGCGTAGGTGCCAGCCGCGAGGGGGGCACCGGTTGATCTGAACCACAGTTGCCAGTGCGGGCTGTTGGGCATCCTGAAACGCAGGTCGGACTGAGCGGCATTCAACGTCACCTCGAACTGCGTGGCCGAGAGGGTGAATGTGTTGGATAAGCCGAGCCCCAGTGGGTCGCCGGGCTCGCTTTGATACGAAAGCACAGCGACCATATTGGTCGGGACTCCAAGCTGCTCAACGGTAACGGTCTGGCCGGCGACGGTCAGCGTCCCGGTTCGGAGCGCACCGCTGTTCGGCGCGACTTGAACGGTTGTCACGGCCGATCCAACGCCGCCATTCGGCACCGTCATGAAGGCTGAGCCCGACTGCGCCGTCCACGCACAACCGGTTCCGCTCGTCACGGTGACCGCAATCTGCGCACTGCCGCCCGTTGAGGCGATAGAGAGGTTCGTTGGTGAAACCGAAAATGCGCATGCGGGCAACGCTGCCTGTGAGATCGTGAGTACGCGGCCCGCGATGGTGGCAGAGCCGGCACGGGCCGGGCCTGTGTTGGCTGCAACTTCCAGCGCGACCGTACCCGTATCCGTTCCGCTCGCGCCGCTCTGAATCGCAATGAACGGATCGTTGCTGGTGGCCGCCCACGAACAGTTGTCCCCGCTGGTCTTCGCGACGTTCACCGAAACAGTTTCGCGACCCGAGCCCACGGACGCCTGTGCTGGAGTGATATTGAATTCGCAGCCAGCGACTGCCGCGGCCTGCGAAACCGTCAGCGTCCGATTCGCCACTTGAATCGCACCTTGCCTCGACGTTCCCGTATTCGGCGCCACCGCGAACTTTACAGAGCCGTTGCCAGTCCCGGATGTGGCGCCAATCGGCGCAATGAAAAATGCACTGCTGGCGGCGCTCCACGAGCAGCCTGCGCCTGCCGCGACAGTGATCGAAAACTCGCCGCCGCCAACGGGCACGTCGCCGGCCGGCGTATCACCGACTGTGAACGAGCAATCGCTCTGGCTCGGCGTGGAGGTCGGTCTCGGCGACGGAGAGCTGGGCGATTTGTCGCAGGCAGCGCCGCCAATCGCGGAGAGGGTGAAAGCCACGACGAGCCGCGGCAGGCGTCCAGGGCGCATCCCAGTATCAACCTCAGGGTCTTCGCTGGGCCCACTCTGATCGCATTTGCGACAAGCCATCCATATAGACAGCGGCTTTCTCGCGTTCTTCTTCCGTCGGCATCGCTTTCAGCAACTCGACCGCGCGCTTGACGTCGCGCTGAATCGTGGCCTTTGTGGCGTTGTAGTAGAGCTGTTTGATTTCGGCGAGCGGATCCATCAAGGCAGCCTTATCCGCGCACGAGCGTGAGCCCCTGCGCTTCAAGCGTAATGGGAAGCACCTTCGCGCCCATGTTTGAGAGCGCGGTGCAGACAGCCACGTGCCGCTCGGGCTCCACCAGGCAGAATAGACAACCGCCGCCGCCCGCGCCACAGACCTTCCCCGCAATCGCACCGGCCTCCCGGGCCTTTTCAAACATCGCATCAATCTCGGGCGTCGTCACGCTCGGCGCCAACCGCTTGCGATGGGTCCACTCAGCGGCCAGGTGAGTGGCCAGTTCGCGCCACTGACCGCGCTCGAGCGCCGCGCGGACGCCGGCAGCCGCATCGCGGATGCCGTCGAAGGCGGCGGACACGACCGGGTCGCCATCGATACGGCGGTTCATCACCGCCCAGTTGTTGATGCCCGACTGTCGTGACGCGCCGGTGTAGGCGAGGACGATCCGCTTCTCGAGCTCGCGGCGGTCGGTACTGAGCGCCACGCGGTTCACGCCCCGAACATTGAGCTCGATCGCGGACAGCCCGCCGTACATGGCGGGACGATAGTCTTGTACCCCTGTCGGCACGCCCAGGACCTGCGCCTCGATGTTCATGGCGACCGTCAAGAGGTCCTCCGGGTCCATGCTGCGGCCCGTCCAGGCGGCGAACGCCGCGGAGGCGGCCACGGCCATCGCGGAAGACCCGCCAATCCCCGCGCCAACCGGCGATTCAGACCTGGTCACCACGTTCACGCCGCGTGCGGCGAAGTGCCTGGCCAGGCGGGCGATCAGCGGCAGCTGTTCCACGCCCAGGTCAGCGAACTCGACGGGCCCGACTCTCTCTCCGGTGTCCTCGGACACGATCTGAATGCAGTGATCGCGTCGCGACGTCAGGCGGCAATGCGCGCGCAGGCTGATCGCGACGTTGATGGTCTGCGCGCCTTCGTGAAACAGATAGAGCGGCCAGATGTCGTAGGTGCCGCCGGCGAGATCGATCCGCGCTGGTGCGGAAGAGTCGATGTCCACCCGCGCATTATAATGACAAGCGAATGTCGCTTCGGGACCTTCGCCGCCGGGCCGGACGATTTGTGATCGCCGGTTTCACCGGCCACAGCGCGCCCGATGACCTCCGCCGTCTCATCGCCGAGTTCGATCTGGCCGGCGTCATCTACTTCGCTCGAAACATCGTCGAACCCGGGCAAGTGGCGGAAATGAGCCGCGAGGTCGCCGGGCTGGCGCGCGACTGGCCGTTCTGGATCAGCGTGGATCAGGAAGGCGGCCGCGTGGCGCGCCTCAAGGCGCCGTTCACCGAGTGGCCGCCGGCGAGTACCCTGGGCCGCAGCGACGATGAGCAGTTGACGGTGCGATTTGCCGAGGCGCTCGCAACCGAGCTGCGCGCCGTCGGCATCAATCTGGACTACGCGCCCGTCCTGGACGTGCACTCGAATCCAAAGAACCCGGTGATCGGCGACCGTGCGTTGTCTGATGACCCGGTAGTGGCCGCCCGCCTGGGCGCCGCCTTCATTCAGGCATTTCAGAAGGACGGCGTGGCCGCCTGCGGCAAGCACTTTCCGGGACACGGCGACACCGATGTTGATTCGCACGAGGCGCTGCCGGTGGTGGAGCATGACGTGCGCCGGCTGGAGGCCGTCGAATTCATTCCGTTCCGTCGCGCGATCGAAGCCGACGTCGCCACGATCATGACCGCCCATGTGCATGCCCGCGCGCTCGATCGGGAGCGCATCGCGTCGTTTTCCCCGGTGGTCGTGTCGTCCTGGCTCAAGGAGCGTCTGGGCTTTGCCGGCGTGGTCATCAGCGACGACCTGGGCATGAAAGCCGTGAGCGCCACGACTCCGTTGCCGGAAGCGACGGTATCGGCGTTGCGCGCCGGGTGCGACACGGTCCTGTTGTGCAATTCGACCGCCGACGAGCAGTGGCAGGCGATCGAAGCCATCATCCGGGCCGCTGAGCGGGGTATGCTGCCGCAAACGCGGATAGACGACGCGTGGACGAGACAGCGGCGGGTGAAAGAGAAGTTCGCCGCGGCCAGACCGGTCGCCACGCCCGCGATCGATCGTGTGGGCCATGCCGATCATCAGGCCGTGTCGCGCGAAATGGCGGCATGGCGGTGATGCACGTGACGTCGAGCGGCCTGACGCAGGTGCGTCCGGTCGGACCCGGCAGCCGCGTGGGGCTGGTGGCGCCCGCGAGTCCGTTCGCCCGGGAAGATTTCGAAGCCGGCCTGGCCGAGCTGTCGCGCCTGGGTTGGATTCCCGTTTACGACGAGCGAGTGTTCGAGCGCGAGCCGATCGTGGCCGGTCCGCCGGCGGTCCGCGCGGCGGCGCTGCGAGACTATCTGCACCGGTCCGACATCGACGCGGTCCTGGCGGTTCGCGGTGGTTACGGCAGCGCGGAGACGCTTCCATTTCTTGATGCGGCCGCAATTCGTGAGAGCCGCGCGGCCTTCATCGGATACAGCGACGTCACCGCGCTGCATACTTTTCTCACGTGTCACGCGCGCGTTGTGAGCATTCACGGTCCGATGGTTGAGGGGCGGCTGGCTCAGGGTGAGCGCGCCTACGATCGCGCCTCGCTGATGGCCGCCGTCTCCATCGGGCCGGTTGGCCGGCTGGCGCCTGAGGGCCTGGAAGTTGTGAGGCCCGGCGAAGCGAGCGGCGCGCTCTTCGGTGGAACGCTGACCCAGTTGTGCGCATCGTTCGGCACGCCATACGCGTTCAATCCGCCGCAAGGCCATGTGCTGGTGCTGGATGAAGTGGGCGAGCGCCCGTACCGCATCCGGCGCATGCTCACGCAGATGGCGCAAGCGGGAATTCTCGCGAAAGCAAGCGCGATCGTGGTGGGGCAGCTCCCGCGTTGCGACGAACCCGGCGGATCGGTAACAGGCCGCGGCGTTGTCGCAGAGTTCTTGCGCGAGTTTTCGGGGCCGGTCGTGATCGGTTTTCCGACAGGTCACAGTACCTCGGCGCTCATTACTCTTCCACTCGGCGTGAACGCGCACCTGCTCGCGCACGGCATCCCCGCGCTCGTGGTCGACGAACCCGCCGCGGCGGCCTGACCGGCGACACGATCCATGGCACGCCTCCACTTCATCGGAATTTGCGGCACGGCAATGGCGACGCTGGCGGCCATGATGAAAGCGCGCGGTCACGTGGTGCAGGGCTCAGACGCGGGCGTGTATCCGCCGATGAGCGATTTTCTTGCGCGCGAGGGCATTACCGTTTTCGACGGTTACCACGAGGACCGCATCACCGTGGAGATCGATAAGGTGGTCGTCGGCAACGCGATCTCGCGCGGCAACGTGGAGCTGGAGGCGGTGCTCGATCGCAAGATGCGCTTCACCTCTCTGCCCGAGCTGCTGCGCGACGAGTTCCTCTGGCATTCGCGCTCCGTTGTCATTGCCGGCACGCACGGTAAGACGACGACCACTTCGCTGACGGCGTGGTTGTTCACGGCATGCGGCCAGGACCCGAGCGCGCTCATCGGCGGGATCGCGGCGAATTTCAACGGCAGCTATCGGATCGGCAGCGGGCGTGACTTCGTGATCGAGGGCGACGAGTACGACAGCGCGTTCTTCGACAAGACGGCGAAGTTCCTGAAATATCTGCCGGACATCGCCGTGGTCGGTAATCTCGAATACGACCATGCGGACATCTACTCCAGCATGGACGAGCTTCGGACCGCCTTCCGCCGCTTCGTGGGCCTGGTGCCCAGGCAGGGCAGGCTGATTCTTGGCGCGGACAGCGAAGAAGCCATGAAGCTGGCGGCGCAGGCGCGATGCCGCGTGGAAACGTTCGGGATCAACGCCAACGCGGACTGGCGCGCGAGCCAGATCGCGCAGGATGGCGACAAGATTCGGTTCGACCTGACTGTTCGAGGCGAGCCGCGCGGGCCCGTTGCGCTGCCGCTGTTCGGCGAGCACAACGTTCTGAACGCGCTGGCGGCAATGGCGGCAGGTGACGCGGCCGGTATCGGGACCGACGACATGGTCCGGGCGCTGCTCGAGTTCAAGGGCGTGCGCCGCCGGCTCGAATTACGCGGCGAAGCGCGTGGCGTGTCTGTGTACGACGACTTCGCGCATCACCCGACCGCGATTCTGGAAACCGTCCGTGCCGTTCGACGCGCGTATCCCGACCGCCGCATCTGGGCGGTCTTTGAGCCGCGATCGGCGACCTCGTGCCGCCGGATCTTTCAGGATGACTTCGCTCGGGCGTTCGAACAGTCTGGCGCGGACGAGATCATCCTGGCCTCTGTCTTCAGGCAGACCCTCGCGGAGAACGAGCGCCTTTCCGTAGACGAACTGATCGCCAGGCTGCGCGCCGCCGGCCGAAACGCGCGCCACGTTCCGACTGTTCCTGAAATCGTGCAGACAATCGCCACCGAAGCGCGCTCCGGCGACATTGTCGTCATCATGTCCAACGGCGGCTTTGGCGGCATTCACGATTTGCTGTTGACCGCCATTGCCGAGGCGCATTCGTGAGCGCTGCGTTTCGTGAGCGCGCGTTGAAGTGCCTGTCCGGCGCGGCGATTCACGAGAATGAGCCGCTCGCGCCGCTCACGACATTTCAGGTGGGCGGGCGCGCGGACGTTCTGATCGACGTCGCTTCTGCGGAACAGCTCACGTGCGTGCTCAACGCCGCTCAAGAAGCGGCCGCGCCGGTGACCCTGCTTGGCGGCGGGTCGAACGTCGTGGTCTCCGACGAAGGCATTCGAGGCGTCGTCCTGCGATTACGCTTGAACGGCATTTCCGCGCCGGCGCCGGGTGTTGTGCGTGCGGAAGCCAGCGTCACCATGAACGGCCTGGTGCGATGGACGATCGGCCGCGGCCTGGCCGCGCTTGAAGCATGGGCCGGGACGCCAGGCACGGTGGGGGGCGCCATCTACGGCAACGCCCACTATGGTGGGCGCGACATCGGTGGACTGGTGCGGCAGGTCGCGGTGGCGACGCGCGACGGCAAGATCGCCACGGTGCGCGCGTCGGATATGGAATTCGGTTACGACACCAGCCGTCTTCAGCGGACGCGCGAGATCCTGGTGTGGGCCGAGTTCGACGTGAAAGCCGGTGTTCCCGATGACCTGCGCGCCATCGCGCGCGCGTCGCTGGCCCATCGCAAGCTCACGCAGCCGTTGGCGCTGCCGAGTGCCGGCTGCATGTTCCAGAATCCGGTCCCGGGCCGCGAAACACTCCCCGACGGAGTACCCTATTCGGCTGGTGCATTGATCGACCGCGCGGGACTCAAGGGCCACAGGATTGGTGGCGCCGAGATCTCCAGCGTGCATGCGAATTTTTTTGTGAACACCGGCGGCGCGACCGCGCGCGACATCAAGCAACTCGCTGAGACCGCACGCGCTGCCGTCAAGGATCGATTTGGCATCGTCCTTCGCGACGAAGTCGTTTTTCTGGGACACTTCTGACATGGCTCATCTCGTGATCGAAGGCGGACGCCGGCTGTCGGGCCGCATTACCGTTGAAGGCAACAAGAATGCGGCGTTGCCGATCCTGGCTGCGTGTCTGCTGACGACCGAGACGTGCGAAATTCGCAATGTCCCGGCCATCCGCGACGTTGTGGTGATGCTCGATCTGATTCGATCGCTCGGCGGGGAAGTTGAGCAGGTGGATGCGACCACCGTGCGCGTCACGTGCCGGGACATTCATGTGTCGCAGCCGGATGCTGCGCTGGTCGGTAAATTGCGCGGATCGGTCCTGCTGCTGGGCGCGCTGCTGGGACGGGTGGGCCGCGCTGAGCTCGCGCCTCCTGGCGGCGACTTTCCCGCGCGGCGAACGATCACCACGCACCTGCACGCGCTCGTCGCGCTGGGCGCGCGCATTGTGGAGGATCCGTCCGGTCACCGGCTGGAAGCGCCGACCGGTCTGCGCGGCTCATCCATGTATCTGGTTGAAGCGTCTGTCACCGGAACGGAGACCGCGCTGCTGGCCGCGGCGCAGGCGCAGGGCCCGACCGAGATCCGCCACGCCGCTTGTGAACCGCACGTCGTGGAGCTCTGCGAGTTCCTGGCGGCGATGGGCGCGGAGGTGCGCGGCGCCGGTTCGTCAACGATTCGGATCGAACCCACGGCGAGGCCGCGTGGCGCCATCCATACACTGCGCGGTGATTACATCGAGGCCGGGTCCTGGGCCGTTGTGGGCGCGGTAACTGGTGGAGAAATTGAAGTGGCCGGCGCGCAACCCCAGGACCTGGAGCCGATCGCGGCCGTGCTCGCGATGATGGGCGTGAGCATGCGCCTCGACCACGAGTCGCTGACGGTGCGCCCGTCTTCGCTCGTCGCGGCACGCCGCATCACGACCGGTCTCTGGCCCGGGTTCCCGAGCGACATCGTCAGCTTGATCACGGTGCTCGCCACCCAGGCCCGCGGCCGTACGCTTCTCCACGACTGGATGTACGAGTTGCGACTCTTTGCGCTCGAACAGCTGAGCTCCATGCGCGCGGACCTGTTCCTGTGCGACCCGCACCGCATCATTGTGACGGGTGCTACGAAACTGCGCGGCCGCGTGCTCGACAGCCGCGACATCCGCTCCGGCATGGCGCTCGTCGCCGCGGCGCTCTGCGCGGAAGGGCAGAGCACCGTGCTCGAAATTGAAACCGTCGAACGCGGCTACGGCAATCTGGTGGAGCGGTTGACGATGCTGGGCGCGATGGTGGAGCGAAGAGAGTCGAACTAGCGGCTAACGACAGTTCCTTTGGGGAACTCGAACTTGAATTCGGCGTCGCTCACGCCGGCGTTCTCTTTCAGGTTCATGAAGCGGATCGTATTCGTGCCTTGCTGGTCCGTGGTGTTGAAACCGAGCAGCGCCAGCGTCTGACTGTCCATGAACAACGTCAGTGTTTCGAAGTCGGCTTGCTTGGACTTCGGCACCAGCCCGAGATGCCATTCGCCGGCAGGCGCGCCGCTGGCCATCTTCGAGGTAAAGTCGCGCGTCAGATCGCCGCGGCCAGCCAGGAAGAGCAGCGCCGTGGAGACGTCGGTTCCCGTCGGCAGCGGCGATTCCGTCCCGGATCGGTTTTCCGGGTAGTAGCTGCGGAACAGCACGCCGTTTGACACGAAAACCTTCGGTTCCGGCTTCTCGTAGTTGAAGCGCACTCGATTTGGCTTCTTCAACCACACCTTGCCGCGTTCAGTCACTGGGCGTTTGGTCAACAGGCCCTGGAACGTCTGGGTGAAGTCGGCGGTGAAATCGCGGATTGATTCATACCGGCGTTGCAGACGACCTGACAGTTCCGACGCACTCGGCGTCTGCGCTGCAGGCGACGCCTGAGGCGTCGTCATTGCGAAGCCGAGACCCGTCACCACGATCGCCAAAGCCGCCAACGCGCGTTTCATTGCTCTATTTCGATTGTAGCGTGATTGCGTTAGGCTTGTTCGGCCCGGAGGATTCTGTTGAGTAACGAAACGAACGCCCTGCTCGCCTTGAAGAACGCCTGGAACGGAGCGCTTGCCGCCTCCGATCGACTGCGTGAGCTGGCGCCTGCGCTTGCGGCCCTCCCGGAAACGACCGACGTTGCCGCGACCGATCTGGATGCGTATCAGGCGGCCGCCCTGGCGCATGCGAATGCGTCGCAGGCCCTGCGCGGGTTGCTCGAGGAGCTCCGGCGCGCCACCGGCAAGGCCCCGGATGGCTCCGCACTGAACACGTCCGGCGACGAGAGCTAAATTCGCCTGGCGTGGTAGACTAACTGTTCCTCTTGGGGGCGGCTAGCTCAGCTGGGAGAGCGCCGCGTTCGCAACGCGGAGGTCGCGAGTTCGAGCCTCGCGCCGTCCACCAAAGTCTGTCACCCACCGGCGTCTATGGCCCACACAGTCAAGCGCATCGGAGTCCTGACTGGCGGCGGTGACGCGCCCGGCCTGAACGCCGTCATCCGAGCGGTCGTGAAGGCCTGCATCCGCGCCGACATCGAGTGCGTGGGCCTCGAAGACAGTTTCGACGGCCTGATTTACCCCGAACGGTCTCGCGTCCTGACCCTGAAGGACGTCACCGGTATTCTCCGCATCGGCGGCACTATTCTCG
>Ga0315912_10006206_pt1 | contig 10763 bp, 13 predicted proteins | sample VfabasoilMG_FD_204469 | JGI IMG/M metagenome (GOLD analysis project Ga0315912, IMG submission 204469) | Garden soil microbial communities collected in Santa Monica, California, United States - V. faba soil | ecosystem: Environmental > Terrestrial > Soil > Garden | place: USA: California... | reverse complement strand
CGCGCGACGAAGGAAAAGATCGCCGGCGTCGCCGGGACGCTGATGACCAACTTCGCCTTCGAGCAGGCGCTGGGGACCATGGGCGTGCCGTTCGCGCGCGCGCGCGTGGGCGACCGCTACGTGATCGAACTGATGAGGGAAAAGCGGTGGCTGCTGGGAGGCGAAAGCTCGGGCCATCTCCTTTGCCTGGACAAGCACACCACGGGCGACGGCATCGTCTCCGCGCTGCAGGTTCTCACGGCCATGCGTGAATCGGGCCAGACGCTTGCCGAGCTCACCGCCGACCTCGCCATGTACCCGCAGGTGCTGCTGAACGTGAAAGTGCCGAAAGGCTTCGACTGGAAGAAGCACCAGGCAATTGCCGACGCCCGGTCGCGCGCCGAGCGCTCGCTCAACGGGCGAGGCCGGGTGCTGCTGCGGCCTTCGGGGACCGAGCCGGTGTTGCGCGTGATGGTCGAAGGGGAGCCTCGCGAAGTGGTTGAATCGGCAGCGAAATCGATAGCAGCCCTGGTCCGCAAGGCAGCCTCCCTCTAGTTCCGCAGAAGCCCTCGACTGGACGCCTCGACTATATTTCGATTATTCTGGAAATATGGAAATGATGCAGGCAGTCCAATCCCTCGGTGCGCTGGCGCAGGAATCGCGGCTCTCGATCTTCCGGCTGCTCGTCCAGGCGGGGCCGGGGGGGATCGCGGCGGGCAGCATCGGGGAGAAGCTCGACCTGCCGCCGGCGACGCTTTCCTTTCACCTCGCCGGCCTGACGCGCGCGGGCATCGCGCGCAGCCGCCAGGAAGGGCGCTTCATTTTCTATTCGGCCGATTTTGAAAGCATGAACAGGCTTGTCGGCTATCTCACCGAGAACTGCTGCGGTGGCAAATCCTGCGACGTCAACCCTGGAGGCAAGAGTGAAGAGACTACACGTGCACGTCGCCGTGCATGACCTGAAGCAGAGCATCCGTTTCTATTCGGCGCTGTTCGCCGCGCGACCCGCGGTGGAGAAGGACGACTATGCGAAGTGGATGCTGGACGATCCGCGCGTCAATTTCGCGATTTCCACGCGCGACCGCAAGCCCGGGCTGGACCATCTCGGGATCCAGGCGGAGAGCGGCGGCGAACTCGAGGAGATCGGCGCGCGGCTTGCCCAGGCCGATGTGTCGGTGCTGCCGCAGAAGGGCGCGTCCTGCTGCTATGCGAAGAGCGACAAGTACTGGACCGTGGATCCACAGGGCATCGCCTGGGAATCGTTCCATACGCTGGATTCTGTCCCGGTCTACGGCGCCGATGCCCGCGCACCTGACGCGCAGGCAAAGGGCGAGGAACGGTCCGCCTGCTGCGCAGTTGGCTGAGGTGAAGGCCTACAACGTCCTGTTCCTGTGCACCGGCAACTCGGCGCGCTCGATCCTCGCCGAGGCTTACCTGAACTCCGCGGGCAAGGGGCGCTTCAAGGCCTACAGCGCCGGCAGCAAGCCGGGCGGCACCGTCAACCCGTACGCGCTGGAACTGCTGGACAGCAGCCGCATCGACACTTCGGGACTGCGCTCGAAAAGCTGGGATGAGTTTGCCCGCCCCGGCGCGCGGAAGATGGAATTCGTGTTCACGGTCTGCGACAACGCCGCGGCCGAGCCCTGTCCCTACTGGCCCGGACAGCCGATGAGCGCGCACTGGGGCGTGCCGGATCCGGCCGCAGTCGTAGGCAGCGACGATGACAAGCGGCGCGCGTTCCGCGGCGCTCTGTCCGTGCTCTCTACGCGCATCAACCTTCTCATCAACCTGCCGGTGGAGAAGCTGGACCGACTGGCGATCAAGAGCAAGCTGGACGAAATCGGCACGACGCCCGCGCGATGAACGTCTTCGAGCGCTGGCTCACGCTCTGGGTCGTCCTGTGCATCGCTGCGGGCATCGTGCTGGGCCAGGCGCTGCCCGGCCCGGTGCGCGCGCTCGGCGCGATGGAGGTGGCGCGCGTCAACATTCCGGTCGGGTTGCTGATCTGGGTGATGATCATCCCGATGCTGCTGAAGATCGACTTCGGCGCGCTGCAACAGGTCAGGAGCCACATCAAGGGCATCGGCGTGACGCTGGTGATCAACTGGCTGGTCAAGCCGTTCTCCATGGCGTTCCTCGCGTGGCTCTTCATCCGCGTGCTGTTCGCGCCTCTGCTGCCTGCAGACCAGATCGACAGCTATATCGCGGGCCTCATCCTGCTCGCGGCCGCGCCCTGTACGGCCATGGTGTTCGTGTGGAGCCGGCTTACCGGCGGCGACGCCTACTTCACGCTGTCGCAGGTGGCGCTGAACGACGTGATCATGATCTTCGCGTTCGCGCCGATTGTGGCCCTGCTGCTGGGCATTTCCGCGATCACGGTGCCTTGGGACACGCTGCTCACGTCGGTGGTGCTCTACATCCTGATCCCGGTGATCCTCGCGCAAGCGATCCGCAAGGCGGTCCTGGCGCGTGGCCAGGCGGCATTCGACGCCACGACGGCAAGAATCCAGCCCTGGTCGGTCGCGGCCTTGCTGCTCACGCTGGTGCTGCTGTTCGCGTTCCAGGGCGACGCGATCCTCAAGCAGCCGCTGATCATCGCGCTGCTGGCGGTGCCGATCCTGATTCAGGTTTTCCTCAACTCGACCTTGGCCTACCTGCTGAACAGGGCGGTGGGGGAGAAGCACAGCGTGGCCTGCCCCTCCGCGCTGATCGGCGCGTCGAACTTCTTCGAGCTTGCCGTGGCCGCTGCCATCAGCCTGTTCGGTTTCGAATCCGGCGCAGCCCTGGCGACCGTCGTGGGCGTGCTGATCGAGGTTCCGGTGATGCTGCTGGTCGTGCGCGTGGCCAATGCGAGCAAATCCTGGTATGAAGAAGGCATCCGGTCATGAAATCCGTTGCGTTGGTCGTCGCGGTGATTCTTGGGCACGCTTTCCTGCCGTGCCGGTATTTCCTCGTATTCCGGCCGGCCGCACCCTGATCGAGATCGTCACCGCAGACAGCGTTACCCGGCTTGCGGACGTGGGCGGCAAGGTGCTGGTCGCGGGTTCGCACGGCGGCATCATCGCCGCCTACCTTGGCGCAAGTGCGGGCGCGCATGCGATTGTCCTCAACGATGCCGGCCTCGGCAAGGATCGCGCGGGTATCGCCGGGCTTCTCTACCTGGAGCAGATCGGCATGGCCGCGGCGGCGGTGGATTGCATGAGCGCGCGCATCGGCGATGGCGCGGACATGCTCGCGCGCGGGATCGTCAGCCACGCCAACATCTATGCGGCGCGCTGCGGCGTGGCCGCGGGGCAGTCCTGCCTGGAGGCGGCCAAGCGCATGCGCAGCGCAGCGCCGCCGCGCTCGGGTCCGCCGCCATACGCCGAAGGGCGCTGGCGCGTCGACGGCGGGCCGACCGACATCTGGGCGCTCGATTCGGTCGGCAAGCTCGTGGCGGCGGACGCGGGCCGCATCCTTGTCATTGGCTCGCATGGCGCGCTGCATGGCGGCAGGCCCGAGTCCGCGCTGGGCGTTGAGGCGGCCGCCGCCGTGTTCAACGATGCGGGCGTTGGCGCGGATCGGATCGGGATCAGCCGTTTGCCCGTACTGGCGGCGCGCGGCATGCCGGCGGCCACGGTGGACTGCATGAGTGCGCGCATCGGCGACGGTCGCTCGATGTGGGAGAGCGGTGTGCTCTCGCATGTCAACGCGATCGCCACCCTGCGCGGCGTCAGACCCGGCATGACAGTGCAGGCGTTTGCGGCGCTGATCTAGCCTGCGCTACATCGCCGCGACGCGATCCGCGAACGCCTCGACGGCGCGCCAGTCGGTGAATTCGACCTCCGCCCGGGGATCGGTGGGGCCGCCGGTGAGCCGCATGATGAAGCGGATGACCGCGCGGTCGATCGGGCCGTATTTCGCATAGTCGATCTTGCCGGCGAATACGCCCACTGCGCGGGGCCGCCATGGGATACGGCGCAGGAACTTGCGCACGTAGGGATTGGTGTGCGGCTGGTTCTTCTGCGGCTTGCGCGCGACGACGCTCACCGAGAAGAACGCGCCCGGCTTGCGGTTGAGCACGCCCTCGTTGCGCCCGATGAAGTCGAGCACCGACTGGCTGTGCCTGCCATAGCGGATGCTCGCGCCGACCACGATCTTGTCGCAGGCGGCGAGGTCGCGCTCTTCCACGGCGGCGAGCGGCGCCACGCTGATCGCGAACGTCCGGGCGGTGAGGTACTCGCCCAGGCGCTGGCAGATCTTCGCGGTATGGCCGTCAGTGGTGGAGTAAGTGATGAGAATCCGTGCCATTCATGGAAGCTTGACCGCCTGGATGGCCGCTTTCGCGCCGAATCCGATCGTCTTCACGAACGAGACGTGGTGGCCGCGCGTGGTGATGTTGTCGTCGTGCATGCCAAAGCCGATGTTGTAGACGCCGCCCTCCTTGAGCGCCTTGTCATCGTCATTGGCCAGTCCGAGCGGGCGGATGAGCACCACGGTCCAGACGCCGTCCTTCCAGCTGGCGATGGCGTTGTTGTCGGCGGCCGAGCCCTTGGCGTTGGCGCGGCTGAGGAAATAGTCTGGAATCATGTCGCCTTCCTTCCAGCCGGCGTATGGATCGAAGGGCACCGCGTTCTTTTCGCGATCGAGGAAATGGTCGCCCCTACGCAGCTGGTCCACGGTGATGGACTTGTAGCCGACCTTCTTCTCGTCCCACATGAATCGTGGCGCGTGCGTCTTGGCGTCCGCATTGCCGCCGAACATGTTCGCGCCCGCATCGAAGTTGCGCCATTCAAGAACGTAACCGTCGTCCGCCATGCCGGCCGGATTCGACCGGTGCGCGCGCCATTGGATCAGCTCCAGGAACCCGCCCGCAGCCTTGATCTTGTTGATTTCCTCGACCGACTTTCCGGTCTTCCAGTCCGAAGGATCGTTGCGGCTGGCGGGCAGGTACTTGCGCACGTCGTTCTTCTTGATCGCGGTCATGAGCGCATTCGCGGCGATCTCGTCCTTGGTGAACTGCCTGGGCATGTCGCGCTGGCCGTCGTGGCAGGTCAGCCAGCATCCCTGCGTCGCAAAGCCCGGAACCTTGCCATCGTCGATGATGATGGACATGCGGTCCTCGTAGATGCCCGGTTGAGCGCCGTCCTGCACCACCTTGTCGAGCTTCGGATAGCCGTAGACCTTCCATTCCTTGCCGTCGTAGCGCAGGTACTGGTGCTCGGTCCCCGGGTATGAGTTCAGCGTCTTCCATTCGAAGCGCAGGTAGGCATTCGCCGCGTCATACGCCGCCTGGAACTTGAGGTCGACGTAGCCGTTCTTGCCCTTGACCGGCATCGGCTCGAGCGGCCCGCCCTTGACGATCTTTTCGCCAATCGCCCTTTCCTTGCCGGTATGGCAGGCAACGCAGGCACCGTTGTTCTTGACCACGCCTGCGCCCGGGTGCGCGGCGCTGCGCACCCACTCGTAGGAGGACTGGCCGGGATAAAACAGCGGCACGTTGGTCGCCGGAATCGCTGTCCAGTTGATCGTGGCGGGATCGGCCGCGAGCGCCGATGCGGCACTGAAGACGCCCATGCTGAGGATCAGGGCCGTACGTTTCATGTGTTCCTCCTGGCTGGCCTGGCAGCAGACCGATTGCGAAATCCTAGGTGGTCACGCGCGTGGCCATTTGATCCTGGTCAATCGCGGTGCGCCCGCATGCCCGATGATCCGGCATAGCGGTTAAGCTTCGACCCGGGAGCGCATGGAGACCATACAGGCGGACGTTGCGATCATTGGTGCGGGCGGGGCTGGCCTGCGCGCCGCCATCGCGCTGGCGCAAACCGATCCGAAGTTGCGCATTGCGCTGGTCTCCAAGGTCTACCCGATGCGCAGCCACACCTGCGCGGCGGAGGGCGGGGCGGCCGGCGTCATCAAGAGCGATGACAGCCTCGAGCACCACTTCAACGATACGGTCGGCGGCGGCGACTGGCTGAGCGACCAGGACGCCGTGCAATACCTGGTCGAGGAAGCGCCCAAGGAACTCATCCAGCTTGAGCACTGGGGCTGCCCATGGAGCCGCGAGCCCAACGGGTCGGTGGCCGTGCGGCCCTTCGGCGGCATGAAGAAGCAGCGCACCTGGTTCGCCGCCGACAAGTCGGGCTTCCACATCCTGCACACGCTGTTCCAGACTTCGCTGCAATTCGACTCGATCCGGCGTTTCGACGAGTTCTACGCGACGGAGTTGCTCGTGGACGAGGGGCGCTGTGCGGGATTCGTGGCCATCGAAATGCGCAGCGGCCAGATGCGGCGCTTCGACGCCAGGGCGGTCATCATCGCGGGGGGCGGCGCGGGACGCATCTTTCCGTTCACCACCAATGGCGCGATCAAGACCGGCGACGGCATGGCGCTTGCCTACCGCGCTGGCGTGCCGCTCAAGGACATGGAGTTCGTGCAATACCATCCGACCGGCCTGCCCAGCACCGGCACGCTGTTGACGGAAGCCTGCCGCGGCGAAGGCGGCGTCCTGCTCAACAAGAACGGCCGCCGCTTCCTGCAGGACTACGGCATGGGGCCGGAGACGCCGCTCGGAAAACCGGTGCTGAAGACCATGGAGCTCGGCCCGCGCGATCGCGTGAGCCAGGCGTTCTGGCACGAGCAGAGGAAGGGCAATGCGGTCCCGACCCGGTGGGGCGACGCCATGCTGCTCGACATGCGGCACCTGGGCGAGAAAAAGATCAACGAGCGCCTGCCGCTCGTGCGCGACATGTCCATCAGTTACATGGGCGTCGACCCGGTGACCGATCCGGTGCCGGTGCGGCCCGTGGTGCATTACATGATGGGCGGCATCCATACCGACATCAAGGCGGCGACGCCGCTGGCGGGGTTGTTCGCGGCAGGCGAGTGCGCCTGCGTGAGCATCAACGGCGCCAACCGGCTCGGATCGAACTCGCTCACTGAGCTGCTGGTGTTCGGCCGGCGCGCGGCCATGAGCGCGATGGAGTATGTCGCCGCCGGAGCGCCCGCGCCGCGCGAAGCGGTACGCGAGGCGCTCGGCGCGGACGCGCAGGGGCGCGTTCGTGATTTGATGCAGCGTACGGGCGGCACCGAGACGGTGGCCGGTCTGCGCAAGGAGATGACGCAAACCATGGAGGAGCACGCGGGCATCTACCGCAGCGGCGAGGGCCTGGCTGCGGCCTGCGCGAAGCTCGCCGATCTGCGCCGCCGCTACCGCGCCATCGAATTGCACGACAAGACCAATGTCTACAACACCGACCTGCTGCAGGCGCTGGAACTGGGTTCCATGCTCGACTGCGCCGAGGCCGTGGTGCAAAGCGCGCTGGCGCGCAAGGAGTCGCGCGGCGCGCACCAGAGGATCGATTTTCCCGCGCGGGACGATGCGCAGTTCCTGAAGCATTCGCTTGCCTTGTGGAAAAGCAATGAAGGTCCCAGAATCAATTATCACGACGTCGTGATCACGAAATCCCAGCCCGGCGTGCGCGATTATTCCGGAGACCATGAGTAATGGGCGAGCGCACCATCGACCTGGAAGTGCTGCGCTACAACCCGGAAACGGACAGCGAGCCGCATTTTCAGCGCTATTCGGTCCCCTGCAGGGAGGAGTGGGTTGTCCTCGACGCCCTGAACCACGTCAAGGAGGCCATCGACCCGACGCTCAGCTACCGCTGGTCCTGCCACATGGCGGTGTGCGGGAGCTGCGGCATGATGATCAACGGCGAGCCGAAACTCGCCTGCAAGGCGTTCGTGCGCGACTACGAAGGAATCATCCGCGTCGAGCCGCTCGCGCATTTCCCGGTCGAGCGCGACCTGGTGACGGTGATCGACGATTTCATGGACAAGCTCAAGCGCGTCCGGCCGTACATCATCCCCAGGCAGGTCAAGGCGGTCGCCCACGGCGAGCACCTGCAGACGCCGGCGGAGCTCAACAAGTTCAAGCAGTACAGCATGTGCATCAACTGCATGCTGTGCTACGCGGCCTGCCCGGAATACGGCCTGATCCCGAAGTACATCGGTCCGGCGGCGATCGCGCTCGCGCACCGCTACAACCAGGATTCGCGCGACGGCGGCCGCGCGCAGCGCCAGGAGGAAATCGCGGCCACCGAGGGCGCCTGGGAATGTTCGTTCGTTGGCGCCTGCTCCGACGTGTGTCCGGAGCACGTGGACCCTGCGGGCGCGATCCAGCAGGTCAAGATCAGGAGCACGGTGGACTGGTACAAGGAGCACCTGATGCCTTGGTTGAAGCCATGAGCCGCAGGCCTTACCAGCGCGAGATGACGTCCGAGTGGATCTTCCGCCACCCGCGCTACCTGCGCTACATGACGCGCGAGTTCTCCTGCCTGTTCATCGGCGCCTGGACCCTGATGCTGGTGTGCGCGCTCGCGCGGCTGTCGGAAGGACCGGAGGCCTGGGCCGCGTTCCTGGAAGGCCTGAAGAGCCCGGAAGTCGTTGTTTTCCACGTCGTCGCGCTGGCGTTCGCGGTCTACCACAGCGTCACCTGGTTCAACCTTACGCCGAAGGCATTGCCGCTCCAGATGGGCGATGAGTTCGTCCCCGATGGCGCGATTTCGGGTGCCCACTTCGCGGCCTGGGGCGTGGTGTCGCTGGTACTCCTCTACCTGGCGGGAGCGTTCTGACCATGGCCCGTTCGAACAAGCCGATCGTCTGGGGTCCGTTCGCCGCCGGCGGCACTCTGACCGCATTCCTGACCCCGGCGCTGATCCTGCTCACGCTGCTGGCCGCGCTCGGTCACGCGCCCGATCTGCTGGCCTACGACCGCCTGCACGCCTTCGCGGGACACTGGCTCGCCAAGCTGGCGATCGCCGGCACGGTGTTCCTGTCGCTCTGGAGCGCGGCCCACCGGTTGCGGATTACCTGCTACGACCTCGGCGTGCGCGCCGATACGCTCGTCGCGACGCTCGTCTACGGGGTGGCGCTTGCGGGAACCGGGGCGGCGGTGCTCTACTTGGCGCGGATTTGAAGGGAGGGAAAACCCATGAATCCGCCGCCTGTTGCCACGCGGGAAATTGCCCGCGAAGAACGCTTCAACACGGTCTGGACGCGCGAATTGAATGACGTCTTCGCCGACGTCGCGCCGTACTACGACCGCGCCAACTACGTCGCCAGCCTTGGCCTGTGGGGCTGGTTCCTGCGCAAGTTCATGGAGACCGTGGACATCAAGCCCGGCGAGCGCGTGCTCGACGTCTGCGCGGGCACCAACGCCATCGGCATCGCGCTGCTCAAACGCGAGCCGACGCTCGAGGTGCACGCGATCGACCGCAGCCAGGAGATGCAGGAGGTCGGCCGGCGCACCGCCGAGGCGCTGGGCTTGCGCATCCGCAGCGTGATCGACGACGTGCACACGCTTCCTTACCCGGACAACGCCTTCGACGTGGTCACGCTGCAGTTCGCCTCGCGCCACCTGCGCATCCGCCGCGTCGCCGAGGAAGTGCGCCGCGTGCTCAAGCCGGGCGGGCGCTTCTACCACAGCGACATGCTGCGGCCGGGCAACCCGGTCGTGGAGAAGATGTATTACGCCTACCTGCGCTTCTGCCTCTGGTTCACGGGCTTCCTGTTCCACAGCGGTCCGGCGGCGCTCAACTGCAAGAAGTACTTCATCCAGGCGCTGCAGATGTTCTACTCGCCGCGAGAATTCTCCGACCTGCTCGAAGACGTCGGCTTTCGCGACGTGACGGCGACGACGGTGTTCAGCGGCATGCTCGGGTTTCACCGCGCGGTGAAGCCGCAGGCGCGCTGAACCGCGCGCGCGTACTCGCGCGCCTGAACGCGCGGCTGCTCGGGGAGTTCGACCGGCGCACGCTGCGCGGCCTGCGCGAGTCGCTGCCGTTGCGCCTCGCGCTCGCGGCGTTCGAACCCCTGCTCGAAGCGAACGTCGCCAAGGAGATCCGCAAGGATGCGCAGGTCATCGGCGCGGCCGCGCAGTGCCTGGCGTCCGGCAGTCCGCCCGGGGCGAAGGATGCCGACCGCCTGATCGCGGGCGCCCGCGACGTCGACCGCGAGTTCCTCGACCGCGCTGCCGGTTTGCCCTTGCGCCTGGACATCCCCTACGCACGCATCGAGCCGCTGCGGCGCCAGCGTATCGAGCGCGGGCTCGATCTGGCCTACCGGATCCTGGCCGCCTGGCGCAGCGGACGGCGGATGCGCGACGCGCTGTCCGTCCAGGGGCTGGAACAAGGCTTGCGCGGGCTGCTCGCGCTGTATTGCGAGGAGACCGCAGCGCTCGCATGCGGCGTGCAAACCCGCGGCCCGATCGCCGCTTTGCGCGAGCGCGCCGCGGGCGCGCTGCGCGACACCATGGCCGATGTGGCGCAGCAGCTCGCGTACGATGCCGCGCGGTCGATCCACCGGCCCCGTATTGCGGCGCAAAAAAGCGCCTAATGCTGTAAAATTTATAGGGAATTCCGGAAATACCATGAAAGCGTTGAATGCGCGGGCGGTTGGTCGCCGGTAACTGGAAAATGCACGGCAACAGGGTATCCAACCTGGCGCTGCTGGATTCAGTGCTGGCCGGCATTGGAGGCCTGCAGGACGCTGCGTGCGCAGTTTGCGTGCCGTTTCCGTACCTCGGCGAGGTGGCGGCCCAGCTGAAGGGCAGCCCGCTCGCCTGGGGCGCTCAGAACCTGAGCGAGCACGCGCAGGGCGCCTATACCGGGGAAGTTTCCGCGGCCATGCTGGCGGATTTCGGTTGCAGCTACGTGATCGTCGGGCATTCCGAGCGCCGGCAGTTGTTCGGCGAGAGCGACACGCCGGTGGCGGCAAAGTTCGCGGCGGCGCAGGCGAGCGGG
>Ga0315912_10006205_pt1 | contig 10763 bp, 5 predicted proteins | sample VfabasoilMG_FD_204469 | JGI IMG/M metagenome (GOLD analysis project Ga0315912, IMG submission 204469) | Garden soil microbial communities collected in Santa Monica, California, United States - V. faba soil | ecosystem: Environmental > Terrestrial > Soil > Garden | place: USA: California... | reverse complement strand
CTTTTTCCCGCTCAACGTGGCGCTGATCCGCTGGTTCGAGAAAAAGCGCGCCCGCGCGCTCTCGACCATGCAGCTCGGCATGGCGGCGGGCGGCCTGTTCGTGCCGCTGGTGGCCTGGGCGCTGGCGACCTTCGGCTGGCGCGCCACCGCCTTTGGCTCGGGCGTCGCCATCATCGTCCTGTGCCTGCCGCTGTCCTTCGTTTTCAAGCACCGGCCGGAGGACATCGGCGAAGTGGTGGACGGGATCGGCTCGTCCGCCGCCGATGCGGCCTCGACCGCCGCCCGCGACGAGCAGGACGGCACGCGCGATTTCACCGCGCGCGAGGCGCTGCGCACGCAGGGCTTCTGGCTGCTGTCGCTCGGCCACGCCTTCGCGCTGCTGGTGGTGATGGCGGTCAACACGCACGCGATCACGCACATGAAGGAAGGACTGGGCTACACCATCGAGGCGGCCGCCTTCGTCATCACGCTGCAGACGGTGGCGCAACTGTGCGGGGTCGGCACCGGGGCCTGGATCGGCGACCGGCTGGACAAGCGCCTCGCCTCGGCCGGCTGCATGCTCGGGCATTCGGCGGGGCTGCTGTGCCTCGCCTACGCGGTGACGCCTGCGATGGTCGTGATCTACGCGGTCGTGCACGGCTTCGCCTGGGGACTGCGCGGCCCGCTGATGCAGGCGATCCGCGCGGACTATTTCGGCCGCAGCGCGATCGGCATGATCCTCGGACTCTCCTTCATGATCATGGTCATCGGCCAGGTCGGCGGCCCGATGATCGCCGGCGTCCTCTCCGACATCACCGGCAATTACCGCCTGGGCTTCACGGTGCTCGCCATCCTCGCCGGCCTGGGTTCGGCGTTTTTCCTGCTTGCGCGGCGCCCCGCGCGGCCGCCGCGGTAGCCGGTCAGCGCAGCCGGCCGTCGGAGAAGAATTCCTCCATCATGAAGGCCTCGAGCCCGGCGTTGTCGGATGGCCGGGCCGAGAGCGTGAGATCGCGGCGCAGGCGCAGCGACTCCCAGGTGAAATTGCCGCTCTCCTGGTCGCGGATGATCTCGATGATCTTGCGCACCACCGCGATCTGCATGTTGGGATGGCTGCCGCGCGGCACCTCGAACACCTGCAGCGAGATGCGGTTGATGAATTTGTTCCAGCCGTAAAAGGCGAGCTCGGCGCGGTCGATGCCGACACTCCTGACCTGGAACGTGCCGCCGCCCAGGCTCTTGCTGCTGCCAAAGGTCGGCGTCGTGTTGAAGCCGAGCCGTGCGGCGGCCTCACGGTTTTGCCGCGCCTGTTCGCTTTCGGAGGGCGGCGCGGACTGCGTCGCCGCGGACGGAGGGTTGGGCGGCTCGCGGTTGCGCCGGCGCGCATCGACATAGGATGCGAGGTCGTCGCCCATAGCCGGCCGCGCCGCCTGGGCGGGCCGTTGCGGCGGCGCCATCGATGCCGACTTCGCCTGGCGCTCCACGGCGAGCACGCGCGGCGCCGACGGCGGGTGACGCGCCGACTTGGGCGCTGACTTTGGCATCACGAGTCTGCGTTCGGGCACCGGCGGGGATTCGACCGAGGGCGCCGGGCGCGGCGGCGGTGCCGGCGGCTGCACGATGCGCACCGCGAGCGAGCCGCCCTGCTCGCCCATGCGCGTGTCTTCGAACGGCCGCATTTTGATCTTCGACGACCAGTTCCACATCGCCATCAGGTGCAGCAGCAGCGAGAGCGCGAACGCCATGTGGATGGTCGAAATCGTGATGCGGTCGTAGCGGCTGCGAAGGGCTCCGAACGGATTGCTCATCGTGTTCCGGGAAAATCGGGCCTGGTGCGCGCACAGGCGGTGGGCGGCGTCGCGGCGACTATACACCTGCGGCCCGACGGGCCGGGGGTGTCAGCAGCGAGCCAGCCGGCAAGGGACCGCCCGCCGGGTAGAATGGGGTGCCCTGGGGGCGTTCGTTAATTTGCTCACATGGCCAAGGGCTTACAATCGTTACACTTTTTGACATGGCCGCAACTGACGCACCCGCCGCGACGCAAGGTTCCTCAGCATTCGATGCATTGCTGACGCAGTGCCGCGACCTTGCCAGCAAGCAGCTGGACGAGGCCATTGGTGCCATGCTTGCCAAGGCCGACGAGGCGCTCGCCGAGCTCATCACCAAGACCACCGAGCGCGAGCAGCAGAAGCGCTTTCAGGAGGCGCGGGAGCTGGTGCGCGAAAAGCGCGCCGAGTTCGAGAAGCTGTTCCACAAGCGCTTCCACGCCGAGTTCCAGCAGCACACCAACAAGGCGAGAAAGATCGGCGGCAGTTTTGCCGACGCCTCGCTTTCCGGGCTCGAGCTCTCGCTGGTGGCCGACGACGACCTGGAGGAAACGCTCAAGTTCAACGAGAAGGCGGCCAAATTGCGCCGCATCTGCGACGACGAGATCAACGCGCTCGACCAGCGCGTCGGCGTGCTGCTTGGCGACGCCGACCTGCAGTCGGAGGCCAACCCGTTCGGCCCCAACGTCATCTGCGACGCCTACAAGAGCACCTGCCGCAATCTCGTGGAAAGCGTCGAGCTGCGCGCCGTGTTCCTGCGCCTCTTCGACGACCACGTGCTCGATGCCGTGCGCGCCGTTTACAAGGCCCTCAACGACGTACTGGTGCAGAACGCGATCCTGCCCAAGATCCGCTACGGCGCGGCGCGCAGCAAGGACGGACCGAGAACGCGCAAGGTCAAGAACAAGGACGGCACCGAGACCGAGGTCGAGGTCGAGGAGCCCGCCGCCGAGGACATGTTCGCCGCGTTGCAGAAAATGTTCGCCGCCGCGGGCGGCGGCGGGGGCGGCGGTGGAGGACCGGGCATGGGCGTCGGCGGCGTCCCGCTCATGCAGGGCGCCGAGCTGCTCGGCTCGCTCACGCAGCTGCAGCTGGACGGCCTCGTCGCGCTCGGCAACGCGGGTGCGCAGATGGCTGCCGGCGCCGCCCCGGCCAACATCCTGCACGAACTGAAAACCTCCAGCGTCGGCTCGAGCATGGGCCAGATGGACGCGATGACGCTGGACATCGTGGCCCGGCTCTTCGATCAGCTGTTCGACGATCCGAAGATTCCCCTGGGCGCCAAGGGCCTCATCGGCCGGCTGCAGATCCCGATGCTCAAGGTGGCCATCGCGGACAAGGACCTGTTCGGCAAGAAGGAGCACCCGGCCCGGCTGCTGCTGGACACGCTGGGCGAGATCGCCATCCGCCTGCCCGCCGACTTCAACACCGAGAGCAAGCTGTACGGCCACCTCGAGACCATCCTGCAGGAACTGGTCACCAGCTACAAGGAGGATGTCGAGATCTTCGACATCGTGCGCGACCAGCTCGCGATGCTGATGAAGCGCGAGGACGACCGCATCGAAGCGGAGGCGCGCGCGGCCTCCGAGCGCGTCCTGCAGGAGGAGGCGCTCGCGGTGGCGAAGAGCGTGGCGCAGGAGGAAATCCGCACGCGCGTGCAGGCGCATCCCTTGCCCGGCGCGGTGCTCGAATTCCTCATCGAGCAGTGGATCAAGCTGATGATCCTGATCCACGTCAAGCGCGGGACCGTGAGCGACGCGTGGAAGAACTCGCTCGAGGCCATGGACCAGCTGATCTGGAGCGTGCAACCCAAGGACACCAGCGAGGACCGCCGCAAGCTCGCGGCCCTGGTGCCGGCGCTGCTCAAGCGCCTCGACGCCGGGCTGGAAGTTGCCGGCGTCGAGGGCGAGACGCGCGAGCTCTTTTTCGCTGATCTGATGAAATTCCACACCGCCATCATGTCCGCACCGCCCAAGGGCAAGGACGCGCCGGCGCCGATGCCGGCCGCGCCGGCGCCGGAGCTCGATTTCACGGCGAGCGTGACGATCCGCAATCCCTACGGCAGCGGCGAGGTCAAGGTCAGCGCGCTGGAAATCGATCCCGATGAAACCGCGGCGCCCATTACGCGCCACGCCACCGACCCCGACGCCCTGCGGCCGGGAGACTGGTTCGAATGGAAGGAAAAGCAGGCCGAAGGAGACGAGACGGTCCGCCCGGTCCGGCTGATATTCATGACCCCGCGCAAGACCCGCTACATCTTCTGCGACCGGAGCGAGAAGGACTATGTCGAGTGCAGCCGGGCCGAGATCGTCCGCCGCCTGCGCTCCGGTGAGGCACTGCTCATGGAAGAGGAGCCCGAGGTCCCGTTCTTCGAGCGCATCATGGGCGGCGTGATCAGCAAGATGAAGGCCATCGGCGCGCCGGCCTAGCCGCCGTCTGGCCAGGGCTGGCTACCACTCCCGCCAGCCTTTGAGCAAAGGGAAATAGAGCGCACGGCGCGCGCCGCCGACCGCCGCCGCATAGCCGTCGAGCTGCGCCTTGTAGCGCCCGCGCTCGGCATCCAGGAATGCGTCGATCCCGCCGCCCCTGTGCTCGCTCGTCTTGTAGTCCACGACCCACTTCGCGCCGCGGCTGTCCTCGATGTAACGGTCGATTCGGTAACTCCGGTCCGCGCTGCGCAGCCGGTGCTCGTTGCGCGCGACCGGGTGCGGGCCCAGCAGCCAGCGGCCGCGCTCGTCGGCGACGGCGTTCTTCAGGGCGGCGATCACCAACCCGGCCGCAGGCCCGGGGGACTGTACGCCCCGGCCGTGCAGGTCGCGTTCCACCATGGCGCGCAGCGATTCCACGCGCGCGGCATCCCAGCCCTCGAGCGCGTCCTCGGCGATGCGCTGCAGCCAGCGGTGCGTCACGATGCCGACGTGGCGCGCGGTTTCGCCGGCCCAGGAGAATTCGATCTGCGCTTCCTCGCGGCCTTCGGGCGGCGCGGTCCATGCGGCGGCCGGCGGTGGCGCGGGCGGTGTCCAGCCCGCGGCCAGGCGCTTGAGGATGAAGGGCGCAACGCGTTTTGAATTTTGATCATCTGAAACGACTTCAGGCGCGGACAAGCCTCCAAAGACCGGGGCGGCCACCGGCCAGGCGCAGGCGAGCAGGCTGCGCTTCGGGGGCATGGTCCTCTTCGGGCAGGCGAGCAGGTGCAGGCGGTGCTTGGCGCGCGTGGCAGCGACGTAGAGCAGGCGCGCGGCCTCGGTGTCTTCGGCCTCGCGGTCGAGCTGCATCAGGTAGTCGTAGGCGGGTTCGTCGTCGCTTCCAGTTTCCTTGATCGGCGCGAGCAACAGACTGCGATCGGGCAGTTCCTTCCAGCGCATGAGCGGCGCGTCGCCGCGACCCGGCGCGCGCTCGAGGCCGGGCACGATGACAGTGCCGAACTCCAGACCCTTGGCCTTGTGGATGGTCATGATCTGCAGGTCGGTCTCGCCGGCTGCGGGATCAGGGGGCGCGTAGAGTTCCTTCAGCACTTCGGCCAGGCGCGCGAAGTCCGCCTCGCCCGCGTCTTCCAGCCGTTCCAGCGCATCGAGATAGGTTTCGGCGTCTTCCAGATCCTCGCGACCGGCGACGCAGGCCGGCCCGCCGAGCGCGAGCCAGACGGATTCCACGCGGCCGCGCAGCGTGCCGCGCAGCCGGTTCCCCAGCGCAGGCGCGAGGACGGAACGAAAACGTTCCAGCCTGGGAATGCTTTGAATGATTTCCCAGATCGTTTCTTGCTTTCCTTCAATAAAAGAACTGAGTTCATGCAACGACAAACCCACCCACGGCGCTCTGAGTATCGCCAGCCAGGCCACGCGGTCGCCCAAATGCGTGAGCGCGCGCGTGAGGGCAAAGAGATCCTGCACCACCTGCTTCTCGCCCAGTCTGTCGATCTCGATGGCGCGGAAGCGGATCCCGGCAGTTTTGAGCGCGGGGACGATCTCGGTGAGAGCGGACCGGTTGCGCACCAGCAGCGCGCAACTGCCTTCGGCCTGCCTGACCAGATCCACGATCCGGATGGCTTCGGCAGCATGGTCGGCGGGGGCGTGCCATGCAACGGCTTCGCCGGCAAGCGCGGGATCGTTCGGGGACGAGACCGAGTATGGAACTGCGCCCGACGTTTCATTCTCCGCGGAAGGAAATATCCGGGAAAAGGAAGCGTTGACCCAGTCAACTATCCCGGCCTGCGAGCGGAAGTTGGTCGTCAGCGCCAGCGGCTCCAGCTTCACGTTCGGCAGGCCCTCGCGCCGCGCGCGCAGGAACAGGCCGACTTCGGCCTCGCGGAAGCGGTAGATGCTCTGCATCGGGTCGCCGACCACGAACAAGGTGCGGCCATCGCCCTGCTGCCAGCCGGCAGTGAGGCGCTCGAGCAGCTCCCACTGGCTGATGGACGTATCCTGGAATTCGTCGACCAGGATGTGGAAGATCTTCTGGTCGAGCTTGAGCAGCAGGTCGCTCGGGTCCTCCACGCTGCCCAGCGCGCGCACCGCGCCCTGCGCCACCTCGGTGAAGTCGGCCTCGCCACGCGCGGCGAACACCAGCTTCAGTTCCGCCGCTGCAAGCGGCAGCAGCGCGAGCATGGCTTCGAGCGCCGCCCACTGGCTGTCCGTGTAGCGCTCGGGCGGGAGCTTTCGGAGAGGAATCAGTGCCCTGAGAAGCGCGTCATTGCCATGCAGCTCTTTCGCCTCTTTTCGCACCTGATTCCACGCGTTGCCATTGGTGACAACTTTCTTCGCGAACTCCGGGCTCGCACGCGCGTCCAGTCGCCGCGCATGATCAACCAGCCTTTTTCTTTCGGCGTTGAACGACGCCTCCAGATCCTCCCGCGTCGGCGCAAGGCCGGTCTTGCGCAGCCACTGGTCGCGCTTGGCAAGCATGCTGGCGAGCAGCTCGACCGCGCCGCCGACGTTATTGTCCAGGTGCGCGAGCAGCCGCGCGACAGCGGGATTCTCGAAGGCCGAGGCAACCCGCCAGGCGGCTTCCCGGTAGAGCGGCTCCGGATCGTCGGCGATGCCGGGCGCAACGCCGAACTGCGCGGGCACCGGCAACCGGCGCGCGAGCGACAGGCAGAAGGCGTCGATAGTCTCGATGCGCAGGCGGTGGGCGATCTCGCCGGCGTTGGGCAGTTTCTCGAGCACGCGCCTGCGCATCTCCGCCGCCGCCTTCCTGGTGAAGGTGATGGCGAGGACTTCCTCCGGCCTGGGCGATTTCTCCAGCAGTTTCAGGAATCGGCTCACCAGCAGCGTGGTCTTGCCTGAACCCGCGGGCGCCTGCACGATGAACGATTCCGTGTGCGCGAGCGCACGTTCGCGCTCCATCGAGTCGGCTATCATGGGGGTGGAGGAGTTACGCATGCGAGTCATTCCTGGCGACACCATGCCGGCGCTCGATGCGCGCCTTGTTTCCGGTGAACCTTGGACGCTGGCGGGCGAAAAATCCGCGCGCCTGGCGCTGCTCGCGTTCTATCGCGGTCTTTTCTGTTCGATATGCCGCGTCTGGGTGGCCGACCTGGATCGGCTCGTGCCCGAATTCGAGAAGCGCGGCGTCTCGGTGATCGCGCTCTCCTGCGACAAAGAGGAAGGCGCCAGGAAGGCGGTCCAGGGCTGGGGCCTCAGGCAGCTGCGCGTCGGCCACGGCCTGGACGTCGAGGATGCGCGCAGGGCCGGCTTGTACATCTCCGAGGGCCGCGGATTGAATCCCGCCAGCGGCGAAAAGGAGCCGATGCTCTTCGCCGAGCCCGCGCTGATGCTGGTGCGCCCCGAGGGCGAACTGTACGCGGCGTGGATCCAGTCCACGCCATACGCGCGCGTGCACATCGCGGAGATCCTCACCGCGGTGGACAACTTCGTGGCGAAGAACCTGCCTGAGCCAAGGGGCTCGGCGTGACCTAGTCACCCTCGCCCTCCTCCTCAAGGGCGCCGATTCGTTCGTACACGCGGCACAGCGGCTGCAAATCACAGTTTCGGCAGGTGGCGAACCCCTTTTTCGGGTCGACGCGGGCATCGCCCGTGGCGAAGCCGTCGGCCAGCTTCTCCAGGTCGCGCTTCCAGGTCGCCACCAGACCAGACCAGGACCTGGCCGCCATCACTCCGGGCAGTTCCTTCTCCCTCGCCGAGAAGCCGGAGAACTTCATTTCGCCGACGCGCAGCGTCGCAAAAGCCACGGCGGTGACGTCCTCTTTCGCGCTGATCGCGTACAGCGGCAGCTGGGGCTCATCGGGCCGGTCGCCCAGCCAGCTGCTCTTGGTGGCGCGGCCAGTCTTGTAGTCGATGAGCGCATGACCGCCGCCCCCCAGTGCATCCATGCGGTCGATGCGACCGGATAGCGTCAGGCCGCCGATCTCCAGCGTGCGCTTTTCCTCGGTGTGGAGCACTTCGAACGGCTGTCGCTGGCGCTCCACGTCCAGCCACTCGACGGCGAGCCGGAACAGGCGCTGCTTCTCCAGTTCGGCGAAGCGGCCTTCGAGTCCGAGGTCCGCGACCGCTGCCGCCGCGGATTTCTCGATGAGCGGTGCCAGATCGGAAGACAAACCCGAACTGCTCTTCACTAGCCGCCAGATTCCGGCCATGAGCGAGTGCAGCAGCTGGCCGCGCTGCAGCGCATCCAGCCCCGGCTCGGGCGCCTCCAGCGCCTCCGCGGCCAGACGGTGGCGGGCGTAGGCGCGGAACGGGCAGGCCGCCTGGTCGGCGAGCACGCGCGTGCCGCCTTTGACCGTCGTCGAGGTGACCGGAAGTGCCCTTTCATCCGTGAAAGTCTCGGTTTTCCCCTGCATGAAGATCATGTCCCGGTAAGAAGCAAACATCGGCATCTCCACGGTTCGTTCCGGTACCTGCGCGATGAACGGGCTGGGCGAGAGATCGCGGTCCTTTTCGCGCCGTGCCCAGGAGAACACCACCTCGTCGGCAGCGCCCATCCATCCTTCGGTGCGGCGCCTGTCGAGGGCGAGCGAGGCCTCAGCGGAGGCTTGAGGAATACCGGCTTTCCTTTGGAACAGAACGGGAAGAAACGGATCCGGATGCGCATGCTGCGGCCAGATATCGTCGGTCAGTCCGCTCACCCAGAGCGCGTCGAATTCGAGCCCGGGAGATTCGAGGATCTCGAGCACCTGTATCGGCGCACGCGTGCCCTCTGGCTGGAACCGCGTCTCGGCGCATAGCCTGCGCAGCCGGCCCATAGCCCCCTCGAACGACATCTTCGAGGAAACCACGCCCAGGCGCGAGAATTCCGCGAGCATCTCGTTGAATTTTGCGCGCGTCTGGTACTCGACCGAATCCAGCGCGCGTCCACCCGGGTTGGCTGCCGCCAGCAGATCGGAAAAATGCTGCGCCCAGGCAGGGGCGGACAAGGAATTGCCTGCACTCTCTTTTGCCTTCCCGAACACGGATTCAAGAATCGGGCGCAATCCTGGTTCGTCCCCGATCATGCCGATCAGTTTCGGCAGCGAAATCTCCGAGTCCGCGCGCCTGCGCAACTTCGCATCCAGCAGAGCGCGCGCAGCCATCTCCTTCTCCGCGCCACCGAGGAACGGCGAACGAATCAGGCGGCTGACCTCCTCGAAAGGCTTGTCCCGGTGGGCAAATTGCAGAAGGTTCAGCGCGAAGGCCGCCAGCGGGAAATCCGCTAGCGGCTCGCCGACGGACAAATCGAAGGGCAATGGCGAGCCCATCGCGCGCGCGAACACGCGGTCCACCTCGCGCCGGCGCACTTTGAGGCCGGGTACGACGACACCGATGCGCCGCCTGCCTTCCTCGAGCCGCGCGCGCGCCCAGGCAGCAGCGGCTTCCAGCTCCTCGCGGGGAGATGCGAAAGAGATTTTCTTCGCATTGGATTGCTTCTTTTCAGGCGAACAGGAAACCGATTCGAACCGCGCAAACAGATCCTTCTCCTGCGCCGAAACGACGTCGAAGGCGTAGGCGACGAGGAGCTTCGTGTTCGTCTTGAAGGAAACGTCAAAAAGCAGCGGCAGGTCGGTGTAGCCGTCCTTCTTCAGGCGCCGCATGTAGGCCCTCGCCCACTCAGCGAAGGCGCGCGTGTCTTCGGTACCCTCGAATTTCTCCAGGGCGCCGGCGATTCGCCAGGCCTGCGCGAGCTTCCAGCTGTCCATCGCGTCCGCGGCGGTGCGCGGCACGTCGAGCAGCGCCGCGTTCCACTGCGAAGCGCGGACCGCCTCCTCCCAGAGTTCGCGCGCCTGCGAGGCCGAGAGCCGCCGCGGCAGCTTTTCGCCACCTTCCGCGTAGAGGGCGTCGTCGTAGCAGGTCTCGACGAAAGAAGACAGCGGAAGGATGTCCGCTTCCTCCCAGACGGGGACACCCCGGCCCGCCTGGTGCGCATCAAATTCGGCTTTCAGCACCCGCGCGAGGCGCTTGTTGGGCGTGACGACGGTGATCCCGGCTGTGCGGCCTTCCGCCAGTCGCTTGAACAGTTCTTGCTTGTTGATCGCATTGCCGCGCATCGGCGGATAATAAAGAAATATGGACGGCAGCGACGCGCTGTTGCTCGCCCGGACGCAGTTCGGGCTCAATATTGCGTTCCACATCCTGTTCCCGTCGCTGACGATCGGGCTGGCGTGGCTCCTGTTCTACTTCCGCGTCCAGTACGCGCGTACCGCCGATGCCGCCTGGCTCGCGACCTTCCGGCTGTGGACCAAGGTGTTCGCGCTCAGTTTCGCGATGGGCGTGGTCAGCGGCATCACGATGTCGTTCCAGTTCGGCACCAACTGGCCGGGTTTCATGGGCACGGTCGGCAACGTCGCCGGGCCGCTGCTCGCCTACGAGGTGCTGACGGCGTTCTTCCTCGAGGCCACGTTCCTCGGCGTCATGCTGTTCGGCATGAACCGCGTGCCGCCCTGGCTGCACGTGACGGCGACCTTCCTGGTCGCCTTCGGCACTTCGCTGTCGGCGTTCTGGATCCTCGCGCTCAATTCCTGGATGCAGACGC
>Ga0315912_10006204_pt1 | contig 10765 bp, 6 predicted proteins | sample VfabasoilMG_FD_204469 | JGI IMG/M metagenome (GOLD analysis project Ga0315912, IMG submission 204469) | Garden soil microbial communities collected in Santa Monica, California, United States - V. faba soil | ecosystem: Environmental > Terrestrial > Soil > Garden | place: USA: California... | reverse complement strand
GGCTCGTGCTCTGGCTGCGCCGGCAGCCGCCGTGGTCCGACCTGCCGGTGCTGCTCGTCGCACGCGCCGGCGCCGACTCCAGCGTCATCGCCGAAGCCACCGAGCTGCTCGGTAACACCACAGTGCTCGAGCGGCCTACGCGCCTTGCATCGCTCGTGAGTGCCGCCAAGACCGCGCTGCGGGCGCGACAGCAGCAATACCGTGTGCGCAACCATCTGAACGAACGAGCGCGCGCTTCGCGAATCGAGTCGTTGCTCGCGGCCGTCGTCGCCTCGTCGGACGATGCGATCATCAGCAAGACGCTCGAAGGGAATATCCTCACGTGGAACGCCGGCGCCGAGCGCTTGTTCGGCTACACGGCCCGCGAGACGATCGGCAAATCGATTCTGCTGTTGGTCCCGCCGGACCTGCACGGCGAAGAAGCGGAGCTGTTGCGGCGTCTGCGCCTCGGCGAGCGAATCGAGCACTACGAGACGATCCGCGTTACGAAGGACGGCCGGCGGCGCGACGTCTCGTTGACGCTTTCGCCGGTATTCGATGACGCCGGACGAATCATCGCGGCATCGAAGGTCGCGCGTGACATCACGCAACAGAAGCAAGTCGAGGCGGCGCTGCGAGAGGCCGACCGACGCAAGGACGAATTCCTGGCCGTGCTTGCCCACGAGCTGCGCAATCCGTTGGCGCCGATCCGCAACTCGCTGCACATTCTGAAGCTTACCGGCAAACTCGATTCGGCGACCGAGCAGGTTACGCAGATCATGGAACGGCAAGTCAACCACATGGTGCGGCTCGTGGACGATCTGCTCGAGATCTCACGCTTCACGCGCGGCATGATCGAGCTGCGAAAGGAGCAACTCGACATTACGAGTGTGATTCGCGGCGCAATCGAGACGAGTCGACCCCTCATCGAGTCGGGGCACCACGAGCTCGTCCTGGATCTGCCCACGGAAGCGTTGATCGTCGAGGGCGATTCAGTGCGGCTGGCCCAGGTCTTCGCGAATCTCCTCAACAACGCCGCGAAGTACACGAATACCGGCGGGCGAATCTGCATCACGGCTACGAGCGACGGCGACGACATCGTGGTCGCCGTACGCGACAACGGGATCGGCATTCCCGATGACAAGCTCGCTCGCGTGTTCGACTTGTTCGTCCAAGCCGACCGGGGCACCGGGCGCGGCGGGCTCGGCATCGGGCTCACGCTGGCGAAGTGGCTCGTCGAGATGCACGGCGGAACCATCCGCGCGTTCAGCGACGGGTCGGGCCGCGGCAGCGAGCTCGTCGTTCGACTTCCCCGCTCCACAGTCAAGCGCGCAGCGCGCGCGGGACCAACAGCTGCGTCACCGATCGCCGCACTGCCACCACGGCGCGTGCTCGTGGTCGACGACAACGTGGATGCAGCAGAGAGCATGGGCTTGCTGCTGAAGCTGTTGCATGTGGACACGCGCGTCGTGCACAACGGGCCGGATGCGCTCGCCGCCATGAGCTCCTACCAACCTCGAGTCGTGCTGCTCGACATCGGCATGCCCGGTATGGACGGCCACGAAGTGGCGCGCCGAATTCGGCAGCGTCCCGATGGGCACGCCGTAACGTTGATCGCGGTCACCGGTTGGGGACAGGAGCAAGATCGACGCCGCACGCTGGAGGCCGGCTTCGATTTTCATCTGATCAAGCCGGCCGACATCAATGCCCTGCGAGCGTTGCTCGCGTCGATCGAGTAGTTGCCTCAGAGAGATTTCAGGTATTGCACGGCGTCCATCGCGGTAAGTCTTTTCTGACAACGAACGGCCTTGAGCGTCGGCGTATGCATGACCGAGGGATGCAGGCACGCACGAAAAGGTTTCGGGGAATTTTTTCAACACTGCACCGCCTGGTTGTAAACGATGCGCAGCGTTGGAGTGACGCCCCGCTGCACACGCACGACGTTGCACCGCAGCCGCATCGTGCAAGCGGCATGCCAGCCACTTCGCGTCTGGCATGGATGTTGCTAATTGTGTACGAAGACACTCAAGGAGACGGCACATGCAAGCACGACTGCAGGGATTGTTCTGTTTGACGGCCTTCGCGGCGCTCAGCGCCGGATGCGCGACGACAGGGATCGACGACAACGATGGACGCAGCGCGCGGCTGCCGACCGGCGTAACGTTGCTCGACTCCGACCGCGACCAATGCGCAGGCTCCGTAGCGATCGACGAAAGCGGCATCGCGAATGCCGCACGCAGCGACCTCGTTATCCAACAGGGTCAGAACGCGACGTTCCAGGTCGACGGTGACGCCGACGAAGACATCGAGATCGAATGGACTTGCGTCGGCACGGCGAGCACCGATCGCAACTCCGTCGTGTGCCCGGACGAGACTTCGTACGTTCGCATCACGCGCGGCACGGGCGACGACTTCCTGCTCGAATGCTACGGAGATCGCGGCGGCTCATCTGCCGGAAGCACGCGGCGTTGAGCGCATCGAGCACGCACGCCGCATGAGGTACGTGGCGCTCGCCACGGACTATGACGGCACGCTGGCCACCAACGGCCGCGTGGACGCGCGAACGTTGGAGGCGCTCGATCGCGCGGCAGCGGCAGGCCGAAAGCTCGTCCTCGTGACCGGCCGCGAGCTGGACGACCTCGCGCGCGTCTTCGACCGCCTCGATCGATTCGATCAGGTCGTCGCGGAGAACGGCGCGCTGCTGTATCGGCCGTCCACGAGCTCGCGCCGGCCGTTGGCGCCCGCGCCCTCGCGCGAGTTCGTCGCCGAATTGCGGCGGCGCGGCGTGACGCCGTTGTCGCAGGGGCACGCGATCGTCTCGACGTGGGAACCGCACGAGACGACGGTTCTCGAGGTAATCCGCGATCTCGGGTTGGAGCTGCAGGTGATCTTCAACAAGGGCGCCGTGATGGTGCTGCCACCCGGTATCAACAAGGCATCGGGTCTACGCGCCGCGCTCGCGGAGCTCTCGTTGTCGCCCCACAACGTCGTCGCTATCGGCGACGCCGAGAACGATCACGCACTGCTCGAGATGGCCGAGCTATCCGTGGCGGTCGCGAACGCGATACCGCTGCTCAGGGAGGCCGCCGATGTCACGACCGCCGGCGATCGCGGCGCGGGCGTCGTCGAGGTCATCGACGCGCTGCTCGAGCATGATCTGGCGCACGTCAAGTTGCGCAAGGACGAGCGCTGGCTCGTGCTCGGCACGCGCAGCGACGGAGAGCCGGTCCGCGTACCCACCGCCGGCGTGAGCGTGCTCGTGACGGGTTCCTCCGGAGGAGGCAAGTCGACGCTGACGACGAGCCTGCTCGAGCAGCTGATCACGGCGGGGTACCAGTGCTGCGTGCTCGACCCGGAAGGAGACCACGCGGAGCTCACGCGCGCGATCGCGCTCGGCAATGCGGATCGCGCACCGGAGACAGCCGAGGTGCTCACCGCGCTCGATCGGCCCGACTCCAGCGTGGTCGTGAACCTGCTCGGCGTCGCGCTCGAGGATCGGCCGCAGTTCTGCGCCGCGCTGCTCGCGCGCCTGCAGGAGCTGCGCGCTCGAACCGGCCGACCGCACTGGATATTCCTGGACGAAGCACACCACCTGCTCCCCGCCGCATGGCAGCCGGCGAACCACGTGCTCGCCGAGGCGTTGACCTCGATCGTGTGCGTGACGGTGCACCCGGAGAGCGTCGCGCCGGGCGTGCTGCAGCGGATGAACGTAGTCGCGACGGTCGGCGACCACGCGGAGGACAGCCTGGCCGCCTTTTGGCGCGCGGCCGGCGCCACCGAGACCTTGAGCTCCGATATTCGGCGCGAGAGCGGCGAGGCGCTCGTGTGGCTGCGCGAAGCGCGGGAAGTCCTTGTCATGCGCCCGCGCGCTCCCGCCGAGCTGCGCCGCCGTCACAAACGCAAGTATGCGTTCGGTGAGCTGGGGCCGGACCGCAGTTTCTGGTTCCGCGGACCGAACAATCAGCTCAATCTGCGCGCCCAGAACCTGACGTTGTTCATGCAGATCGCGGATGGTGTCGACGACGAGACCTGGCTGCACCACCTTCGCAACCGCGACTACTCGCGATGGCTCGCGGACTGCGTAAAGGACTCCGAGCTCGCGACGGCAGCCGCCGCGATCGAATCGGAGTCGTTTGCCGCTGACGCCGCACAGAGCCGGGCGCGCCTGCGGGCGGCGATCGAAGAGCACTACACACTGCCGGCGGACTCTGCGGAGACATCGCGATGAGAATTGCTCAGGTCGCACCGCTGTACGAACGCGTTCCGCCGCGGCTGTATGGCGGCACGGAGCGTGTCGTGTCGTGGCTCACCGAGGAGCTCGTGCGTCAGCGCCACGATGTCACGCTGTTCGCGAGCGGCGATTCGGTGACGCAAGCGCGACTCGTGTCGGTGTGGGACCGCGCGCTGCGCCTCGACTCGCGCGCTCCCGAAGCGACTTCGTTGCACGTGCTCATGCTCGAGGAGGTGTGCAAGCGGGAGAGCGAGTTCGACGTGATCCATTTTCACGTGGACGCGATCCAGCTTCCCGTGGCACGGCGCTTGAACGTGCCGTCCGTGATGACGATGCACGGGCGGCTCGACATCGAGGGGCTCGCACCTCTTTATCGCGAGTTTCAAGACCTCGCGTTCGTCTCGATCTCGAACGCGCAGCGCGACCAGCTGCCCGAGGCTAACTGGATCGCGACGATTCATCACGGCCTGCCGCCGGAGCTGATCGCGCCGCGCTACGAGCCGGGCGCCTATCTCGCATTCCTCGGTCGAATCTCCCCCGAGAAGCGCGCGGACCGCGCGATCGACATCGCACGCCGCAGCGGCATCCCGCTCAAGATCGCGGCGAAGGTAGATCGCGTCGATCGCGAGTATTTCGAGGACGAGATCGAGCCCCTCATCGACGGCGACCACATCCAGTACCTCGGCGAGCTCAGCGATTCCGAGAAGGCCGGGTTCCTGCGCGAGGCATCTGCCCTGCTCTTCCCGATCGATTGGCCAGAGCCGTTCGGGCTCGTCATGATCGAGGCTATGGCCGCCGGCACTCCTACGATCGCGTTCCGCGGCGGGTCCGTGGCCGAGGTGATCGAGGAAGGCGTCACCGGCTGTGTCGTCGACACGATCGACGAGGCCGTGCGCTGTGTGCAGCGAATCCCGACGTGGGACCGCAGGCAGTGCCGCCAAGCCTTCGACCGGCGCTTCACCGCGGAACGAATGGCGCTGGAATACCAACGTGCGTACGAGCGCCTCGCGCCCGTGACGCCGAGAGTGGCAGCATGGCCACAGAACCGCTGATCGACACCGACAAGGACTACTACATCGTCGCGACCGAGATGCGAGTCGCGGAACGCACGCGCGTGCTCAAGCAGGGTCGCACCTTCGGCGTGTTCAACGAGCTCGGCGACATCGCAACCGAGTCTCGGCACGAGGCCGGTCTCTATCATGCGGGCACGCGCCACTTGTCTCGTTTGTGCCTGGAGCTCGGCTCGCATCGCCCGTTGCTGTTGAGCTCGAACGTGCGACGCGACAACGTGCTGATGGCCGTCGACCTCACGAACCCAGATCTGTACATCGGCGGCAGGCTCGTGTTGCCTCGCGGCACGCTGCACATCAACCGCACGAAGCTGTTGTGGGAGAACGCCTGCTACGAGCTGATCCGCATCAGCAACTTCTCGCTCGCGAGCATCGCGATCGATCTCACGCTGAGCTTCGCTTCCGACTACGCGGACGTGTTCGAAGTGCGCGGTCAGGAGCGCGCGCGACGTGGCCGAGGCCTGCCTGCGAGCTCGACTGACGGTGCCATGGTCCTCGGCTACGAGGGTCTCGATGGAGTCACGCGCCGCACGCGCATCCTGTTGTCGCCGGGCGCCGAGCGCACTGCGGACCAACAGATGCGTTATGCGCTCACGCTCCCCAGTCATGCGGAGCGTTCGATCAGCGTCCGTATCTTCTGCGAGCAGGGCGATGCGCGCGTCGCGGAGCACTCCTGGGCCGAAGCTCTGGAGCACGCGGAGAAGAGTCACGCGTCTCCGGAGCGGCGGCTGTGCAGCGTCCGCACGTCCAACGAGCAGCTAGACGCATGGCTGCGAACGTCCGCGGCCGACCTCGCGATGATGATGACCGAGACGCCGACCGGCCTTTATCCTTACGCGGGCGTTCCGTGGTTCGACACGCCGTTCGGGCGCGACGGCATCGTCACCGCGCTCGAGACCCTATGGATGTGGCCGGCCGTCGCACGCGGCGTGCTTGCGTTCCTCGCGCACACGCAGGCGACCGACGTGTCGGCCGAGCGGGACTGCGAGCCGGGCAAGATCCTGCACGAGGCGCGCGACGGTGAAATGGCAGCGCTCGGCGAGATCCCGTTCGGTCGCTACTACGGCAGCATCGACGCAACCCCGTTGTTCGTGATGCTGGCCGGAGCGTACTGGCGACGCACCGCGGACATCGAGCTCTTGAGCTCGATCTGGCCGAACATCCAAGCCGCGCTCGATTGGATCGATCGCTATGGCGACATCGACGGCGACGGCTTCGTCGAATATCACCGTCGCTCTCCGACCGGCCTCGTGCATCAGGGTTGGAAGGACTCGCACGACGGCGTGTTTCACAGGAACGGCGAGCTCGCCGAAGGACCGATCGCGCTCTGCGAAGTGCAGGGCTACGTGTATGCGGCTCGGCTCGCGGCTGCGGAGATCGCCGAAGCGCTCGGTCACGCGGGGCTCGCGCCGCCGCTGCGTGCGGCCGCCGAATCGTTGCGCGCACGTTTCGAAAAGGCATTCTGGTGCGAAGACATCCAGACCTACGCGCTCGCGCTCGACGGAACGAAGCAACCCTGCCGCGTGCGGACCTCGAATCCCGGGCACTGTCTCTACACCGGCATTGCCGCGGAGGAGCACGCGCGCAAGATCATCGAGGGTCTCGGCCAGGACGCGTTCTTCTCCGGCTGGGGCGTGCGCACCGTTGCCGAGGGCGAGCGAGGATACAACCCAATGTCGTATCACAACGGCTCGGTTTGGCCGCACGACAATGCGATGCTCGCCGCGGGCGCATCGCGCTATCACGGCAAGGCGCTCACGACGCGCGTGACGAGCGCGCTGCTCGATGCATCGACGTGGTTCGAGCTACATCGCATGCCGGAGCTGTACTGCGGCTTCGGGCGCCGCCGCGGCGAAGCGCCGACGCAGTATCCGGTCGCTTGTTCGCCGCAATCGTGGTCCGCGGGTGCCGTGTATATGCTGATCGAGGCGATGCTCGGGATGTCGATCGACGCGCGCCGCCGCGAGATCGTGTTCTCGCATCCGGCGCTGCCCGAGTCCATCAACCAGCTCCAGATTCGCGACCTCGCAGTCGCCGACGCGGTTGTCGATTTATCCGTGACACGCGTCGCCGGCGCCATCGCGGTCACCGTCGATCGTCGCCAGGGCCGAGTAGAGACGATCGTGCAAACTTGACGAAAGGGAGTAGCTGCGCTGCAGTTGCTCTCAGCCGAGGGCCGAGGAGCTTGAAGCACGCCGTAGCGCCGGCAGCGGACGCTGCCGGCGCCAGGCGCTCGGGACTTAGAGTTTCGGCTCTGACTTGGCCATGGCCGACTGGAACTCCTGACGCGTCAACGACGCGTTGTCATCCACGTCGGCAGCGGTGAAGTTGAAGCCGTCGATCTTGCCCGCTTCGGAGCGGTCGATCTTGCCATCCTTGTTGGCATCGGCGGTATCGAAGCTGACTTGCGCCGTGCGATCACCGCTGTGCGGACCCTGCACACCGTCGCCGCGCGGAGTCGACGTTGCCATCGCCGCCTGATACTCCTGACGGCTCAGCTGCTTGTCGCTGTTCGTGTCCGCCCGCGAGAAATCGAAGCCCGCGATCTGGCCCGCTTCCTCAGTGTTGACCATACCGTCCTTGTTCTTGTCAGCCGTCTCGAAACTGACTTGGTCGGTGCGGTCGCCGCCGCGGGGCGCCGGCTGCGCGCCGGGTTGCTGCGACGGTTGCTGCTGCCGGGGCTGTTGCGACGGGGATTGACCCGGTTGTGCCGCGGGCTGGCCCGGTTGCGTGGGTTGCTGCGCGTAGGCTGCGGTTCCGAAACATGCCGCGACTGCGGCCGCTAATAGCATCTTCTTCATGATCTGCTCCTTGATGTATGGATTACTGAAGGCGCGGATTCGGCCGATCGCGCTCGCGCTCGACATTTTCGTTGTCGGCTCGGCGCATGTCCTCGTCGACGTTGTCGTCCGCCGGAAGCCGGTCGCGCGGTCGGCGCTTGTCTTCGGGAATCGGGTCGCCGATCTCGGGCTCATCCGGGCGCTGCTGATTACCGGCTTGACGGTCCCGTTGACCGTCGCGGTCCGGCTGTTGGCCGTCGCGACGCGGGGCCTGACCCTTCTGGCCCTGGTTGGGGCGATTCTGCGTCTGCGACGGGTCGCGGCGCTGGGTATCGTCCTGATTCGTTGGCATGCATCGTCTCCTGTGGGGGTTAAGGACCGTCGCAGTCGTTGCGCACGGGTTAACGACACCTTAGGGGCGATGGGCGAGAGCGAATGTCGCCGAAGCACGGCAGCGCCCGTCAGCTGTTTCCCACAGGGTCGCTGAAAGGCGCCGCGCGCGGCGGATGTCTACGACGTTGTAGGACGTGTGACGTGCGCGATGCGCACGCGCGGCACGCGCGGCACGCGCGTGAATCGGCCCGCGATCTTACGGCAGAGCACGTAGAACATCGGCGTGAAGACGAGCCCGAAGACGGTCACACCGATCATGCCGAAGAACACCGCTACGCCGAGCGCTTGACGCAACTCGGCGCCGGGCCCGCTGCCGAACGCGAGCGGGATTACGCCGAAGATGAACGCGGCGGAAGTCATGAGGATCGGCCGAAGCCGTGTTTTCGCAGCCGCGATCGCGGCGTCGACCGGCGACTGACCGTGCTGCTCCTCGCCTTGCCGCGCGAACTCCACGATCAGGATCGCGTTCTTCGCGGCGAGCCCGATCAGCACGACCATGCCGATCTGCGTGAGGATGTTGTTGTCGAGCCCGCGCCAATTCACGCCGAGGATCGCGGCGAGCAGACACATCGGCACGATCAGAATCACGGCGAGCGGCAGCGTGAGGCTCTCGTACAGCGCAGCGAGGAAAATGAACACGAACACGACGCCGAGCACGAATGCGAGCGTCCCTGCGTCGCCCGAGATCTGCTGCTGATACGCGATGTCGGTCCATTCGAAATACATGCCGGCCGGCAACGTGTCGCGAGCGATGCGTTCCATCGCCGCGATCGCCTCACCCGACGAGTAACCGGGTGCGGTGTCGCCCTGGATGTCCGCGGCCGGATACAGGTTGTAGCGCAAGACGCGATACGGCGCCGTCGCGGGGCGCAGCGTAGCGACTGCGTCGAGCGGCACCATTGCGCCGGAAGCGGCGCGCGTCTTCAGGCCGCCGACCCACGCTTCGTCCTGCCGATAGTTCGCATCGCCTTGAGCGATGACTTGGAACGTATGACCGAGCAGGTTGATGTTGTTCACGTACGTGCCGGCGAGATACGTTTGCAGCGTCGCGAAGACGTTCCGCACGGGCACGCCGAGCATCTCTGCTTTGTCGCGGTCGACGACGGCGTCGAGCGTGGGATTGCGCGTATTGAAGTTGCTGAACGCGAGGGAGATAGCCGGATCGGCCGTCGCCGTTTCGGCGAGCTGTTGCACCGCGGCCTCGAGCGCCTCGTAACCGAGCCCACCGCGGTCCTCGACCATCATGCGGAAGCCGCCGTTATTGCCGAGACCGCGAACCGAAGCCGGGTTCACGATGCGAATCTCCGCAGCCGTGATGCCCGACAGACGCTTACGCAATTCCGCGGAGATTACGGTCGCGGTGAGTCCCTTCGGCAGGCGCTCCTCGAACGGCTCGAAGATCGCCCACATCTGACCCGAGTTCGTCGCGTTGCTGAACGTGATGCCGTCCATGCCGGAATACACGGACGCGCTCGACACGCCCGGCGTGCCGAGCACGATCGGAATCATCTGCTGCACGACGGCGTCCGTGCGCGCGAGGCTCGTGCCGGGCGGCATCGTGACGGACAGCGCCACGTTGCTCTGGTCTTGCGCAGGGATGAAGCCGCGCGGCGTGTCGAGCACTCGCCACCCCGTGATCACGAGCAAACCGGCGTACAGCACGAGCAACAATGCACTGCGGCGCAGGAGCACGCCGGTCATACGGCCGTAGCCCAGGCTCAACGACTCGAGCCAGCCATTCGCACGCTCGCCGAGCGAGTGCAAGCGCGCACCGATGCGCGTGCGCGGCGCGCTCGCGTTGTGGGGCTTCAGGATCACGGCGGCGAGCGCAGGCGAGAGCGTGAGCGAGACGATCAACGAGATCGCGGTCGCGGACGCGATCGTGAGCGCGAATTGCTTGTAGAACGCTCCGGTGATGCCGCCCATGAACGCCGTCGGCACGAACACCGCGACGAGCACGAGCGCGATGCCTATCAGCGCCCCGCCAACCTCGTCCATCGTGAGATGCGCAGCCGCGCTGGGCTCCATGCCCGCGCGCAAATGTCGCTCGGCGTTCTCGACGACGACGATCGCGTCGTCGACGACGATGCCGATCGACAACACGAGCGCGAACATGGACAGATTGTTCAGCGAGAAGCCAAACGCCGACATCACGGCGAACGTACCGATCAACGAGATCGGGATCGCGAGCAGCGGGATGATCGCCGTGCGCCACCGCTGCAGGAACAGGACCACGACGATGACCGCGAGGATCATGGCCTCGATCAGCGTTTCGCGGACTGCCTCCACGGCGGCCTGCGTGAACGACACGG
>Ga0315912_10006203_pt1 | contig 10765 bp, 10 predicted proteins | sample VfabasoilMG_FD_204469 | JGI IMG/M metagenome (GOLD analysis project Ga0315912, IMG submission 204469) | Garden soil microbial communities collected in Santa Monica, California, United States - V. faba soil | ecosystem: Environmental > Terrestrial > Soil > Garden | place: USA: California... | reverse complement strand
CCGAAGAAGGTCGACCGACTATTCAGATTTGGACAGCTCCTCTCGGCTGCTGCCTACTCGATCGGCCACGGCGGTAACGACGCCCAGAAGACGATCGGCGTGATCTGGGCCGTGATGATCGCGGGCGGGATGATCAGCCAGGACGCGCACGTGCCGTACTGGGTGATCGTCGCGTCGTACGGCGCGATGGCCGCGGGCACCGCGATGGGCGGGCAGAAGATCATCAAGACGATGGGCATGGGCATCACGTCGCTCAAGCCGGCGGGCGGGTTCTGCGCGAACCTGGCCGGAGCGCTGACGCTATTCGGCGCGACCCACCTGAAGATTCCGGTGTCGACGACTCACACGATCACCGGCGCGATCGTCGGCGTCGGCTCGGTGACCAAGCTCCGCGGCATCCGCTGGGGCCTGGCAACGCGCATCGTATACGCCTGGATCTTCACGATTCCGGCGGCGGGAGCGGTCGGTGCGGGGGCGCTTCTGATCGCCAAAGCCCTGCACGCCTGGTAGCCCGCGTTAGTTGTCAGATCCCCCCGCTAGGGTCCGGCCGTGGCGAAGCTCTACTTCCGGTACGGCACGATGGACTCGGCGAAGTCGATGAACCTGCTTGCCGTAGCGCACAACTACCGCAAGCAAGGCAAGAAGGTCCTCCTCGTCAAGCCGCGCCTCGATACGCGGTTCGGTGCGACCAAGATCTCGAGCCGCTGCGGTCTCGAGGCTGAAGCCGATCTGATGATCGAGGAAGATACGACGCTCGACCCGCGCGACTTCGCCGGTCTCGATTGCGTGCTGGTCGACGAGGCGCAGTTCCTCGCGCCGTCGATCATCGAGGACCTCCGCCGTATCACGGTGAACCCGGGTGTGCCCGTGATCTGTTACGGCCTGCGTACCGACTTCCAGACCAAGCTGTTCCCGGGCGCGCAGCGCTTGATGGAGCTGGCAGACGCGATGGAAGAGGTGAAGGTCACCTGCCAGTACTGCCAGAAGAAGGCGATCTGCAACCTGCGCTTCGTGAACGGCCAGCCGACGGTGCAGGGCCCTCAAGTGCAGCTCGGTGCCGACGAGAGTTACGCACCAGTGTGTTGGGGCCATTACGACGAAGCAACGCGTCATCTCGCGATACCCGCCGAACAGTCGGGTGCAGTTTTGCGTCCGTCCTGAGACTTGGCGCTCAGAGCGATTACCGCTCTTGACCGACTCGTACCTCGACCTAGGTTGAGGTCATGCCCAGAAAGACGGCTCGTGCGTTGAGTCGCCTCACCGGCAAGCGTCGCCATGCGTTTCTGTGCTTCCTCGGCGGGGTTGCACTGTTTTCGCTGCTGCTGTGCGCCGCTTGTCTGATCTAGTTCAAGTCGGCGCGCTTCTCGCGCCAGTCATTGAACAGCTCGCCGAACCGGGGATCGCCATGGAGGGGCGATAGGTCCGCGTCCGTTTCCATTTTCTCGGTGTGCTCGTACTCGTGCTCGATCGCGCGCGCGACTTGTTCGATCGCGCGATCGATCATGCCGACTGCCGCGTACGCGCACGCTGCCGAGTGATAGATGTACGGATTCTCCGGCGCGTACGGCTGACCGCCGTCGGCGAGCTCGACGGCGAGCTTGTAGTCGCCAAGGGCGTGGGCGTGAATACACGCGTTGTTCCACGCCATCACGAGCGCGGTGCGCGCCTCGCCGGCATCCAGCGGTGGCGTCGGCAGCGCGAGCACGCGGCGCAGAATCGCGAGGCCGAGCGGACGATCGACCGTGAAGCTCGCGTTGTACAGGTGCGGGACCAGGCCGACGTCCTCTGGCATCCGCGCGAGCAGCGCGCCGAGATGCGCCGGCGCGTGACGCGCGACCGATGCAACGAGCTCGGCGAGGTCCTCGGCGTCGGTCACGTCGAGCGTCTCGTCATCGAGCAGCTCGAGCGCGGCGCGAAGGTCGCCCGGCGCATGTTCGGCCGTTTCACCGATCACGAGCAGACGAACATCGCGACTGAACGCCTCGGCGGCGAGCGTGTTCGCCTCGGCAAGGCGGTGCTGGCGGACGAGCACGATTGCGAGATACCCAGCGGCATCGGACTGTGCGCTGAACGACTGCGCGCGGCGCAGCAGCCGCTCGGCGACGACGGCCGTGGTCGGGTTGTCCGGATCGTGCTCGAGCGCGACCTCGACGAGCATGCCTGCCAGCTCGCGACGATCCCACATGCTCTGCGACACCGCCCAGGCGAGCGCGGCCTCTTCGCCCTGGCGACGGAATCGGTCGGCGAACGGATTCCCGGCGAGCACGAATGGGTCGACACCATCGCCACCCTCGGCGTGCTGGCGCACGCCATCGTCGACGCCATCGAAGCGGGCCCACGCGATCGGCAGCACCTCGTGAATGCGCGCGAGGATCCACAGAAGAAAGTGCACCTGGTCGGATGCCGTCGCCGGCACGCCGAAGCGCTCGACCCACATCAGCGCGGCGCGGTGCTTGCGATCGTGAACGACGTCGGCGCGCTGGAACGGCTCGAACTCGTCGGAGCGCTCGTCCTGGTATGCGGACAGCCACAGCGCGAAGAACGCGTTGACCACCGACTCTTCGCCCTCGGACGCGGTGCCGGCGAGCTTGAACGCGACGCCGAAGCTCTCCCAGTCGTAGTCGTCGATCATCTCCGGATAGCGCTCGATTGGAAACGGTACGCTGTGCTCGAACGGAGGTGACCCGTTGCGCCAGTGGCTCTCGAGCGCGATCGCTTCGAGGTCTTCCTCTTCGTCGTCGTCCTCGTCCTGCTCGTCCTCGTCCGCGTCGTCCTCGGTCGCATTCTCCGCTTCCGGCGGTGGCGCGTCGGGGGCAGCGTAGAGAACTTCCTTCTCGTCCTCTTCGAAGATCGCGTCAACGACCTCTTTGGACTCGCCCTCTTCTTCGTCGTCGTTGTCGAACGGTTCGCTCGCAGCGAGCTCGAGCCACGCCACCCCGTCGATACCGGTCTCGACCTTGACGCACCAGACCGCCTCGATGCCGAAGCGCTCTCCCGTCGCCTCGATCGCGACGCGTTGCGGATCCACCTCGTCATTCGCCGGCGGAAGCCAGGGTGCCGCGTGCCACTGGCGATCGGGGTCGTCGCTGGCGTCGTCATCCGCCTGCTCGGTCACGCCGGCCGTGGACAGCGCAGCCCACAGCTCCTTTTGGCGCGCGGCATCGAGTGGAGCTTTGCTCCTCGCGATCAGGATGCCTCGCGCGAGGTCGCTCCGCCGCGCTTCGAGCCCGACGATCTCCACTTCGATCAAGCTATCAGCATTCGATGATGTTTACAGCCAACCCGCCACGCGCAGTCTCTTTGTACTTGCTGCTCATGTCGGCCCCCGTCCGCCACATCGTTTTGATGACCTTGTCGAGCGACACCTTGTGAGTGCCATCGCCCTGCAGGGCGAGCCGAGCCGCGTTGATCGCTTTCACCGCGCCCATCGCGTTGCGCTCGATACACGGCACTTGCACGAGGCCACCGATCGGATCGCACGTCAGGCCGAGGTTGTGCTCCATGCCGATTTCCGCGGCGTTCTCGACCTGCGCCGGCGTGCCGCCCATGACCTCGGCGAGCGCACCTGCAGCCATCGAGCACGCGACCCCGACCTCGCCCTGGCAGCCGACCTCGGCACCGCTGATCGACGCGTTCTTCTTGTACAACGCACCGATCGCGGCCGCCGTGAGCAAGAAGCGCAGCTCGCCTTCGTCATCCGCGTTCGGCAAGAACCGCCGGTAGTACGTGAGCACCGCCGGGATGATGCCGGCGGCACCGTTCGTCGGCGCGGTCACGACTCGCCCGCCGGCCGCGTTCTCCTCGTTGACCGCGAGCGCGAACAGGTTGACCCAATCCATGATCACCAACGGATCGGCATCACCGCGTGGGTCGCTCTTCAGCTTGCGAAAGATCGCCGCCGCACGCCGCTTGACCTTCAGGCCGCCGGGAAGGATGCCTTCGCGCTCGCAGCCGCGCTTGATGCATGCGTGCATCGCGTTCGCGATCTCGAGCACACGTTTGCGAATCTCCGGCTCGGTCGCGTGCGCTTTCTCGTTCTCGAGCATGAGCGACGAGATGCCCATCCCGTGCTCGGCCGAGAGCTTGAGCAGCTCGTCGCCGGAGTTGAACGGATATGGAACTTGAATGAGGTCCGCCGGCGTCGAGCCATCGGCCGGCGCACCGAGCGAGTCGACGACAAAACCACCACCGACCGAGTAGTAGATCCGTTCGACGATTGCCGCACCGGTCGCGCTGAGCGCAGTGAATCGCATGCCGTTCGCGTGCAGCGGCAGCTTCTCGCGCCGGTGAAACACGATCGCGGTTGCCGGGTCGAGGTCGACTTCGTGCGTGCCAAGAACGTTGACGCGGTGTCCCTGCTCGACGGCAGCGACGCGCTTGTTGACCGAATCGACGTCGACACTCGCGGGGTCCTCTCCCTCGAGCCCGAGGATCACCGCCTTGTCCGTGCCGTGGCCTCTGCCGGTGAAGCCCAGGCTGCCGAACAGCTCGATGCGAACACCGTGGACATTGGCGAGCTGACCGTCGGACTGCAGCCGTTCGGCAAAGCGACGCGCCGCACGCATCGGCCCGACCGTGTGAGAGCTCGACGGTCCGATGCCGATCTTGAAGATGTCGAAGACGGAGATGTGCACGACGACTTCTCGTCAGTATGGCCCAGAAGCGCTCAGAAAAGGATGCGCGTCTTGATGCTCGTTCCGAGGGAAGCGACGGCCTTCTTGACGTCCTGCGAGACGTCCTGATCGAGATCCATGATCAAGTAACCGATGTCCGGATCGGTCGAGAGCAACTGCGCGCGAATGTTCGCGTTGTGATCCGAGACGATCTTGTTGATGTCGCGGAGCACGCCGGGCACGTTGCGGTGGACGTTGAGGATGCGGTGCGTTCCCTTGGCGAACGGCAGCTCGACCTGCGGAAAATTCACGGCGCCTGTCGTCGAGCCCTGGTTGATGTACTTGATGAGCGCGGCAGAGACTTCCTTGCCAATCGCTTCCTGCGCTTCCTCGGTCGACCCGCCGATGTGCGGCGTGAGGATCACGTTGCCGAGACCGCGCAGCGGGCTCTGGAAGTCGTCGCTGTTCGTCTCGGGCTCACTCGGATAGACGTCGACGGCGGCGCCGCCCACATGACCGCTCGCGAGTGCAGCCGCGAGCGCCTCGATGTCGACGACCGTGCCTCGGCTCGCGTTGAGCAGACACGCGCCCTTCTTCATGCGTGCGAGCTCGGCGTGGCCAATCATGTTCTTCGTCTGCGGCGTCTCCGGAACGTGCAACGTGACGAAGTCGGAATGCTCGAGCACTTCCTCGAGCGTGCTGCACGCGCGGTTGTTGCCCATCGGCAGCTTCGCCATGATGTCGTAGAACATCACGCGCATGCCGAACGCCTCGGCAAGCACGCCGACCTGGCTGCCGATGTGGCCGTAGCCGACGATGCCGATCGTGTGACCGCGCACCTCGTGGCTTCCAACGGCGACCTTGCGCCACTGTCCCGTGTGAACCTCGCGAACGCGGTCACCGAGGTGACGCGACAGCATCACGATCTCGGCAATGATCAACTCGGCGACCGAGCGTGTGTTCGAGAACGGCGCGTTGAACACGGGAGCGCCACGGGTGTTCGCACGGCGCAGGTCGATCTGGTTCGTGCCGATGCAGAACGCGCCGACCGTGAGCAGGCGTCGCGCCTCTTCGAGTGCTTTGCCGGTGACCTGGGTCTTGCTGCGAATGCCAAGGACGTGGACGTCACGGATGCGCTCGGCGAGCTCGGCCTCCGGGAGTGCCCCTTTCGTGGTCTCGACCTGGAAGCCTTCGGCGCGGAATGCGTCCGCAGCGACCGGGTGGATGTTCTCCAGGAGCAGGATCTTGATCTCGGACTTCGGAAACGACGTCGCAGCCATGCGACAGGGAACTTAGCAGGAGTATCGTCCGCGCATGGCGAAAGCGAAGGCAGCTGGTACGAGTGCGCCGAAGAAGGCGGCAGCCCCCCGTAAGAAGAAGGTGAAGGCGGCCGCCGGGTCGGTTGGCCTGACGGCCGAAGAAGTTGCGGCGGACAGTCCGCCGGCAGAGGTGAACAAGCTGAAGAAGCTGATCGAGGACGCGGGCGGCCAGACACTGGCAACCTACCGCGATCCACTGGGCGGCCACTGGGTCGCACTGGCGGCGATTCCGATCGAGAACGTCAAGCCGACGCCGTATCAGCGCGAGCTGTCGAAGACCCACGCAGACCGCCTCGCCGCCGTGATTCCCAAGGTCGGTCGCTTCCTCGATCCGGTGATCGCGGTGCCCGACAAGGCCGGTGGCTTCATCTCACCGAACGGCATGCACCGCCTGTCGGCCATGACCGCGCTCGGCGCCAAGACGATCATCGCGCTCGTGATGCCGGAGCCGGAGATCGCGTTCCGCATCCTCGCGCTCAACACCGAGAAGGCGCACAACCTCAAAGACAAGGCGCTCGAGGTCGTTCGTATGGCGCGCGCGATCGCAGCTGACGACGACCGCAGCGAGACCGACATGGCGTTCGAGCTCGAGACGGCATCGCTCGTGACGATCGGCGTCTGCTACGAGAAGAACCCGCGCTTCTCCGGCGGCGCGTACAACTCGGTCGTCAGCAAGTGCGAGTCGTTCTCGACCGACAAGATGAGCAAGAGCCTCAAGATGCGCGAAGCGCACGCGGACAAGCTGGTCGAGCTCGACGAGCTCGTCGGCGAGGCGGTCACGAAGCTCAAGGAGGCCGGCTGGACCAGCGGCTACTTGAAGCCGATCGTCGTCGCGCGCATCAACCCGCTGCGCTTCGCGAAGCCGGGCAAAGATGAGAAGGCCGACTTCGACAAGACGATCGACAAGATGATCGACGGCGCGAAGAAGTTCGACGCGTCGAAGGTCAAGGCGCAGGATGTCGTGCTCGCCGCCACGGTAGGCGGCGGCGACGACGGCGCTAACTAGAAAAAGTAGTAGTGGAGTCCCACGCCGCCGCCGACCGAGAGGCCGATGGCGCCGAGCGAGCCGACACCACCGCCGATCACGCCACCCGTGACGGCGACGCCGTCGGCATCGGACACACCGAGGACGACGCCGGTCGACGCGCTGAGCGCGACGTTCGCGGCGAGGAACACGCGAATCTGCACGCCCGGCTCGACGAAGATGCCGGTCTGGCGATCGCCCGCCATGTCCTCGAAGCTGACGATGCCGAGGCCACCGCCGACGCTGAAGTCCGCGTCCGTGGTCTGGTGCAGGTGGTAGTAGAAACGGCCACCGATCTCGGTGACCGACGGGGCGCCTTCGCCCGGATCGAAGAAGCCGAGGAAGCCACCGGTGTGAAAGTCTCCCGCGTCGTAGTTGAGCGACGCGCCACCGGCACCGCTCAACAGATACTCGGCGCCGACACCGATCGTGCCCGGTGAACCACCCGCCTCGGCTGCACCCACCGCACCCACGAGGATCATTGCTGCGAACAGACTGGTCTTCGACATGCGCGAACTCTCACCCGGGCCGATCCGACAATCAAGTATGCTTGCCCCGTGATCTCCTCCGAGCTGGAGCTCGCGAACATCGACGCGCGGCACTGGCGTAATGGCTGGCAGCTGCTCGCGCCTCCTCGTGTGCTCATCAAGCCGCGCTGGGCACTCGTGATCGTAGATGGCGGTCCCGACAAGGTGATCAAGGTCATCGTGGCAGGCGATAGCGCGAAGGGCTCGCTCGATCCGGCCGCGCATCCACTGCTCGGTCTCTCGACGAAACAGCTCGAGGCGTATGCGAAGCAGTTGGGCGTTGGGGCGGTGATCGTCGTCGAGCGTTCGCTGATCAAGCAGGTTTCCGCCGAGATCGAGGGCGCGCTGAAATTCGACCTCGACGGAGTCGGCCAATCACTGGCGGCGTGGCGCGTGCTGAAGAAGCATGCGGGCACGGGCGTGTGGATGGAGCCACCACTGCTGGATCTACTGCCTGCCCCTGCGTTCGATCCGATCCAGCGCACGTTCGATCTGCTGATCCCCGACCGCAGTGCGCTCGTCGCCTACGTGATCGAGGACGACAAGTCGCGCGTCCACACCTCGATCATCGCGGTCAAAGAGGACGGCGACATCACGCGCGTCGCGCAACACCGCGCGATCGCCGATCTCGTCTCCGAGCCGACGCTCGCCCGCGACTGGAACGCAGGCTACAAGCGCGTGCTCGACGCCGTCGAGGAACGGTTCGCGAAGCCGTCGATCGCACTGTTTCTCGAGCGTGCGACGCTGATGAAGATCCTGACCGGCCCGACCGATCAGCTCGCCCGCGAGCTCAACGCGAAACACGTCGTGATCGATCCTGCGCCCGCGTGGCTGCTCGGCCTCCTCGGCGGCGCCGCCGTCGCCGCGATGGCCGGCCGCGCTGGTCGTGCGCTCGCCGCGATGCTGCCGCAGGGAACGCGCGAGCGCGCGAAGGGCCTCGTGCACCGCGCGCAGGACGCGATGAAGGAATCGGGCGCGCACCCGTTCGCGCTCCTCGGCTTCGATCCGATCGAGCTGTGGTCGCGCCTGAAGCACTACTACCGCGAGTAATGCTACGCGTGGCTGCCGGTCGTCGAGCCGTAGCGTTGCAATAGTCCGTCGAGCTCGGCGTAGCGATCGCCGCAGCGCGTACACACGAAGCCGTCTCTATTCGCGTGATCCTGCGGCAGTGTCTCGCCGCACGCGCACACCCAGCCCGTGCGGCGTCCCGGGCTTCCCATCACGAGCGCATAGGGCGGCACGTCGGCCGTCACCACCGCCCCCGCACCGATCATCGCGTACTCGCCGATCGTGACCCCGCACATGATCGTCGCGTTCGCGCCGACCGTCGCGCCCTTGCAGACGAGCGTCCGCTGGTACTGATCCTTGCGCTGCACGTGCGCACGCGGGTGCTTCACGTTCGTGAATACGCAGCTCGGTCCGAGGAACACGTCGTCCTCGAGAGTCACGCCGTCGTAGACGCTCACGTTGTTCTGGATCCGGCAGCCGTGCCCGATGCGCACCTTGCCGATGAAGCAGCCCTGGCCGATCGAGCACCGGTCGCCGATATACGCGCCCGCCATCACGTGCACGAAGTGCCAGATATACGTGTCGGCACCGACCCGCGTGTTCGGCTGGTCGATCACGGCGGTCGGATGGATGAATTGCCCGGGACGATCCATTCGGGGCTAGGATGGCGCTGCCTTGCCGAAGCGTCCACCCCGGGTCGCCCGTGAATTGCCGGTTCCGCGCGATCTGCGTAAGCCGGGCCCGACGCGCGCTCACAAGGATGAGCAGGGCGAGCTGTGGCACTGCGATGTGTTCGAGCTACTCGGGAAGCTGGAGGACAACTCCGTTGACCTCGTCGTCACCGACCCGCCGTACGCGATCAACAAAGAGGAGTGGGACGAGTTCGAGTCCCTCGACGCCTATGTGGATTGGTGCGATCGCTGGCTCGCCGAAGTCGCGCGTGTTCTCGCCCCGCACGGCTCGGCCTACGTCTGCGGCTTCTCCGAGATCCTGGCCGACGTGAAGGCCCGCAGCGCGAAGCGCTTCTCCGGCTGCCGCTGGCTCGTCTGGTACTACAAGAACAAGGCGAACCTCGGCCGTGACTGGGGCCGCTCGCACGAGTCGATCCTTCATCTCCGAGCATCAGAGGCCAAGCTCGACGTCGATGCCGTGCGCGTCCCCTACAACGGCCACACGACGAAATACCCGACGCGCGTCCAGGCGGTCTCGTCGCAGTACGGCCGCGGCGTCCGTCGCGACAAATGGGAACCGCATCCACTCGGCGCGAAACCTCGTGACGTCCTCGAGGTCCCGGTGATCTGCAACGGCATGTCCGAGAAGACCCCGCACGCGACGCAAAAGCCAGAAGCTCTGATCGAGCGCCTGATCCTCGCGTCGAGCGCGAAGGATGATCTCGTCGTCGATCCGTTTGCCGGTTCCGGAACGACCGCTGTGGTCGCGCAGAAGCTGGGCCGACACTGGCTCGCCGGCGATTCCGACGCACGTTACGTCGGCCTCATCCGCGACCGGCTGAAGAACCGTGCCTGACCGCCGGATCGACAGCTGCTGGAAAGCCGGGTTACGCTCGCACCGTGTGGCGGGTATTGATCGCATGCACCGTCGTGGCGTGTGGCAAGGGAGCGAAGGCGCCGGCGAAACCTGCGGAGCCGGTCACGGTCGCGCCCGGAATCGTGCGCACCGAACCAGGCCACTACGCGCTTACGGTCGCGCGCAAGCTCAACCCGAACGCCGCGCCGATCAAGATGACGTTCGAGCTGTCGCCCCGCGTCGAACAACGCATTCGTCTCGATACGCTGCTCGAGTCGGACACAGGCGAACCGGACCTCTGGCCGAACGTAGTCGTCAACATCAACACCGACAACCTGCCTCCGGGTGGCGCGCGCGATTGGTACACGAAGTCGATCATGTACCGGGTGATGACCGAGGATACTGACGACGAGCTCGGCAAGCGCAAGGTCGTGCTGCGTGAGAGCTTGCCCGACCGCGACCTCGTCTCGATGTCGATATTTTCGACCAACACGAAATATGGCCAGTACTACCGGATGACATGCATGGTCTGGCTCGAGGAGCAGGGATGCGCCATCGATCTCGTGGCCTACGCAGGGCCCGCCGACCAAGCCCTGCTCAAGGACTACGAGGCCTCGTGTAAGAGTCTCCGCGTCGTACCGTGATCGCCGAAACTGCTACGTTCGACGCATGTGGAAAATGATCGCGGCCCTGACGGCGGCCGCGTGCGGCGGGCAGCAAGCAGGACGTCCGTCCAAGGATCCCTCG
>Ga0315912_10006202_pt1 | contig 10767 bp, 4 predicted proteins | sample VfabasoilMG_FD_204469 | JGI IMG/M metagenome (GOLD analysis project Ga0315912, IMG submission 204469) | Garden soil microbial communities collected in Santa Monica, California, United States - V. faba soil | ecosystem: Environmental > Terrestrial > Soil > Garden | place: USA: California... | reverse complement strand
CAGATGCGGTGCACGCGCCAACCAAGCGACTGCAAGAGCTGCGCGCGCAAGCGGTCACGTGAGCGAGTCGACGGCGCACTCGCATAGGCGGAACCGTCGTGCTCGATCGCGAGCACGTAGCGCTCCGGATCGGCCGGATCGACGATCGCGAGATCGAGCTTGTACGGTCCACAGCCGATCTGGTGCTTCACGATCCAGCCGCGGTCGGTGAGCGCGCGACCGATCGCGGCAGTGATCGGAGTTGCGGGGGCAACGTCGTCGGCCGGGCGACCAGCGCCACCAACCCGAGCGAACGCGACGAGCTCGGCGAGCTCGCCGGTAAACGTCTCGGTGCTAGCAGTCAGGACGAGCTGGTCGCGGGCACGCGTGGTCGCAACCGTGAGCGTCCGGGCATCGAGCTTGCCCGGCGCGTCGCCGAGCATGAAGTACATCACGTCGCGCTCCTCACCAGCCATCCGCTCGACGGTGCCGGCAACGAGCGGTTCACGCTCCGCGACGAGTGCCGCCGCGAGAACCGGATCGGTCGCAGCGGCAGCCTCGAGCATGTGCTCGACGAGCTGCTGCTGTGCCTTGGTCAACGTCAAGATGCCGAACGAGCGGGCGCGCGACGTGTCGGCGAGCCGCGTGCGCAGCTCGGCGACGATCGACTCGACGTCACCGACTTCGAAGAACCGGAACGCCATGCCGAGGTCTGGGCCACGGAACGGCGCCGGGACGAGCTCGACGCGATCTTCGTAGTAGCGACTGTTCACGAACGCGAACAGATCCTCGTGACGCGCACGGTAGTGCGCGGCGAGCGTGAAGCTCGGTAGCTGCGCAGCCCGCGCGACTTCGAGCAGGCCATCATCCTCGGCCGGCGCGAGCTGGCGCGAGTCACCGACGATGACGGTCGCGTTCGCGCGGGCGAGCGCACCGAGGGCCTGCGCCATCGGCAGCCGCGACGCGTCGTCGAACACGACGAGATCGAACAATGCGTGCGTCTCGTCGAGGTGCGCGGCAACCGCATGCGGGGTCGCGAGCACGATCGGCGTGAGTCGCGGCATCAGCGTCGGCAGCGCCGCGAGCAGCGCGCGCAGCGAACGCGGCTTGACCGCTTCGAGCTCTTCCTTGAGTAGCGCGAGCTCGGGCTCGATCTCCTTGCCGCGCGGCAGCCGCTCCGCGAGGCGCGCGATGATGCGCGCACGGATCACGGCGAGGGCGCCGCGATCGAGGTCGGCAAACGAGCTGACGAAGGTGTGGTGATTCGCTCCCACGAACCGCGCGAGTGCCGGCGTCTCGGCGACTTCGAGATCGAACCACGCGAGCAGCGTCGCGCGCTCCCACGCCTCGGCGAGCTCGGCAGCGGTGAGATCGCCAAGCTCGATCGCCGTGATCGCAGGACCGATGCCGGCAATCTGCGCCTCACGCCGGGCGAGGTGGAACTTCGTCCAGTCGGCGAAGCTTCCGACCGACTGGCGCAGTGTGGTCAGCTGCTCGGCAAGCGCACCGAGGTGCGACGCGCCGGCACCGAGGAGCAGCTGCGGAATGCCGGTAACCGTGGAGAGCTCGGCGAGCGCCGGCTCCCAACGTCCGACCGCTGCCGCCAGCCGTGCGAACGGCGCCAGCTCGACGCCGGTACGCTCGCTCGCGTCAGGCGATGCAGCGACCTGCGCGACCAGTGCGCGCCACGCCGCCTGCTTGCCGACCTCTCCGCCAGAGAGCGTCAACTGATCGAACGCACGGCGCAGCTCGACGCCCCACGTGACGGCTTCTTCGATCTTCTGCAGATCGAGCGCGAGCGGCTCGCCGCCCAGGTCACCGAACCAGCGCTTCGCGGGCTCGGCGGCCGCGAGCAGCGCTTCACGGCACGCGCGCTCGGCAATCACGGCTTCGAGCGCCGCGATCATCGCCTCGTCGGTCTCGAGCCGGCCAGCCTGCGCAGCGGCCTTCACCGCGGCGCGTGCGTTGCGCAGCGCGACGAAACGGAACGCAGCCATGCTGCTCGTCCACTTCTTGAGCTGCGACCACATCTCGTTCGGCGACTCGAGCTCGTCGATCGCCGGCGTGAACAGCTCCTCGACCTCTGCCGCGAGTGCACGGTGGCGCGTCGCGATCGCGAGGAAGCTGCCCGGATCGCGCGGGACCTCGAGGGCGCCGGTACCGCGCGCACGGATCAGCGCGATGCGCTCGCCGATTTCCTCGTGCCTGGTGCCACGCATGTTCGTGAGGAGCTCAGCCCCCGGCCGCGGCGAAGCCGACGCGAGGTCGGCGAGTGCACCGAGCGCACGTAGTTGATCGGGCGTGCGCGTGCTGATGCCCGGTACGAGCGCGTTGACGTCTGCGATCGCCGACACCAGCGTCTCGACAGCGTTGGCAAGCTCGTTGAGCGCACGCGTCGCGCGCTCCGTTCCCTCTGCATGCCACTGCTCGAGCCCGGACAGCCGCCACGGGTGTGCGGCAACCGGCTCGACGGCGCGAGCAGCCTCGGCGAGCCCCGTCACTGCGGTCTTGCGACGGGTAAACGTCGAGCGATCGACGAGCGCCGCGTCGCGCTCGGCGAGCGGTGCGCGCGGCGTCGTGCGCAGCTCGACGAGGCGGCCGAGCACCTCGTGAATCGATTGTCCAAGCGGTCCGACGCGATGAAGCGCGGTGACGTAGCTATCGAGAGCGGTGCGCAGCTCGCCGAGCCGTGCTTCCGCGCTCGACGTACCGTTGACCGGCCGATGCGAGCGCCCGAACACCGTCGCGAGCGCGTCGATCACGCGCTGGCGGCCACCATGCAATGGGAGGCACAGCTCGCCGAAGCCAGCGCCGGCCAGGCGCTGCTGGATCGTGTCGAGTGGCGTCGCGCGATCGCTGACGACGAGGACGCGCTTGCCCTGCGCCGCGCACTGCACGGCGAGGTTCGCGATCGTCTGCGTCTTGCCCGTGCCCGGCGGCCCCTGGATGACAAAGCTGCCGCCCGCCCCTGCCACGGCGATCGGGACAAGCTGGCTCGCATCGGCATCGAGCGGCGCGAGCGCATCGGCGATGCTTGCCGGCGGAAGCGGCGCAACGCCGAGCTCACCGGTGAGCGATCCCAGCGGCATACTCGTCGCCAGTGTCTCCTCGCGGTTGTCGAGGTCACGCCACACATCGAAGCTCGCAAACGAGCACGTGAGCAGGCGAGCCACGCGGTCGAGCCGCCAGCCCACAGCCGCCGACGCCGCATCGAACAGCATCGCCAGATCGAGCTCGCCGCCCATGTCGAGCGTGACGTCGTGTACGCGCTGCAATGCATCGAGCAGCATGTGGTTTGCGCGCGGCTGGAGATCCTCGGCCGAGCGCAGTCGTGGTCCACCATCGAGCCCGGTCACGAGCTCGACCGGCCAGCATGCGAGCGGCGCGGTGTGCGAGACACCTGCCTCGTCCGGCCACGTCACGACGCCGAGGCCAAGCCACAGCACGTGATCTGCATCGGTGCGGGCCGCGCGAACTTCGCGACGTAGCAGCGCCAGCTGGCGCTCGAGCTCCGCCTTCGGTATCGCGACGCGAAGCCGCCCGTTCTCGAGACCCGGCGCATCCGCCGCCTCGAGTGCGAGCATGCTGCCCGCAGCGAGCGAAAACGCGATCCGGATCGGATCGATGGCCAACGAAATGCCCGCCTCCCCCATGTCCACCAGGCGATCCCGGGGGTCGAGCAGCGAGTGCTTCCAGCGGTCGATGCGCGCGCGTGCGGCTTGGTCGCTCACGTCGCCCACTCTATAGAAGTGGTTAGATCGGCCAAGAAAACAGCCAAATGGGAGAGATCCCGAGATCTCCTTGAACCTGATTCCATATAGTGTACAACTGACACGATGACCGCCAGTGCGAGCCAAAAAGCGATCGAGATTCCTGGCCTTGGATCGGTCGCTGCTGGTTCACGCGAGGCGCACGGGCTCGGAGCCCTGCTCGGAATGGCGACCGGCGATGCGCTGGGTACGACATATGAGTTCGAACGCATCGATCAGGCTCCGTACCCTGCCCTCGCAACCGGTCCCGCAACCGACATCGTGGGCGGCGGCCCGTTCAATCTCGTCGCGGGCCAGATCACGGACGACACCCAGATGGCCATCTGCATCGCGCGCAGCCTTGTCCACGCCGGTGCTCCGCGCGCCCCGATCGATCTCGGCGACCTCGCCACGCGCTACGTCGCCTGGTTCCAGCACGCATTCGATGTCGGCAACCAGACCGCGGCGTCGCTCAAGGCGATCGAGAACGGCACACCCGTCACCACGGCGGGCCGCCAGGTCTGGCACAACAGCGGACGTCGCGCGGCCGGCAACGGCTCGCTGATGCGCACCACGCCGATCGGTGTAGCCTACTGCGCCGCCCCACACGAGCGAATCGTCGAGGACTCGCTCGCCGATTCGCTGCTCACGCATGCTGACCCACGCTGCGGCCTCGCCTGCGCCGCGTTCAACGTTGCGATCGCGCACGGCGTCACCACGCGCACGCGGGACGGTCGCACGATGCTCGAAGCCGGCCGCGCCGCGCTACCGATCGCCGTCGATCGCCTGCGCGAGCTCTGGAGCGACAACCCCGAAGACGTGCTCATGCTCGAGCGCGCCGACGAGGACCTGCGTCGCGATCTCGACGTCGCCCTCGCCGCCGAGCCCGAGGTCTACAGCGAGTCACTCAGCGTGCAGCGCACGGCCGGCTTCGTGCGCGTCGCGTTCCGTCTCGCGTTCTGGCACCTCGTTCACACGCCGTCGTGGCGTGACGCGCTCGTCGACGTCGCCAGCCGTGGCGGTGATGCCGATACGAACGCCGCGATCGTGGGTGCCCTGCTCGGCGCGCGGGACGGCGTGCACTCGATTCCTGCAGAATGGGTCTCGCGCGTCCTTGGCGTGCAGCAGCCAGGCCCCGAGGACTGGGCCGAAGCCCATCACCCGCGTTACCTCGTGGGTCTCGTCGAGTACCTGCGTAATAGTGAGTAGTATGCGGCGGTGGCGCTGCATGGACGGGAGCTGGACCTCGAGCGGATCGAGGACACCCTGGCCGCGCTACAGACTGGACGCGGACGCGCACTGTTTCTGACCGGCGAGCCCGGCATCGGCAAGTCGACGCTTCTCGCGGAGGCACGCACGCGCGCACGAGGTCTCGTGCTCAGCGGTGCGGCGTGGGAATCGGGCGGCGCACCACCGTATTGGCCATGGCTCCAGATCCTGCGCGACGCGGCGGCGCAGGCGGGCGAGCGCGTTCGTGAGCTGCCGGGTGCGGATCGCATCGCATCGCTCGTCGAGGGTTGGGGCGCTGCCTCGACGACAGCGTCGCCGGAGCCGGCCGCAGCGCGCTTCGCGCTGCTGGATGCGGTGGTGCGGGCGCTGCTCGCGCTGGCAGCAGACAAGCCGCTCCTCATCTTGCTCGACGATCTGCACGCTGCGGATCTGCCGACACTCGACCTGCTCGTGATGCTCGTGCGCGAGCTGCCCCGCGCACCGATCGCGCTAGTGGCGGCCTGGCGCGAAGCCGAGCTCGCAGTGAACACCGAGGCCGGCCAGCGGCTCGCACGCGCGTGCCGGTTTGGCGACGTGCAGGCGCTGAGGCGATTGACGGCAGATGAGGTCGCGAGCTGGGTTGGCAAGGATGCGCAGGCGATCTTTGCGTCGACCGAGGGCAATCCATTGTTTGTCGAAGAGACGCTGCGGTCACGCGGTGGCGCGGTCGGCGTGGGCGTCGCGAACGTGATTGCGGACCACCTCGCGTTGGCGAGCGAGCCGACGCGCGAGGTGCTTGCAGTGGCGTCCGTGCTCGGCCGCGAGATCGACGCAGCCCTCGTGGGTGTACTCGTCAAAGGCGCCGATGACGCCGTAGCGACGGCGCTGCGCGAGGCGACGAACCTCGGAATCGTCGAGAAGATCGAGCGCGGCTGGCGGTTCCGGCACGTCTTGCTGCGTGACCATCTGTACGAAGGACTCACGCCGACGAAGCGCAAGGAGCTGCATCGAGCCATCGGCGACGAGCTCGGACCACGCGATGCGGTTCGGGCGGCACACCACCTGCTCGCGGGACAGTCACCGCATGCCGTCGAAGCAGCGCGGGCCGCCGCCACGCGGGCGAGTACGGTGTACGCATTCGAGGATGCGCTCGCGCTGCTCGAAGCGGCACAGCGCGCCCTCCCCACCGACGACGACGACACCGCGATCGATGTGCGGCTCGAGCTCGCGGACGCACGACATCAGCTCGGAATGACGGAGCTGGCGCGCCTGGACTGCATGAAGGCGGCGGAGCTTTGTCGCGCGCGCAACGACGCACAGCGGTTTGCGCAGGCCGCACTCGTCTACGCACGCGAGCTGATGAGCGGCGCGCGCGATCCGACCATGATCGGTCTACTCGACGAGGCTAATACGAAGCTCGCGCTAGCGGACAGTGCGATCCGCGCTCGCGTGCTCGCTCGGCTCGCATCGGCGTTGGTGCCTGGACCGCAGGGCGAGGTCGACCGCGCACAGATCATCGCGCGGGAAGCGGTCGCGATGGCGCGCCGCCTCGGCGATGCGGAGACGACGATGTTCGCGCTGCGCTACGCCGTGCTTGCGCACTCGTATCAGATCACCCTCGACGAGGGTTACAAGATGGCGGTCGAGGTCGTCGCGATCTCCGATCAGCTGCACCGCCCACTCGAGGCAATCGATCATCGCGCGTGGCTCATCGGCGCAAACCTCGCGCGCGGCAACTTCGAAGCTGCGCAAGCGGCGCTCACGAGCTTCGAGGCCCTCGTCGCACAACTTCCGCAGCCGCACTATCGCTGGCGCGCGCCCGCGCTTCGCGCAGCCTGGGCTACGCGTGCGGGCGACTTCGTCAGCGCCGAGCGCTACCTCGCGATCGCACGCGACCTGGCGCGCGAGTACCAGCTCGATCGAGGAACGTGGGCGGCGCGCTTTGGTCAGCTCGCCATCGTCGCGGCCACGCGCGACCCCGTTCGGGCCGCCGCATTCGAGGACGAGTTCCGCTCGAAGATTGCGAACCGGCTCGGCGCCGGCGGCGGCAACATGCTCGCGTATATGTCGGCGATCACCGGCAAGCATGATCAGGCGCGCGCGGAGCTCGAGCGCACGATCTTCTTCCCGGCGCTCATCGTGTTGCAGTTCGGCGCCGAAGCGATGGTGATGGTAGGTGCGCGTGAGCACGTAGCGAGGCTGTTACCGATGTTCGAGGTGCAGAACGCCAGGCATCCGCTCATCCATGGCCCGCAGGGCAGCGTGTTCGTCGAGCCGAGCTCGAACACGCTCGGACGTATGTACGCGCTGCTCGACCGTCCTGACGACGCGGTCCGCAAGCTCGAAGAGGGCCTCGCGCTATCGACCGCCATCCACGCCGCGCCCGCCGTCGCCTCCGCATCGCAGTCGCTCGCGCAGGTGCTCGAGAAGCGCGGCAAAGGAGGCGACCGCGAGCGCGCCGCCAACCTCGCTGCCGATGCGTCGCGGATCGCAAACCTGTACGGCATCCATGGCATCGCGGCGGTTCCGGCAGCTGTGCGCGTCGACACGCCGGCGGCGGCACCCATCCGGGAGGCGCAGCAACTCGCGATCGCGTGTGCCGACGGGCGCGCCCGTGTGCGCTGGAACTCACGCACCATCGAAACCTCGAGTGCAAAGGGCCTCGAGTTCCTTGCTGCGCTCGTCAGTGCTCCGGGCCGCGAGATTCACGTCTCCGATCTGATCGGCGATGACGACCGCGGCGATGCCGGCGAGATGCTCGACGCCAAAGCGCGAACTGCTTACAAGGCGCGCGCGGAAGAGCTGCAGGAAGAGCTCGAGGAAGCGCGCGCTCGCAATGACCTCGGTCGCGCCGAGGGACTCGCCAGCGAGCTCGAGTCGATCACGGACGAGCTGCTTGCCGCCACCGGCCTCGGGGGCCGCGCCCGCAAGGCGGGCTCGCGGGTCGAGCGCGCCCGCGTGAATGTCCAGCGCCGCATCAAGGACGCCATCAAGCGCCTGGGCGCCGAGGACGAGTCCCTGGGCCGGTACCTCGACGCGACCATCCGGACCGGTACGTTCTGTTCCTTTGTTCCTCTCGATACTTAGAGGGCGGGATCCCTCCGGAACATCGTTCCGGACCGAGTGAACGCCTTCAGGTCAAAGGGAGACAACGAACATGACCACCACCACCAAGCAAGTCGCCGTCGAGCAGTTCAACCGCATCAACGCAGGAGACATCGCGGGAGCCGCCGCCGGCATGGCCGAAGATCTGTTGAACCACGCCGCGATCCCCGAGGCGCAGGGCCGCAAGGGCTTCGTGTCGATCCAGGAGAAGCTGCGCACCGCGTTCCCCGACCTCCACTACAAGCTCGAAGACGTCGTGTGCGACGGCGACAAGGCCGTGCTCCGCATGACGGTCACCGGCACCCAGACCGGCCCGTTCAACATGGCGCGCCTGCAGCTGGCGCCGTCGGGTCGCGCGGTGAACTTCGAGCAGATTCACATCCTGCGTGTCACGAACGGCAAGGTCGTCGAGCACTGGATGGGTCAGGATCCGCTCGCGTTCATTCGCCAGCTCGGCCTGCAGCTCACGGTCTCGGCCTGAGCACGAGTCTCGGCGTATTCTCGGAGCGTGAGCTCGTCTCCGATCGACCAGTGGGCCCTCGCGCCCGACGTGATGCACCTGAATCACGGGTCGTACGGTGGCGTGCCGCGCGCCGTGTTCGACGCCGCGCTCGCGTTGCGCACGCGACTCGAGGCCGCGCCGATGAAGTATCTCGTCCTCGAGTGGCAGGACGCGATCGATGCCGCGCGCGTTGCGCTCGCCGAGCTCATTGGCGCGCCTGTCGATCGCACGGCGTTCGTTGCTAACGCGACGAGCGGCGTCGCGATCGCGCTCGCGTCGACCCACGTCGGCGCGGGCGACGAGATCGTCGTCACCGATCACGGCTACCGCGCGGTGCACAACCAGGTGCAGCGGCTCGCCGAAGACCACGGCGCGCGCGTCGTGATCGCGAGGTTGCCGATCCCGTTCGATGCGGACGCGGCGGCCGTCGCGATCACGAGCGCGCTCACCGAGCGCACGCGCATCGTGCTCCTCGATCACATCACGAGCCCGACCGCGCTCGTGCTGCCGCTCGAGCGCGTGCTTCCGGCGCTCGCCAACCGCGGAATCACCGTGATCGTCGACGGCGCGCACGCGCCCGGACAGCTACCACTCGAGGTGCGCTCGCTTCTCGCTGCGGGCGTCTCGTACTACACGGGCAACAATCACAAGTGGGTGTGCGCCCCGAAGGGCACCGGCTTTCTCGTCACCGCCACGCACCTACCGACGCCCCGCCCTGTCGTCACCTCGCACGGCGGCTCGCCTGCGTACGGTCCACCGAACCGTCTGCACGCCGAGCTCGACTGGGCCGGCACACACGATCCGACGGCGCATCTCTGCGTTCCCGTCGCAATCGACACGATCGCGCGCATGGCGAACGGATGGCGCCACGCCCTCGCCCGCAATCACACGCTCGCCCTTGAGATGCGCGACCGCCTCGCCGCTGCGCTCGGCGGTGATGTGCTCGCGCCCGCCAACTCCATCGGCACGATGGGTGCCGTCGCGATCGAGCTGCCCCCGAACACCAAGGCGCTCGCCATCGAGAAGCAGCTCCTCGCCGACAACTGGGAGATTCCGATCGTCGACTTCGTGCACGGTCCCCTCGTGCGCATCTCGGCGCATCTCTACAACGACGCCGACCAAGCGGACGCCCTCGCTGCGAAGTTACTCGCGGTCGGAATCCGCGGCCGTCGACTGTGACGGATTGAAATATGTCCTGTCCGGCAAGTCCGGCGTGCCGTCCATTTTCGGCGCCATGATGTCGGCTACCTGCCGGATCCGGACCGGGGTTAGGTCGGACACTCCGGACGGATTTGATCTGTCCGCGAGTCGGACTAGATCTTCTTGCGGCGCTGCTGGAACGAGTACGGGCGGTGTCCGCCGCCCTTGTCGTCGCCGTCGCCGCCGGGCGGGCTCAGCATCGGCTCCTCCGCCCCCGCGCGGAACTTCACGTCAGCGAGCGGGTTCTCGCTGACGAGAATCGGGCTGGCCTTTCCGAGTAGCGCGTCGAGGCCTTCAAGGCGATCGACGTCGGCGAGGATCTCGTCGACGCTCTCGTAACGCTCCTCGCGCGCATCGCGCGTCATGCGGTCCCAGATGTCGTCGATGCCCTTGGGCAGTGCACCGTTGATCTGCGACGGCATCGGCGAGCGACGGCCCGGCAACTTCCGCGTCAGCAGCTCGTAGAAGATGATGCCGAGCGCGTAGATGTCGGTCTGCGCGCCCGCCGCGGTCGGGTCGGTGTAGAGCTCGGGCGCCATGTACGCGACATTGCCCATGCCGACGTAGATCTGTCGAATCACTGCGTGGTCGCGCTCGACGATGCGCGTGAAGCCGAAGTCCGAAACCTTCACGTTGCCGTATGCGTCGATCAGAAGCTGCTCTGGCTTGAGGCCGCGGTGATACACGCGCTGCGCGTGTGCAGCACGGAGCGCGTGCAGCCCCTGCAGGAGGTACTTGAACGCGAGCTCGACGGGAATCTCTTCCGCATCGTTGATCAGGCGCCGGCACGAACCGTTGTGCGCGAGCTCGGTGACGACGTACGGGTATTCGACCCAGATGTTGACGTCGTGAATCTGGAGGATGTTCGGGTGCGCGAGGTTGCCCCACGCGCGCACGACCTCGGTGAACCGGCGCACGATCTCGTTGCGTTGGTCCTCGCTGAAGAACGAGAACAGGTCGCGTACTTCCTTCAGCGCCACCTCGCGATTGAGCGCGACCTGGCGAGCCCGATACACGGTGCCC
>Ga0315912_10006201_pt1 | contig 10768 bp, 11 predicted proteins | sample VfabasoilMG_FD_204469 | JGI IMG/M metagenome (GOLD analysis project Ga0315912, IMG submission 204469) | Garden soil microbial communities collected in Santa Monica, California, United States - V. faba soil | ecosystem: Environmental > Terrestrial > Soil > Garden | place: USA: California... | reverse complement strand
TTGGTCTCGGCGACGACCATCGGCGCGCATCGCGAACCCCGGACGACTCCCTGCGCGCCAAGCTCGCTGGCGGAACCCACCGGAGCCACGGAGGGGCAGACGTGGCCCCCAAGACCATCCGGATGACCAAGGAGGACCGGACCATCGCTCACTCCATGTACCCGAGCCTTTCCTCCGAAGCCGCCGAGAAGCGCTGGGCGCAGAAGGTCGGGAGCAAGCTCGTGAAGGACGGGGACCGCGACTAAAGAGCCGGGGCGCTTGACTGGGCGCCCGGTTCGTGTTTCATTGGCGGTACCGGCGCTGACTCCTGCCAGGAGCGGCGTCTGAACCGGCGACCCAGGTCCTTGCTGGGCAACGTCTGAGAACGAGAGGAGCGTTACCCGACGCGCAAAACGGTGGAGGAGACAAATGTCCGCCACTCAGATTGCAATCTCGGAAAAGCCCTCAAAACGGACCCGCAAGGACCCCACGGCCCGCCCCGGCAACGGCCAGGCGCAGACGGCCAAAGGAGAGTCCGGCTGGTTCAAGCTCATCGACGCTGACCCGCGCATGGTTTACCGCTGGGTCTATAAGGTCGGCGAGGAAACCAACAGCGTCCCGTACTACGAGTCCATCGGGTACGACGTGGTTCGACGCGCAGCGGGCGAAGTGCGCCCCGCGGTGTTCAACCGCAACATCAAGGTCGGTGACCCCTGGGAGGCTCGCAGCCACGTGCTGATGTCCGTCTCGATGGAGCGCTTCCAGGAGATCGAGCAGTTCGGCGACGACGGCAACGGCGGTCAGGCCAACGCTGATTTCTGGGAGAACAGAATTCGAAAGAGCGGGCGTGTGGACAACCCGTTCGCCGAGATGAAGCTCGGCTACGTCCGCGAAGAGAAATTCCGCGAGTCTGATGAGGAGGCTCTGAATGGCTGACAATCGCATTTGCTACGGGTTTCGCCCGTGTGGCCGCCGCTGGGGCAGCGCGACCTACAACCCTATCCCGATGATCGTGGCTACCAGCGAGGCCTTCTCGGTCACTGGCGGCACCGCAAACGTGGGCCTTGGCGTAGGTGACCCGGTCACCCGTCTCGCCACCGGCGGGGTCACCCTCTGCGCTGGCGCGGAAACCACTCCGGTGGTCCCGTACGGCATCGTTGCGGCAGTGGGCCCGAACTGGAACGCCGCTCTCGGCCAGATGCAGTTCACCGACGTCCTGGCTTCGGCCACGGCCTGGGGTACCAACCTGGACCGACAGAGCGTCGTGTACGTGCTGCCCATCGAGAGCTGGTACTGGGAAATCGACTGCAACGACGCCGACGCGGCTACCACGAAGGCGGCCTACCAGGCTTTCGGAGGGGAAAACTGCTCGTTCGCGTTGTACGGCGGTATCGCCCCGACATCGAACCCGCAGAACCGCGCTCATCCGCGCCTGGATATCGGGTCGCACGCAACCACGGACACGCTGGCCCTGCGCATCAACCGTGTGTCCGACACCAAGGACAACGTCGACTTCACGGGGAACTACGTGAAGATGATCGTGGAAATCAACATCGGTGGCCCGGGCGGTATGCCCAACTCGGTCGTCACCTCCACGGGTATCTGAGGAGCCGCCATGGAAGTTTTTCGCTCTGTTGTCGCAAAGACACTCAAGAAGACGCTCAACGAGATCGTGGACGATGACCTGGACGGCCTCGAGGCCAACCTCATCATGCCCAAGTGGATGAAGGTCATGACCATGGAGGACGCCTTCGAGGACGACGTGGAGTACGCCGGTGGCGGCCTCGTCTCCGAGAAGCCCGAGGGCGCAGAGCTCGCCTCCATCACGATGAAGGAGGGCTACACCACGCGCTACATGGCGAAGACCTTCGGCGCCAAGATGGCCATCACCGAAGAGACCATGGAGGACTGCAAGTACAAGCAGGTGATCGACCTGGCTCGTCGCTTGAAGCGCTCCATGTTCAAGACGGTGGACATCGACGCCACGCTCGTCCTGATGCGCATGACCAACACCGCCTATGCTGGCGGAGACGGCCTGCCGCTGGCGAGCAACGCCCACACTCTGCCGAACGGCGGCACGTTCTCGAACGTCATGGCCACCCCGCTCTCGCCCTCCATGCAGGCGCTCGCGGTGGTCCAGGCGACGCTGGACGTCATGCCTGGCCACGACGGCATCACCGAGGGCTACGCGATTCGCAAGGTCCTCTACCCGTCGGCGCAATGGAGCATCTGGAAGCAGATTCTCCAGAGCAAGATGGAGCCCGTCCTCGGGAACTACGCGGCCATCAACACCGCGAACATGTTCGACGACGGCGACGACATCAAGCCGGTCAAAATCCGCTACTGGAGCAACTCCACCACGAACTGGGGCTGCACCACCAATGCGGACAACGGCCTGTCGTTCCGCTGGAAGCGCCGCCCGCGTGGCAAGAGCTGGGTGGAGAACGACAACGAAGTGATGAAGTACAGCACCTCGGCCCGCTGGGACCGCAAGTGGAGCGATCCGCGTGGCTTTTACGGAGTTCCGGCATAGAGCCGCGGAGGCACCATGGGCACCACGGTAAAGGCGTACGGAAACTTCTCGTTCGACAACCTCCCGGGCTTCGGCCTGGGGGCGGGCGTTCGCTCGATGTTCGGGACGCTCATTCCGCCCGGCGCGCGCGTCACCTACGTGCGCTCGACAGGAACCCAGGACGGTGACCCGGCTGAGCTGAACGGCAGGATTCTGCCGACGCTCGCCGCTGGCCTCGCCGGGTGCCGTTCCGGACTGAACGACTGGGTCTTGGTTCTTCCTGGGCACTCCGAGAGCGTGGTGGACGCGACGATGCTCGACAACCTAGCTCCAGGGACGAACATCCTGGGGCTCGGCAAGGGCTCGAACATGCCGGTTTTCCGCTGGACTGCCACGGGTAGCCAGTGGGTCATCAACGACGCCGACGTCATGATTGCCGGGCTTCGGCTCCGCATGGAGGGCGCGAACGGCGTGGTAAAGGCGGTGGCCGTCACAGCGGCAGACGTACGCATCACGGACTGCGACGTGGAGCTGGCGTCCGGGGCAGCGCTGAAGGCGACCATCGGCATCGAGGCAGGGGCCGGCGCAACGCGGTTCTCCTTCGACAACAACAAGGTGCGCGGTACGGCGACCCACAACGTCACCGACGGCGTCCTGGTGGCGGCGGCGGTCGACGGCGTGAACATCTCCGACAACTTCATGATGGCTTCGGCGACTGCCGCCAACGGCCTGGTGCGGTTCTCGGCGGCAGCCACGGGCATCCGGTTCTCCAACAACACCATCATCAACACGATGACCTCGAGCGTGGTAGCCGCGGCGCTGGGCTCCGCGGCTGTGACCGGCTCTGTGGAGCGCAATCTCCTGGGCCACGAAGCCGTGGCTACCATCACAAGCGGCACCAACGGGGTGAGCTTCTCTGGCACGGTGGCGGTGAGGTTCTTCGACAACTGGATTTGCGACGCCGCTGGCGGAGCTATCGGCAGCATTCCCACTGCTGTGACCTGATCCCTGGCACAGGCCGGGGCCGGAAAGGACCTGGCCCATGTCGCGCACCGTATCCTATCACTGGCCGAAGAGCCGACGAGGCGAGTACACGGCTATGTGCTCGTACTGCGGCGCTTCGTGGCCCAGCGGCGACTTGCGGCGCGACCGGTCCGGCAACTTCACGTGCCCGGATGACGACCACGGCGCGGACGCCACGACGTGCAACGAGCTGAATGCGGCCGGCGCGCGCGAGCTGACCCGTCGGCGACGCCCGATGCTTGCGCCGGTGGCAACGCCCACTGACGAGCCGGCTATCCCGACGCTCGAGACGTACCTGGAGAACGTGCCTTGACCGTCGCAACGACCACGACGTTCGAGCTCACGATTGACCAGATCGTGCTCACCGCCTACCGCCAGGCTGGACTGCTCCACTACGCACAGGGGCTCGACAACGCGCGCGGAAGCTACGGTCGGACCCAGCTCGCGACCATCATCGATCTGCTCCAGGCAGAAGGCACCCAGGTTCGCTGCGTCACCTTCACCGACCTGACGCTGGAAGAGGGGACGTTCCAGTACAGCTTCGGGCAGGAGGTCATCGACGTCATCGGCGACGGGTCGCTCATCTCCTCGACGGACGACCCGGACAAGCCGGCCTTGGCCACGCCCATCATGCAGATGGATAGAGCTCGGTGGCAGTCACTGGCGAGCAAGGCGGCCGAGAGCTCGCGTCCGGCCGAATACTACGCGGAGCGGTTCAATCTGCTCGTGCAGGCATGGCTCTGGCCCATCCCGACAGACACCGGCTCCATCGCTCGCTTCATGACGCAGGTGCACTACCCGGACGTCAACAACGGATCGAACACCGTGAAGCTAGAGCGACAATGGGCCCAGTACCTCATCTGGCAGCTTGCCTACGAGCTCTCCTTGTCCCAGGGCAAGAGCGCCGACAAGCGTCAGGAACTGCTGCGTGGCGCCCAATACCGCCTTCAGCTCTGCAAGGGCTTCTCGAACCAGCACACCGGATCGCAAACCATGCTCGACCACTCCACCGGATGGAGCCGTTACTGATGGCGAACAACTACCCCAACGGCGCAGGAGGGACACTCGGGGACAACCTGGCTACGTGCAAGCCCGTGCTGACCAGCGGAGCCATCTGGTACATAGGAGGAAGCGGCGGAACGGATGCGGCGAGCCCGGCCGGCCAGAACCGCGAGAAGCCACTGGCCACGCTTGCGCAAGCCCTAACCAATGCCGCCAGCGGAGACATCATCGTCCTGCTCTCTGGCGCCTCGCTGACGCTCACCGCTGCGCACAGCTTGACCGGTCACGTGCTGGTCGGTGAAGGTGCGCTGACGGGCCTACCAACCGCCACCATCGGGTTCGATGCCTCCGGTGAACTGCGCCTAACGGCCCAGGCGTCGAGTGTGTTCGGCATCAAGTTCACGGAACGCACCGGAGCTTCTTCGACGGCTAGAATCACCATCTCGGCCGCACAGTGCGTGGTGCGCGGGTGCACCATGGAATGCGGCCCAAGCGATACGGGGCCTGGTATTCTGCTGAGCGGAGCGCTGACGGGAGTTAGGCTGGAAACCACCGTATTCACGTCCACGGCGACCCTCGTTGGAAGCCAGCCGGCGGTAGCTGTCCAGTCGTCGGCTGCGCAAACCGACCTGCGCCTGAACGGGCTCACGTTCGACGCTGGCACCGTTGGATTCTCGAACTACTACGCACTGGACCTGAGCACCGGCGCCCACGTGCGCCTGCGCGCCGAAGGCATCTCTCTCCTACGCGGAGCGGACGTGACAATCAACGCGAGCGCGATTGGATATTTCAACCCGGAGCTCACGACTGGTGGCTCGAGGATTGTCTGGTAATGCACGCTGTATATCCCCTCATCTCTGGCGTCCAAGGTGCCGCTGCTGGTACGGCTCGGATCTATGCCCGCGGCACCACAACCCGGGCCCCGTACTGGATGGACTTCGAGGGGACCCAGCAGGTAGCCAACTCTGCGGACATCGCCCTGGACTCCAACGGCGGAGCTGAGGTCTACGTCGGGCAGCTGGTAGACGTGACCGTGTTTGACGCTGACGGCGATATCGTGCGGCAGTTCACCGCGGGCTCCGAGGCCCCCAACGTCGAGGTGCGCAGCCAGTCGTTCCTTGGCGTCGACTACATCACCGGCGCGAGCGCAGCGGGCAACCCGACCACGCTCCAGGCCGTGCTGGACCGAGCGCTGACGTCGTTCGGGGCGACGAACTGGAACGTGTCCGTGAACGGTGTGGCGACGCCTGTGTCTACCGCGGTGACTGGGCTGACGGGCATCGTGTTCAACGTCAAGAGCCCCACCTACGGCGCTGCTGGAAACGGGACGAGCGACGACACCTCGGCAGTGCAGGCGGCGATTACCGCGGCCGTCGCCGCTGGTGGCGGTACCGTGGTATTTCCTCCGGGTACCTACATCATTACCGCTCCGCTCCAGGTGACAAGCGCCGTGCGTCTCCAGGGGGTCGGGGCCGGCGCGTCGATACTCAAGCTGGACCACGCCACGAACAGCCTAATTCGCTGGTCAGCGGCAGTGGGGAGCCAGAAGACTACAATCGCCCTGCTGGGGTTCACCGCGGCGCAGGTTACATCTGGAGCGTTCGTCGACATGGACGGCGGGGCGGCGACGAACAACGTCAACTGCTCCATCGACCTGTGCTCGTTCGATGCGCAGACCCGGGACCTGACCGGAACCATGATAGGCGGGCAGGGCCTTGGCGCCACCGGGCGCTCGCTGGAAATCACGCGCTGTTTGATTCAAGCGGGAAGCGCGCAGGCCGTCGCCCTGGGAGCCGGAAAGCTCACGGTTCTAGCGAACCAGTTCGAATCGCCCGCTGGGGCATACGCGGGCACGCTGGTGCAGCAGATTTCACCGGACGGTGTGTGTGTGGCGTTCAATCGCTTCGTGGCCAGCGGGTCGACGAGCGGCACGTTCAACTACATCCAGAACTTCCAGCGCACATCGCCCGGTCTGTTTGGCGTCGTGGCTGGCAATGCATTCGGAGAAGCTGGCGGCACCGCCGTGGGCACAGTGGCGCTGGCGGACGCCCAGGAAATCGGCAACACAGCCGGCACTGGGGTGCTCTTCACGTCAGACGTGACCGGTACCACGTCCTACTCCAACAGCTGCTCGTTCGGCCGGGAGCGCGCGTACCGGCGAGTCACCAACACCACCGGCGCCTACACCATCCCGGACGGCGACGGGACCGACGTCATATCGTTCAACTTCGCAGGAAGCTTCGTGGTCACTGTGCCGACGTTCTACCCGGGTCGCCGTGGCCGCATGTACATCCACAACCAGAACGGCACGAATCGAGCGCTTGCCTTCGTGATGCCAGCAAGCGTGTTCTCTGAGACCGGGGCAGCAGTTACGCTCAACACGGGCACCTACACGCAAGTGGACTGGGAGTTCATCTACATGAACGCGCACCCTGTATTCCGCTACTGGGTGACCGACGCCAACAGGACACCGCCCTGATGGGAAAACGACAGCAAGCGCCCATCAAGTTCGCGCCCCAGCAATCCTCCGGGCAGGAGAGCCTTGCTGGTGCTCAGCCGATCTCGATGAACGTTTTCATCGACCAGGCTGGAGCAATCCGCAAGCGCCCGGGGCTCCGAGCGTCTTCGCTGATCTCCAGCGACGTCATCGACGCAAACGGGTTCTCTGGCCTGCACCTCTGTCTGAATGGCGACGTGTACATGGTTGCCGAAGGCAGCGCCGAGCGTCCCATCTGGCGCATCAAAGGCGGAGCGGCGAGCAAGCTCGGTGGAGGCGTGGCACCGGCTGGTCTTCGCGGCACAGGGCGCCCTGTTTTTGCGGAAACAGAGATGCTGCTCGTGATTGCCGGTGGCGACCTGATGCAGAAGGTCGAGCTGTTGACCACCAACTCCAACCGACTCGGCGGAAACCCGCCCGTGGCGTCGCACGTCATCGCGCAGTCGCAGCGGCTGCTGGCAAACGATCTCGTGGTCGACAAGACGAAGATTCGCTACTCCGGGCAGGCCCAGGGCACCCTGACCTACGCCGGGAACGAGGACTGGACCGTAAGCGCGGCGAGCACTGCCTCGGGATTCCTGACTGCTGAAGCGCGACCGGACCCGGTGAACGCCATCGGTGAGAACACGAACACCATGTTCGCCTTCGGGCAAACCACGCTCCAGCTCTTCACGCCGGACCCGACCTTCAGGTGGGCGCCCACTGGCGCAATGGAGGCAGGCACAGGCGCTCCGTACTCGCCCACCAAGAGCGAACAGGTCTACTATTGGATCGACGACATCCACCGGGCACAGCAAGGCGGCGAGCAGGGCGTCAAGACAATCTCTGGTCCCATCCAGAAAACGCTCGACGACATCGACATTACTGGTGCCTTTGGCTACCGCGTCTTTCTTGGCCCGCTGGACGCCGTGGTCTTTACTTTCCCAGCCTCCGGGCAGACCTTCGCTTACCAGGAAGGGGTTGGCTGGTCGCAGTGGTCCGGATGGGACGGGTCAGCCTACACGCGCTTCGCCGTGAGCTGCCTGGACTCATACAAGCTCGCTGGAACCCATGACGGGCGCCTGTGCGAGCTCTCCATGGACGCCTTCGATGACCTGGGGACCCCGATCCGAGCCTACATCCAGAGCGGCTTCCAGGACCACGGCAGCCCTTCGGTGAAGGATTGCTCCCGGGTCATCCTCACCCTGAAGCGCGGGCAGACCACGAGCGACGACATTCCGGTGGCGCAGCTGAAGTGGCGCGACCAGCCGGGGCCGTGGGAGGAGCCGATTTTGATTGACCTTGGCCAGACCGGCGACACCTACGCCGTGGTAGACTTGCCTGGACTCGGAACCTACCGCCAGCGCGAGTGGTGTTTTGAGTTCACCGGCAGCGAAGAGCTGGCACTCGTTGGCGCAGTAGAAGAGTTCGAAACGACGGAGAGCTGAAGCATGAGCAAGGTCGGCGGAGCAGTAAAAGGCGCAGCGCAGGGAGCCGTGGCTGGCAGCGCGTTCGGCCCATACGGTACCGCTATCGGGGGCGGCGCAGGCGCCATCTACGGCTGGCTCAGCGACACCAGCGACGAGCAGGACGCAGCCGAGAAGCAGAAGCTTGCCGGCATGCAGAAGGCGGCCGGAGTCTACGAGGGCTATCGACCACAAGCCATGGGAGCGCGCCAGCAGGGTCTCCAGCAGAAGCTCTCGGCCTATGGCGGAGCGGGGCAGGCAATGGAGCTGATGTACGGGCGCTCGTACAACCCGGCTAACTACGCGCCGGACCTGGGTAAACTGCCTGACCCGGCTAGTTACGCCCCCGCCGCTCCAGCTCAACCAAGGGGTGGCATGTCACAGCACGACATGGACGGACAGCGCAATGCGCTAGCGGACAGCGTCGGGCGACTCATGACGGCGGAGGAGCTAGCCGAATACGAGCGCACCGGCAAAGCGCCAGCCACCTACACGCCAGGGAGCTCCGCTCCAGCCGGAAGCAGCCCAATGCAGCAACGGGGAAATCCGAATCGCCAGCGCACTGGGCCGGCCAGCACAGCCGGATACGACGAGGCGGCTACCCAGGCGCTGCGTGCAAAAACGGGTGACTCTTCCATGTGGGTAGACGGCTCAGGTGGCGTGCATCGCGTCGGTGAGACGAACGCTGGAATCGTGAGTCCCTTCTGATGGCCAGCTCCTTTGCCCCTCAGCTCAAGCCGGCAACGTCTGCGTTCGCCCAGACCCCGGCAGGGTCGTTCAAGCCACAGGTAGCCACCGCGCCGGCAGCTGGAACGCCGGAGTGGAAGGCCGCGCAGACCATCCCGGGATACACCCCTACCGCCTACGCGCAGGGTCAAACAGCAGCGAACCAAGCCGGCGGCGCGGCGAGCGCGGACTTCAACAAGGCCGCGGGCTGGGTGCTGGACCCGACCACGGGACAGTATAAGGCGACTGGGTTCCCGCAGACCTGGGGTCAGAATCCGGCGATCAAAAAGGCCAACGACGACAAGGCCGCCGACGAGGCTCGCCAGGGGGCAGCCGACGCCGCTGGGCTCGACTTCATGAAGCCAGGGGCGCAGGAGGCTTTCAATGCTCAGTACGGAACGAAGCCTCTCGAGCAGAGCGGGTACGCCTCTTGGCTCGAACAGAACCGCATGGACCCGAACGCAAAGACTACCCAGCAGACCTACGCCGACAAGGTGCTCGGCCAGTCGCACGGCGTAGGGGACGCGGACTTCGACAAATACTACGACCGCTCCGAGCAGAACGCGACGCAGAAACTGAACGACCAGCTGTCGGCACGTGGCACCTACGGCACGAGCGTGGGGCTCGGTCAGATCGGGTCGATGCTCGCCGACATGGAAGGCAACCGTGCGCGCGACAAGGCCTCCTACGGGCTCGAGCGCTCGGCAGACGACCGCAGCTGGGCGAGCACCCAAGGAGACCTGGCAGCGGGAGCGGACAGCTCTGGCATCGACCGATGGAGCACGGCGGGCCAGGCGGAGCTGGCGGCGTCCAACGAGAGCCTCAGTCGCTGGAAGGCAGCAGAGAGTTCCGCTGAAGGGGCGCAGGCGGCGCAGCGCAACCGCGGGCAGGACCTGTTCAACAACAACATGGCCATCGGCGGAGCGCTCAGTGGCGCGGCCGGCAGCTCCTACGATTCCGCTCTGGCGCAAGACCAGGGCCTGGTGGACGCCGTGGTTTCCTTGGGGCTCGGCAAGGACGCCGAGTCGGTGGCACAAATCATCCAGCGCGCCAACCAGGGCGACGCGCAAGCCAAGCAAATTCTCGACCTAGCAATGACCATGAAGGCTATCGGTCAACCTGCGGCGGCGAAACCCTGATGCCGCTGACGCTCTCTGACCTGTCCCCGTTCATTACCCGCGCTCGCCCGGAGCCGGCGGACTACTCGAGCACCACCCAGGCCCAACTCCAGATGAACAGCCAGGAGCTCACCCGTCGCAACATCGAGGGCGACCAGATGGCCAAGATGGCGCAGCTCGCCCAGCAGCAGCAGCTCGAGCAGATGAAAGAGCAGGGCCGTGGCGCGCGTTCCGATCAGCGCATGGGCCTCCAGCGGGACAAGTTTGGCTTCGAGCAGAAGAAGTACAGCGAGGGGCAGTCCCGCCTCGGCGATACCGACCTGAACTCCGCGCTCGACGCATTCAACAAGGCCGTGGAGGCAGGGGACCAAGGCGGAATCGACTATTGGCGCCAGCGCCTTCAGATGCTCCAGGGCACCCAGGTTCGCGAAGAGGGCGCTCCACAGGGACCACTCGCCACCATCAA
>Ga0315912_10006200_pt1 | contig 10768 bp, 3 predicted proteins | sample VfabasoilMG_FD_204469 | JGI IMG/M metagenome (GOLD analysis project Ga0315912, IMG submission 204469) | Garden soil microbial communities collected in Santa Monica, California, United States - V. faba soil | ecosystem: Environmental > Terrestrial > Soil > Garden | place: USA: California... | reverse complement strand
GTGGTCGGCCTCGTGTTTGTTGTGGAACTCGAGTTCCTGCCGGGCCGCGAGAAGTTAGCTGGATATGACGTGCGGTCGTTGATCAGGTATCAGTCTTAGGATTGGTCGCAGTCTGGGGATTGGTCGCAGTCTTAGGATTCCCCTGATCCGTGTTAAGTTATAGGTCTTCTGTGCTCCCGTAGCTCAGCTGCATAGAGCGTCCGCCTCCTAAGCGGAAGGTCGCGCGTTGGAATCGCGCCGGGGGCACCAGTTCAGCTCCGTATTCAGCAACGTTCGTGCAGCTAGTCGGACTTGGCCTTCAAAGTAGTGGGAGACTATGCGGCACCTTACTAACCGCGACTCGCATGCGAATGCCGGCCACTTCGGATCTGCGCATAAACCTCGCAAAAATCTCTAATGGGTAGTTTCACCTCTATTAGAACTTGCGACAGCAAACCTCCGATTAGTGCTAACCAGAACGATTTAGGCGTCAATACCTCATTGGGCTGGAAGTTCTAGCAGACAGAAAACTGTCGGATAGAAATTTCCTGTAAAAAGTGCGAGTAATAATCCACCTGCATTGTCGATAGAGTGGGCCAACGCAGCGGACTCTTCAAAAGGGACGGTGACGATAATGCACTTCGTCAAAACTGATAGCACACGCGGCGAGCCAGGGTAAGGAGTTTTATGGATGACTACGCGCTGGTACTAAATGCACGATCAACCCGTCTGAAGTTCTGGGTCTTCCAGAGACCTGATGGAGAGAGTTGGCGTCTGGATGCAAGCGGTAAAATCGAGGGAATTGGAACATCGGGGAGTCTATGTGTTAAAGGTGAAAACGGTGAGAGTCTCGCGAGGCAAGATGTTGCGGTCCGTGACGTACGTGAGGCAGTTGCTGCTGTCGCTGTGTGGTTGCGTTCAAAATATGGTGAAGCTCATGTGCTCGGTGTGGGTCACCGTGTAGTCCACGGCGGTGCGCGCTTTACTCGTCCCACAATCATAAACGAACGAGTTCTCTCTGAATTAAGCGAACTTATTCCACTTGCTCCACTTCATCAGCCTTACAATCTTACGGCTATCGAAGCAGCCATTGAATGCTTACCCGCCGTACCGCAGGTTGCGTGTTTTGATACGAGCTTTCATTGCGGGCGATCGGCAGTTGCCGAACTGATTCCACTTCCGCGCGAGCTTCGCATCTCAGGTTTGCAGCGTTACGGTTTTCATGGGTTGTCGTACGAATACATCGCTTCAGTCCTGCCAGGGATTGCGCCTGAGATCGCTAAAAGGCGCGTGATTGTCGCGCATCTGGGAAGTAGTGCGAGTTTGTGCGCACTGAAAGAGGGTAAGAGTGTTGATGGCACGTTCGGGTTCACTGCGCTTGATGGTCTATGTATGGGAACGAGGCCCGGCTCTCTGGATCCCGGAGTAATCCTGTATCTCTTTCAACGTCGTGGACTCTCAGTGAAAGAGATCGAGACATTGCTGTACGAGAAATCCGGGCTCCTCGCAGTCTCAAGAATCAGTAGCAATATGCGGGATCTAATCGGCCGGCGTGAACCGCGGGCTCACCTGGCGGTTGATTACTTCGTCTATCGGGCAGCTAAGGAGATCGCCGCCCTGACGGCCGTTCTTAGAGGCATTGATGCGCTCGTTTTTACAGCAGGAATTGGAGAGAACTCGGCAGTGATCCGCAAGCGGATTTGTGAAGCGTGCCGCTGGCTCGGCGTCGAACTCGATGAAGTCGGCAACGCCAATAGGAATCGATTGATATCAACTGAGCGGAGCAAGGTCTCTGTGTGGGTAATTCCAACCAACCCGGCGTTGATGATCGCACAGCATACCGGGTCGCTGCTTGGACGCGCGAAGGCCGTACCATAACTTAATCGGCGAACGATCTTCTACCAGCATGCGCAGAACCATCATCCCGCAAACTTGTGCGGGCTTCTCTACGTTGGTGTTCCACTACACGCCTCTCATCGTCGCTAAACCGATCGGCAGGCGCTGCGTACCATTTATCCTTTTGCACGATCGCCGGCGCATCACGGTCACCCTCGTAGTTCGGCGTCATGATCTGGACTTGATACTCATTAAACTTGTCGAGGATGTTCTTGTGCAGTTCGGAATAAATTATACCCATCAAGTGCGCTTTGTCGGTACAAGCGTTCAGTTCATAAGTTACGCAGAATTCTCCCAACGATTTCACCAACACGAAAGGGACTGGCTCTTTCAACACTCCTGACGTCTCTTCGGCGGCCAACAACAACATTGCTCGAACTTGCCGCCACGGTGCGGTGTAACCAACCCCCACCGTGGTGTGAAGAATCAAGCCCTTCTCGTGGGTCAGGGCACTGTAGTTGATCACGTGACTGTTAATAATTTTCAGATTTGGCACGCTGATGATCTCGTTCTTAGGAGTTTGAAAGTGCGTCACCTGCATGCTCGTTGCTACGACGTCGCCGGTGAAGTCTTCAATCTTCACGCGATCGCCGATCTTAAAGGCCCTCATATAGGTCATCGTCAGTCCGGCAATCATGTTGCCGACGAATGAGCTTGAGCCGAACGAAACCAGTAGGCCCAGAAAGAGCGAAATTCCTTTGAAAGCGTCGGAGGAGGATCCGGGGATATATGGGTAGGCAACTGTAAGTGCGAAAATGATCACAAGGATCTTGACCAGCTTGTAAGTAGGAAAGGCCCATTCGCGAAAGAAGCCGTCGATCTTGATCGTGCCGGCTTCAATCGCACGAAAGAACATGTGCAGCAGTTTCAAGAGGTATCTCGTCACTATGACAAGGACCGCAAGGAAGAAGAGTTTTGGGATTTGCAGGTGTACCGCTTGATACATGACGTTCAGCGGGCCGGTAACATAAGAGCGCAACTGGCCGGCTACATCGCGAGTGTCAGGGAAGAAACTGAACACCACGCCAACATAAAAATAGACTAAGGCCAGAAGGGCAATCACGCGCGGCAGTTTCAGGGATGCCAGCAGTGCCGCTTCTATTTGCTGAGAACGAGAGATTCCGTATTTCCTGATGAGCACACTGGAATCTTTGTCGATCCAGGCTTCCAAGCGAGACCTGGAGAATCGGTAAGTCTTTTGAATCAGGAAGAGCAATGCCAGAAAAATGACAGTGGTTAGTAGGGCGAAGCCGGAAGCTTTCACTAAATTTTGCGTACTGTGATCCACGCCGTACTGCCGGATGGCGTTCTTGATCTGTTCAGCCCGCTCTGCCGCGAGCTCCTGCCGGCCACGGCCCTCTGCTTGAGCGTCTACGTCGAACACCATCGTAATGATGACGTCGCCCGCTATGACGTCAGTAGTAATATCGGTATTGCTGACAGTGATCGTATCGGACCTGAAAAAAGGATCCGCTGCAAGCATTCGAATCCGCTCAGCGATGCCCCGCGCCCGCTGTTCGGCTGTGCTGGATTTGACGGTTGTGCGAACGTAAAAGACTGTTCGTCCATCGAGTTGGACCGGCGCAGGTTGTTCCGGAGTGGCTGAGTTTGACTGGGCGAAAAGCGTGGCGGCGCTTATCGCGAAAATGACCACGCCTGCGAGAAAGATTTGAATCCTGGGGGTCCAGAGGATGTGCGATCGCCCCGACACCACGAAAGGAGGCAACCGCACGCCTCCGGCGGTGCGAATAGCTGACCACAACTCGCCCTGCACTTGAAAAAACCTTTTGGTAAACACTCGTCTCAACTCGAGTCCGGAAATCTCCCGTTCATTAACTCCGTTGATCCACTCACCAAAATCTTACATATCGAGGTAGCAACAAACTACTAGCAAAAGTGCTAGTTAACCCGAATGGAAACAACCTTTTCATGGCCGGATTGAAGAACGTAGTGACCGCCGGGTGACCTGTAAAAAGTGACAGTCTCCTCGTCGCCTGCTGGTGCTTAGAATCACTCAGATCACGTACTTGCGGATCATCCCGCGTACTGGAACGTAACGCCGCAACTCGCCAGGGCGCGAGCGTGCGACAACGTGTATGCAATTGGAACAAGTGGGGACGACGGTGACCAATCACTGAAGCGCTTTTCTGAAAGTGCGGAAACCGTCAACCTGAGTGGGGGGCGATCCGCGGATCCTTACGTAATACTACGGATTGCGGACACGCAATTGGGAGTATAGAGTTTTGTGCTCACTAAACAATAGATCGGGGGTTGACCCGACTTCAGATATCGAATCCGAGTGCGACAGGCGGTTTAAGGAAGCGGTGCAGAATGCAGTAAGCGGACTGTAATACTGCGCATAAGCTGGTTTAAATCGCAGTTATCTGAAAACTTCTAGACTCTCCTCCGCAGGACAAGAGTGGCTCCCCCAACACTTGAAAAGTCGGAGAGTACCGTCCCAAACGCTCACAAAGTTGCCGGTGAAGTCCTCTCAGATTAATCGGGTGGGGTGTAGTGCTTTTTTGTCGCTTCAGTGCAGATGGGTGCAATGCAATCTCCGCGCTCTTTGTGACACAGGTTCCGATTGCCTTGTGTTCCTTCCTTGCCATAAGAGCTTTCGCCAGTACGCCGACTAAGAGAGTTCTGGCTCTTTCTATCCTTATCATGTTGCGTTGCCATGACAGTCAGGCTCAGTCCACTGCGTCCCTCGAAGGTCAGGTGTTCGACCAGCAGGGTGCGATCGTGTCTGGAGCTGAGATTGACGTGGTCAGCCGCGAGATTGGCATCAAGCGCGTAGCTGTCACAGATGATGACGGCCGGTACCAAATTGCGGCTCTGCCGGTTGGTTCATATCGAATCGAGGTCAGGGCCCGTGGATTTCAGACCCAGATCATCGAAAGTTCGACGCTCGAGGTTGGGCGTAGAGTTACGCAGAACTTTCAACTTCAGGTGGGTGACGTCTCGCAGGTAGTAATCGTCCCGACCAATCAGGATTCAGTTGAGCTATCGAGTATTTCAATCGATCATGTGGTGGGCCAACGCATGGTTCAGGAGACTCCTCTCAACGGACGTTACTTTTTGGATCTGGCGTTGCGGGTGCCGGGATCGGTTACTCCACCCCAAGGCGCTTTCTCTGCTTCGCCATCGCGAGGTTCAGGCGCTCTGGCAATCAACACCGGCGGCAATCGCGAAGAGATGGTCAACTATCTGGTTAATGGCATCACGCTCAACAACCTGACCTTTAGCTCGATAAGTTTTCAGCCGTCGATCAATACGATCCAGGAATTTAAGGTCGACAACTCAACTTTCAGTGCCGAGTATGGTCAAAGCGCCGGCGCGATCGTCAACCTCGCGACACGCTCCGGTTCTAATGAATTTCATGGAGAAGTGTTTGAGTTCTTTAGGAACGATGCGCTTGATGCACGTAACTTCTTCGAATTCACTTCCAACAATCCCGCGCCTTTTAATCGTAATCAGTTTGGCGGTAGCCTGGGTGGCCCCATCCTAAAGAACAAACTGTTCTTTTTCTTCTCTTATGAGGGTCTGCGCCAGCGCCAGGAACTCGATCTCAACAGCGTTGTTTTAAGCGACTCCCAGCGCGCGTCCGTGACTGATCCGGTAATCGCGAAGTTAATCGGATTTATACCACGGACCAACTTCACCGACTCGTCTGGTACGCCGCGGTTTGTTAGTTCGGCGAGTGCTCCCGTAGATCTGGACCAGTGGACCGCGGACATCAATTATGTTTTGAGCGAACAAGATAAGTTGCACGGATACTACGCCATCCAACGCTTCGAATCGCGAGAGCCACTCAGAAGCGGTAACACGATACCCGGCTTCGGCAATACTTCTCGCGCTCTGCGGCAGATCTTCACTTTGAATGAGACTCACATCTTCGGTCCGAACCTCGTCAATGAGGCGCGCCTGGGCTTCAACCGGTTCTCCTCATCAACAAACCCGAATGCACAACTTAACCCATTAGATTTTGACATCCGCAATGGGATCGAGATGTCCATCGGACTACCCCAGATCAATATTGCCGGCGGGGCTCTAAACTTCGGAGGCCCCGCCGCCCAACCATCCGGACGTGGCGACACTACCTTTGTCGTTGCCGACAACGTAAGTTGGCTTATCGGTCTTCATTCATTGAAGTTCGGTGGGGAATACCGTCAGTTTCTGAACAACAATTTCCGGCAAGGTACCGGCTCATTTAACTTTCCAACCATCGCAGAGTTCCTCGCCGGCGCCGCAAACTCTTTCAGCGTGACGTTGGGTAGCCAGTCAAGCAGCATTACCCAGGGTGCGCTGGGTTTCTTCGTAGAGGACAGTTATAAACCGCGACCAAATCTGACTCTCGATTTTGGTCTTCGATACGAATGGAACATGACGCCGAGCGAACGTTACGATCGGTTTATCGTGTTCGATCCCGCGAGCGTTTCGCTTGTGCGCGTTGGGTCGGGAATCGATGCCATATATGAGGAGAACGACAAGAACTTTCAGCCGCGCGTCAGCTTTGCGTGGACTCCCTTCAGCGATGGCAACACCGTGGTGCGCGGTGCGTATGGAGTCTATGTGGACCAACCGATGACTAGCCTGGTCGCGCCTACGGCAGGAAACCCACCCCTGGCGATTCCGCTAACCTTCACGGGCCCCGTCCGTCTCGACAACGCGATCAATGTTGCTGGTCCGACGGGCCTTGCCCCGCAGACGGTGGACCACGACTTTGAGAACGCGTACATGCAGTCGTGGAATTTGAATCTGCAGCATCAGTTCACTCCGTTTGTCCTGATGGTCGGTTACGTTGGATCGAAAGGCACACATCTGATCACTCGACGTAATCTCAACCAGCCGGTGAACGGTGTGCGGCCCTATCCCGCGTTATCTAACTCTAGTCCGATATTGCCGGGTACGGTTCTCGGGAATATCACGCAGGCAGAAAGCTCAGGCAATTCGAGTTACAACGCCCTTTGGGTGACAGCCAGGCGGCGGCTGGCGCGTAATTTACAATTCGACGCTTCTTACACCTGGTCCAAGTCGCTCGATTACAGCTCCTTCAGCACGCAAGGTGTGGTGGTCCAAAACAGCTTCGACTTTCATGGGGACCGCGGTCTATCAGACTTCGATGCCCGTCACCGATTCGTACTCACCGCATTATACGAGTTTCCTTTTCATCACAATCGATTCGTTGACGGATGGCAGCTTGCCGCGATCGTGCAGTCTCAAAGCGGCAACGCATTCAATGTCGTCACTACCAACAGCGCTGTTAATGGAGTAGCCGGCACACTCAGGCCCGATGTGGATGGGCCAATCGAGATTCTCGGCCGGGTAGACGCCTGGTTTGATCCGACGGTTTTTTCGCCGGTGGCTCGTTTTGGCAGTTTGGGCCGAAACGTCATTATTGGCCCAACGTTTAATAACACGGATTGTTCGATCAGCAAGACTACCAGACTTTCGGAGCGCCTTCGGATACAGATACGTGCAGAATTCTTCGACGTTTTTAATCACGCGAACTTTGGACCGCCCGGTAATGTAGTCGGCAGCCCCTCGTTTGGACGAATCACAAACACACGGTTCCCCACGGGTGAGTCTGGTTCGTCGCGACAGATACAGTTCGCTATGAGGCTAATGTTCTAGGGAACGATAAGAGAAAGAACCTTTGAAAAGCGCCCGACTCTCGCTGTTCCTGGTCTTGCTGGCAATCTTGTGGCTGCCATCGGTGACGCGCGCCCAGCAATCGACAGCGCCGAAGAGAGTATTGGTGCTGTACTGGTACGACAAAAGCTACCCGGGCCACGTCTTATGGGATCAGAGTTTTCAAGATATTCTAAAAACTGCTCCTGACAACCTCGAATACTATCCGGAATACCTGGAAGCCAATCGCTTCCCAGGAGAGAACCAATCCCAGGTCTTACATGACTATCTCCTCAAGAAGTATGCCGACCGCACTATCGACGTGGTAGTTGCACAGTCTGATGCCTCGCTCAGTTTTCTTCTCAAATATCGAAACGATCTCTTTCCAAACGTCCCCCTGGTGTTCTACAGCGCCAGCGGGCCTCTACCTAGCGAACTCCAGGGCGAAACGGAAATGACTGGCGTCGTAGTGATCAGCAGTTACGAGAGAACTCTCGAGCTCGCATTGAGCCTGAATCCTGAGGTGAACCAGGTATTCGTCGTTAGTGGTTCGCTCGAGCACGACAAGAGATTTGAGATGAAGGCCCGCGAACAACTTCGTGAATTTGAGGGACGAGTACAGCTCAATTACCTGACAGATCTCGCTCCACAGGAATTGATTGCGAGGACTGCAAGTTTGCCGGAGCGATCGATTGTCCTCTACGCCTGGCAACAGGCGCGTGATGATCAAGGTAAGCTTTGGGAGACAGGCGACATTCTCTCTTCGATTACCAAAGCCACTCCGGTTCCTATCTTTGGCATGTCGGCTCCTTTGGTAGGTCGCGGAATCGTTGGCGGCCACGTATACACCGTCGACGCTTCGGCGGTGAAAGTAGCAGAAATGGTGCGACGAATTGCCAGCGGCGAGCGAGCACAAGACATCCCGATCGAAAACGTGCCGACGGTTCCAATGTTCGACTGGCGCGAACTGCAACGCTGGAGAATAAGCGAGGATAGTCTTCCTCGGGGCAGCGTGATCCAGTTTAAGGAGCTGACGTTCTGGGCAGTCTACAAATGGTACATCGTGGGCCTTATTACCGCAGTTGTTCTTGAGGCAATGCTGATCGCCTGGCTGTTGCTTTTGCGGGCCAGACGCCGTCAAGCGGAGTTGGAAAGCGTTCGACTCGCGTCGGTCGCCGAGGCTGAGCGAAGACACCTGCATGGAGTTGTGTCGAACGTGCCCGGCATCGTCTGGGAGGCGCGCACTGACGCGATTACAGGCACCGGTAAACCAACCTTTATAAGTGAATACGTTCAGAAGATGTTGGGCTATAGCGAGGACGAGTTCTTATCAACCCCAGGGCTGGGGGTAAACCTTGTCCATGAAGAAGATCGCGAAAGAGTTGTCCGAGAAGGTGACGCGCTTGCGGCAAAAGGCGGATCGATCCAATTTCGATGGATAGCGAAAGATGGGCGAGTGGTTTGGGCTGAAGCGCATTTGGCGCCGATTCTCGACGAGGCAGGAACGGTGGTCGGCATGCACGGTGTCACCCTGGACATCACCGAACAGAAGATGGCTGAACAAGCCCGCAGGCAAAGCGAAGAGAGAAACCGAGCGATTCTCAAGGCGATTCCCGACCTGATGTTTCTGCAAACTCGCGACGGAGTCTACCTTGACTATCATGTTCAGCGTCGCTCGGATCTCCTCGTGCCTCCGGAAGAATTTCTTGGCAAGGACATGCGCGAAGTATTGCCGCCGGAGCTGGCCGGCGATTTATCAAGATGCTTTGAACGCGCTGAAGGGGACGATGTGCAGATGCTGGAATATAGCCTTCCGCTCAATGGAGCTGAGCAGTGGTTTGAAGCGCGAATTGTGCGTAGCGGAGAGAACATTCTGAGCGTCGTGCGCGATGTGACCGCACGCAAAACCGCCGAGACTGCCCTGAAGGCGAACGAGGCTCAATTGGCCGGAATAATTGGATCAGCCATGGATGGCATCATCACCATCAATGATTGCAAGGAGATAGTGCTGTTTAATGCGGCAGCCGAGAGGATGTTTGGTTGTTCTGCGAAGGAGTCGATCGGTCAATTGATCGACCGCTTCCTGGCCGAACGCTTCCGCACCGCACATCCCGAACACGATCGGATGTTTGGTGAGAAAGACTTTACCAGCGGTTCTATCGGGATGACGGGCGCTTTATACGGACTGCGGTCGAGTGGTGAGAAGTTTCCCTTAGAAGCCTCAATCTCGCAGCTGGAGTTGAGCGGAGAAAAGTTCTATACGGTCATCCTTCGTGACGTTACTGAACGTAAGCGTGCCGAGGAGGAATTGCGCCAGAGTGAAGCGCGATTCAGAAACATGGCCGACACTGCACCTATGATGATCTGGGTAGCAGGAACCGACCAGCTTTGCACCTATTTCAATAAGCCGTGGCTCGAATTCACCGGCCGAACAATGGAGGAGGAAGCAGGCAACGGCTGGGTCGAAAACGTCCACCCGGATGACTATGACAACTGCTTCGAAACCTACTCCTCGGCGTTCGACCGCAGAGAGCCCTTCAAAATCGAGTACAGACTGCGCCGGGCAGATGGCAATTACCGCTGGGTATTTGATTCCGGAACGCCACGGTTCTCGTCAAGCGAAGAGTTTCTCGGTTTTATCGGTTCTTGTATGGACATCAGCGACCGAAAAGAGGCGGAAGATGAACTGCGTCGCGCTCATGCTGAATTGAATCATTTGAAGAACCAACTTGAGGCGGAAAATATCTATCTACAACAAGAGCTTCAACTGGACCATGCCTTTGGTGAGATTGTTGGCCAGAGCGATCCGATCAAATACGTCCTATCGAAGATTACTCAGGTCTCTCCAACGGATGCGACTGTTCTAATCAGCGGCGAGACTGGCACCGGAAAAGAACTCGTGGCTCGAGCGATTCATGCGGCCGGTGCGCGAAAGGATCGGCCGCTGATAAGGGTTAATTGCGCAGCGCTTTCAGCGAGCCTCATCGAAAGCGAGTTGTTCGGACATGAGAAGGGAGCATTTACGGGAGCGGCAGCGCGGAAACTTGGTCGTTTCGAGTTAGCAGATCGCGGCACGATTTTTCTCGATGAGATTGGGGAATTGCCGTTGGAGCTACAAGTCAAACTATTGAGAGTTTTACAGGAAGGTGAATTGGAGAGGGTCGGCGGCTCCAAAACAATCAAAGTAGATGTCCGGATCATTGCAGCGACAAATCGAAATCTCAAACTGGAGGTCGATAGAGGAAATTTTCGTGAAGATCTC
>Ga0315912_10006199_pt1 | contig 10768 bp, 10 predicted proteins | sample VfabasoilMG_FD_204469 | JGI IMG/M metagenome (GOLD analysis project Ga0315912, IMG submission 204469) | Garden soil microbial communities collected in Santa Monica, California, United States - V. faba soil | ecosystem: Environmental > Terrestrial > Soil > Garden | place: USA: California... | reverse complement strand
CCGCAGGGCTTCACCGCCATCCGTGACGGACAGAAGGCCCGCGACGCCGAGCCCGCCCTGCCGCTCACCGGCAAGCCGCGCTGGCTGAAGGCCATGCCCGGCGGAGGCGAGCGCTACGCCGCCATCCGCCGCAACGTCCACGCACACAAGCTGGCCACGGTGTGCGAGGAAGCCAAGTGCCCCAACATTGGCGAGTGCTGGAACGCAGGCACCGCCACCATCATGCTGATGGGCGCGGTGTGCACGCGCGCCTGCCGCTTCTGCTCGGTGGATACGGGAAATCCGCGTGGCTGGCTCGATGTGGCGGAGCCGCAGAACGTGGCGGAGAGCGTTGCGCTGATGGGGCTCTCGTACATTGTGCTCACCAGCGTCAATCGCGATGACCTGCCGGACGGCGGCGCTGCGCACTTCGCGGCCTGCGTGGGCGCCATCCGTGCACGCAATCTGCAGACCGCGGTGGAGGCGCTGACTCCCGATTTCCAGGGTGTGCTGCGCGATGTCGAGACCGTGGTGGATTCAGGGCTGCAGGTTTTTGCACAGAACCTGGAGACCGTGCGGCGGTTGACGCATCCGGTGCGCGATCCGCGCGCGGGCTACGAGCAGACCCTCGCGGTGCTGGCCCATGCCAAGCGGCATCGCCCCGATGTGCTCACCAAGTCCAGTCTCATGCTGGGCCTGGGCGAGAGCGATGAGGAGATCCTGCAGGCCATGGATGACCTGCGCGCGGCGAACGTCGACATCGTGACACTGGGCCAGTACCTCAGGCCCACGCCGAACCATCTGCCGGTGGCGCGATTCGTGACGCCGGAGCAGTTCGCAGCCTATCGCGAGGCAGGTCTCGCCCGCGGTTTCCGCGAGTGCGTTTCCGGTCCGATGGTGCGCTCCAGCTATCGAGCCGAACAGGCGCTGGCCGGCAACAACGTGGGGCTGGCGCCGCAGCCGTGATCACCCGCTGGCTCGGGAGCGTGGAATACGCGCCGACACTCGCTGCCATGCAGCGATTCACGGATGAGCGCGGTCCGTCGACTCCTGATGAAATCTGGCTGCTCGAGCATCCGCCAGTATTCACGCTGGGCATGGCCGCGGACCGTGCGCATGTGCTGGCCGCTGGCGACATCCCCGTCGTGCAGACCGATCGCGGCGGGCAGGTGACCTACCACGGTCCGGGCCAGCTCGTGATGTATCCGCTGATCGACATCCGGCGGCTCGGCGTCAGCGTGCGTGCGCTGGTGCAGCACCTGGAGCAGTCGGTGATCGAACTGCTGCGGCCGCATGGCATCGTGGCGGTGGGCCGGCGCGATGCACCGGGCGTGTATGTAGACGGGCGCAAGCTCGCCAGCGTTGGCATGCGCATCCGGCGGGGCGCCAGCTACCACGGACTGGCGCTGAACGTGGACATGGACCTCGCGCCGTTCCAGCGCATCAATCCCTGCGGCATGACGGGACTCGAAGTCACACAGCTGGCTGCGCTGGGCGTTCAAGGTGGAACGCGACAGATCGGCGAGCGCCTGGCGCCGCTGCTGGCTTCCCTGATCCAGGGCGCGGCCGCGGCTGCCTGATCTTCAACAACACGACGGGAAGGGAGTCATGCCTGCAAGGGACCTGCAATTGTATCGTGTGATTCGAACCGTGCTGGCGGCCACGCTGCTGACCGCAGCCTGGCTGGGACTGTCCGGTCAGGCGCGCGCCGCTGAAGAAGAGGGTTGGCACTATGTGATCGAACCCTACGTCATGTTCCCCAACATGAAGGGCACGACCGCAATCGGGGGCATGGAAGGCGAAATCGACCAGGATCCGGGCGACATCTTCAGTCATCTGGAGATGGGCGCGATGTTCTACGCGGAGGCGCACAACGAAGTCTGGGCCCTGAGCAGCGACCTGCTGTACATGAAGCTCGGTCAGGGAACGCCGCCGGACGTGACGGCGTATAGCAGCAACATCGAGGTGTCGCAGATCGGCTGGGAGCTGGCGGCGCTGCGAAGGGTATCGCCGTGGCTGGAGCTGGGCCTTGCCGCGGTCTACAACAAGATCGACGCGGAGCTTGAATTCGCCTTCACCGCGGGCGGCCCCGCGCCCCTCATTCAGGCCCGGCGCAAGGAGGACTGGGTCGATCCGGCCCTGGTGGTGCGGGCCGCGCACGAGTTCAATGACAAGTGGTTCGTCCGTGGCCGCGGCAACATCGGCGGTTTCGGCGTGGGGTCGGATCTGATGTGGCAGATCCAGCTCGATGTGGGCTACCGGTTCTCGACACGCTCGTACATGACCGCCGGCTACCGCGTGATCGACTATGACTACGAGCACGGCAGCGGCGCGGACCACTTCAAGTACGACATGCGGACCTTTGGTCCGCAGCTTAGGTTCGGCTTCCGCTTCTAGGGCGCCCGGATCAGAGCACCATGATCACGCCATCCACGGCGCGCAGCTCCTCATGCAGCGGCCCGAGCTGCGATTCAGCCTGCACCTCCATCAGGTAGGTGAACGACACAAAGCTGCTCTGGGCAGAGGCGCGCTCTGAAACCCGATGGGCGTGGAACTCCCCGAAGTGCCGGGCAAACACCTCGTCGACGCGCTGGCGCAGGCCTTCCCCGGCCCGGGCAATGACCTTGATCGGGTACTCGGCGGGAAAGCTGATGCGTTCCGGTTCCATTTGGCTAGAATACCGGCCCGCTGAACGACCGGCGGCCGCGGAGAGGTGGCAGAGTGGTCGAATGTACCTGACTCGAAATCAGGCGAGGGCGCAAGCCCTCCGTGGGTTCGAATCCCACCCTCTCCGCCACTTTTTCTTAGGGGATCAATCAGTTAAAGCCTGATTTAACCCCTTGAGCGAGGTGGCCGCCGTTAGTATCCTTTGCGGGTTGTGACAAGCGCCAACCCCAGCCGCCCGGCACCGGACGCCGTGGCCGCCACTTCCCCCGAACCGCAGACCGAGAGCTCCGGTGCCTGGATCCGGCAGGCCAGCGAGATCGTTGCCGATCTCCAGAAGCGTTCGGCTGCGATTTACTGGACAGACTTCCTGCTGAGCGCGGGAGCCGCCTGGCTGCTCGCGTTTTACTGGTTCCTGACGCCCGTCTCGCATCCTCTGGCCTGGGTGGCGCTTCTGGCCTCGGCCATCCTGTTCTTCCGGGCCGGTACCTTCATTCACGAGATCATCCATTTCCGCCCGGGCGAACTCAGCTGGTTCGCACGCGCCTGGAACCTCGCGATGGGCGTGCCGCTGCTGATGCCGTGGATCCTGTACAAGAACCACGTCGAGCATCACAGCGTGCGCTACTTCGGCACGCCGGACGATGGCGAGTACCTGCCTCTGGCTGCCGCGCCGGCGCACGAGACCATCAAATACGTGCTGCAGACGCCATTGCTGCCGTTGCTGACGGTGCTGCGCTTCGGGATCGCGGGTCCGCTGTCGTGGTTCCACAAGGGGCTGCGGGAGTGGGTGCTGACGGCCGCGTCGGCGGCGGTGAGCAATCCCTATTTCCGCAAACGCTTCCCGAAGAACGACCAGCGCCACCTGCTGATCGTCGAGATCCTGTGCTTCCTGTGGCTGGTGTTCCTGGTGGTGCTGCTGGCGAAGGGCGTCATCACCTGGGCGCATGTGGGCAAGGCCTACGTGCTGATCGCGCTGGCGCTGGGCCTGAACTGGGTGCGCAACCTGGCCGCGCACACCTACTCGAACGAGGGCGAGCGCATGTCGCTGGCCGAGCAGTTCGCCGACTCGATCAACGTCACCGGGCAGACCTGGATCACGGTACTGATGTTTCCGGTGGGCCTGCGCTACCACGCGCTGCATCACCTGATGCCCAGCCTGCCGTACCACAATCTCGGTACCGCGCATCAGCGACTGACCGAACGGCTGCCGGCCAACTCACCGTATCACGCCACCAGTCACCGCAGTTATTTCGCCGCCGTGGCCAAGCTGTGGCGCAGCGCGCGGCAGACGCAGGCCGGCAAGTCTGCCATCGACAACTGGCGTACCCGGAACGCGGAGTCTTGAGCTCCGCGCCTGCGCGCGGGGCGGCTGCGCCGGCTGCGGGCGATACCTGTCTGCTCATCAACCCGCTGGCGACGCGCACGCTCTACGGGAGCCTTGCCGCACGCGCCCGCTCGATGGCCGAGATGGTGGGCATCGAGGTCGTGGTGACCGGCGATCCGCGGCACATCCGGTCCATCCTGCAGCGACTGCACGCACGACGCCTGAAGCAGCTGTTCGTGCTGTCCGGCGACGGCACGGCACAGATCATCGCCGAGTACCTGGAGCAGTTGCCGCCGGGTGAATGGAGCCCGAACCTGCTGCTGCTGGGTGGCGGCCGCGCCAACGTCGTGCCGAGAGCGCATGGCGGAGATCCGGCGCTACCCGCGCTGCGTGCTGCGCTGGACGCGATGCGGGAGGGGCGGGCACTGCGCGTCGAAGCGCAGCCGCTGCTGCGCATCGAGCAGGAGGGTCGGCCCGCACACCATGGCTTCGTGGTGGCCGGAGCAATAGTGGATTTCGGCATCCGCCGCTGCCGGGACTATCGCGCCAGCCACAACAGCCGCTGGCATCGCGGACTGGCGGCCGACCGCTGGTGCGTGTTCAAGCTGCTGCTGCAGGCGGCCATCGGGCGCAGTCCCGCGCCGCCCAGTCCCCAGCTCGACATCACGCTCGACAGCGGTGAGCGCATGCTGGCGCGGGTGCGTGTCCTGATGGCCACGTCGCTGCGTGACGCGGACGGGCATTACAATCCCTATGCGGAACGGGGGAGCGGTCCGCTGCGGGTGACCGCCGTCGCCTCCGATGCGCGGCGCTTCTGGCGCAACCTGCCCCGGGCACTGGCTGGAAAGTTCGACGACAACATGACGACGCTGCAGGGATATCTGAGCGGACGCTGCCACGCCATGGAGATTCGTGGCCTCGCCGGCTATTCGCTGGATGGCGAGCCGGTGGATACCGATCCGGCATTGCCGGTGCGGGTGAAGACCGGCATGAGCCTGAACATCCTGCAGCCGTTTGCTTCAGGGCCATGACCACGACCGCTGCCCGTCCGGTGCGCCCTCCACGCCAGCGCGGCGCCTTCCGCATGCTGGGCGTGTTCGCCCGCACGTATCCGGGCCGCAGCACGGTGGCGATGGTGTCGGTGTTCGTCGCCACGCTGTTCGAAGGCCTGGGCATGACCATGCTGCTGTCCATGCTGTCGCTGGCCTCCAGCGACGTGCAAGTGACACCTTCGAAACCCCAGCAGGTTGCGTTGAGCATCGTCGGTGGCCTGGGAATTCCCCCGACCGGCCTGAACCTGTTGCTGGTGGCCACGGTGCTGATCGCCATGCGCGGCGTGATGTCGCTCTACGCGAACCGGCAGGTGGGCTACACGGTGGCGCATATCGCCACCGACATGCGGCTGGAACTGATCCGCTCCATGCTGGGCGCGCGCTGGAGCCACTACATGCAGCAGTCCGTGGGAGGACTGTCCAATGCGGTGGCCACCGAGGCGCAGCGCGCCTCGGAGGCTTTCCAGTTCGGCGCGGAGATGGCCGCCACGGTGCTCAGCTCTATCGTCTACCTCACCGTGGCCTTCGCCATTTCCTGGGAGGCTGGCATCGCCGCCGCCATCGCCGGCACGGTGCTGCTGCTCACGATGCGGGCGCTGATCCGCACCTCGCGCCATGCCGGCGAGCACCAGACCGAACTGCAGAAGTCTCTGCTCACGCTGATTTCCGCGCAGTTCGCGGCCGCGAAGCCGCTCAAGGCCATGGCACGCGAAGACCATGTGGACGCGCTGCTCACCGACCAGACGCAGCAGCTTGAGCGGGCACTGCGCCGCCAGGTGGTCAGCAAGGAAGCGCTGACCGCGATGCAGGAGCCCATGCTGGCCATCATGGTCGGCGCGGGTTTCTACCTCAGCCTGAACGTGCTGCACATTCCCATCGCCGACACCATCGTCATGCTGTTCATGCTCGCGCGCGTGGTCACTTACCTGTCGAAGGGCCAGAAGGCCTACCAGCAGGTGGTGGTGCGCGAGAGCGCCTACTGGTCGATGGTGCACGAGATCGAGCAGGCACACGCCGAGCGCGAACCGCAGGGCGGCGACCGCGTCGTTCCCCTGACCCGTGAACTGCGATTCGATGGCGTGAGCTACGCGCATGCCGATGCGAAGCAGATCCTGGACCGGCAGGATCTCTCACTGCCGGCGCGCGGACTGACACTGGTCATCGGACCTTCCGGCGCCGGCAAGACCACGCTGCTGGATCTGATCGTGGGCCTCAGGCAGCCCGATGCCGGGCAGATACTGATCGACGAGGTTCCGCTGGCCGAGATCAACCTGCGCGAGTGGCGCCGGCAGATCGGCTACGTGCCGCAGGAATCCGTCATGGTGAACGAGTCCGTGGCGCACAACCTGACGCTGGGCGAGGACATCCCCGAAGAGCGCATCCGCGAAGCATTGCGCGCCGCAGGCGCCCTGCAGTTCGTCGAGGAGATGCCACAGGGCATTGCCACCCACGTGGGCGAGGGGGGATCACGACTGTCCGGCGGCCAGCGGCAGCGGCTGGCCATCGCGCGCGCGCTGATCCATGAGCCGCGGCTGCTGATTCTCGACGAGGCCACCAGCAATCTCGATCCGGAAGCCCAGGAGGCGGTGGTCGATACCGTCAGCCAGCTCAAGGACCGCATGGCCATCCTGGCGGTGGCGCACCAGGAGCGCATGGTGCGCGTGGCGGATCGCGTGTACCGCCTCGCCGATGGCCGCATCGAGATCGTATCGAGGGAGCAGGGCCGTGCAGCCCTTGCTGGCTGACGACGTCTTCACCTGGGGGCGGTTCGGGCGCCGCGTCCTTTTCCTGTCCACGAGACAGGCACTGCGCATGGGCGGCTTTGCGGCAGCGCGCCCGCTGGGCGCGGCCATGGCCTTCCTGCATTACACCTTCGGGCGAACCACCCGGAAACAATGCCTGCACGATCTGGCGCGCCTGATGGAGCGCAGCGCCGATGATCCTGAAGTGAAGCAGACGCTGCGCGAGGCATACCGCGTCAACACCCGGGCCGTGCTCGAAGTGCTGTCCATGGTCGACCGCCAGCTCGATGCGGCGACGCTGCAGTCCCGCTGCGAGGTCGAGGGACTGCATCACCTGGAAGCGGCGCGCACGGGGCGTGGCACCATCCTTCTGGCAACGCACTCCGGCAACAGCCTGCTGCTGGCCGCGCAGCTGGCGCAGGCGGGAGTGCCCGTCACCGTCGTGTACCGGCACGCGCGCATGATGTCGATGCAGTTCTTCGCCGAGGGACTGCCGCGCTATGGCATCGACGGCATCCTGGCCAACGAAGGGTTCCGCGCCTACGCGCGCATGGTCGATGCGCTGCGCAAGAACCGCGTGCTGTTCGCCATGGTGGACCAGGGCGTGCGCGCGGCGGAGACGGGCCTGGAGATGGAATTCCTCGGCAAGCGCATGCCCATGCCGGGCGGCGTGATGCAGCTCGCGCGCCAGACACGCTCGCCCATCGTGCCCGTGGAAGCCGTGGCGGCTGAGCCGGTGTGGCGTTTCCAGATGCATGCACCGCTGGTGTTCCAGCCAGGTGGCACGCTGGAGCAGGACATGGCCATCCTGCTGCGGGAAACCGAACGGCAGATCCTGGCGCATCCGCAGCTCTGGAGCTGGCAGCAACGCCGCTGGCGCGGCTTCGCCTTGTCCGAAGACGCCCAATGAGCGCGCCCGCCCATTCGCGGAACGGAGTCGTTGCGCTCACCGGCGCGACGGGATTCATCGGCAAGCGCCTGGTCGCGGCGTTGTCGGCGGCCGGATGGAAGGTGCGGCTGCTGCTGCGCCGTGATCCGGTGGTGCCGGAATGGCGCGGCCTCGAACCGCAGATCGTCGCCGGCGACCTCGCGGATTCGCGCGCGCTGGATCAGCTGGTCGAGGGTGCGGCGCATGTGGTGCATGTCGCCGGCCTCATCAAGGCCGCGCGCCAGCGCGATTTCTTCGCCGTCAACGCGGGCGGGTCCGTTGCCGTGGCGGAAGCCATCACGCGGCGTGCGCCGGATGCCCGGCTCCTGCATGTCTCCACCATCGGCGCGCGCGAGCCCTCGCTGTCCGACTATACGGCCAGCAAGCGCGCGGGCGAGGACGCCGTGCGGCGCCAGCTGGGCCGGCGCGCCACGGTGATCCGTCCACCCGTCGTATACGGCCCCGGCGACCGTGAGACGCTGCTCTTCTTCCAGCTCGCGCGCGGCCGCTTCGTGCCGCTGGCGGGATTGCCGGAGGCGCGCGCTGCGCTGATCCACGTGGATGATCTGATCTCGCTGATGGTGGCCATGCTGGACTCCCCCGACGGAGGCGTGTGGACAGCGGCCGATGCGCGACCTCAGGGCTACAGCTGGGCGGAAGTGTTCGGCGCCGCTGCCCATGCCGTGGGCAACCAGCGGGCGAAATTGTTCCATGCCCCCACCGCGTTGCTGAAGACCACGGCACTGGCCGGAGATGTGGGCGCGCTGTTCGGCGCAGCCAACATGCTCACCTCGAAGAAGCTGCGCGAGCTGCGGCACGTCGACTGGTCGGTACCCATCTCCGAGCATGCGCGTCCGCCAGGCTGGGCGCCGCAATACGCGCTTCAACCAGGCTTCGATGGTGCGGCGGCGTGGTACCGCCAGGCAGGCTGGCTGCCCCGCGACTGAACGTCAGCGCAGGATGCCGCGCCGGCGCAGCTGCCAGTAGATGCCAGGGGCGGCCAGCAGCGGAAAGCGCCGCTGCCATGGGCTCAGCTCGAGCCGTACGCCGCGATGTCGCTCGATCTTCCAGACCACGTAGTCCGCGCCGCCATCGAAAGTGAACGCGGCCTTGCACAGCCTGAGGATGTTCAGCGGCTTGCCCCAGCGTTGGCGCCGCGCCCACCGCCGCAGCTGCTGCTCGCGCGAGTGCGCATCGTGCAGAGGCCGCAGCACGCCCTCCGGCATCGATTCGAACTTCACCCCGCCTGCCTCCCACGCCAGCGGCAGCAACGCGCTGTAGCGCTCACCGTCCGCGGCCACGATGCCCTGCGAGCGGTCGCCGGTTTCCACGCGCAGCTCGGCCACATAGGTACGCGCGAACAATGCCGCCCAGAATTCGCCGGGAGTTCCCTGGGTGGGGCCCAGTGCGGCTGCCCATCTTGCCGCGGTGATGGTGGCATCGCGTACCGCCATCACCACGCGCTGCTGGTCGCTGTCGGAGCGTTGCCAGACACAGCGGCACGGCTGGCAGAAGCGCGCCCACATCGTGGTATCGACCGATCTGCCGGCGACCCGCTTCTCGAACTGCGTCATCGACACCAGCGCGAACTTGGCGCGCAGCGCCGCGCCACCGAAGCTGCCTTCGACATAGCCCACGTTCGGGGGCAGCAGCCGGTTGGCGAAGGCGGCAAGTCTGCTGCCCGGCCAGGCGGCCGTGGTGTCCAGCAGCACATAGAAGTCGAGCATTCCCTCCAGCGCGTTGGTGCGGAGTGTCGAGCCGTAATACAGCACGGCCACTGCGGCGCCGCCCGCCCGTGCCGCCAGCTGTGCCGCCAGTTCGCGTACCGGATCGGGTACAGGAGTCAGCAGCTCATCCCGCAGCCGCGCCGCGAGGGCGTCGCTGGTGATGTCGGGGAGCTGTGACGCCTGTGGCATGATGTCCGCTGCATGGAAAGTGGAAACGGTAAGGAATTATCGGGGAAGGCGCTGCGGTTTGCGCATGTCTCCGACCTGCACCTGCCGTTCGAGCCCCGCCTGCGCCCGGCGCAGCACTTCTCCAAGCGGCAGCTCAGCGTCTGGTCCTGGCGCCGTCGCCGCGCGGTGCAGCGTCCGGAGATCCTGTCCTCGCTTCGCCAGGAGCTGGAGCAATACCGTCCCGACCGGATCGTCGTCACTGGCGACATCACCAATTTCTCGCTGCCGGGGGAGTTCATCCAGGCCCGGCAGTGGCTGGAAGGATTGCCCGCGCCTTTGAGCATCGTGCCTGGCAACCACGACACGCTGGTCCCGGTGCCGGAAGGCGAGGGACTGGGGCAGTGGTCGCAATGGAGCACTGGCGGTGAATGGCCGTACTTGCATCGCCACGGAGACGTTTCCTTCATCGGCCTGAAGTCCGCGCTTCCTACCGCGCCTCTGCTGGCATCCGGCGAGCTGGGCGCCGCGCAGCTCCAGCGCCTGGCCCGCATGCTGCGGGAGGAGGGCGCGGCGGGCCGGATACGTGTGCTGCTGCTGCATCACCCCGTGGTCGATGGCGCCGTGCGCGCACGCAAGGCGCTGCGTGACCGGCGCGAGCTGCGCTCCGTGCTGCGCGAGTGCGGCGCGGAGATGGTGCTGCATGGGCATGCGCGCAATGCGCGGCTCGATGCGCTCGCCGGCCCCTCCGGACCGATTCCCTGCCTGTGCGTGCCCTCTTCCAGCGCATTGCCCAACCCGCGAGACGAAGCGGCGCGCTGGCATCTGGTCGAGCTGCCGCCGCCTGGCGGCGGATGGGCGCGCATCGGTGTGCGGCAATGGTCCACCGCCCGCAGTGCCTTCGAGCAGGTGGCCGGTTACGAGCTGCGGGTTCCCCCATGAGCCTTCCCACGCCGGCGGCATCGCAGTTCCGCCACCGGTTTCCGGACCGGCTGGACTGGTACACGCTGCGTGCACTGATCGGTCCGCTGCTGCTGGCGCTGATGGTGCTGCTGGTCGCGCAGCTGCTCGAGCGGCTGCTGCGTCTGTTTGAAATGGCGGCGGCCAATGGCGCCAGTGTGTGGGTGGTGCTGAAGCTGGTCGCGGCCCTGGTGCCACATTACATGGGCATGGCGCTGCCGGCG
>Ga0315912_10006198_pt1 | contig 10773 bp, 17 predicted proteins | sample VfabasoilMG_FD_204469 | JGI IMG/M metagenome (GOLD analysis project Ga0315912, IMG submission 204469) | Garden soil microbial communities collected in Santa Monica, California, United States - V. faba soil | ecosystem: Environmental > Terrestrial > Soil > Garden | place: USA: California... | reverse complement strand
GTCGGCACGCCGGAGGAAAATCGTATACTCGTCGCTGCCCTGAAAGAGGCGTTGAAATGAGATCGTCGGAAGTCGCGCGCAACACGAAAGAGACGCAGATCCGCGTCAAGCTCAACCTGGACGGCAAGGGCGTGGCGAAGCTCGCCACCGGCATTCCCTTCCTCGAGCACATGCTCGACCAGGTCGCGCGCCACGGCATGCTCGACCTCGAGATCGAGGCGAAGGGCGACCTGCACATCGACGCGCACCACACCGTCGAGGACATCGGCATCACGCTCGGGCAGGCGCTGCTCAAGGCGGTCGGCGACAAGGCCGGCGTGCGCCGCTTCGGCCACGCCTACGTGCCGCTCGACGAGGCGCTGTCGCGCGTGGTGGTCGACCTCTCCGGCAGGCCGGGGCTCGAATACCACGTGAAGTTCACGCGCGCGCTGATCGGCGAATTCGACGTCGACCTGATGCACGAGTTCTTCCAGGGTTTCGTCAACCACGCGCAGGTGACGATGCACATCGACAACCTGCGCGGCGACAACGCGCACCACCAGTGCGAGACCATGTTCAAGGCCTTCGGACGGGCCCTGCGCATGGCGGTCGAGCCCGACCCGCGCGCCGCGGGCGCCGTGCCGTCCACGAAAGGCTCTCTCTAAGTTGAAGATTGCCGTAGTGGATTACGGCATGGGGAACCTGCGGTCGGTGTCGAAAGCCGTGGAGCATGTCGCGCCCGGGGCCGAGGTTCTGGTCAGCGCGGACCCCGACCGCATCCTTTCCTGTGACAGAGTCATCGTGCCCGGCCAGGGCGCGATGCCCGACTGCATGCGCCAGCTCGCTGCGAGCGGCGCGCGCGAGGCGGTGATCGAGGCCGCCCGCCGCAAGCCGTTCCTCGGCATCTGCATCGGCCTGCAGATGCTGTTCCAGCGCGGCGAGGAAGGCGATACCGCGGGACTCGGCATCCTCGCCGGGGGCGTGCCGCGCTTCCGCGTCCAGGGATTGAAAGTGCCGCACATGGGATGGAACGAGGTGCTGCAGGCAGGGCCGCACCCGCTGTGGGAGGGCATCGCCGACCGCAGCCGCTTTTATTTCGTGCACAGCTATTTCCCGGCGCCGCAAGACCGGGCGATCGTGGCCGCCACCTGCGTCTACGGGGCGCCCTTTACCTGCGCGGTGGCGAGGGATAACATCTTTGCCATCCAGTTTCACCCCGAAAAAAGCCAGTCCGCAGGCCTGCAACTTCTCTCCAACTTCGTGCGCTGGCGTCCCTGATTTTTCCTGAATTTGCGCCGTGTTGATCATTCCCGCGATTGACCTGAAAGACGGGCGCTGCGTGCGCCTGCAGCAGGGCAGGATGGACTCCGCCACCGTATTCTCCGAGGACCCGGTGGCGATGGCGCGGCATTGGGCCGCGCAAGGCGCGAAGCGCCTGCACATCGTCGACCTGAACGGCGCGATCGCCGGCCGGCCGAAGAACGAGAAGGTGATCCGCGGCATGATCGACGCGCTGGGCGGCAATCTGCCGATCCAGCTCGGCGGCGGCATCCGCGACCTCGACACCATCGAGAACTACATCGACGCGGGCGTGACTTATGTCGTCATCGGCACCGCGGCGGTGAAGAACCCGGGCTTCCTGTCGGATGCCTGCTATGCCTTCCCGGGCCACATCATCGCCGGCCTGGACGCGAAGGACGGCAAGGTCGCGGTCGAGGGCTGGTCGAAACTGACCGGGCACGACGTGGTGGACCTGGCGAAGAAATTCGAGGAGTACGGCGTCGAGGCGCTGATCTACACCGACATCGGCCGCGACGGCATGATGGGCGGCGTGAACATCGAGGCGACGCTCAAGCTCGCGCAGTCGGTCAAGACGCCGATCATTGCGTCTGGCGGCCTGAACGGCCTCGCGGACGTGAAGGTGATCTGCGAGAAGCTCGCGCCCGAGGGCGTGATCGGCGCCATTGCCGGCCGCGCGCTTTACGAAGGAAAGCTGGACCTGAAGGAAGCGCAGAAAGTCGCCGACCATGCCGCTGGCTAAACGGATTATTCCTTGCCTGGACGTCACCGCCGGCCGGGTGGTGAAGGGCGTGAAGTTCGTCGGCCTGCGCGACGCCGGCGACCCGGTCGAGATCGCCGCGCGCTACGACGAGCAGGGCGCCGATGAACTGTGCTTCCTCGACATCACCGCGAGTTCCGACGAACGCGACATCCTGCTGCACGTGATCGAGGCGGTTGCCGCGCGCGTGTTCATTCCGCTCACCGTCGGCGGCGGCGTGCGCAAGGTCGAGGACGTGAGGCGCCTGCTCAACGCCGGCGCCGACAAGGTGTCGATCAACACCGCGGCGGTGCAGAACCCGGCGCTGGTGAAGGACGCTTCCGGCATCGTCGGCAACCAATGCATCGTGGTCGCGATCGATGCCAAGAAGGACGGCTCGTCGTGGCAGGTCTACACGCATGGCGGGCGCAAGGCCACCGGCCTCGACGCCGTCGACTGGGCGCGGCGCATGGTCGAGGCGGGCGCGGGCGAGATCCTGCTCACCAGCATGGACCGCGACGGCACGCGCGACGGCTTCGACCTCGGGCTGACCGCGGCGGTCGCGGCGGCGGTCGAAGTCCCGGTGATCGCTTCCGGCGGCGTGGGCAGCGTCGACCACCTTGCCGAGGGCGTCCTGCAGGGCCGCGCCGACGCGGTGCTGGCGGCGAGCGTGTTCCACTTCGGCGACTTCACCGTGCGTCAGGCCAAGGAACACATGAAGTCCCGGGGCATAGAGGTACGGCTATGAGCTGGCTCGACGAAGTGCCGTGGAACCAGCAGGGGTTGGTTGCCGTTGTTACACAAGACTTCTCATCCAATCGCGTGTTAACCGTGGCTTGGATGAATCGCGACGCCTTGCAGCAGACCGTCGAAAGGGGCGAGGCCGTCTACTGGTCCCGGTCGCGCAACAAGCTGTGGCACAAGGGGGAGGAATCCGGACACACGCAGAAAGTGCGTGAAGTGCGCATCGACTGCGATGCCGACGCGATATTGCTCAAGGTGGAGCAGGCGGGCGGCATTGCCTGCCACACCGGCCGCGAAAGCTGTTTCTTCCGCAAACTCGAGAACGGGAAGTGGGTCACGATCGATCCGGTGCTCAAGGATCCCTCGCTGATCTACAAGAAATGAACGACATCCTTGACAGAATCGCCGCCGAGATCGAAAAGCGCAAAGGCGGCGATCCGGAGAAATCCTACGTCGCGAAGCTGTTTGCGAAGGGCGACGACGCCCTGCTGAAGAAGATCGGCGAGGAGGCCACCGAGACGGTGCTCGCCGCGAAGGGCGGCGACCGGCTGCACCTGGTGCGCGAGACGGCGGACCTGTGGTTCCACTGCATGATCGTGCTCGCGCGCCACGGCCTGGGACCGCGCGACGTGCTGGCCGAGTTGCAGCGGCGCGAGGGCATGTCCGGCCTCGACGAGAAGGCGGCGCGAAAAAAATGACCGCGGCCAGCTGCATCTTCTGCAAGATCGTGAGCGGCGAGATCGCCGCGAAGAAGATCCACGAGGACGACGACGTGCTGGCGTTCCACGACGTGCGGCCGCAGGCGCCGGTGCATTTCCTGATCATCCCCAAGCAGCACGTGGCGACGCTGTACGACGCCAACCCCGGCCACGAAAAGGCATTCGGCAAGATGTTGACGCTGGCCGGCCGCCTCGCCCGCCAGGAGGGGGCCGGCGACGGCTTTCGCACCATCGTCAACACGGGGCGGGTGGGGCATCAGGAGGTGTATCATGTCCACATGCACGTGCTGGGCGGGACGGAGCCGCTCGGCCCGATGCTGCAACGGAAGAGATAGGAGACGGATATGGGTTCGCTCAGCATCTGGCATTGGCTGATCGTGTTGGTGATCGTGATGCTGGTCTTCGGCACCAAGAAACTGCGCAACATGGGCGCGGATCTCGGCGGCGCGGTACGCGGCTTCAAGGACGGCATGCGCGAAGGCGGCGAGAAGCCGGCCGAGGCGACTTCCGGCGCGGCCGCGCAGGTCACCGGCAGGACCGTCGAAGGCGAAGTCAAGCAGAAGACCGAGCAGAAGGCCTGAGCGCTTCGCTCGGCCCCGCACAAGGCGCCCCCGGGCGCCTTTTTGTTCTCTAGGGCGCGATGTTCGACATCGGATTTTCCGAGCTGCTGGTGATAGGCGTGGTGGCGCTGGTCGTCATCGGGCCCGAGAAGCTGCCGCGCATGGCTCGCACCATCGGCCACCTCGCCGGCCGGCTGCAGCGCTATGTCTCCGACGTCAAGGCCGACATCAACCGCGAGATCGAGCTCGACGAGCTGCGCAAGATGCGCGACTCGATGCAGAAGAGCGCGAGCGACATGCAGTCCTCGGTGACCTCTGAACTCACGAAAACCGCGGACGACCTGAACAAGACGGTCGAAGCCGCGGCCGAATCCAAGCCGGCGGAGAAATGAGCGACGCGGAAAGCTTCATTTCGCACCTGGTGGAGTTGCGCCAGCGCCTCGTGCGCGCGGTCAGCGCGGTGGGGGCGCTGTTCCTGGTCATGCTGTTCTGGCCCGGGTCGGGCGCGATCTACGATTTTCTCGCGCTGCCGCTGATGAGCGCGCTGCCCGACGGCACCAAGATGATCGCCACCGGCGTGATCACGCCCTTCATGGTGCCGATGAAGGTCACGGCGCTCGCCGCCTTCATGGTGGCGCTGCCCTACGTGCTCTACCAGGCCTGGGCGTTCGTCGCGCCGGGCCTCTACGCGCACGAGCGCAAGTTCGCCGTGCCGCTGATCTTCGGCAGCACGCTGCTGTTCCTGCTCGGCGTCGCGTTCTGCTACTACTTCGTGTTCGGCCGCGTGTTCGCCTTCATCCACGACTTCGCGCCGAAATCGATCACGCCGGCGCCGGACATCGAGGCCTATTTCGGCTTCGTCATCACCATGTTCCTCGCCTTCGGCATCACCTTCGAGATCCCGATCGTGGTGGTCCTGCTGGTGCGCATGGGGCTGGTGAGCATCGACAAGCTCAAGGAAGCACGCCCCTACGTGATCGTCGGCGCCTTCGTGGTCGCGGCGGTGGTCACGCCGCCCGACGTGCTGTCGCAGTTCATGCTGGCGGTGCCGATGTGCATCCTCTACGAGGCCGGCATCATCGTCGCGCGCTTCGTCGGCGCCCGGCCGAAGACGGAAACCGCGGAAGACCCGGAACAGACCACGGTTTCCTGAGGGCGGCCCGCCTTCATTCGGCGCGCGAGACCGGCTTGGGCCGCCGGCCGACGGTCAGCGCGGCTTCGACGTCCTTGCCGTGGCGGCGCAAGACCAGTTTCGCCGACGACCCCGGCTCGAGCGCGGCGACGGCGTTGAGCAGCGAGGGCGGGTCGGCGATCAGCCTGCGGTTGACTTCGGTCACCACGTCGCCGGGCTTCACGCCCGCCCGGTCGGCCGGGCCGCCGCGCACCACCTCCACGATCAGCACGCCCTGCGTGCCCTCGAGCTTGAACGACTCGGCGATCGCCGGCGTGAGCTCGCCCAGGCCCGCGCCGATCCAGCCGCGCGTGACGCTGCCGTTCTTCACGATCTGCTCGAGCACCATGCGCGCGGTCGACACCGGGATGGCGAAGCCGATGCCCATGCTGCCGCCGTTGCGCGAGAAGATCGCGCTGTTGATGCCCACCAGCTGGCCGCTGGCATTGACCAGCGCGCCGCCCGAATTGCCCGGGTTGATCGCGGCGTCGGTCTGGATGAAATTCTCGAAGGTGTTTATGCCCAGGCCCGTGCGCCCCAGCGCCGAGACGATGCCGCCGGTGACGGTCTGCCCGACGCCGAACGGATTGCCGATCGCCAGCACCGCGTCGCCGACGCGCAGCGCGTCTGACGAGCCGAACGCAATCGCAGGAAGATTGTCGGCATCGAGGCGCAGCACCGCGAGGTCGGTCTCCGGGTCGTTGCCCACCACCTTGGCGAGCAGCTTCCGGCCGTCGGCGAGCGCCACTTCGATCTCGTCGGCCGCCTCGACCACGTGGTGGTTGGTGAGCACGTAGCCGCTCGCGCTGACGATCACGCCCGAACCCAGGCTCGAGGCGCGCTGCGTTTCATCGGGCAGCGCCTGCTCGCCGAAGTTGCGCCGGAATGCCGGGTCGTTGAGGAAGGAATGGCGGCGCGGCTTCACCTCCTTCGAGGTGAAGATATTCACCACCGAGGGCGTCGCGCGCCGCACCGCATCGTTGTACGAACTCACGGGCGCCCCCGGCGCCGCGGCGCCCGGCAGCCACTCGGGATGGAATGTCGTGACCACGAACAGCGCTGCCACGGCGAGCGTGGTGGCCTGCGCGAAGAGGAGCCAGAATCGACGCATGGGAAGTGCCGTAAGTATACAAAATCCCCTTCTAAGTGAAGCGCTTACGGCTGAAATCGTGGACATTGTCTTGCTCGCCCGGTAAAATCGCACGCTTTCGCGCCCCGGACAGACACTTCCACTCATGAGCGACTCCGAAAAAATGGACCCGACGCGACGCAACCTGGTGATCGCGACCTCGGTGGCGGGCGCCGCGGCCGGCGTCGGCGCGGCGCTGCCGTTTGCCGCCAGCATGATTCCCTCGGAGCGCGCACGCGCCGCGGGCGCCCCGGTGGAAGTGGACCTCTCGCGCATCGCGCCGGGGGAACTCGCGGTGATCGAGTGGCGCGGCAAGCCGGTGTGGGTGATCCGGCGCACCAAGGAAATGCTCGATTCGCTGAAGGGCCTGGACGCGCGCCTGACGGATCCGGGCTCGAAGTCCTCCGAACAGCCCAAGTACGCCGAGAACGCGCACCGCTCGGAGAATCCCGAGCTGATGGTGATGGAAGGCGTCTGCACGCACCTCGGCTGCTCGCCGCAGCTGCGCTCCGGCGAGGCGAAGGCCGAGATGGGCGCCGACTGGGCGGGCGGCTTCTACTGCCCCTGCCACGGCTCGAAGTTCGACTATGCCGGGCGCGTGTTCCGCGGCGCGCCGGCCCCGACCAACCTGAAAGTCCCGCCGTACACCATCGTTTCGGACAGCAAGCTGGTGATCGGCGAGGACAAGGAAAGCAAGGGAGCCTAGGGGATGGTTTCGCAGATGGTGTCTCGCCTGTGGGGCTGGTTCGATGCGCGCATGCCGTCGGTGGCGCAGGAATGGCGCAAGCACGCCTCGGGCTACTACGCGCCCAAGAATTTCAACTTCTGGTACTTCTTCGGCGCGCTGTCGATGCTGGTGCTCGTGATCCAGATCGTCTCGGGCATCTTCCTCACCATGAACTACAAGCCCGACGCGGCGCTCGCCTTCGGCTCGGTCGAGTACATCATGCGCGACGTGCCGGGCGGCTGGCTGATCCGCTACATCCATTCCACCGGCGCCTCGGCGTTCTTCCTGGTGGTGTACCTGCACATGTTCCGCGCCATGCTGTACGGCTCGCACCGCCAGCCGCGCGAGCTGGTGTGGATCTTCGGCGTGCTGATCTACCTCACGCTGATGGGCGAGGCGTTCTTTGGCTACCTCCTTCCCTGGGGGCAGATGTCCTACTGGGGCGCGCAGGTGATCGTGAACCTCTTCGGCACCATCCCGTTCATCGGGCCGGACCTCGCGATCCTGATCCGCGGCGACTACGTCGTGGGCGACGCGACGCTGAACCGCTTCTTCGCGCTGCACGTGATCGCGCTGCCGCTGGTGCTGCTCGGCCTGGTCGCCGCGCACATCCTCGCGCTGCACGACGTCGGCTCGAACAACCCGGACGGCATCGAGATCAAGAAGCACAAGGGCCCGGACGGCCATCCGCTGGACGGCGTGCCGTTCCATCCGTACTACACGGTCAAGGACACGGTCGGCGCGGTGGTGTTCCTCGCGATCTTCTGCTTCGTGCTGTTCTTCATCCCCGAGATGGGCGGCTATTTCCTCGAGCACAACAACTTCATCCCCGCGGATCCGCTGAAGACCCCCGAGCACATCGCGCCGGTCTGGTACTTCACGCCGTACTACTCGATCCTGCGCGCGGTGCCGCCGCTGTTCAACTCGCAGTTCCCGGGGGTGGCGGCGATGGGCATCGCCACCATGATCCTGTTCCTGCTGCCCTGGCTCGACCGCAGCCCGGTGAAGTCGATCCGCTACCGCGGCCCGTACTACAAGTGGGCGCTGGGCATTTTCGTCGCCGTGTTCCTGCTGCTCGGCTACCTCGGCGTCAAGCCGACCACCGTGTGGGGGCAGTTCGGCTTCGACGCCTTCTTCCTCGACACCAAGGACATCGCGACCTGGGTGGCGCGCGTGTGCACCGTGCTCTACTTCGCGTTCTTCATCCTGATGCCCTGGTACACGGCGATCGACAAGGTCAAGCCGGTGCCGGAGCGGACCACCTGATCATGAAAAAACTCTTCGCGATTGTGCTGTTCGCGCCGCTGACTCTGCTTGCCGCCGAGACCGGCGCGCGGCTCGACAGCTCGCCGCACCATGCGACCGACCTGGTGAGCCTGCAATCGGGCGCGCGCACCTTCGTCAACTACTGCCTCGGCTGCCACGGCGTGCAGTACGTGCGCTACAGCGGCCTGAAGGAGATCGGACTGACCGAAGCGCAGATCCGCGACAACCTGATGTTCACCGCCGACAAGGTGGGCGAGCCGATGAAGTCGACCATCAGCGCGAAGGACGGCAAGCGCTGGTTCGGCGTGCCGCCGCCGGACCTCTCGGTCATCGCGCGCTCGCGCGGCGCGGACTGGCTCTACACCTACCTGCGCACCTTCTACCGCGACCCGAAGGCCGCGAGCGGCTGGAACAACACCGTGTTTCCCAACGTCGGCATGCCGCATGCGCTGTGGACGCTGCAGGGCGAGCGCACCTACGACGCCAAGGAGCACAAGTGGAGCGAAGTCACCAAGGGCACGCAGACGCCCTCGGAGTACGACGCGACGGTGCGTGACCTGGTGAACTTCCTGGTCTACGTAGCCGAGCCTTCCGCCACGAGCCGCAAGAACATCGGCATCGTGGTGCTGTTCGTCCTGGGCATCCTTTTCATCCTCACCTACCTGCTGAAGCTGAATTACTGGAAAGACGTGAAGTAGCGGTCAGCGGTTTTCTCGAAGGCAACCGAAGTCATGATGCAACTTTACTCGGGCACGACCTGCCCTTTCAGCCATCGCTGCCGCTTCGTGCTGTACGAAAAAGGCATGGATTTCCAGGTCATCGACGTCGACCTGTACAACAAGCCCGAAGACATCGCGGTGATGAATCCCTACAACCGCCTGCCGGTGCTGGTGGAGCGCGACCTGGTGCTCTACGAATCCAACATCATCGACGAGTACATCGACGAGCGCTTCCCGCACCCGCAGCTGATGCCGGCGGACCCGGTGATGCGCGCGCGCGCGCGGCTGATGCTGTTCAACATGGAAGTGGAGCTGTTCTCGCAGATCGAGGCGCTCGACTCCGGCCGCGAGAAGCAGGTGGAGAAGGCGCGCCAGCACGTCACCGACCGCCTGATCGAGCTCGCGCCGGTGTTCACCAAGACCAAGCACATGCTGGGCGACGACTTCACGATGCTCGACGTCGCCATCGCGCCGCTCCTGTGGCGCCTGGACCACTACGGCATCAAGCTCGGCAAGACCGCGGCGCCGCTGATGAAGTACGCCGAGCGCATCTTCTCGCGCCCGGCCTTCATCGAGGCGCTGACGCCGTCCGAAAAGGTGATGCGCAAGTAATGAAGGAGATCACCACCAAGCCGTACCTGCTGCGCGCCCTCTACGAGTGGTGCGTGGACAACGGCTACACCCCGCACCTCGCGGTGAAGGTGGATTCGCGCACCCAGGTGCCGCCCGAATACGTGAAGGGCGACGAGATCACGCTCAACATCAACCCGAACGCCGTGCACAAGCTGCAGATGGGAAACGAGCTGGTCGAATTCTCGGCGCGCTTCGGCGGCGTGGCGCGCCAGATCTCGGTGCCGGTGGCCAATGTCTACGCGCTCTACGCGCGCGAGACCGGCCATGGCATGACCTTCGACATCGACAGCACCAAGCCCGGCGTCCAGGTCAAGGCCGAGAGCGAAGGCGTCGCCTCCAACACCCGGCCGCCGGCCTCGCTGCCGGTGCCGCATTCGGCGTCCACCTCTTCTTCCACAACACCCCCGCCGCCGCCCAACAAGCCCCTGGGCGGCAAGCCGACCCTGCGCCGCATCAAGTAGTCCGCAGGCGCATAATCCGCCCGAATTGCCGGCTTAGCTCAGTTGGTAGAGCAGCGGTTTTGTAAACCGAAGGTCGAGGGTTCGATTCCTTCAGCCGGCACCATCCCGACTCCGGAAACAAAAAAGCCCGCTAGCGCGGGCTTTTCTGGTTGCCGTGATGCCTTAGAGCGGCTTGATGTTCGCCGCCTGCATGCCTTTCGGCCCTTTCTTCGCTTCGTACTCCACCTTCTGGCCTTCTTTCAGCGTCTTGAAGCCCGACATCATGATCGCGGTGTGATGCGCGAACAGGTCTTCGCCGCCTTCGGACGGGGTGATGAAGCCGAACCCCTTGGAGTCGTTGAACCACTTGACGGTACCGGTTGCCATGTTGACTGGTTTCCTATTGCGAGAGGGTAAGGGTAAAAAATCGCTGCCTGCCTGACTACGGCGGGGCGATCATATCACTGTTTTTCCTCGGCTTCGAGCGCCTGCTTGGCGCGGATCGACGCGGCGAACTCGAGTACGCGGTGCGCGAGGTTGATGCGGTCCTCCACCGTGCGCATGATGGTCGGGACGGCGAGCACCTCGAGGCCGAGCGAGCGCACGCCCTCGACCAGCGGCGCGTCCTCGGTGTCCATCACGAACCCC
>Ga0315912_10006197_pt1 | contig 10774 bp, 7 predicted proteins | sample VfabasoilMG_FD_204469 | JGI IMG/M metagenome (GOLD analysis project Ga0315912, IMG submission 204469) | Garden soil microbial communities collected in Santa Monica, California, United States - V. faba soil | ecosystem: Environmental > Terrestrial > Soil > Garden | place: USA: California... | reverse complement strand
GCTACAGCCAGCTCGTGATCATCACGTCGATTGTGGCGACGGGCGGAGGGCTTCACGTGGCTGCGTATTTCATCGAGAACAAGGCGCACATCAGCGCGCTCGCGACGGTGCTCACGGTGGCGATTCCGGTGAGCGTATTTCTTGGAATGATGTACTGGCTTTACTACTACCTGGTGCGCCGATTCGATCCATTTCACAACTGGCTGCTCGCCGGCACCGCGGTGGTGATTGCGATTGTGGTTGGCGCCGCGATGGCCGGCGTCAGCATGGCGTCGTGCCTGGTGCTGCTGATGTTCGCGCCGGTGGTGGCCGTCGTCGGCTACGAGGCGCGCGGCTACCGGCACCAAGCCGAGTTCGCGGAGCGCTGAGGAGAAAAGCGTATACAACACGGAATACACGGAAAAACACGGAAACACGGAAGCCTGTTTTTTGAAAAACAAAGCCATCCTGCCTTTTTCCGTGTGTTCCGTGTTTCCGTGGTTTCCGTGTCTGTGTTTGCTTTTGCCGCCGAGGAACAAAGTAAACGTGCGCTCCGTAACGGAAGCCATGAAGAAACTGATTCCGTTCGCACTCGTATTTGCCGTTTTTGCGCCCGCTATCTCGGCGCAGACCACCGCGCAGAAGCCGACCCCAAGCGCCACGCCCGCGGCCAAGCCCGCGGCTGCCGCCCAGACCGGCTTCAACGGCCGCTGGGAAGGCACGTTTTCGCGCATCTCCTCAGACGGCACGCCGCAGACCAACCCGGTGGTGTTCGAGTTGACGCAGAAGGGCACCGCGCTCACCGGCACGGGCGGGCCGCCGTCAGGTGGATGGCCGGTTGAGAAGGGCGCCGTCGCCGCCGGCAAGGCGACCTTCCAGGTTCAGCAGCCGAACGGTCCACTGTTCAAGTTCACGCTGACGATCGTCAAAGGCCGCCTGACGGGAGACATGGTCGGCGAGCGTGATGGCAAAGTCATCGGCGAGGCCAAAGTCGACGCGGGCAGACCGGCGAAATAGTAAATCGTTCTTACCCCCAACCACCGGATCCGCTTTCTCGTCAAACCCGACGTCCCCGGGTCTAAAGACCCGGGGCTCCGTACAACAAAGGAGCGGTGACGATGGGATGGGTGGAATCGGTTTGGCTCGATCTGAAGTTCGGCGCGCGGTCGCTCCGTAAGAGCCCGATCTTCACAACCGTTGCGCTTCTGTCCCTGGCGCTTGGCATCGGCGCGAACGCCGCCATCTATCAACTGCTCGACGTGGTCTGGCTGCGCTCGCTGCCTGTGCACAACCCTGCCGAGATTGTGGAAGTGCGCACCACGCCCGGCAAGAGCCTGCGCGGTTCGTTCAACGGTCCGCGGCCGCGGCTGACCAATCCGCTCTGGGAACAGATTCGCGATCGACAAGAGTCGCTCACCGATCTCTTCGCGATGGGCGGCGCGAGCTTCGAACTCTCCACCGGCGGCGAATCGCGGGTGGTTCCCGGCATGTTCGTGAGCGGCAATTACTTCAAGACGCTCGAGGCCACGGCTTCCGCGGGACGGCTGCTCGGGCCCGGCGACGATCAGCGCGGCTGCGGCGGCGCCGCGGTGCTCGGCCATTCGTTCTGGCAGCGCGAGTTTGGCGGCGCCTCTGATGTGACCAGTCGGACGATCCGGCTCGACGGCGCGGTGATTCCAATTGCCGGCGTCGTCGACAGCCGTTTCATGGGCATTGATATCGGACGACGGATGGATGTGTTCGTGCCGATTTGTTCGCGTCCTCTTATTAAGAAAGCGAGTCCGCCGCTTGACGCGCGCGACTCGTGGTGGCTGGCGGCGTTTGGCCGGCTGAAGCCAGGCGTGACGATCGATCAGGCCACGGCGGAACTCGGCGCGAAGTCGCGCGGGATTCTCGAGGCCACGCTTTCGCCGCAGTATCCGGCCGCCGATGCGAAGGCCTACGTTGAAAATGGCCTCGTCGCGATTCCGGCGTCCAGCGGCGTGTCGGTCCTGGGTAATCGCTACGGAACGTCGCTCACGCTGCTGCTGGGAATCGCCGGCCTGGTGTTCCTGATCGCGTGCGCGAACCTGGCGAATCTGATGCTGGCGCGCGCCAGCGGCCGATCGCGCGAGATCGCCGTGCGGCTGGCGATTGGTGCGTCGCGCATGCGGCTGTTCCGTCAACTGATCGCGGAGAGTCTGCTGCTCGCCGGCGTGGGCGCTGCTGCCGGCATTGCGCTCGCGCTGATGCTGAGCCGCGTGCTGGTGATGTTGCTCACGAGCGACGGCAGCCCGTGGGCGCTCGATCTGTCCGTCGACTGGCGATTGATCGGATTCTCGACGGCGCTCGCGGCCATCGCGTGCGTCCTCTTTGGACTCACGCCCGCGATTCGCGCGACCAAGGCTTCTCCGGGATCCGCGTTGCAACTTGGCGGCCGGGGCATGACGGCGGATCGCACGCGAGTGGGGATCCGCCGCGTGCTCGTGGCGGGGCAGGTGGCCGTCTCCGTGGTGCTGGTCGTTGGCGCGTTGCTCTTCGTCGGCACGCTGCGGAATCTGGCGCGCGTCGACAATGGGTTCTCGGACCAGGGTGTGCTCGTGGTCGATCTCGATCTACGTCCCGCCGGCGTTGCGTTGGATGCGCAGGTGAACTATCAGGCGCAGATGACCGAGCGGCTGAGTCAGGTGCTCGGCGTTCGATCGGCCGGCTCCGCTGCAATCACGCCGGTGAGCGGCAGCGGCTGGAACGAATTCCTCATCGTGGACGGCAAGGAGCAGCCGGGCAATCCTGACGCGAACCGCGTGAGCCCGGGGTTCTTCGACGCGTTGCAGATTCGCCTGATCGCCGGGCGCAACTTTGATTCCCGCGATCGCGCTGACAGCACGCGCGTGGCGATCATCAATCAGGCATTCAACGACAGGTATCTTGGCGGCGGCAATCCGATCGGCCGGCAGTTCAAGATCCGCGTCGGCCCCGGACAGCCCGATCCGTTTTATGAAGTGATCGGCGTGGTGGCCAACACGAAGTACCGCAATCTGCGCGAAGAGCTCGGCGCGCAGATGTTCTTCCCGGCGACGCAGGAAACGGAACCGTCGCCGTTCCAGACAGTGATTCTGCGGACCGATGGTTCTGTGGACGATCTTCGCGTGGCCGTCGGCAACGCGATTCGTGAAGTGAACCCGTCGCTCATCGCCGATTACACCGTCATGAAGACGCAGCTCGGCAACTCGCTCCTGCGCGAACGGCTGATGGCGGCGCTCTCGTCTGGATTTGCGGTACTTGCGATCATCCTCGCGGCCGTTGGTTTGTATGGATTGATGGCGTATGGCGTAGCGCGCCGCCGCAACGAGATCGGCATCCGCGTCGCCCTCGGCGCCACACGCAAGCAGGTGGTCGGTCTGGTGCTCGGCGAGACGTTCTGGGTGGTCTCCATCGGCCTCGTCATCGGCGTGGTCGGCGCGTTCTACGCGGGCAAAGCCGCGGCGACGCTGCTCTATGGAATGACCGGCTCGGGCGTGCTGTTCCTGGTGCTGGGTTCAGTGGTGCTCGCGGTGATCGCAGGGCTCGCCAGCGTCATCCCATCCTGGAGAGCCGCAAAGCTGAACCCGACGACGGCGTTGAGAGAGTAAGGAGCAACAGCTTAAACAACACGGAAAACACGGAAGCCCGGAAAGAACTTTTTCCGTGCTTTTCCGTGTTGTGTTTGCTCTTCCGCGTTGTGTTTGCTGTTGCTGTTAGTTCACGTATAACCGCGGGGCTCTCACTTCGACGCCGCTGCGTTTGACGCGCACCTCGAGCGAGTGCACTTTTCCGTCGGCCACGCCGTCGAATCCGATGCGGTATCGCGTGCGGAGCGACGACACGATTTGCGCGATCAGCGGCGCCGGCACGCTTGGTGTGTTGACCAGCTCCTTCACGTAGGCGAATGCATTCATCTGCGCGCGCAGCGTCCGGCGGGCGGTGCCGTCCGGCATGTACAGGCCGCCGGTTTCGTCGGCAAGTCTCCGCAGCGACACATCCGAACGCACGCGATCCGGCGATCCGACAAACTGCGGTATCAACCATTCGCCGCCTTCGCTGACGACGCTGATGGTGACTTTGCCTTCGAGCGCGCGTCGTTCCGCATCGTCCAGGCCGATCTTGTTGCCGGTGGCGCGGCCGTCGGTCATGAGAAGAAGCACGCGCGGCTCGGGCACCTGCTGGAGTGCCTGAACACATAGATCGATCGTGTCCCAGATGGGCGATGACTCGAGCGGCAGCCGATCGAGCGATGGACGAACCGCATTCAGCGCGGCGGTGCGATCGGTCGGCAGCCAGTTGGTCAGGATCGGCGGGTTGCCGAGGTACGCCATGCGCGCGCGATCGCCGGCCTGAAGATTCGGCAGGAAACCCGTCGTCACGCCGGTCACGATTTCGTAGCGCTTGAGCGGCTGACTTGCGGTGCCGTCCACGAGCATCACGATGTTGAGCTCGGATCGCGATCGGCCGAACTGCGTGATCGGCGTCGGCTTGCCGTCGGCCAGCAGTTCAAATTCAGATTGCGCGACGTCGCTCTGCGGCAGGCCTTCGGGGTTGAGGACGAGGACGTCGATGAAGGTGGGGACGGCTCGCGTTTTCCCCGGGTCTAAAGACCCGGGGCTCCGTACCGGAAAAAACGCAACGAGCGCGACGATCGCGATTGCGGCGCGCAAGATCATTTCTCCGTACCCGCCACGAACTGTCGAGGCGCGCGCACCGTGAGTCCCGGCCGCTTTGTGCGCACCTCGAGGTTGTGCACCATGCCGTCGAGCGGAGAGGGCGTGAAGCCCACCAAGTATTGATGTCGCAGCTCGGCCGTCAGTTGCTCGAACGCCGAACCCAGATCGTCGGCGCGCTTCAGATTGAAATGCCCGCCGCCGGTCTTCGCGATCAGATCCACGACCTTCTGGCCCAGGCCGCGGCCTTCCAGGCCGATCGCGTAAATCATGAACAAGCCGCCGATCGCGCGATCGACGACGGTTGTCTGGCTCGCCGTTGATGTATCAACGCCATCGGTCACCACAACGATCGTCCGGCGTCCGCCCTCGCTCGCGAGCGACTTCATGCCGGCATCGAGCGCGGACCACAACGGCGTGCTGCCGCCGGGCCACAGCTCCTCGCGCAACACGCGCGAGAGGACGGCCTTGTCGTTCGTGAGCAGCGGACTCAGCGCGATTTCCGATCCAAACGTGCCGATGCGGACGCGATCGTTCGGGCCGATCGCTTTTACCAGACTGAGCGCGGATTCGCGCACGCGAGTCAGGTGATCGTCCATGCTCGAGCTCATGTCGAGCAGCAGCGCGGCCGTGATCGGCTGCGTTTCGCTGGAGAACACCGTGATGTCGGCCGGCTTGCCGTTGTCGAGGACGATGAAATCGTCGCGCGTGAGGTTGGTGACCAGCCGTCCGTCCGCGCTCGACACCAGGGGATAGAGCGGAACGGTGTGGACGCTGGCCCTGAATGTCTGGTTCTGTGCCGCTATCGGTTGCACGAAGGCGACCGCGGCGGCGAGAGTGGCGGCAACTGCGGCGGTCAAAAGCTGCACGCGCATGGCCAGCGGCTTGAATAGTACACTCGTTGCTTCCTGAATGGCGACGCCGGCCCGCCCGCGCACGTTCGATCGCACGCTCGTTGAAGGTCCGATCGGACCGGCCGTGTGGAAGATCGCATGGCCGACGATGCTCCAGAACATCATTGCCGGCTTTCAGGGCGTGATTGACCACGCGATGGTCGGCCACTTTGTTGGATACACCGCCAACGCGGCCATCGGCGTCAGCTGGCAGATCATCACCATCGTCATCGTCTTCGGCGCCTCGGTGTTCAGCGGCATGGGCGTGCTGGTGGCGCGTTTTGCCGGCCAGAACGACCCGCACAAGGTCAATCGCGTTGTCTATCAAGCCTTTCTTACGGCGACGGGCCTGTCTTTGTTACTCGGCACGATCGGGTGGTTCGCGGCGCCTGGTCTGCTCGATTTGGTGAACGCCGCGCCGGCGGTGAAAGCCGAGGCCCTGCCGTTTTTGAGGACGGTGCTGCTCGGCATTATCGGCATGATGTTGTTTTTCATGCTGAGCGGCGCGTTTCGCGCGGCGGGTGATTCGCGCACGCCGCTGCGGCTCGGCGTGATGATGACGGTGTTCACCGTTGTGCTGAACGTGATTCTGATTCCGAAGTTCGGAACGATCGGCGCGGGCATCGGCACCGTGATCAGCAGCACCATCGCGGCGGCGTTTGGCGTGTGGCGCATGACGCGTCCGGATTCGGTGATTCATTTCGAACCCGGCATGAGCAAGGCGCCGGACTGGGACATCATCCGATCGCTGTTTCGTTTTGGATTGCCGACCGGCGTGCAGGGCATTGCGATGAACATCGCCGGCGTGATGTTGCTGCGCTACATCGGATCGTTGCCGCAGAGTGCCGCGGCGCAGGCGGCGTATGCGGTCTGCTACACCGAATTGTTTTCGCTGATCACGTGGACGTCGGTCGGATTGATGGGCGCGGCCGCGACGATCGCCGGTCAGAATCTTGGTGCTGGCCGTCCCGATCGTGTGATGGCGGGTGTGTGGTTTGCGTCCCGGATCGGTCTGAGCGTTGCGGCAGTGGTGGGCGCGCTGTTCGTGCTGGTGCCGGGAATGCTGCTCGGAATTTTCGGAATGGAAGATGCCGTGGCGCTCGGGCTGGGCCGCGAACTACTGCGCTATCTGGCGGTGTCCGGGTTGTTCATCAGCGTCGCGCTTTGCTTCACCGGCGCGCTGCAGGGGACGGGCGACACGCGCAGTCCGCTGTATGTCTCAATCGTTTCACAAATCGTCGTGCCGGTCGGGTTTTGCGCGATGGCGCAGGCGTGGTGGGGGCTTGAAGCGCATCACATCTGGACGGCGATCGTGCTGGGCCACATGATGCGCTGCGCGCTGAGTATTGCGATATTCCGGCGTCAAAAGTGGCGCGGGATCGAGGTGTCGATCGCGCGGTAGGGACGGGCCTGGTTACGAAAAATCGATCTCGGGGATCATTTCGAGCAATCGGCACTTCGAAATGATCCCCGAGATCGATTTTTCCCAACCAGGCCCGTTCCCCTCTACCATACGCTCATGCGCACAATCGCCGTGTTCGCGTTTCTGACGGCCGTCGTCTTCGGCCAGGTTCCGCCGCCGCAGCAGCCGCAGACGCCAACCCAGACAACAGCCAGCGGATTCATTTCCGGCACCGTCATCGACGCGGTTTCGGGAAAACCGGTTCCGGAAGCGACGGTGCTGCTGAACGGCCGCGCGGCGGCGGCGATGGGTCAGCCACTGGGAGCGCGCGGTGGGGCGCCGGCTCCGCCGCCACCGCCGCCGGCGGTGATCACCGATTCTCGCGGCCGATTCTTCTTCGCGGCGTTGACGCCGGGCATGTACACGACGCAAGTGCAGAAGACCGGCTACGCGCCGGCGCCGTTCGGTCCGATCGCGCTGGCCGACGGCGAACGCGTGCTGGACTGGCGACTGAAGCTCGCGAAGTTCTCCAGCCTCGCAGGAGCCTTGCGTGATGAAACCGGTGATCCTGCCGTGGGTGTGGACGTGACGTTGTTCCGCCGATTCGTCGTCAACGGCCGGCAATCCTGGCAGCAATTCGGCCGCACGCGAAGTGACGACCGAGGCGGTTATCGATTCGGGCAACTGCAGGCCGGTGACTTCGTCATCTGTGCGTGTGGTCGCGATCCGATTCCGTTCGACCCGCTGCTCCTGACGACGCTGGGTTCAGAGCCCGTGCAGTTGCTGGCAGTGGCGGCGCGAGCATTGACGCTTGGTGCCGACGCCGTGTCGCTCGACAACACGTTGCGGACGTGGGCACCAACGTACTTCCCGAACAGTCAATCGCTCGCGCGCGCAACACGCGTGTCCGTCGTCGCCGGAGAAGACAAGACGGCACTCGACATGAATCTTTCGATCGTGCGGGCCACACGTGTATCTGGACAAGTGATCGGCGCGAGTGGCCCAGTGCACGCCGGGTCAATGCGCCTGGTTCCGGAAGCGGATGCGGAGGCGGGAATGAGCGTGATCGCGCTGCCGCCGATGCTCGTTCAGCCAGATGGGCGATTCGATTTCGCGCCAGTGCCGCCCGGCCAATATCGATTGCTGGTGGTCCACCGGCCCGGAACTGCCACCGGCGCTCCGTCAGGTTCGGCCCTCGGATTCGCAGGTGCTCGCGGAGTCGCGCCGCCACCTCCAGGCGCGACGATGTCGTCGGTTGGCCTCAACGTTCCCGAACCGCCGCAGTGGGCGAGCGAAATGATCACCGTCGGTGAGAACGGCGTCAGCGGACTCACGGTTTCGCTCAATAGAGCGATCAGTATCAGCGGCCGCGTGCAGTGGGTGGGCGGGGCACCGCAACCGCCACCGAACGTGTTCAACAGGATTACGGCCTCGCTCCTGAACGTCAGCCCGAACGATCCACTTTCGTCGGCAGTAACATCGTCCGGTCGTTTTGCGCCGGATGGGACTTTCCTGATTCCTGGTGCGTTGCCCGGCAAGTACACATTGAACGTGCAGGTGGTGCCAGGGTTTCCCACCCTGAAGTCGGTCACGATGGGCGGAATGGATTTGACCGACCTCCCCTTGGTGGTTGGCGATAAAGATCTTGCTGAAGTCGTGATTACGTTTGTGGATACGCCGATGGCCTCGCTCACGGTGACGATCAATGCCGCGCCTGGTTCGCAGGGTGACGACGGCTCGCTCCTGGTGTTTCCGGCAGACCGCAAGTACTGGACCGAGTCGAGTGCCGCACGTCGACGTTTCAGGCAAATCGCGACGAACTCAAAGAACGTGGTGACGACGCCGGATCTTCCGGCCGGAGATTATCTGGTGGTTGCGGCCACAGCGCTGGAGGCCGCGGATTGGATGGAAGCGGCGAAGCTCGAGTCACTGGGAAGACGGGCGCAACGAGTGAGCGTTGCCGACACGGGTAAGGCCGCTGTGGAGGTGCGCCGATGACTCGCGCACGCGGCTTCATCGTTGCCGGGTTGCTGTTCGCGACGATGCTGGGACAAACCAGCAGCCGTGCACACGCGCAGCAGGTGCGCGACCAGCGTGCGGTCCCTGCACCGGCAGGGCCCACCGGAACCGGCGTGGTGTCTGGCGTCGTGACCAGCGAAGATGGCGCGCGACCCGTGCGATTCGCGTATCTCGTGTTGCTCGGAACCGGCACCGGCACCATGAAAGTGTCGTCAACCGATGCTGACGGTCGTTTCATGTTCGCCAATTTGCCGGCCGATCGATACACGCTCGGCGCGAGCAAGCCGCCGTATCTCGGGACGGTCGCCGGCGCGCGACGTCCGGGCCGCACGGGCGCGCCAATCGCGGTGGCGGACGGGCAGAAGATCACCAACGTCGCGATCCGCATGCCGATGGGCGCGTCGATCTCCGGAACGATCACCGATGAAAAAGGACAGCCCGCATCGAACACCGCGGTGACGCTTCAGCAATTGCGACTGCAGAACGGCGAGCGAACGCTGGTCTCCCCGAGCAGTGGCGTTCGTGACGTGCAGACCGACGATCGTGGGCGCTATCGGTTCTTCGGTTTGTTGCCCGGTGAGTATGTTGTTTCTGGCCTTCGAGCGAACCCGTTCCCCGCGCGCCAGTTGACGGTGACGGAAGTGGATGACGCGATCAAGACCGGATCCGCGCCACCAGCGCCATCGACCCCGTCGTCCGTACGATACGCACCGGTGTACTTTCCAGGCACGACGCGCATGACGGACGCCGCTCCGATCGCCGTGGGATCAGGCGAAGAGCGGAGCAATGCCGACTTCAGGCTCGAACTCGTTCCAACCGCGCGGATCGAGGGCTCAGTCGCGACCGGCAACCTTCAGCCGGCGTTCCTGCCTAACGTGGCGTTGATGACGACAGGCTCGAGCCAGGCCCGCACGGTGCAGTCCGTGCGCATCGGTCCAGATGGACGATTTCAATTCTCTAACGTGACACCCGGAACGTACTCCCTGATCGCGCAAGGTCCGGCTCCGGCTGCGGGTCAAGCGGGAAATTTTGCGGCGACCACCATTGAAGTCACCGGCGCAGACCTGCTCGGTTTGCAGCTGACGATTCAGCCGATGCTGGCGATGTCGGGCAGGATTGTTTTTCGTGGCGCAGGAGTCGTGCCGGCGTTGGCTGGCCGCCGAATTCCTATCCGCCCGCTCAACCCGCTGGCAGGTGCGCCAATCCCGTCGGTGATGCCGACGAATGACGCGGGCACATTCAACATCACGAACTTACTTCCGGGAAACTACGTCATCGGCGCGCCGTTGTCGTTTGGTCCAACGAGCGACAGCATGACGTGGGCGCTCGAGTCCGTGATCGCCGACGGCCGCGACATCACCGATCGACCGTTCGAGATCACGCCGGACTCACTGCCGAAAGATCTGGTGGTGACGTACAGCGATCGTTTTCAGGAATTGAGCGGCCGGTTGTCGCGCGCGGATGGGGCGCCGGTGTCTGAGCACACGATCATCGTTTTTCCGGAAGACAGGACGCTCTGGGTGACCGGATCGCGCCGCATCGTGACGACCCGGCCGGGCACCGATGGCCGGTTTACGTTGTCCGGAGCCGGCCCCACGACGCTGCCGCCGGGGAAGTATCTGCTCGCGGCCGTGACCGACATTGACCGCAACGAGCAGTTCGACCCCGCGTTCCTGGGCGCCATCATCCCAGCCGCCGCCCCGATCACGCTGCTCCCCGGCGAAAAGAAAGTGCAGGATTTGGTCGTCAAGTAGGGGACGGGCCTGTTTTCCACAGTGGGGGGACGGGCCTGTTTTCCACAGGCA
>Ga0315912_10006196_pt1 | contig 10774 bp, 12 predicted proteins | sample VfabasoilMG_FD_204469 | JGI IMG/M metagenome (GOLD analysis project Ga0315912, IMG submission 204469) | Garden soil microbial communities collected in Santa Monica, California, United States - V. faba soil | ecosystem: Environmental > Terrestrial > Soil > Garden | place: USA: California... | reverse complement strand
TCGCGGCATTGCTGGTGTTCGTGTTGCGGCGGCCGGGCGACATCCCGCGCGACATTCTCAAGAACATGCGGGTCAGCGCGGCGCTGATGCTGCTGTATTCGCTGGGACTGGGTTTCATCGCACCGATGATCGACAACGCCGCACATGTCGGCGGCCTGCTGGGTGGCGCACTCACCGGCCTGCTGCTGGTGCGGCCTTTCGACGCGGCCGCGCGCAGTCGCGCCAATCCAGGGCGCGTGGTCGTGGCCGCCGCTGTCGTCGGCGTGCTGCTGGCGGCGCTGGCAGCCCAGGTGATCCACAGCGGCGCCGGCCGCCGGCCGAGCGCGGCCGCCGACTACCCGAGCGCATTGCTGGCCGAACAACATCGCCTGGAGTTGCGTTTCATGGCGCTGTTGAGCGACGTGGAAAATCGCAGGATGCCGCCGGAGCAGGCGGCCACTGCCTTGCGTGGCGAGGTCATCCGGCAATACGGCGGCGCGGTGCGCGGCTGGCTGGCCACGCAGAAGCCCGGCGACGACCCACGTGCCATCCAGTGGCTGGCGGCGTGGCAGGAACGCTCGCAGGCCTACGCACACTGGATGGTCAGCACCGCGGAATGGCTCGAAGCACCGGGCGAAGCCTCGTTGGCCGCCCAGCAAGCCGCCGAGCGGCGTGCGGCGCAGGCTTCGGCCAGGTTTCATCAAATAGCGGGTGCGCAAGGCCGATAAGACCAGTGGAACCTTGCGCTCCGCGGGTGAGTCGGATCAGATGCGGTGCAGGAGGAAACGATGCGTCTACGGATAGCAATCGGATTCACGTTGCTGACCAGTGCGATGTCACAGGCCGCGGAGCCGCCTGCTGCGGCTGCCACGCCGGCAGTCGCGGCCAGCAAACCGGCCGCGACGACGCCCACACAGGCGGCAGCTCCCGCCACGGCTCGCCCGCCGCTGAAGCTCACCGTGGGCGACGTCCGCAAGTACATGATGCCGAAAGACTACGTAACGGCGATCAGCCCGAACGAGACTGACGGGACCATCATCGTGGAGGGTGAACGCGAGGCGCCGCCACTGCGTTCCGAGCAGCCGCAGCTGCAGGGACTGGGGGCTGTCTACTCGCTGTTCCGCTACCCGACCAATGCCTGGCGGCTGTTCATTCCCGACCCCAAGGCGCCGGAGCTCGGCCCGCCGGATCCGGTGCCGCAACGCGAATTCCGCCGCGGTCCGTAGCCGTCATCAGCGGTGCGCGTTGATCGAGTCCCGCAGTTCCTGCGTCGCCTTGCGCGCCGCCGCCGCGAAATCGTCGCCCGAGCTGGCATAGAGAATCGCCCGCGATGAGCTGATGACGAGGCCGGTGCCCGCACGCGTTTTGCCCGCGGCCATGACTTTCGCCACGTCGCCACCCTGCGCGCCCACGCCCGGAACGAGAAACGGCAGGTCGCCGACTCGCGCTCGGATATCCGCGAGCTCGTCGGGATAGGTCGCGCCCACCACCAGCATGCAGTTGCCGGCCGAGTTCCATTCTTTCGCCACGGTCTCCGCGACGTGCTGGAACAACTTGCGGCCCGGACCCACATTCAGATCCTGAAAATCCCGCGCGCCCGCATTCGAGGTACGGCACAGGATGATGACGCCCTTGTCGCCGTGCTTGAGGAAGGGCTCCACCGAATCGCGGCCCAGGTAGGGATTTACCGTGAAGGCGTCGGCGCCGTAACGCTCGAAGGCCTCGTGCGCGTACTGCTCCGCGGTGCTGCCGATGTCGCCGCGCTTGCTGTCGAGAATCACGATGGCGTTCGGAGCGCGCGACTTGATGTAGTCGATGGTGTGTTCGAGCTGGTTTTCGGCGGCGTGCGCCGCGTAGTGCGCGAACTGCGGCTTGTAGGCACACACCAGGTCGGCGGTGGCGTCGACAATGGCCTTGTTGAATTCGAAGATGCCGCCGGGACTGTCGCGGAACCGGTCGGGAAATTTCTTCGGCTCCGGATCCAGGCCCACGCAGACCAGCGAGTTGCTCGCTTTCCAGGCGTTCGCCAGCTTGTCGGCAAAACTCACCGCACCACCTCCAGGTACTCGAGCATCATGATCTTGCGGCCCAGCGATTCGAAATTCACTTCGATGTTGGCCTGAGGTCCCTGGCCTTCGACTTTCAGGATCACGCCCTCGCCGAATTTCTTGTGACGCACGCGCGCGCCGAGCTTGACGCCGGGCGCGAGCTCTTCGGTGGGTACCCTGAAGCGGCCAGCCGCCACCGGCCGCGAGATCTGGATGCGCGGACGAACTTCTTCGATGAGCTCGTCGGGAATCTCCGCGATGAATCGCGACGGCGTGCCGAAGCTGTCCATGCCGTGCAGCCGGCGCTGTTCGGCATAGGTCAGGTACAGCTGCTTCATCGCGCGCGTGCAGCCCACGTAACAGAGGCGGCGTTCCTCTTCTAAACCTTCCGGGTCGTTGAGACTGCGCTGGTGCGGAAACAGCCCGTCTTCCATGCCGCACAGGAACACCACCGGGAACTCGAGTCCCTTGGCGGTGTGCAGCGTCATCATCTGCACGCAATCTTCCCACTCGGCGGCCTGGCCTTCGCCGGACTCGAGCACGGCGTGCGCGAGGAAGGATTCGAGCGGCGGCAGCTGTTCATCGTCCGTGTTCAGGCCGTCGGGCTCGAAGCCGCGCGCGGCCGAGACGAGTTCGTTCAGGTTCTCGACGCGCGCTTCGCCGCGATCGGCCTTCTCTTTCTTGTGATGCTCGACCAGGCCCGAATTGTTGATGACATGATCGACCTGCTCGTGCAGCTCGAGACCGGCGATGTCATTGGCCAGTTGCTCGATGAGCTTAAGGAAGCCGTTCACGGCGGCCTCGGCCTTGGGACCGAGCGCGCCGGTGGCAATGCAGTGTGCCGCCGCGGTCCACAGCGAGGAACTCGCGGCCTTTGCCTGGTCGCGGATCACGTCGAGAGACTTCGCGCCGATGCCGCGCGTCGGCAGGTTCACCACGCGTTCGAACGACGCATCGTCGGCGCGGCTGGAAACCAGCCGCAGGTACGCCAGCGCGTCCTTGATTTCGGCGCGTTCGAAGAACCGCAGGCCGCCGTACACCTTGTACGGGATACGCGCCGACAGGAACGCTTCTTCGAATGCGCGTGACTGGGCGTTCGAGCGGTACAGGATGGCCACGTCGCGTCTCACACCGCCGTGGTTCACCCAATCGCGGATGCGGTTGGTCACGAACTCGGCCTCGTCGCGTTCGTTGAACGCGGCGTACAGCCGGATGCGGTCGCCGTCGCCGCCCGACGTCCAGAGGTTCTTGCCGAGGCGCCCGGTGTTGTTCTCGATCAGCCGGTTCGCGGCCTTGAGGATGTTGCCGGTGGAGCGGTAGTTCTGCTCGAGCCGGAACATCTTCGCGGCCGGGTAGTCACGCGAGAACCGGGTCAGGTTCTCGACCCGCGCGCCGCGCCAGCGATAGATGGACTGATCGTCGTCGCCGACCACGAAGGGCGCGCCGTCCTTGCCGGCGATGAGCAGCGCCCAGGCGTACTGGATGGCATTCGTGTCCTGGAATTCGTCGATCAACACGTGCCGGAAGCGTTTCTGGTAATGGGCGAGGATCTGCGGATTCTTCAGCCACAGCTCGTAGGCGCGCAGCAGCAGTTCGGCGAAGTCCACCACGCCGGTGCGCTGACACTGCGCCTCGTACTCGGTGTAGATCCGGATGAGCTGGCGGCGGGTCGGATCGCCGGCGTCCTTGAGCGTCGCGGGGCGATGCCCCTCGTCCTTGTTGTGATTGATGAACCACTGGATCTCGCGCGGCACCCAGCGGGCCTCGTCGAGTTCCATGGCCTTGACGATCTTCTTGACGAGACGCAGCTGGTCTTCGCCATCGAGGATCTGGAAGCCCTGCGGCAGGCCGGCGTCGCGCCAGTGCAGGCGCAGCAGGCGGTGCGCGATGCCGTGGAAAGTTCCCACCCACATCGCGCTGCCCCGTACGCCTAACAACTTCTCGATGCGGCCGCGCATTTCGTGCGCGGCCTTGTTGGTGAACGTGACCGCGAGGATCGAATGCGGTGAGGCACCTTCGGTGGCGATCACCCAGGCGACACGGTGCGTCAGCACGCGGGTCTTGCCGGAACCCGCGCCGGCCAGCACCAGCACCGGTCCCACCGGTGCGGTGACCGCGGCCTTCTGCGCGTCGTTCAGGCCGGAAAGAATGATGTCGGTGTCGCTCATCGGGGCGCGAATGATACGGGTTGATGCCGCGAATTCGAAGAAGAAAAACGACAATTGATCGCGGCAGCCGGCCTGCAGCTGCTGCCGCAGCCGATGGAAGGTTATCCCGAGTGCCGGTTGCTGCTTACCAGCATCGGCAATGCCAACTTCCTGGCCGGGGCCTACGAATACGCGCTGAAGGCCCTGCAGGACGCCATGTATTGCGACGGCGCAATCGGCAATCCCTTCAACCATCTGCGCCTCGGCCAGACCCGGTTCGAGCTGGGCAACATGGACCGCGCGGCCGACGAACTCGCTCGGGCCTATCTACCCGAGGGGAAGAAGCTGTTTGAATCCGAGGATCCGAAGTACCTGGACTTCATCAAGTCGAAGCTGAAGCCGCCGCCGGGCGGTTGGCCGGAAGGCTGGTAGCGTCCGGATCTCTTCCCGGATTTGCAGCCCTGGTCCGCCTGGAAATATTCGTCCAGAACCGCGGGTCGCGCGGGAACAGGTTGACCGTTCTGCTGCGCCTCCGCGGCGAGCGGCAGGTACTCGTCGGCGGCCGCGGCGATCGCCGCGATGGTGGCGTCCGGATATCCGCGCACCACTTCCTGCATGCACGCGCAGTACGACTTCACGTCCACACCGGCTTTCCTGAAGCGCTTGCGGCAATCGTCACCGTACAACGCGCGCATCTGCTCGCCCGCGCATAAGTCGATGACCGCCGGATTGAAGCGCCGCACGTATTCCTCGGCCGAAACGTTGCGCGCCAGTTCCTTCTCGGTGAGCGTCGCCTTGAAGGCCTCGGTTTTCTCGGGCAGGCAGTGGCAGAGACTCTGCACCGCGTCCTGGAGGTTGTAGCCGGTGAGCGGATCGCTGCCCATCCTGAAGGAATCCAGTTGTTGCCGCACGGATTTGCACTGCGCGTCGAGGTCAGCGATGTAGATGCGCAACTCGTCCTGGTAGGTATTGCCTTCGCGGGCCACGGCCGCGGCGCAGGTCAGCGCCGCCAGCAGCAGCGCGAGTGAAGCGCGGATCATTTCGCCTGCGCGTCGAGCTTCGGCTTGTTCGGCGCGATCACCTTTTCGTCGAAGTACGTCAGGATGGCGGCGACCAGCGCGAGAAACACCGGCCCGACCACGATGCCGATGGTGCCGAAGGCCGCGATGCCACCGACCACGCCGACGAACACGGTGAACGCCGACACCGGTGCATGACGCGACACGAGAATGGGCCGCAGGATGTTGTCGGACGTGGAGATGACCACACCCCACGCCAGCATGATCACCGCCGCCGTCAGGCGGCCGGTTGCGCCGAGGTACAGCACCGCCGGAATCCACACGATGGCCGCGCCGCCGGCGGGCAGCAACGCCAGTACCGCCGCCAGCACACCGAACACCACCGGCGACGGCAGGCCCGCGATGGCGAAGCCGATGCCCACCATCGTGCCCTGGACGATGGCCGTCAGGCCGATGCCATAGAAAACGCCCCGGGTCACGCTGGCGAGGTGGTTGAACAACTGTTCGCGGTGTTCTTCCGGAACGGGGATCAGGCGTTTGAGACGCGCGAACATTGCCTGCCCGTCGCGCACGAAAAAGAACATCAGGAACAACATGAAGAAGAATCCGACCAGCGTGCCCAGCGCTCCCAGCACGATGCCGCTGCCCAGCGAGCCCACGTTGCGAACCGCGGCCTCGGCCGCCCTGGTGATCCACTCCTGCAGGTCAGTGGCATTGAGTTGCAGTTCTTCACGCGCGAAGCGCGCCGCCGGACCGATCACCGGGTATTTCTCGATCTCCAGCAGCAGGCTGCCATCGAGATGCAGGTCGCGGGTGCGCAGGTATTCGATCAGGCCTTTCGCCTGGTTCGCAAAAGCGACACCGAGCAAGGTCAGTGGCGTCAGCAATGCAAACGGCGTCAGGCCCGTGATGATGCCCGCGGACGTGCCGGGCCGGTTTCCCAGCTTGCGCGTGAGCCAGCGGTGAAAGGGGTGCAGGATGAAAGCCAGGAAAATTGCCCAGGCCATGGATCCGGCGAACGGCTGCAAAACCAGCAGCAGCAGGTAGCCGACGAATATGGCCAGCGCCACGAAGAATGCTTTGGTGTAGAACTCCACTGCCCGACCTTGTTTGTTGCCCCCGGGGCCCCGCGGCTGGCGTACTTATATATGTGTCTGCGGAGCCCGGTCTATAAGATGTCGACGTGCAGCGCATCTCTTCCAGGCTGACCATTGTCACAAAGCGGGTCGTTCCGATCTTCATGTTCGGCTTCCTGGCGATCTTCGTGCTGTCGGGAGCGATCGCCGTCGCAAGCCGCCCAGAGCACCTGGCGGTATTGATCTTCCCGATCTTCATGGGTGTGTTTTTCTACTTCATCCTGAAAGCGACAGTGTTCGACCTTGTCGACGAAGTCTGGGATGCGGGCGACTATCTGGTCGTGAAGAACCGGGGCGAAGAAGCCACCGTACGCCTAGAAGACATCATCAACGTCAATTCTTCGAGAATCTCGAATACGAAAAGGGTGGAGCTACGGCTGCGGAAAGGTTGCCGGTTCGGCAATGAAATCGCGTTCATACCCGTCGCAAAACCCAGCTTCTGGCCACCGTTCGCCAAAAACCCGATGGTCGAAAAGCTGATCGACCGCATCGACGCCGCGCGCCGCAAACACGGCGGGTAGTCAGCCCCGCCGCGGCACGACATGGCTCGCCTGGACTCGGATCCCGCTACGTTGCGCAGGGTAAAACTCGTGCATACGATCGCCTGGGCGTTTTTCGCCGGTTGCATCCTGCTGATCCCGCTGGCGGCCTGGCGCCGTGAGCTGAAGCTGGCGTACCTGCTGATCGCGATCGTCACGGTAGAAGTCGTGATCCTCGCGGTGAACGGCATGCGCTGCCCGCTCACGAATGTCGCCGCGCGGTACACCGACGACCGGCGCGACAACTTCGACATCTATCTACCGCTGTGGCTGGCGCGGTACAACAAGCAGATCTTCGGGACGCTGTTCGTCGCAGGAATCGCCTACACTGTCGTGAGGTGGAGATCGTGACCGCGAGCGCACCGCATTCCAAACTACTGGACGGATCCTGTCTCTGCGGCGCCGTGCGTTACCAGGTCGAAGACGCGTTTCGCTATTCGATGATCTGCCACTGCTCGCGGTGCCGGCGCGCCACCGGTTCAGCGTTCAAACCCTTCGCGGGCATCGAGCGCGCCAAGTTGCGGCTGGTAGCCGGCACTGACGACGCCATGCGCTACGGCGGTGACACAACGTACGACCTGCACTGCGGAAGGTGCGGCTCGCTGCTGTACTCGGACATCGGTACGAGTCCCTATGTGCACGTAACGCTCGGAACATTGCTGGACGATCCCGGCATCCGCCCGACCGCGCACATCTTCGTGGGCTCGAAAGCGCCCTGGTACAGCATCAGCGACGACCTGCCCCAATACTCGGAGATTCCGCCCGACTAACCGGCGGGTTGCGCCGCCGCCGCCGCGCGGCTGCGCGTGGTGCCGAGGAATGATCCGATGAGCACCAGCGGAAACCCGATCATCATGCCGGTGGTCAGCGGCTCGTGCAGCACCAGCGCACCGAGGATGATGGCGACCGCGGGATTGACGTAGGTGATGACCGTGGCGCGCGAGGCGCCCACCTCGGCGATCAGCGCGAAGAACGCGATGAATGCCAGCGCGGTGCACAACACGCCCAGGCCCACCACCGAACTCACCGCGGCCGCGGTGAACTGCGTCGGCCACAGGAAAGGCATGATCGGCAGATAGATCAGGGTCGCGAGAATCATCGAACCGGTGATCATGCCGAGTGGCGGCGCATTCTTGAGTTTGCGATCGACGATGATGGGCCCGACGGCGTAACACAACGCAACGACAATCGTGGCCAGCACCGCGAGCCAGTCGTGCAGGTCGATGTCGAGACCGACGAGCAAGGCGACACCCGCGAATCCGAGACCCAGGCCCAGCAGGCGTCGGCCCTCGAGTTTTTCGTGGCCGAGGCGGGTGACGATGATGGCTGCGAACAGCGGCACGATGGCGATCAGCAAGCCGGCCGTGGAACTGTTCAGGCGCGTCTCCGCGTGACCCAGCAGCACCCACGGAATGGTGATCTCGATGAGGGTAAACGCCAGCAACCACTTCCAGTTGCGAAAGGCGGGCGCCAAAGCGTTACGATGCAACGCGAGCGGCAACAACAACAAGGCCCCGATGAGCGTGCGCGAACCGGCGACGACGAGGGGATCGATCGTTTCGACGGCAATGCGAATCAGAAGATAGGGCATGCCCCAGACCACGCCCAACACGATGAAGAGAAACCAGCCTCGCCTTGTCATGACGGGATTGTAGAGAACGCGTCGACCTGGCGTGGTGTGGAATGACCAAGGAGTTCTTATGCACACAAAAGCAACACTAACGGTGAGCCTCGCATTGTGGGCGCTCGTAACCTGCGCGCAGGCCGCCGCTTCAAGCGATGCGGCCGACACCTGGGACGGCGACGCGATCGCGCGCCTGCAGGCCGACATGATAAGTGGCGCCACCACCTCGCGCGAGCTGGTACGGGTGTTCCTGGCGCGTATCGACGCCATCGACAAACACGGTCCCGCGCTCAACTCGGTCATCGAGGTCAATCCCGACGCGCTGGCCATCGCGGCCGGGCTGGACGCGGAGCGGGCCCGTTCGGGGCCGCGCGGTCCGCTGCACGGCATCCCGGTGCTGCTGAAGGACAACATCGACACCGGCGACAAGATGCTGACCACCGCCGGTTCGCTGGCGCTGGCGAATTCGCGCGCCTCGCAGGACGCCTTCCTGGTGAAGAAGCTGCGCGACGCCGGCGCCGTGATCCTCGGCAAGACCAACCTCAGCGAGTGGGCTAACTTCCGCTCGACGCACTCCACCAGCGGCTGGAGCGGGCGCGGCGGACTGACGCGTAATCCCTACGCGACCGACCGCAACAGCTGCGGCTCGAGTTCCGGCTCGGGCGCCGCGATCGCCGCCTACCTCGCGGTGGCGGCGGTGGGCACGGAAACCGACGGCTCCATCGTCTGCCCCAGCGGCATCAACGGCCTGGTCGGTATCAAGCCGACCGTGGGCCTCATCTCGCGCAGCGGCGTGATTCCGATCTCGGCCAGCCAGGACACGGCGGGCCCCATGGCGCTGTCGGTGGCGGACGCGGTGGCGTTGCTTACGGCCATGGCCGGACCGGATCCGAAGGACTCCGCGTCGAGCGTGGCCGCGCGCCCGGCCGCGGTCGACTACAGCCAGTTCCTCAAGGCGGATGGTTTGAAAGGCGCACGTATCGGCATCGCCCGCAGTCTCGGCGGCTTCGACGCACGCGTCGACAAGGTTCTCGACCAGGCGATCGTCGTGCTGCGCGCGCAGGGCGCCGAGGTCATCGATCCGGTCGAGCTCGACACCGGCGACAAGCTGAACGACGACGAGCTCACGGTGCTGAAGTACGAATTCAAGGACGGCCTGAACCGCTATCTCGCCACGCGCACCGGCGCGCCGAAGAATCTCGCCGAACTGATCGCCTTCAACGAGAAAGAAGCCGCGCGCGAGCTCAGGCATTTCGGCCAGGAGATCCTCATCGACTGCGAGACCAAGGGTTCGCTGGACTCGAAGGAATACCGGGTGGCCGCGGCGCGCGCCAAGGGGGCGGCCGGCCGCGACGGTATCGACGCGACGCTGAAGAAACACAAGCTCGACGCCATCGTCGGACCGACGGTGGGACTCGCCTGGCTCACCGACCTGGTGAACGGCGATCACTACACGGGCGGCAATTCCTCGCAGGCGGCGGCGGTCGCGGGATATCCGCACATCACCGTGCCGGCGGGCTTCGTCGAAGGGTTGCCGGTCGGCGTGTCGTTCATCGGCGGCGCCTGGAGCGAAGGCAGGCTGATCCAGCTTTCCTACGCTTACGAGCAGGCCAGCAAGGCACGCCGGCCACCGAAGTTGTGAAAATGCGCGCCTTGCAGGCGGACATCACGACGCTGGAACTCGATGCCATCGTCAATGCCGCCAATTCATCCTTGTTGGGTGGCGGTGGTGTCGACGGCGCCATCCATCGCGCCGCGGGCCCGGACCTGGTGCACGAATGCCGTTTGCTCGGCGGTTGCCGGACGGGCGATGCCAAGATCACGCGCGGTTACCGCCTGCCCGCGCGCCACGTGATTCACACCGTGGGCCCGGTGTGGAACGGCGGCGATGCCGGCGAGCCCGAACTACTCGCCAGTTGCTACCGCCGCTCGCTCGAAGTGGCCGCGCAACATGGCGTGGCGACGCTGGCATTCCCGAGCGTCAGCACCGGCATCTACGGATATCCCATTGAACTGGCCGCGGAGATTGCCGTCGCCACGGTGCGCGCACGGCTCGAGGTGCTCACCGGAATCGAGTCGGTGGTGTTCTGCTGCTTTTCTGCCGGTGACCTTCGCCATTACCATCGCCTGCTGGGGGAGGGGCCTGCATGATTCGTGCGTTGTTATTGCTGCTTTCCGGCGCGGCGGCCGCGGCGCAACCCGGCGCCGCCGATTTCGTCGATGACTTCGCGGGCAAGCCACGGCTCGTGGTGCTCACCGACATCGGCAATGAACCGGACGAC
>Ga0315912_10006195_pt1 | contig 10776 bp, 12 predicted proteins | sample VfabasoilMG_FD_204469 | JGI IMG/M metagenome (GOLD analysis project Ga0315912, IMG submission 204469) | Garden soil microbial communities collected in Santa Monica, California, United States - V. faba soil | ecosystem: Environmental > Terrestrial > Soil > Garden | place: USA: California... | reverse complement strand
TGGTGGAAGGTAGATGCGGTAACGTTAATGAGACCCTGCTCTAACGTATACTGTATAGATAGTCGAATCGGTCATATCAACCCAGATTTGGTGCGAAAAATCGTCTCGACTGCCACTGCAAGTTTTGAGTGTGGTTGCTTGACTAAGATCCCACCATTTTGGATCTGAAGGTTCTTGTCTAACTTGAGATGGGGTAATGGATGTTAACTCCTGAGTGCATAAAGTGTTCGCTAAAAAATTTGTGAGGTCAGACGGATCCATAGTAAATTTCACCCAAGCATCTACATCTACAAAAGTCCGATCACGGACATAAACATTCGAGGCGCTAGGTGGTAATTTGATCTCTGCATTAACCTCAGCAGCGGAATAGCTAGCAGGCCCCCCATCTTCAAGAATTTCTTTTGAAGCCCATGATTGATAGCTAATCGTTGCCAATATTAAACACATTAACAAGCCAATGGCAAGAAACACAACAAACTTCGGCACTGGTTGGCGCTTGCTTCTGCCGAACATCTAACATTCTCCAGTGGGTTTTCTGTTATAAAAACAATTCGCGGTATTCGCTCTGATTCGTGACATTCGTGTTCATGCTTTAGGTCTTTCAAGTCACGATTTAATTGTTAATTGTGTTTAGCGCCGCCTCCCAATCACCGCCCACACCCGATGCGGCACGGGCAAAGGATCAGCCGGAAAGCGTTCGCGTAAGGCGATGGCGAAGGCTTGGTCAAAGGCCTCCACTTGGGCTGGGGCAAGGCTGGCCCCAATGCCGGCGCTCGCGCGGATGCGCCCGCGCCAATCGGCATGGGAATACATGACTTGGATATCGTAAGAAAATGTTTCGAGCGCCGAAAATCCGGCTTCACCCAGATCGCGTAACCAACGGGGATATAGGCCACTTCCACCACTCATCGCCCAAGCGGGGTTGTATTGAAGGATGAGGGACTCGGTGAGTTCAAGGGGGTTGCCGCGTAAGGGGATCCAATCGAAATGTGCGATAACCACCGCGCCGTTCGGCTTTAGGATACGCCACACTTCGCGCGCGGCCTCTTCCCCTCTAAACCAATGCCAACATTGTCCGGCGGTCACGAGATCGGCGCTAGCCTCCGGCAAGCCCGTGTCTTCGGCGGTGCCAACGCGAAACGTGAGTGTGAGTTGTTCTTGAGCGCTTAGGCGGCGCGCTTGTTCGATCAGGGGTTCGGCTGGGTCAATGCCCGTCACCTGACAGCCCCGTCGCGCAAAGCCTCGCGCCAGCGTGCCGGTGCCAGTGCCGAGGTCAACTACAGTTTGCGTGGGGAGGCCCAAGCCACGTTCAGCCGACCGCTCAAAAAACGAATCTGGGAAGCCCGCCCGATGTTGGGCGTAATCGGTGGCGGTGAGGCCGAAATCAATAGGCATGACTTATACGGCTTCTTTCAGCCACGCCAATGCCTCAGCCCGCGCGTTGCCCGAGGTGAAGAAAATTTGCACCATGTGCTGGTCTTCAGGGCGTGGCAATTTAAAGCGCACCGACATCGTGGGGTCCACCATCAACGCGAGGCGTGAGTGGCTGGGTTGTGGCATCTCTGCGCTGGGTTTGCCATCCGGCGCGAGCCAGATATTTTTCACGTCAATCTTCGCCAACTTGTTCAGGGCCGATGACCCGATGAGGTCGCCCAGCGTCGGCAAATAATGCAATGCAAGGTAAGGCTGATCGGCCGGCCAAGCCGTCAGGGTTTCGAGGACGGCCTTTTTCCAAGCAGTTGCTAAGGGCAAGAGCTGTTCTTCATAATATGAAGCGGGGATGCTCATCGCGTTCGGATCAATGGCGGGTGGGGCGAACGTCCAGAGCACGATACGTCCTTCGGCGGCTGTTTCACGTTGGAGGCCAGGCATGATTTCGAGCGGAGTGTCTGAAGTGGGCATACGGATAAGAACTCCTTCTACAACAGTCGAGTTGGCTTTTCTTGGTGAACTGGTGTGGATCACTTCTTTTTTTCGTCGTTCAGGCTATTCAGGATTTCGATGTCTTTTTCCAAATTGCGCTGGCGCACCCACCAACTGCCGATATACAGCAGTGGGATGCCAAAGATAAACGCATAACCTAAGAGTAAGTAGTCGAAGGTGTCGGGCATAACCGTATCCTATCGTCAGAAGCCAGTCGCCAGCGATCAGGCGGAGAGGATTTTCAACTTCAACTGCTCCACCCGTTGCGCCATTTGTTCCAAGCGCAGGCGATTGGCGAGCAGGCAAGCATATAACACCGTGAAGGCGATGAGCGCGAAGATAAACGTGAAGCGCATGGCGGGCGTCATGTTCATTTGGCCTTGCGCCTCTGGGTCGCCACTGCCGATAACCACCGGATGAATCGTGCGCCAAATGCGGATGGAAAAGAAGGTGAGGGGCACACTGATAAAACCAATGATGCCATAGACGGCGGCAAACCGCGCGCGACGTTCGGGGTCTTCGAGGCTTTGGCGCAACATGATGTAGGCGACATACACCAACACCAAAATCGTCACGGTCGTCAGGCGCGGATCCCACGTCCACCACGTGTTCCAAATCGGGCGCGCCCAAATGGAGCCGGAGATAATGTTGATCAGGCTAAAGACTAAGCCGATCTCCACCGACAGATACCCGATCATATCCCAGCGCGAATTGTTCGTGCGTAAGTAAAGGATCCCCGTAACAAGGGTGACAAAAAAAGCGAGGCCGCCGATCCAGCCTGCCGCGACATGGAAATAAAAGACCCGTTGGACTTCGCCCATTTCGCGTTCGGTTGGAGCATAGAAGAAGACTAGCCCAGTGGCGATGAGCATTATTCCGAGCGTGAGGAGATTGAGTAGGGTTAGGTTACGTTGGGGCATCCGGGCTCCTGTAATAAACACAAAGGGTGAGAAACGTTACTCCTCCACCACATAATCAAACACCATATACGCGACGCCGATGAAGATCACATCATAACTCAACAACAGATTAAACCACGGAGCGATGTCCTCCCAATCGGCGTTGATCAGCGCCGCACTGCTGGCCCGGACCGCCGCCACCAACACCGGCACCGTGACTGGTAAGAGCAAGATCGGCAACATCACTTCGCGCGCGCGGGTGTGGATCGCCATTGAAGCCAAGAGCGTACCGATGACCGCATACCCCGCCGTACCGAGCAAGAGGATGACGATCAACATCGGGTTGAGGATAGGCCGATTGAACAAGATGCTGAAAACGGGTAACACGATCACTTGCACCGTGAGCATGAAGAGCCAATTGCCCAAGACCTTGCCAAAATAAATCGCACTGCGATCAACTGGTGCCAGCAAGAGACCATCCAGCGAACCGCGATCCTTCTCTAAGGCCAAACTGCGGTTAAGCCCCAGCGTCCCAGAGAAAACGGCGGTGACCCATAACACGCCCGCCATCACATTCTCCCGCGCGGCCTTGTCGAGTTCGAGGGCAAAGTTAAAGATCAACACCACCAAGAGCGAGAAGACCAACATCGCGCTCAATAACTCTTTGCTCCGAATTTCAGCGGTGAGGTCTTTCCATAGCACAGCCGCCACCGTGCGCGCGTAAGCGTTAACCGCGCTCATTCACCACGCGCTCATACGTTTGCAAAAAGCCATTTAACCCCATCTCGCTCGTGCGCGCCGAGTGCGCGATGACGCCCCGCGCCAAGATCAGCACGCGGTTGGCGAGAGCGAACCCCCGCGCCAAATCATGCGTGGTCATCAACACCGTGCGCCCCCGCGCGGCGACATCCCGCAAGACTTGATCGAGCATATTTGCCGCCGCGTGATCCAGCCCAGTGTATGGCTCGTCAAACAACATCACTTCCGGCTCGTGTAATAGCGCCCGCGCGATGGCAAGGCGTTGTTGCATCCCACGCGAGAAAGTGCGCACGAGGTCGCGGCGGCGCGCGGCTAACCCGACTTGGTCTAACACGGCTGTGAGGCGCGCTTCATATTGCCCTAGGCCGTACATCCGCGCATAGAAGCGCAAATTTTCTTCAGCGGAGAGATCGCTATAGAGGAGTGGCTGATGCGACACGACGCCCAACTTTTGGCGCGCGGCGCTGGCGGCTTGGGGCAACGAAAAGCCTGCGATCTTGACCTGCCCCAATGTGGGACGAGCGAGCGTCGCTAAAATCCGCAGGAGCGTGGTTTTGCCCGCGCCGTTGGGGCCGAGTAACGCCACAAACTCTCCGGGCGCCACGTCGAGGTGTACGCCCTTCAGCACCAGTTTGAGCCCAAAGGTCTTGGTCAACGCGCGCGCTTCGATCATCACCACACCCGGAGCAATTGTTCTTTGAGTACTTGCCGACGTTGTTGATAGTCACGTTCAGCCAGCTGACCCAAAGCGAAGTCGTCATCTAATTTAGCGATGGTGGTGAGGAGATCGTTTTTGCTCGGCGTTTCGGCTGGGGCAGAACGTGGGCGACGCGCCCACCACGCCCCAATCCCCACGGCCACTAAGGCCAACGTACCCAAGCCCAGCGCCAACTCGGGCGCACTGCCCACTGTAAAAAACGAATTGGCGGCTGACCCACCCGCGACTTCAAACGTCAAGGCTTCGCCCGCCGCGAGGCTCTGCCGAGAAAAGCCTTGAAACTGTGAACCCTGGATATTCTGTAATCCACGCGCCACCCATCCAGCGCCGTTCACTGTTAACTGAGGCTCAGAGAGCAACAGGTTGACCTCAGCGATGGGATACCGCATAGGTTGGGTGAAGGCCAATTGACCGGGATACGGCAAGCGAAAAGAAAATAAGAATTGCGTATCACTTTGGCCGGGATAGATGGGTGTCTTGAGCGCCAAGCCGTTGGCGGTGCGCGTGTAGCCTTCACCCTCCGTCTCGCCTTGCACGGCGGCCTCGGTCGCCCCAGCCGGTAGATCAAATTCGAGCGTCGGCGAAGTGATGGTCTTGTCGCCGAGGTTCGATAGCAGATAGAGTTGCCCGACGCGAACGTGGTCGCCGAGAAATTCTAAGATGACATGCAATTGTTCGACGCGGAGCGCGGTGGTGTCGGGCGTCGTATCAAAAATTTGGAGCGGCAAGGCCAGCGTTGCGCCGTTTTCAAACACACTGACGGTTGAGCCATATGTCACCGCCTGGTACGAAGTGGTCGTCAGGAATTTTCGCCCAGCCTTGTAGGGCACATTCTCAAATTTAAACTGACCCGCCGCATCGGTCGTGGTGGTGAGCGTCGCGATCACGTTAAACCCATCGGCGGTGGTCTCGAACCCGTGCGCGTTGATTTCGATCCCGGCCGGCACAGACGCTCCGCCTGTGCCGTTCACTACGCTCCCCACAATCGTGCCGATTTTTTCGGGCAGAGGCGCGCCCGGAGCCGCGTATTCATAAGAAAATGTCTGGAGATACGCCGTGACCGCCCAGCGCTCGGTTTCGCTGAGGGCGGCGAAGGAGTGTTCAGTGATCGCACTGTTTTGTAGCGCGTCGAATAACTGTTGCGGGCTACGTTCGGTCATCATTACCACATCTGCAAAACTGGCTTGGGTGACAGTTTCTCCTGAATCACCATGACACGCCGCACATTGCGCCACGTAAACTTTTTGTCCGGCTTCAATTTGGGTGGGCGGCGTGCTGAGAGTGTATAGAAAGGCCACCACTTGGCGACGTTGATTCTCAGACAGGCTTTGTGCCCAAGGTGGCATCAATTTATCCAGCCGTCCTTCAGTGACGACCTGCAACCATTGAGCGGGTGTTCGCTGGCGCGCTAAAGTGGGCTCGGAAAAATTGGGGAGCGGCTCAGTGCGTTGGGTCATCAATTGCGCTGACCGTTCGCCATCGCCTTGACCCGTCGGGCCATGACACGCGGCACAATGTTCAGCGAAGATGAGCCCGCCCTCAGCAGCGGAGGGCACTATGGCTGACACCACCACCGCTGTTGGTTGCTCCGGCGCGTTGGTGGTGGGTGCCAATGTAGGATGCGGCGCGGCTGAACCTGCCCCGGGCGGCGGGGTGATGTCGCCCGCGAGAGAACAAGCGGTGAGCCAGAGCATGAGGGCGGCGCTCAATACGATGAGGCGCACGCGGCGAGTCATTTGCTCACCCCGCTCACCGCAGTCAGCGGCTGACCACATCCCGCGCAGAAGTGAGCATCTGTTTGAGCCGGGCGACCACAATTGCCGCAAGCGACGGTTGGGGCGGTCACTTTGCGCCGCGCCGAGATCGCCGCTTCAATCGCTTCCGATTTGGAGGCGATGGGCAGGGCATCCAATTGCTGGAGCAGTTCTACGCCGCGCGCGACCAACTGTGCGCGTTGCGGCTGATAGTCAGCCGCGGCGAGCTTCCCCGTCGCATGGTCGAAATCCAAGTCGTGTAAGGCGCTAAGGATTTGTTCGCGCTCGCTGTAAAGTTTTTCGGTTAAGTCGGGCGCTTGTTCGGCGGCGCGCGGCTCAAACAACGGCTGGAGAATATAGACCGCTACCCCCAAGCTGAGGGCGAGGCCGAGTAATAAAGTTCCGATATCCATAACGGTTCGTTATTCAGTTAACAACGGTTCGATGAGACTCTCAATTTCGGCTTGGCTCTCAAAGGGGCCGATCTTCACCGAGGCTAACGTGCCTTTGGAGTCAATGATGTACGTCTCTGGGACGCCCTTGATGCGATAGGCCTGTGAGATGCGTGTGCCGAGGTCAGGGCCATTCGGGTAAGACACATTGAAGCGCCGCATAAAAGCCTTGGCCTCAGTTTCGGTATCCACATAGTCTATGCCAATGAACAAGACATCACGTTCCTGATAGTGTTGCCAGGCATTTTCTAAAAATTCCGCTTCTTGCTCGCAGGGGATACACCACGACGCCCAAAAGTTGATGACGACCACGCGCCCACGCAGATCGGCCAATTGGTAGGTGTGTCCATCAAACGCGGTAAGTTCAAACACAGGGGCGATTTGCCCCGCCCCCACCGGTCCGGCGGCGAGTGGGCCATTGCGTTGCATCTGATACGCCACTAAGCCGAGCAAAGCAATGACGAAGGTGTAGATGACAATTTGGCCCCAAGGGGTTTTGCGAGGAGAAATTTCGGAAGGAGTCATTGGCAACGGGTTGGTTTCGCCCAAGGGTGGCTAGCGACGATCCTTAAGCTCTTTTTCTAAACGGGCCACATACGCGTCATTGGAAAGGGGTGGTGTAGCCGCTTCGGGTTCGGCGCTTGGTTTGGTCATACCGTTCAACACGCGCCACAAGACAAAGAGACCGACCCCAATGACGATGGGTGGGATGAGCCAGACGAACACATTGAGGCCGCGCGTGGACGGTTGCGCCAACACGCGCTCACCATATTGCGCGGCGAAGTAATCCAAAATTTGTTGCTCATCCCAACCGGCGCTCAGTTTCTCGCGGATGGTGGCGCGCCATTGCGCGCAGGCCTGGGTCGGGCAAACATCCAGCGGCACGTTTTCGCATACCGGGCAGAAGAGCTTTTTGGCAACCTGATTCACTTGGTCATCGGTGGGGGCGTTGCCTTGGGCAAAGGCACGCGGGGCAAAGAGGAGGCCGAGGAGCAAGATCAAGACGAAGAAGAAACGGGGCATGGTCCTCAGGCTAAGCGGCTTTCTGGGTGGCATACGCTGTGGCTGGCGCGAGACGCTTTTCCTCGAGCATATCGGGCCAGGCGGCGACCAGCGTGCCGAGGATGAACACCAGCCCGCCGGCCCAGATCCAATTGACTAGTGGGTTCAAGTAAATCTTAAACGTCGCGCCGCTGTCGCCAATCGGTTCCCAACTCACCAGCAATATATAGAAATCATCTTCAACCGAACTCCGCACGCCGGGGATCGTCATCGGTTGATTGGTCTCGCTGTAGAAATCACGGCGCGGGAAGAGTTGCCCCACCGCCACCCCATCGCGGTAGACGCTGACCACCGCGCGCGCCACATCGCGCCCATCGGTGTGCGTAAACTCGGTGAGACCATCGTAGGTCATCACATAACGGCCTAGGGTGAGTTGTTCGCCGGGACGGAGGTGGCCTTGGGTCTCTTGTTGAAAGAAATTTGAGCCGATCACCCCAATCGCCATGAGGACGACGCCCAAGTGGATAATGTAGCCCCCATAGCGGCGGCGATTGCGCGCGATGAGCGTGGTGAGTGCCGTGAACGGGTCTTCATGATTGACGCGCATCCGCGCCAGCGCGCCGCGCCCAAATTCCATGAGGGTCGTGAACGTCACCAGCGCGGTGATGCCAAAACCCAACAACGCGCCCCAGTTGTAGATGCCGAAGGCGAGCAGAGCAATCACCACGACCACCGTGAGGAGGAACGGCCAGAGCAGGAGGCGGCCCAATTGGCGCGCCGAGGCTTTCCGCCACGCCAGCAAGGGCGCGACGCCCATCAGCAACACCAACGCCGCGAATTGCGGGCCGGTCACGCGGTTGTAAAACGGCGGGCCCACGCTGATTTTTTCGTTGGTCACCAGTTCTGAGATCATCGGAAACACCGTGCCCCAAAACACCGAGATCGCGATCCCCATAAAGAGCAAGTTGTTGAGCAAGAACGCCGACTCGCGCGAGAGCAACCCATCCAACTGATTATCACTCCGCAAGTGGTCCCATTCGCGGAAGAGCAACGCCAATGAGCCGATAAACGTCAGGCCAATGAAGATGAAGAACGCTGGGCCGATGGCGCTTTGGGCGAAGGCATGGACGGAGGACAAGACGCCCGACCGAGTGAGAAATGTGCCGAAGATGACAAGAGCGTAGGTGAGGATGATCAACACGATGTTCCACTTCTTGAGCATCCCGCGCTTTTCTTGGATCATCACCGAGTGCAAGAACGCCGTGCCGGTAAGCCACGGCATGAAGGCCGCGTTCTCCACCGGGTCCCATCCCCAATAGCCACCCCAACCCAACACGTCATACGCCCAGCGCCCACCGAGGAGCAAGCCGAGCGAGAGGAAGAGCCAGCCCACCAATGTCCAGCGGCGTGTCGCGCGGAGCCATGCCGCATCTGTGCGGTGGGTGAGGAGGGCGGCCATCGCAAAGGCGTAGGGGATGACGAAACTGACAAAGCCCAAATAGAGCATGGGGGGATGGATGATCATCCCTAAATGACGTAACAGGGGGTTAAGGCCACGCCCATCGGCGGGGGTAAACGGGAGTGTTCCCGCGGGTTGCATCATCGCCGCGACCGTGTCGCCCGTTGGCAATTGCCAGAGCCGCGTAAACGGGTTCTCAATAAACACCACCAAGCCAACAAAGAAGGCGATAGTGATCATCGTCACGGCGATCACATACGGCATCAGGTCACGGTCATGCTCCCAGTTGCGGAGCATGGCGACGAAAGCGAAGGTGGACATGAGCCAGCTCCAAAACAATAGGCTCCCGGCTTGGCCGCCCCACCACGCCGTGACCTTGAGATAGAGCGGCATGGAACGGCTGGTGGCGTTGGCGACGTAACTAATTTGATATTGATCGGTGACGAGCAGAGTGATGAGACACAGGCTAGACAAGGTGACGAGCGGCCACACCAACAGCGCCGCATGATGCGCGCTCTCGAGCCAGTCGGGGCGACGTTGTGAAACGCTCAACACGCCGAGCCCAGCGGCATAGAGGGTGCAGAGCAAAGCCAGCACGAGAGCGAAGTAACCGAGGTTAGCAATCATAATGAAATACACAATATAGAATACTCAACACACCCTATTGTGTATTGGTTATTAAGTATTCTGTATTCTGTTTTAGTTTCCTTGCGCTTGGAGCGACCCCTGTTCCTCATAGCGCGTGGGGCATTTGAGCAAGAGCTCATCGGCATAGAACACGCCATCTTCGCCGAGCTGTCCAGTGACAATGGCTTGGGCCTCATGTTTTAACAAGTCGGGTTTGGGGCCGATGTAGACGACCTTCACACGCGCGGAGGTGGTGTCGAGCGCGGCGAGGTGCAAGGCTTGGGCGTTCACATCTTCGAGTTTGCCGGAGATATTCGCCATCATAAACGACACGGTGAGGGTTTTGTCATCAAACTGAATTGTGTCTCCCAGCACGGCCCCCGAGACACGCAGGTTTTTGCCGATCACGCTAGAGCCTTTGGCCTGCATCTCTTGCACGGTGTAAAAGAATTGTTGGGTGCTTCGCATAGTCGTGATCACGAGATAGATGATCGCGCCGATGATCAGCAACCCGCCGATCAAAAACTTGGTACGCCCGCCGCTGGTGGGCATGGGAATAGAAGGGGTCATCGTAACATCTCCTAAAATGATAAAGTGATTTTACCCTTTTTGGGCGCGGGCGTCACTTTAAAATAAGACCGGACAAAGAATAAATCCCTGTCCGGTAGAGATTTATATTATCTCGCCAAAGATGAAAACTCGTGTGAGTGTAGCTCTAAACAGAAGGTTCACCCGATGGCCGATCATACATTACGCGCAACCATGCCAAGGACTGGGTGTAGTCCCAATAGGAATGTCGCTTGTCAGGCAGGGTGCTGATGCAACGCTCAAAACATGCTAATTGTCTCGACGATAACCTTGTCCATTGCCTGGGCTGTAGCGGCTAACCGCTACACTTCGAACTGTGGAGCGCCCACCAGCGGGCGTTTTCATCACGGGCAGTGCAGTGAGATGTGGCCCGGGTGGTAAATTGGAAGGGGCGCTCTCTAATTTGAATTGGGCCACCAACACTTGCAAGGCTTGCGCCATTTCGCTCAAGGACTGAGCGGAGGCAGTCACCTCTTCTACTTGCGCCGTCATCTCCTCCGCCGAAGCGCTGACTTCTTCGATGGCGGCACTGTTTTCTTCACTGACGCTAGCGATGGTCTCAATGGCTTGCGCGACTTCATTGGAATTGGCGGCC
>Ga0315912_10006194_pt1 | contig 10777 bp, 11 predicted proteins | sample VfabasoilMG_FD_204469 | JGI IMG/M metagenome (GOLD analysis project Ga0315912, IMG submission 204469) | Garden soil microbial communities collected in Santa Monica, California, United States - V. faba soil | ecosystem: Environmental > Terrestrial > Soil > Garden | place: USA: California... | reverse complement strand
GGGACTAGCTGAAATCTGTGAGCAAATGATCAAACATGGCGTTTCGCCAAGTATGCCTGCCGCAGTAGTACAGCAAGGTACTACACAAAGGCAAAAAGTAGTAACAGCCACATTGGCAGATTTGGCAGAACAGGTTAGTATTGCAGAGATGAAACCGCCTTGTTTGACGATTGTTGGCGAAGTGGTACAGTTGCGTGAGAAATTAAATTGGTTTAACTAGACCAACTTTAATATTAGACCAATCTTAAGACGGATTAGCCTGCAAAGGGATATCGATTGCCGAAAAAGCATGTAAGAAAAGTCGCAAGAATACCTGCCCACCAAGCACAGTTTAATCTATTGTTCCTGGATGATGATATCAATTATGCACATTCACTTAAGCAAGTGATAGAGGCGCGCTTGCCTGCAACTGTCACAATCGCTGAGAGTCTAGAAGAGACAACAAAGCTATTACAAGAAGATTCTAGCCAATTTTTTATTGGTATCAGTAGTGTTTTAAGCATAGATTCAGCAGCGTTTGAGAAAATCGATTTATTAGGCAGATTTAATTTATCTGTCATTGCAATTGTTAATCATTATGAAGATGAAATGCGTGATCAGTTAATTAAACGTCATGTAATTGATTATGTGGTGAAAAGTAGTAATTTTGATGACACGCATTATATTTGCGATCTAATCTGGCGAGTTTATAAAAACAGTAAAATTAAAGTATTAGTGGCGGATGACTCGATCGTATCTCGTTTTGTTATTGCAAGAGAGCTTGCCTTACAGAAATTTCAAGTAATACAAGCCACTAATGGTGAAGAAGCACTCAAAGCATTGAAAGAACAGCCTGATATCAAAATGGTATTAGTAGATCAACAAATGCCGCTACTGGATGGTACTGCTTTTGTGACAAAAGCGCGCGAACTTTATCCTAAGGACCAATTGCTCATCATTGGTTTATCCACATCTATAGATCCTAGACTAAGTGTGAAATTTTTAAAAGCAGGTGCAAATGACTTCATTGCTAAGCCATTTAACTACGAAATTTTATTATGTCGCATCAATCAAAATTTAGACATGTTGGATGCGGTTGATTTAGCAAAAGAATTATCTAATACTGATTTTCTAAGTGGATTATATAATCGTCGTTACTTTTTTGAACAAGGGAGTAAAACGCTTAAGAACCTTATAAAAGGCGAGGCGCTTACTGTGATGATGATAGATATCGACTTCTTTAAAAAAGTGAATGATTTGTATGGTCATGATGTGGGCGATGAGGTGATTAAAGATATTGCATCGTTATTAAAAACACATTTCCCAAATGATATTGTGGCGCGTATTGGTGGCGAAGAGTTTGCGGTTATGAGCAAATCGCCACAATATTTAACTAGTGCTGAGAATATTGAAGTTTTTCGTCAAAATGTGGCTAATCAAAAAATTAAAGTTAAAAAGCACATATTGCAATACACTTGCAGTATTGGTGTTTGCAATGTAGTAGGGGATGATTTAGACGAAATGCTCGCAAAAGCCGATAGAAATTTGTATATGGCTAAACGTGCGGGCAGAAATCAAGTTTACGGAAAATTCTCGAATACATAGTTTGGTTAATTTTAATGTTGAATCGGTAGCGATAATCTTGCTTCCAAACCCCCGGTTTTGCGGTTAATGAGTTCTAAAGTGCCGCGATGTAATTTTGCGATGCGATTACTGATGGCCAAACCTAAGCCACTACCACCAGCATTTTTATTGCGGGCGTTATCTAGGCGTTCAAATGGGCGCAATAAGCGTTCTGCGTGTTCTGGCGGAATCCCAGGACCATTATCCAGAATGCTGATTACAATTTTTTCTGCAGTGATTTTACTCTCTACCTCTACGTTACCTTTTGAGTATGCATAGGCATTCCCGACTAGATTATCCAATAGACGCTGCATAGCAAGCGGACGTAAAGGAATGAAGTGAGTAGGACCTAATCTGAGTTTTAAGTCGCGCCCAGCACGCGCCTGACGTTCAGCGAGAGATTTCAAAAGTTCGTTAATATCCATTAGTCTGGTGGATTCCCCCTCTACACCCCGTACAAAGTCTAAGAATTGGTGAATGATATTATCCATATCGGCTATATCTTCAACCATGCCGGCTTTCATTTGTTCACATTCTTTATCTGGCAGTAATTCAACAGCGATGCGTAACCTTGCTAGAGGGGTGCGAATATCATGCGATACGCCAGCCAGCAATAAAGTACGTTCATTATCCAGTCGTACCAAAGAGTCAGCCATTTCGTTAAATGTCCTGCTAACCTCGCCAAGTTCATCCACACTGTCTTCCGGTAGTCTGGGGGCGGGTTCACCGTTACGTAATTTATCTGCTGCCTCTACCAATAAATTGAGTGGCCGATTAATGCGCGAAGCAATAAGATACGCCCCCAATAATGACAACAATCCAATCAACATTCCCCACCATAACCAATGCCAAGGGAAAGGCCGGTCAACTTGTATTTTGGGGATGACTACCCAAAAATCGTCAAGCTCCACATTAAAACTAATCCACAAACCAGGGATACCGTAATGATTAACTGTAATAATTGTTTCATCACCTAAGCGTTCACGGATTTTTTGTGCGATTAGATTGATGAATTCGTCGTCAGGCAGAGGTTCTATGTCTTCCATAAAATCCGCCGCATATACGCGTACACCTTCGCGTCCTGTCAACTCAGAAAGTAAGGCTAAGCGCCTGTCTTCATGCGCTGCAATAAGTGAGGCCCGTGTATAGTTGACGATAGTAACCGCTTGCAGAGCCGCCATGGTAGCGCGTGGCTCGCGGTCGAAGTAATCAAAAATCTTGAGAGATGCATAAATGCTAATTGCCAATAAAAGCGCAATTAGCAACATTATTCGCGCAAGCAGTGTGCGAGGTAACAGCTTCAATTATTTTGATTCGCCATCGGGAATAAATACATAACCGAAACCCCACATGGTTTGCAAATAGCGCGGATGCGCAGGGTCTGGTTCAATCAGGCGGCGCAGGCGAGAAACTTGTACATCGATGCTGCGATCGAATACATCTAGCTCACGACCGCGTGCCAATTGCATCAAGCGGTCGCGGGAAAGTGGCTGGCGCGGATGCTCGGTAAACACTTTAAGCAGCGCAAACTCACCACTGGTAATAGTAATAGCTACACCGCTGCGACTTAAACTACGATTAGCAGCATCGAACACAAAATCCCCAAAATTAAACACATCTTGTTTGTCTGTTTTATCTGATTCAGGACTATGCTCGTGCCGACGTAATACTGCATTAATACGGGCCAATAACTCGCGCGGATTAAATGGTTTTGGCAAATAATCATCTGCGCCCATTTCCAAACCAATGATTCTATCCACTTCATCACCACGTGCTGTAAGCATGATAATGGGAGTTTCCACATTGTTTGCACGCAAACGGCGGCAAATGCCTAAACCATCTTCACCTGGTAGCATTAAATCGAGCACAAACAAATCGAAGCTTTCATCGGATAATATTGCATCCATTTCTTTCGCATCTGACACGGTTTTAATGTCAAACCCTTGTTCCGTCAGATAGCGTTGCAATAGTTCACGCATGCGTAAATCGTCGTCTACCATTAATATTTTTTTGCTATTTTCAGCCATATACTTATTAGCCTTTTGTGGTCAAATTTGTTGTTACTGCTTGGTGATTAGTACATATCCCTCAAGTATAAATTCTAAGCATCAATAAATCTAGAACAGCGCACATTATTGTCTGTACAATGTGAATTGGTAAAATATTCTTTTGTTACAAATAGTTACAATTATTGAGAATTGTGAAACAATACATTTACAAAATTAATTCATGATACTAACGCTTAAATGTACTTCTAGTCACAATTTCCTAATGGTAATGACAAATAGATGCTGCTACTGACGAGGGACTTATTTTCTTTGCGAACACCAATGCTCCTGCTAGTGAGTGCTACGTTGGTGTCACCGATTTATGCTGGCGCAGGTGGAAAAAATTCATTAATAGCAGACGAAAAACCGATAGTTGAAGAAAACGATGATAGTGGTTTAGAGCAAACCATTGAATACAATTTTAGCCCAGAGGACCGTGCCCGTTTGCGTAAAGCACTTGCGGATTACTCGCGAAACACTGATCCTGAACATGTACAGATTGAGCAAAAACGCAAAGCGATGCGAGAAAGTATTGAAGCACGTTTTAATCAGTGTAATCACGATGCGGATGATTCTCTAGATCGCGAAGAAACCACAGAATGCTTGCCACAGATCGCACGACATTTTAGTTATGTGGATGTGGATGAAGATAATGTGATTACATTAGAAGAGCTAGAACTGGCGCAAGCAAAATTAGACGAACGCCAAAAAGCAGCAGAAGCAAAATTAGAGGCACAGCGTATACGGGCAGCTGAAGCTGAAATTAAAAATAAAGGTAAAGTCAAAGCTAATAAGCAAGCCGCAAATTCACGTAAACGTCCAAGTTAATTATTCCCGAGTTTCCCCAAGTTTTTATCAGCAACTTTCAAAAGTAGTGTTTTATCTGGCTTGATTTTTATCTGGTCTGAGTTCAAAGTGCTTTCATGAGTCAAGCCGCAGATATAACCATCCAATTAGTTAGCTCCATTAACGAAATCGCTCCGATTACATGGGATGCTCTAACAGATGGTACGCCATTACTTAGCCATGCATTTTTTAGTGCACTCGAAAGTTCAGGCTCAGTCGGAAAAAACACAGGGTGGGTTCCGCATCCGCTTCTCGTTAAACAAGGCAAGAAACTTATAGGTGCTATGCCATTATTTCTCAAAAGCCACTCCTATGGCGAATATGTATTTGATTGGGCATGGGCGGATGCTTTTGAGCGTTCTGGTATGAGCTATTACCCAAAACTACTTTCCGCAATCCCATTCTCTCCGGTTACGAGTGCGCGTTTGTTAACCGAAAATTCTGCAACTCGAGCATTGATGATAGAAGCATTAGAAACAGCAATGCTGCAATACAAACTTTCTAGTGCGCATGTGTTATTTCCCGATGAAATTTGTGCGCGGCAGTTTGAGGCAGCTGGCTGGTTAAAACGCATAGGCGTGCAATTCAGATGGCAAAATAAAAACTACAAGAATTTTGAAGAATTTTTGCAAACACTGAGTCATGATAAGCGAAAGAAGATCCATCAAGAGCGTAAGAGGGTAGAGTTAACGGGCGTAGTCTGTCGCGTAATTAAGGGTGAAGAGATTACCGAAAATAATTGGGATTTTTTCTATCAATGTTATTGCAACACCTATCGGGAGCATCATTCTACCCCTTACCTAATGCGTACATTTTTTGACGAAATAGGTAAGACTATGCCGAAAAATATTGTGCTGATTATGGCAGAAATAAATGGCAATGCGGTTGCCAGCACACTTAATATTTATAATGAAAACACACTGTATGGTCGCTATTGGGGAGCAACGCAATTTGTTTCAGGGCTGCATTTCGAGTTATGTTATTACCAAGCACAGCAGTTTTGCATAGATGAAAATATTGAGTTTTTTGAAGGTGGCGCGCAAGGAGAGCATAAACTAGCGCGTGGATTTGAGCCGCGAGCAACTTGCTCATATCACAAAATTGCACATCCTGATTTTGAAGCTGCGATTAAAGAGTTTCTTATGCGCGAATCACTAGGAATGGCAGCTTACACAAACGAGTTAGAAGAACGAACACCATTCAAACAAGGTTACCAAGCAATCTCCTTACCGTCGTAGGCAATAAATTTTCCGGTATTCGTCAAGCTTAGATTGGCTATCACATTCCGTAAACCTGCTACGCTGGTTTGTGTGTTGATCCAAGCATTCGGCCCACCCATGTCAGTAAGCACCCAACCCGGATGTAGCGTGACAACCGCAATGCCTAAAGGGGCTAGGTCTATACTCAAACTTTTCATCACCATATTCACCGCAGTTTTAGTGCTGCGATAGATATAACTGCCGCCGCTCGTGTTGTCGTCTATGCTGCCCATTTTACTGGATAGCGTCGCTAATTTTTTAAGCTGGCTTTTTGCAATATGCGATTTAAAAGCATCAACCATTTTGAGTGGTGCCATGCTGTTAATTCTGAATGCTTTAGTCCATTCATCAGCATCAGCATTACCAACACCATCAGGATAAACACCTGCATTGTTAATCAGTACATCGATCGCAAAGCTATCTAATTGGTTGGCCAATTTTTCAATTTGCACAAAATCACTTACATCCAGCGTATGAATTTTAATGTTTGGATGTGCATCTGCCAGTGCATTTAAGGCGCTGGCAGATGCTGGCTCTCGACAGCATGCAAGTACGTTCCAACCTGCTTCGGCATACTGTTTGGTAAACTCCAAACCTATGCCTCGATTTGCACCAGTGATTAGTAGAGTAGGGCTTGTCATATCAGAGAATTCCAAAGTGTGATTAATGAGGAGTATTTTGCCATTAATTTCAATAATGAAGCAGTTTTTTAGCCAATCCTTTGTTTTAGGTAAAACGATGCCCTGAAAGGCAATAATGACGGGCATCTCAGGGCGTTGCTAAAACAAAAAAGCCACATCCCAAGATGTGGCTTTTATAGATTGCAATCAATTATTTGTGATCTGTATCGTGCTTATCGTGGTCTGCATGGTGCTCTTTCATTTTTGCTTTCATCGCATCGCGTTCGGCTTGATCAATTTTACCATCCTTATTCGCATCCATTTTGGTAAACATCTTATCCGCCATTGCCTGATGTTTGGTCATAAACTCATCGCGGCTAATGGCGCCATCTTTATTAGTGTCGGCATCTTGCATGCCGTGATGTTTGCGGTCACAGCTTTTGCCGTCATCACCTTCATGATTTGCATAGGCCAATTGTACTAAACCCAATGTTAAAACCGTTGCAGCCATTAAATGTGTAATTTTCATAAAATATCCTTTAACTTAAAAATGAACTCCCCAACTACCTAACGTAGACACATCATTTTTGTTGACGTTCAGTTTAAAATAAATCGAGCTTACACATTAAACCTAAAGTGCATCACATCGCCATCCTGCACAATATACTCTTTACCTTCCAAGCGCATTTTCCCTGCTTCTTTGCTGCCTTGCTCACCCTTGTTCTTAACGTATTCATCATAAGCGATCACTTCTGCACGAATAAATCCACGTTCAAAATCAGTGTGGATAACGCCTGCCGCCTGCGGGGCGGTCGCACCTTTTTTTACCGTCCATGCACGTACTTCTTGTACTCCAGCGGTGAAATATGTCTGAAGCCCAAGCAAACTATAGGCGGCGCGAATCACGCGGTTTAAGCCTGGCTCAGCTTGGCCTAATTCGGTTAAAAATAAGAGTTTATCTTCATCGTCAAGCTCAGAGATTTCTGCCTCAATTTTTGCACAAATGGCCACTACAGGCGCATTCTCAGCTTTGCCTAATGCAATGACTTTATCAAGCAATGGATTATTCTCGAAGCCAGATTCATCTACATTGGCGAGGTACATGACAGGTTTTACAGTGATCAAGCATAATGGTTTGATGAGTTGTAATTGATCAATATCCAAGCCCATAGTGCGCACTGGTGCGCTAGTATCTAAATGTTTTTGGATTCTCTCGCACAATGCAACTAATGAGATTGCTTCTTTATCACCGCTTTTAGCTTTTTTCCCTTCGCGTTGTAAGGTTTTTTCAACGGTTTCCATGTCTGCCAAAGCAAGCTCGGTATTGATTACTTCGATGTCTGAAAGCGGATCGATTTTATTTGCCACATGAATCACATTACCGTCTTCAAAACAACGCACTACATGTGCAATTGCATCTGTTTCGCGGATGTTGGCTAAGAACTTATTGCCTAGACCTTCACCTTTAGATGCACCCGCAACCAAACCTGCAATATCCACAAACTCAACTGTTGCGGGTTGTACTTTTTGTGGCTTTACGATGTCGATGAGTGGTTGTATGCGAGTGTCAGGCACTTCCACAATACCGACATTAGGCTCAATAGTGCAGAAAGGATAATTCTCTGCCGCGATACCTGCTTTGGTAATGGCGTTAAATAACGTGGATTTCCCTACATTTGGTAGACCTACAATCCCACACTGCATCAATATTCTCTATTCATTTTTTGTATGTAGCTTTATATTCAGCTTCACTTAGTGTGAAGCTTTTGCATCGCATCTTCAAAATCACCATCCGCCAGCAAGGTTAAAAGTTGTGCACTATTCTGCAGACTTTCATCAATCGCTCTTTGTTCTTCTTTGCTAGGTAGATTAAGCACGTAGTTAATCACTTCGTTCTTATCACCTGGATGCCCAATACCAATACGTAGCCGCCAAAAATCTTGCGTGCCTAATGCCGTAATCACGTCTTTAATACCATTGCCGCTACGTCCGCCGCCCAACTTAAGTTTGACAGTACCTGCAGGTAAATCAAGCTCGTCATGTGCAACCAAAATTTCATGGGGTGCGATTTTGTAGTAATTGGCGAGTGCCGCAACTGATTTGCCGCTGTTGTTCATGAAAGTGGTAGGTTTAAGTAACCATTTGTCCTGTGTTAAATTTAGTTTTCCGGTTAAACCGAACATTTTGGCATCGAGACCTAGCGTACTTTTAGTTTGCGCTGCGATTAAATCTATCCACCAAAATCCAGCATTGTGGCGTGTCTTTTCGTACTTTTCGCCAGGATTACCCAAGCCAACAAATAATTTAATTCCGCTCATGTAGATAAGTATAAATAAAAAACGCGCGCCCTTTGCAGAGAACGCGCGTTATTTTTAACTTTCACTACTCAGCTGCTGGCGAATCGGTAGCCGGTGCATCAGCTGCTGGTGTTGCTGCATCTGTTGCTGCGTCCGCTTCATCATCTGCCATACCGCCACGTGTTTTGGCGATTGCTGCAACTGCTGCATCGTTATCATGTGCAAGTTGCACAAACTCGACACCTTTTGGAAGGGTGATTTGTGACAAGTGCACTGATTGGCCAATTTCCAGATTGCCTAAATCCACTTCAATGAACTCTGGCAAATCTTTTGGCAAGCAGCTTACTTCTGCTTCAGTCATGATATGTGCTGCAATGCCGCCTTCAAGTTTCACGCCTGGTGCAGTCTCTGCGTTAATAAAGTGGAACGGCACTTTTACATGGATTTTTTCATTTGCGCTTACGCGTTGAAAATCAACGTGTTGAATTGTATTGCGCACTGGATGCATTTGATAATCACGCAACAACACATCTTCTTTTTTACCATCCAGATTTAAACTTAAAATAGACGCGTGGAAAGCTTCATGACGGAATTGCAAAAACAATTCCTTATGGTTTAACTCGAGAGTTACAGCGGCTTTATTACCACCGTATACGACACCTGGCACATTGCCAGCGCGACGAAGACGGCGGCTCGCACCCGTACCTTTTGCGTCACGTGATACTGCATTAATTTCGATACCCATTTTGATACTCCTAAAATTACTACTTTTACTGCACTAAAAACTGCACACCGCGACCAGTGTGCAGACTAAAAAATCAATCTTTAATCCATGAACAATGATGAGACAGAATCTTCACTGCTAATTCTACGTATGGTCTCACCTAGCAGACCGGCTGCACTTAACTGACGGATTTTTTTGCATTTTTTCGATGCTTCAGTAAGTGGAATTGTGTTGGTTACCACGACCTCATCTAGTGCGGAATTGTTAATGCGTTCTGCTGCATTGCCTGATAATACTGGATGTGTGGCATAAGCCAGCACTTTAACCGCACCTTGCTTTTTCAAAGCTGCTGCCGCTTCACATAAGGTATTTGCGGTGTCCACCATGTCATCAATAATCACGCAAGTGCGTCCTGACACATCGCCAATAATATTCATGACTTTGGCCTCATTAGGATTTGGACGCCGCTTATCTATAATCGCCAAATCAGAATTAAGCTGTTTAGCTGCTGCACGTGCCCGTACTACGCCGCCCACATCGGGTGAAACCACGATTAAATCACCATGCTTTTGTTTCAATAAATCATCGAGTAAAAGAGGTGTTGCATAGATGTTATCTACCGGGATATCAAAAAAACCTTGCATTTGATCTGAGTGCAAATCCATTGTCAGTAAACGATTTACACCAACGCTAGTAAGCATATTGGCGACCACTTTTGCAGTAATAGCGACGCGGGCTGATCGTGGACGACGATCTTGCCGTGAATAGCCAAAATAAGGGATGGCGGCAGTGATGCGGGCGGCAGAAGAGCGACGCAATGCATCTACCATTGTCATCACTTCCATCAGGTTATCATTGGTTGGATGACTGGTAGATTGCAAGATAAATACATCACGTCCACGTACGTTTTCCAATAACTCCAGCATTACTTCGCCGTCTGAAAAGCGGCCTACATCGGCGCGACCGAGCTCAATACCCAAGTGTTTAGCAACTTCTTGCGCTAATACTGGGTTGGCGTTACCTGTGAATACCATCATGCTACCGTTGGCTGCCACGTGCGTCTCTTTCCAATTATCCAAAAAATAAAAGCGTGTGATGAGCAAGTCTACACGCCATTCACCAAAAACTTGGCTGGGGAGGAAGGATTCGAACCTTCGCATGCCGGAATCAAAATCCGGTGCCTTAACCAGCTTGGCGACTCCCCAAAAACTATGCGTCTAATTAATTTACAAAACTATACAAAGGATGTTGATTTAAACCTTTTGCTACAAACCCTGTCACTTCAACAGGTTTTTGCGCCAAAATTTCGTTCGCTTCACCTTGTGAATTAGCCGCTACAAAAACAGATGCACCTGAGCCACTCATTCGAGCCTGGCCGAAT
>Ga0315912_10006193_pt1 | contig 10778 bp, 10 predicted proteins | sample VfabasoilMG_FD_204469 | JGI IMG/M metagenome (GOLD analysis project Ga0315912, IMG submission 204469) | Garden soil microbial communities collected in Santa Monica, California, United States - V. faba soil | ecosystem: Environmental > Terrestrial > Soil > Garden | place: USA: California... | reverse complement strand
TTGGAAATCCGCGGCGATGCCGCGGCGGCAATCAAAGAATACCGCAAGGTCATTGAGCTGCGGCCCAACTCGCCCGAGGCCCATATCAATCTGGCGGTGGCGCAAAAAAAACAAGGCGAGCTCGACGCCGCGGTCGTCAGTTTGAATAAGGCGCTCGAACTCAAACCCGACAGTGTTGGCGCGCTGACGACACGGGGTAGTATTTTCGCCGAACTCGGCAAATGGAGCGAAGCCCGGCGTGATTTCGAGCAAGCGCTCAAGATCGATCCAAACGACGACGGCGCGCTCTACGGCCTGTCGCAGGCGTTGCGCGAGGCCAAGGAGTATGCCGGCGCCCAGAGGGCGTTGAGCGATTTGATTTCCCGGTCGGGAAATTTCGTTTATTGGCTCGAGTGGGGCCGCATTGTGATGATCCGTTATTGGTGGGTGCTTTTGCTGGTGGCAATCGGTTGGGCGGCCAAGGGCAGGTTAAGGGGCAAGTTCATGAAAGCGAGGACGGAAGCGAATGGCTGAGGCAAAAAAACGCAAAGGTACGGCCCTATTGGCGGTGATGGACGAGAACTGTTCGAGCTGTGCGGGATCGCCGATCTGTGAAGCCCACTGTCCGGTGGACGAATGCATCAATCTACTCTATGAGGAGCTGCCTGGCGGCGGTTTGAAGCCCTATCGGGTTTTTGTCGACAACGACAAATGCATCGGTTGCCAGATGTGTTTCAGCGACGATCTCACCAAAGTCCAGCAGCATAAAGAAACCGGCGAGATATTCTATGAATACGCCAACAAGTTCTACGACGCCAACCGCAAGCCCGTCGATGCCGATGCCGTGCCTAAACGTATTCAACTGCAGCTGATCGGCACGGAGTCGGAAGACCGTCTGGACAAGAAAATCTGCCCTTGGGACGCAATCAAGATGTATGAGTTCGATGAGGGTTTGGTGCAGTCGGAGTATTTTTACGATCAGAGCAAACTCAAGCAGGTCAACGGTATGTACGTCATCGACGCCGAGGAAAAGGCCCGCTTGGAAGACAAACAGAGCGACCTCTACGATTAAGCCGGCAACCTAGGGAGCCAACACATATGGCGGGCAAAATCGAAATCATGGAAACAGTCTTGCGTGACGCGCACCAGTGTTTGGTCGCGACGCGCATGCCGACCGAAGACATGCTGCCGATCGCAGCGGCGCTCGACGATGTCGGCTACTGGTCGCTGGAGACCTGGGGCGGCGCGACTTTCGATGCGACGCTGCGCTATCTGAAAGAATGCCCCTGGGAGCGCTTGCGCAAACTGCGCGCGGCCATGCCCAAGACCCGCTTTCAGATGCTTTTGCGCGGGCAAAATGTGGTCGGCTATAAAAACTACCCCGACGATATCGTCCAAGCCTTCGTGCAACGCGCTGCCGCCAACGGCATCGACGTGTTTCGCATCTTCGACGCCATGAACGATGTGCGCAACATGAAGACCGCCATCGAAGCCGGTCTCAAGACCGGCAAACTGGTCGAAGGCGGGGTCTGTTACACCATCAGTCCCGTGCACTCGCCAGATTATTTCCTGCATGTGGCGGAAAAGCTCGCCGATATGGGTGTGCAGATTATCTGCCTCAAAGACATGGGCGGATTGCTGGCACCTTACGCGGCTTATGAGATCATCAAGAAGATCAAGTCGCGCATCGCGCTACCGCTGCATTTGCATTCACACTGCACCGCCGGTTTGGCGCAGATGACTTACATGATGGCCATCGAGGCGGGCGCGGATATTCTCGATACGGCGATTTCGCCGTTCTCCCAAGGCACGTCCCAGCCGGCCACCGAGCAGATCGTCGCGGGGCTCATGGGCACGCCGCACGACACCGGACTGGATCTCGCCAAGCTCGCCAAGATCGCCGAGTATTTTTACCGCATCCGGCCGAATTATCGTGAGTTCGAGAGTCCGGTGAACAATCAAATCAAACCCGATGTTCTGATCTCGCAGATCCCCGGCGGCATGCTCTCCAACCTGGTCGCGCAACTGCGCCAGCAAAAGGCCGAGGACAAGCTCGAAGCGGTGCTCGCCGAGATGCCCCATGTGCGCAAAGATTTAGGTTATCCGCCGTTGGTGACGCCGACCAGTCAAATGGTTGGAGCCCAAGCTGCGCTCAACGTCATGACCGGCAAACGCTACTCCGTGGTCGCCATGGAGACCAGAAACTATGTCATGGGACTATACGGCGAAGCGCCGGGCAAGATCGCTGAAGAGATCAAAGAAAAGGTGCTCGGCAAAAAAGAGCCGATAACCTGCCGTCCAGCGGATTTGCTGAAACCCGGGCTGGAAAAAGCCCGCAGCGAAGCCGGCAGCATGGCCAAGAGCGAAGAGGACGTGCTCACCTACGCGCTGTTTCCGGATATCGCGAAGGATTACTTTCTGCACCGAGACAGTGGTGAGGGAATACAGCAGGCAGCTGGCCTAAGCCAATAGCAAATGCTTCTTGTCGGGAGTATTGCCATCCCGTCGCCTGCAATGGGCAGTTACCTGCCTAGATTATCTTATTTAACGGATATTCGATAATTCCCACGGCTCCGGCTTCGATCAACTTCGGTATTAGATCGCGCACTTTGGTTTCTTCAAGCACGCTTTCGATGGAATACCACTTAACGCCTTTCAAATTGGGCGAAGGGTGGAGCGTCGCTACCGTAGGTGCGGTGATACTGGGAATCAACTCAACAACTTTCTCCAGGCTGCCTTCGGGAACGTTGAGTTTGATGCCGACTTTGTTTTCGGCCGAGAGCGCGCCCAGTAAGAGCATTTTGATCTGCTCGATCTTGGCTCGCTTCCACGGGTCCTGCCAGGCGGTTTTATTAGCGATCAGTTGCGGGCAGGACTCCATGAGTTCATGGATGATGTGCAGACCGGCGGCGCGGATGGTGGTGCCGGTCTCGGTAACTTCGACGATCGCATCGACGAGTCCCTCGGCGGCTTTCGCTTCGGTGGCGCCCCAGGAAAATTCCACTTCCACGGGAATGTTCCGCTCGGCAAAATAGCGCTTGGTGAAGTTCACCATCTCGGTGGAAATCCGCTTGCCCTTGAGGTCTTCGATTTTCTTGACTGGCGATTCGCGCGGCACCGCCACGACCCAGCGGGTCGGGCGAAAGCTGGTTTTTGAATAAACCATCTCGCAGACGACTTGGATATCGGAGTTGTTTTCGATCGTCCAGTCTTTGCCGGTGATCGCGACATCGAGGGTGCCCATCTCGACGTAGCGCGACATTTCTTGCGGGCGCGCCAGGCTGCAACGGATCTCCGCGTCGTCGATCGTCGGAAAGTAGCTTCTGCTGGACGATGAAATCTTCCAACCGGATTTTTTGAAGAGCTCGATGGTCATGCCTTCGAGGCTGCCTTTGGGGATGCCCAACTTGAGTTCTTTCTCGCCAGCCATATGAAAGCCTTGTTCTTACTTTTTGTAAACTTCCTTGGGATCGAAGACGCGTTCGCCAATGACTTTCCAGTCGGCGCCCGCGCGCTGGCGGAAAAAACAGCTTTTGTAGCCCTCGTGGCAGGCTGCGCCGCCGACCTGATGGACTTGAATCAAGATGGTGTCGGTATCGCAGTCGATAAAAGCGTCTTTGACTTCTTGAAAGTTGCCGGACTCCTCGCCCTTGAACCATGGGCCTTTGCGCGAACGGCTGTAGTAATGGGCTTTGCCGGTTTCCTGCGTTTTTTGCCACGCTTCCTCGTTCATGTAGGCGACCATCAGCACTTCGCGGCTTTCATGGTCCTGGACGATCACCGGCACCAAGCCATTGCCCTTGGCAAAATCGATTTTTACTTCCGACATGGGAATTTTCTCCGAAACTGTTTAGCTAACATAGATGGGGGGGGGCTTCAACCAAAAGACGGAAAGGTGGAAAGGCAATAGGCATTAGGCATTAGGCACTAGGCACTAGAAAGACTCGCTCGACGGTTTCCGGTTCTTGCCATTGCCTATTGCCTAGTGCCTCATGCCTTCCCATAGATTGACTGCCCATCGTGCTGGGTTGTAAGATTGCCAGTAATGTCGGAATTGATCGTAGTTTATGTAACCGTGGGGTCGGGCGAGGAGGCGGACCGCATGGCTCAAGCTTTGGTCGGCGAGCAGTTGGCTGCTTGCGTCAACCGGGTGCGCTCGATTCAGTCGGTGTACCGCTGGCAGGGCAAGGTCGAGCAGAACGACGAAGAACTGTTGATCATCAAGACTCGCCGGCAGCTTTTCCCGGCTTTAGAAAAGCGTGTTAAAGAGCTGCACAGCTATTCGATTCCCGAGATTATTGGATTGCCGATCATCGAGGGCAGCGCGGACTACTTAACTTGGCTGCGCGAGCAGGCCTTGGCCAAGCCGCCGCAGGAGGAAAATATCCGCACGGTTAGAGAGGTCTCTGCCGGCGGAGTGATCTACCGGCGCAGCGGCGAGTTGGCCGAAGTCGCACTCATTCATGTGCGCAACCGTTGGGGTTTGCCCAAGGGGCATGTCGAGGAAGGCGAGCGGGTGGAGGAAACGGCGCTGCGCGAGGTGCGTGAAGAGACCGGTCTTGAAGGCAAACTGGTGCGTAAGCTGGGCGACATTCGCTACTCCTACCGCGATAAATCCAAAGAGGGCGAGCCGATCCGGATTTACAAGCGGGTGCATTTCTATCTAATGCGTTATGTGCGCGGCGATGTGCGCGATCACGATCATGAGTCTGACGATGCCCGCTGGTTCGCCATTGAGCAGGCGATGAAGCAGCTCAAATTCGCCACCGAACGCAAGATGGTGTACCGCGCCATGACCATGCTGACGGCGCGCCCGGCGGCGCCGCAAATCCCGGCTGCGGAAGGCGGCGCCTAAGCCGCAGCAAAAAATCTGTCAAACTTGCGGTTTTCATGTTATGGGCTAGCTAACGACGTAGCCTCTTCGAGAATTTCTTACGATGGCTGGTGAATCGACTGGTGTGACGTTTTCCGTGCCTTATGAAATGGCGGTGGTGCGGCCGTTGCGGCAAACCACCGAACAGGAGCGGCAAACCGCTCTGGCCGAAGCTCACTACAACACCGAGCTCATTTCGCAGGAGCTCATTTATATCGACTTATCGACCGATAGCGGCGTGAGCGCGCGCAGCACCGCACAACTGGCGGTATCGGCGGCGGCGAATTCCGTCGAACCCGGCATGGGCCTGGCTTCGGAAGGAAGCGCTGCTCATGCCCGGCTCGCCGCAGAGGTTCAGCGATATTTCGGCTTCGATTACTTTGTGCCGACGACCCAGGGGCGCTCGGCGGAACGGATCTGGGTCAAGATCAATGTTAAACCCGGCAGCATCGTCGCCGGCAACATGCTGTTCCCCTCGACGCGCACGCATGTCGAGATGAGCGGGGCGCAGATCACCGACGTGATCGGCGACGACGCTCACGATTTTCTTTCCGACGAGCCGTTCAAAGGGAATATCGATATTGCGAAGCTTGAAAGCCTGATCCAGAAAAAGGGCGCCGGGCAGATCAGCTGCATTTATGTCGAACTGAGCGTCAATTCCTGCGGCGGCCATCCGGTGTCGCTGGCGAATCTCAGAGCCGTCCGGCAGATCGCGTCGGCGCACAAGATTCCGCTCTTTCTCGACGCCTGCCGAATCCTTGAGAACAGCATTCTCATAAAAGAGCGAGAAGCGGAGTTCCGGCAGCGGACGCTCGCAGAGATCGTGCGGGAAACCTGCGCCCTGGCTGATGGCGGAACCATGAGCGCGCTCAAAGATTTTCTCGTCGGCGCCGGCGGTTTTGTTTTTACCCGCGACCGCGCGAGTTACCAGAAGGCGGCGATGCAAAGTTTTCTTGACGGCGTCCAGCTTCCGCCCGGCGATATGGAATCGATCGCAGCGGCGCTGCCGGATATTTTTGCCAGCGACGCGCACGCGAAACAACGGGTAGAACAGGTGAAATATCTTTGGGGCAAACTCGCTGACGTCTTGCCGGTCCTGCGCCCGGCGGGCGGGCACGCCGTGTTCATCGATCTCAAGATGTTCTTCGCCGGGAACTCGCCGCCAGCCTTCGGCGCCGAAGCCCTGGCCGCTTATGTTTATCTAAAGAGCGGTATTCGCCTCACCAAGGGGCCGCCTTTGGCGCCAAGCCAAGCGGCCCGCGGCGCTGAGCTCTTGCGCCTCGCCGTGCCGGCGCGGAAATATTTGAACGGCCATATGGATGATGTCGCCAACGCGCTGGGCGACGCTTACGCGCACCGGCATCAGATCCAAGGACTAAAAAAACTTGACGATCCCGCGCGGTCGAAATACGATCCGGCGCATTTCGTCAATTTATGAATCACCCTGATCTAGCCGCTACCGGCCGTCATGTCGGCCAAATCTTTTTCCAACGGGCCGCCGAGTTGGGCGACCGGACCTTTATCAAGCTGCAAAAAGGCGAGTGTTTCGAAGAGATCTCGTGGCGCGCGTTTGCCGCCATGGTGAGTCACGCCCTGCTCGGGTTATGCGGGCTCGGCATTTTGCCCGGTGATACGGTCGCAATCATCGGGGAAAATAGCTTGGCGTGGCTTGCCACCGACATGGCAACTCTCGCCGGCGGATTTACCAACGTGGTCATCTCGCCCAGTCTTTCCGATGTCATGTTCGCCAAGGTGCTCGGTCATGCCGGCTGCCGAGCCGCGTTTGTTCAAGATGCGATTACTGCCGGTCGCCTGCTCAATCTTCAGGGGCAGTTGCCGGCGTTGCAGCAGTTGATCGTCCTGGACGACAGCGGTGCGTCTGTGCCCAATGCGCTCAACTTCAATCAGCTTGCTGCAATGGGTGCTGCCGCCGGCGGCGGTCGATCCGCCACGCTTGTCGAAGCGGTGCATGGCGGCGATTTGGCGACGATCATGTATACCTCCGGTTCGACCGGTGAGCCCAAGGGAGTCATGCGCACCCAAGACAACCTGATCGCCAATATAACCAACGGCGGCCCCCTTACCGTCAGTGGTCCGGAGGAATTGACGGTTAACGTGCTCAGTTTAAATCATCTGTTCGGTCGCTTCGGCTTTCTCAAAAGCGCCGTGACCGGCCGAACCACGGCGCTCGTCGAGGCGGCGGAGACACGAGTAGACTTACCCGTGATCGAACAGCTGGCGCCGACGGCGTTGGCCGTAGTGCCGCGGGTGATGGAAGGGATTTGGGCTAGTCTGCTGGCTCAGGACGGCGCGCAACAATTGTGGGACGAGTTGGAAAATCTTGACGCCCAGATGTCTGCTGGCGCGGTCAGCGATCGCGCGACCAGTCACGTTGAGGAATTGAAAGGCCAACTCAAAGTGATCGTTCGCCGCGCCCTCGGCGGACGGATCCGGTATATCGCCTATGCCGGCGCGGCCATGCCGCCGCGGATCATGCGATTTTTCGAGTTGATCGGCATCCCGCTGATTGGCTCCTACGGCTCCACCGAGTGCGGCGGGGTGACTCTCTGCGGCATCGGCGAGAACCGTCCGGGCAACCTGGGCAAGCCGTTCGCCAATGTGCAAATTAGCATCGCCGCCGACGGTGAGATCCTTGTGCGTGGTCCCACCGTATCGCCGGGCTATTTCAAAAATCCCGAAGCCACTCGCGAGGCTTTCGACGAAGAAGGCTGGTATCACACCGGCGATTTAGGCCGCCTCGAAGCCGACGGCTCGCTGCGTATCACCGGCCGGAAGAAAGATGTCTTCAACTGCGCGGATGGCTCGAACATCTATCCCGGCTTCATCGAACTACAGCTAGAAAACGAGCCCTTTATCAGCCAAGCGGTGTTGCTGGGCGATCGCCGGCCGTTTATCGCGGCGTTGATTTTTCCCGACCGCCAAAGGATTACCGAATCGCTCGGTCGTGATATAGTATCTTTGTCGGACGCGGAAATCACCGCGGCATTGTGGCCGCAGATCGAGCGCGTCAATGGCCGCCTCGAAGCGCACGAACGGATTCGTCAGATCGTCGTTATGCCCAGCGGGTTTCCCGCCGAGGTCAGGAGTATCAACCATTTTCAAAAGATCAAAGTGAATCGCGAACAGGTCGCGGCGCGCTTTCGGCAACAGATCGACGCTATTTATGCGACGGCGCCGGCGGGAGGACAACATTGAGTCAGGTAGCTTTGATTACGGGCGGGGGCGGCGGCATCGGCGGCGCGGTGGCCCAGCGCATGGCCGCGGCGGGAATTATCGTTGTCATCGCCGATTACGAAGGCGGCACGGCGGAGCGAGTTAAGGGGGAGATCGCCGCGGCCGGCGGCACAGCCGATGCTTTGGCGATCGACGTCACGGTGGCGCGCGAAGTCAAAGCGGTGGTCACCGATGTCGCCAAGCGCTATGGGCGCATCGATATCTTGGCAAACATCGCCGGCGGCAGCCGTTACACGAAACGAGTCGAAGAGTTTACCTGGGCCCAGTGGAAAGAGGTGATCGACGCCAATTTGAAAGGGACGTTTCTCATGTGCCGCGAAGTGGCGCCGATCATGCAGAAACAGAAGAGCGGACGAATCATCAACACGGCATCGAATTACGGCGTCACCGGATCGGCATTGCGCACGCCCTACGCCGCAGCCAAGGCCGGCATCATTACTTTCACCAAGTCTCTGGCCTTGGAGCTGGCGCCGGATCTCGTGCTCGCCAACACCGTCGCGCCGGGACCGACGGACACGCCGCGGGTGATGGAAAAGGAGTCCCCCGAAGCGCGCAAACAGCGCTGGTGGTCGCAGATCCCGCTCGGGCGCACGGCACTGCCGGAAGATTTGGCCGAGATGTATTATTTTCTCACCACGCCGGAGAGCGCAGCGATCACCGGACAAACCTTTCACGTCAACGGCGGGGTGGTGATGCCATGAGACTCAAGGATAAAGTTGCGGTAGTGACCGGCGCGGCGCAGGGCATCGGCCGGGCGACGGCGCTGATGATGGGGCGCGAAGGCGCGAAATTGGTGGTTGCGGATCTCCAGGGCGAGAAAGCGCAGTCGGTGGCCAATGAACTCGCGGCGCTGGGTGCGGAGTCGCTTGGCGTCGCCGTCGATGTGGCGAGCGAAACGTCGGTCAAACAAATGGCCAAAGCGACCTTCGAGCGCTTTGGCCGCGTTGACATCCTCGCCAACATCGCGGGAATTTATTTTCCGAAAAAATCGGTGGTCGACCTGTCGGAAGAGGACTGGGACCGCACCATCAACATCAATCTCGGCAGCAATTTTCTCTGCTGCCGCGAATTCGTCCCAGCCATGCGCAAGCAAAAAAGCGGGCGCATTATTAGCGTCGCCTCCGGCATCGGCCACTACGGTATGCGCCAGTTCTCCCATTACGCGGCCTCCAAGGCCGCCATTATGGGGTTCGTCAAATCTCTTGCCCGTGAAGTCGGTCCGGATGGCATCACCGTCAACGCCATCTGCCCGGGCTCGGCCAACACCTCCATGCCGCGCCAGCATCGCTCCGAGGAAGAAGTCTTGGAGCGTCTGCAGGCCACGCCACTGCCGCATGTCCTCGAGCCCGAAGACATCGCCGGTTCCATCACGTTCCTCGCCAGCGACGCCGCGAAGTTCATCACCGGGCAGTCGTATAACATCAATAGCGGGACCTATATGTTTTGAGCTCGGGCACGCTCCACGACGTGTATCATGAGCTTGGGCTCGTCGGTGGATTGTGAAATTGGCGGGATTTCTTCTCCACATCATCCTCTCCTCGATTCGTCATTCCCGCGCAGGCGGGAATCCAGGTTTGTTTCAGCCCAATTAGCCTGGATACCCACTTTCGCGGGTATGATGGAGCTAGGCAATCTAGTGGTTCCGCAGATCATCTCCGGACGCGTATTCTCGACGGAGAGATTCTGGATTCTCTATCGGCAAGCTTACCGCCTAAGGTAAGGCGGTTTGGCTCATGCCTCGGTCAAAAATTTCCAAACTGCAAATCGGTTTTACTGTCCAAGAACGGGAATTGTGCTACCGTCACGGTATCAACTGCCGTTATCTGTCACGACCGTAAGCGAAACAGCGGACGCAAAGGGGGATCGTTATGGCTGCAAAAACAAACGAATTTGGTTTCGTCGAGTGCGCTGATCTGATCAACGGGCAGAAATACGGTGCGGCGTTGAAAATATTTCAGCAAGCGGTGGCGAATTTCCTCGATGCCAAGACGACGCCCAAGCGCAGCGAGATCGCCCGGCAGTTGTTTCAGATCGGTTCAACCCTGGAGGAAACTTTGAAGCATGCCTTCGGCGATAAATGGGAGTCGCAGATTCCCCAATTCGCCGATGACAACAAGCTGCTCACCTGTTCTTTCTGCGGCAAGAATCAAAACGAAGTTGGCAAGCTGATCGCCGGCCCGTCGGTGCATATCTGCAACGAGTGTGTGCGCACCTGCGACGAAATCCTCACCAAGGAAAATATCGAGGAGACGGAAACCAAGTTGAAAGCCGCCGCCGGTGTGGCGGAAGAGCGGCTGTGCGGTATCTGCATGGAAGCGCGCGAGACCGACGAGCTGATCTTTTTGCCGCACGCGGCGTACATGTGCGCCGGCTGTTTGGAAGATCTTCAACTCGTTCGCGACAAGCGCGAGGGGGCGTGACCTATTCACTTTTGCATTGCAGAGGAAGAGCCCCGGGGCTAAGATCGGGCGAATGAACTACAATTAGCGAGCTGCGGGGATCAGAAAGACGTGATGAGATATTTCCCAAAGCGTCACCCCCGAATGTTTTTATCGGGGGTCCAGTTCCGATTTCGCCTGGATTCCCGCTAAAGGCATGCGGGAATGACGGATTTGGGAACGGAAATTAGCGTAACGCAGCAAGCGGCGGGGAATCGACCCGTAGAGATTGA
>Ga0315912_10006192_pt1 | contig 10779 bp, 11 predicted proteins | sample VfabasoilMG_FD_204469 | JGI IMG/M metagenome (GOLD analysis project Ga0315912, IMG submission 204469) | Garden soil microbial communities collected in Santa Monica, California, United States - V. faba soil | ecosystem: Environmental > Terrestrial > Soil > Garden | place: USA: California... | reverse complement strand
TGCACCGACATGCCGCCGCAGAAGAAAAAATGACTCAGGACGAGCTGAAAAGGCAGGTCGCCGAAGCGGCGCTGAAGTACACGCAGGAGGGAATCATCGGTGTCGGCTCGGGCTCGACCGTCAACTTCTTCATTGATTGTCTGAAAACGATAAGACACAAGATCGAGGGCGCTGTGGCCGCGTCCGAAAACAGCGCCAGTCGCCTCAAGGGCCACGGCATCAAGGTCTTCGACCTGAACAGCGTCCCGGCTCTGGACGTCTACGTCGACGGCGCCGACGAGGTCACCGAAAACCTGCACATGATCAAGGGCGGCGGCGGCGCGCTGACGCGCGAGAAGATCGTCGCTGCGGTGGCGCGCAAGTTCGTCTGCATCTGCGACGCCTCGAAGCTGGTGCCGGTGCTCGGCAAGTTTCCGCTGCCGGTCGAGGTGATCCCGATGGCGAGGAGCTACGTCGGGCGCGAGCTGGTGAAGCTCGGCGGACTGCCGGAGCTGCGTCAGGGGTTCACGACCGACAACGGCAACATCGTGCTCGACGTGCGCGGCATGACGCTGCTCGATCCGCCGAAGATCGAAGCCGAGATCAATCAACTGGCCGGCGTGGTCACCAACGGCATCTTCGCGCGCCGCCCGGCCGATGTGCTGCTGCTCGCCGAGGCGAAAGGCGTGAGAACGATCCAGCCGAAGTAGGAAGGACCGCTACAAGAAGATGTCTTCGGGCAGCAACGCGGACACGGTGACGTTCGGCATGTCCACCACGTTGCTCACCCTAAGGTCCACCGCCACGCTGCACAGCACGTACGCCTGCTCGCGCGTCCAGCCGCGCGCCTCGAGCAACTCGATCATGTGGATCACCGCGTTGCGCGCGGCGAGGTTCAGGTCGCCGTTCTCCTGGCGGCCTTCCGGCGTGACCGGCATTCCCATGGTGGCGATGAAGTTCTGCTCCACCTTCGCAAAGTACTTCGGATGCGAAAAGCGCGGCCACGCGATGTTTTTGGTTCTCGCGAGATCCTTGTGAATCTTGAAGCGGACGACCGCTGTTGCCCCCATCTCGATCGCGGTGCCGCAGCACTCCGCGTCTCCCTGCGCGAAGTGCCCGTCGCCCACCGAGTAGAGCGCGCCGTCCACGGCCACCGGCACGTAGAGCTTCGAACCGCGGGTGAGCTGCTTTACGTCCGCGTTGCCGCAATTCTCGCGCGGCGGGATTGTGCGCAGGCCTTCCTCTGCGATCGGCCGTTGCGCAGGCACTGCGGCCGCAGCGGTGGGCAACATCACCCGTCCGCCGCGATCGGCCAATTCCTGTTCCCTCGCCGTCCAGCGCTTCAACTGCTCGCGGGACGGCGCGACGCCCGCGGTGCCCATGAAGGCGCCGTTCGGGATGCGCACGCCCGGAAGCTGCGGGGAGGTGGCAAATTCCGGCGTGATCTCCCAGTGCGCGACGAAGTAATGATTGAACAGGTCCGGCAGGAATCCGAAACCCGGGGAGAAGCGCGTCCAGCCGTAGCGCTCGGGCACGATGTCGACGTGCTCGATCTCCAGCAGGTCGCCCGGCTTCGCGCCTTTTACGTACACGGGCCCGGTGAGCGGATGCGCCACCGTGCGCTCCATCTTCTCCAGGTCCGCCACCGTCGTGCGCGGCCCGATCTGCAGATCCATGGCGTCGCGCGTCTCGAGCGTCACTTCCTCCCCCGGCGCCACCTCGATTGCCGGCGCGATGTCCGGGTGCCAGCGGTTATGCCCCTTGTGCGGCTCCTCGCGCAGCCGCTTCGTCCGGTCGATGCTTATGCCCTTGCTTGTCCCGTTCGCCATCCGCCGAGCTTAGCGCCGCGCAGCGTGCGCGCCGAGCACGTCGGCGACGCAGGCGGTGAGCTTCTTGGCGTAGTCGATGTGCAGGAACTCGTTCGGCCCGTGCGCGTTGGAGTGCGGACCGAGCACACCGGTGATGAGGAACTGTGCCTGCGGGAACTTCAGGCCGAGCATCGCCATGAACGGGATGGTGCCGCCTTCGCCCATCCACATCGCCGGTTTGCCGTAATGGCGGCGCGAAGCCTCGTCGACTGACTTCTCCAGCCAGGGCGCGAGCTGCGGCGAATGCCAGCCGGTCGCCGCCTGGCCGTACTCGTAGCTGACCTTCGCCCCATAGGGAGGGTTCGCCTCCAGCAGCTTTTTCATCCGCTTCCCGGCAGTTGAGGCATCGAGGGTCGGAGGCAGCCGCAGCGAAAGAACGAATTGTGTTCTGGGACGCAGGACATTGCCGGCGCTGGCGGGTGAAGGCAGGCCGTCGGCGCCGGTCACGGCGAGAAACGGCCGCCAGGTGCGGTTCAGGACCAGCTCGGCGAGATCCTGCTGCATCGGCTTCGTGCGCCCGGCGAAGGGAAACTTGCGCCAGATTTCCTTGCCGAGCACCGTGGCGGCGCGCTTCGCCTGGATCTTCCGCTGCGCCGGAATCGGTGCGTGAAAGGCCCGATCCTTCACCACGCCGGTCGCGGCGTTGTCGATGCGATCGATGAGCTGACGCGCGATACGGAAGCTGGTCGGAACCACGCCGCTCGCATCGCCTGAGTGCACGCCCTCCTTCAGCACTTCCACGGTCAGCACGCCGTTCAGCAGGCCGCGCAGCGAGGTCGTGCCCCAGAGCTGCGTGTAGTTGCCGCAGCCGGAGTCCAGGCCGACGACAAAGTCTGGCTTTTGAATTCTTGAACCCAAAAACTCCAAATACGCCGGCAAGTCGTAACTGCCGCTTTCCTCGCAGCACTCGATGAGGATCACGCAGCGCGCGTGAGGACGGCCGTCGTCCTGCAGCGCCTTGAGCGCGGCGAAGGCGCAGAACACTGCATAGCCGTCGTCCGCACCGCCGCGGCCGTAGAGCTTGCCGTCGACCATGCGCGGTTGCCATGGTCCGTGGCCCTCGTGCCAGCCGGTCATCTCCGGCTGCTTGTCGAGGTGGCCGTAGACGAGCACGGTCTCTTTTCTTGAAGAAGGTATCTCCACAAAGAGAACCGGTGTCCGGTCTTCGAGTCGCACCACCTCGAGCTTCATGCCGCGCAGCGGATTGGCCTTGCACCAGTCCAGCGCGAGCTGCAGCGCTGCCTCGATGTGGCCATGCTTCTGCCAGTCGCGGTCGAAGTGCGGTGACTTCGCGGGAATGCGGATGTATTCGGTGATCGCCGGGACGATCGCGTCGTCCCAGAACTGCCCTATCGATTTCAGAGGCAGGCTTTCAAGACGCTACTTCGGCGGCGGGACGTAGCCCGAGGCGGTGTCGGCGCCTTCGCCGAAAAAATGCCGCTCGGTCTGCTCCATGAGGTACTTGCGCGCTTTCGGGTCGGCGAGGTTGAGGCGGTTCTCGTTCACCAGCATGGTCTGCTGCTTCAGCCACTGCGCCCAGGCTTCCTTGGAGACGCCTTCCCAGATGCGCTTGCCGAGCGCTCCGGGGTAGGGCGGGAAGTCCATGCCTTCGGCTTCGCGTCCCAGCTTTACGCACTTCACCATTCGCGCCATGCGAGGAATTATATGCGCTTGAGAAAGACTTTCGACCCGCGGCGCCAGTTGTAGAGCGCCTGCCGCTGTTCGGGCAGCGCCTTGACGTCGGCGGCGCGGAAGCCTTGCTCGAGGAACCAGTGCGCGGCGTGCGTGGTGAGCGCGAAAAGGCGGCGCAGCCGCAGGCCGCGCGCGCGCTCCTCGCTGGCTTTCAGGAGCCGCTCGCCGTAACCCTCTTCGCGATAGCCGTCCGCGACCGCGAGGCAGGCGAACTCGGCGCTCTTCTCTTCAGGGTACGGATAGAGGGCCGCGCAGCCGACGATCACGCCGTCGTGCTCGACCACCAGGAAGTTGCCGATCTCGGCTTCGATGAGCTCGCGGCTGCGCTTCACCAGCGTTCCTTCGGCCTCCAGCGGCTCGATCAGCGCCAGCATGCCGCGCACGTCCTCGATCCTCGCCGGGCGCAGCTTCTCGGTCGTGTCGGCGGTGACCATGGTGCCGACGCCGGCGTGGGTGAAGAGCTCCTGCAGCAGCGATCCCTCGGCGCGGCGCGTGACGAGGTGGCCGCGGCGCACGCCGCCCTTGACCGCGCGGGCCAGGTGCTCGAGCGAGCGCGCCGCCGCGGGCGTGAGGTCGGTCTTCTTGCCGGAGATGGTCGCAGCCTCGTCCGCGGTGAGCTCTGAGACGATGTTGCCCTTGCGGTCGGCTGGCAGCCTGTCGGTGTACATGAGCAGCTTGTCGGCCTTGAGCGCGACGGCGACGTTCTCCGCCACGTCTTCCCAGGCGAGATTGAAGACCTCGCCGGTGGTGGAGTAGCCGAGCGGTGGCACGAGCACGATGTCGGCGACGTCGAGGTGGCTGGAGAGCGCGGCAGCGTCCACCTTGCGCACCGCGCCGGTGAAAAGAAAATCCACTCCCTTGCGCACGCCGATCGGCCGCGCGGTGATGTAGTTGCCCGAGACGACGCGGATCTGCGCGCGCGCCATCGGCGAGTTCGGCAGCCCCTGCGAAAGCAGCGCCTCGATCTCGACCCGCAGCACGCCGGCGGCGTGCTTCACCGCCGTGAGCGCGCCTTCGTCGGTGATGCGCAGTCCCTGCGCGTACTTGGAGCGCAGGCTCTGCTTCTTCAGCTCGGCTTCGATCTGCAGCCGCGCGCCGTGCACCAGCACCAGCCGGATCTCGAGCGAGGCGAGCACGTTGATGTCGTGGATGAAGCTCGCGAAGCGCGCGCGCTCGGCGACCAGCTCGCCGCCGAAGGCGACGACGAAGGTCCGGCCGCCGAAGTCGTGCACGTACGGCGCGACCTGGCGGAACCAGCGGACGAAGTTCTCGGGTTGCGTGGCCATGTAATTTTTTCAAATTGTAAGTGCAATCGTCGCGCCCGGCTTCTGCGCTATCCTTGCTGCCATGAAAGCCCTTCCAATCTTGATTGTCGCGGCACTCGCTGCCCCGCTGGCGCACGCCGAGGAGCAGGACAAGGCGTTCGGCCACTTCCTGAGCCTGATCCAGACTTTCACCAGCATCGCCGCCCAATCGACGAGTCCCGAGCGCGACATCGCCGACGTGCTCGCCGGCAGGAACGAGACCGCCAACAAGGCGGCATCGGGCCTGTTGCAGGAGATCACCGCCGACATGCCAGCCGCCACGCGCTCGCAGATGTCGGCGATCGGCGCTGACCTCGTCTCGATTGCCCGCCGCAGCGCGACCCCTTTCCCGGCGCCGAGCCCGGCCGCAGGCGGCGATCCGATTCAGGCGCGCAAGGATCTGACCGCGATGGGCCTCAAGTACCACGACCAGGGCGATTTCCTCGAGGCAGTGAAGCGCAACGACGCCCTCGCGGTCGAGCTGTTCATCGCCGCGAGGGGCGTCAACCTCGGCGCCACTGACTGGCGCGGCCGGAACGCGCCCGACATCGCCCGCGCCAACGGCAACGAGCGGCTCGCCGCGCTGCTTTCTAGAAATCTCCCCGCAGAGCGTTAAGCGCCGCGAGCGCCGCGAGCGCCGCGGTCTCGGTCCGCAGCACCCGCGGCCCGAGGCGCACCGCCAGGAAGCCGGCTTCGACCAGCGTTGCTTCCTCGGTGGCATTGAAGCCCGCCTCGGGGCCGGCGGCGATGACGAATGCCTCGCCTTTGGTCGCGATTTTCGACAGCGGCACTTCGGAGAGCGGCGACAACAGAAGCCTCGCTGCGGTGCCCTCGGCGCGATAGTCGGACAGCGGCGCCAGCGGCATCACCTTCGGGATCTGGTTGCGGCCGCACTGCTCGCAGGCGGCGATCGCGATCCGCTGCCAGTGCTCGTGGCGGGCGGCGGCGCGCTCGCCTTTCGGCCGCGCCACCGAGGTGGCGGCGAGCACCGGGTGCACTTCCGCGACGCCGAGCTCGACCGCCTTGCGGATGGTGAAGTCCATGCGCTCGCCGGAGGACACGCCCTGGACCAGCACGAGCCGCAGCGCCGCCTCGCGCTCGACCGCGCGATGGCCGAGCACGTCGATCGCGACGCGCGTGCGCTCGATCGCCGCGATGCGCGCCGCGTACTCGCCGCCGCGGCCGTCGAACAGCGTTACCTCGTCGCCGCTGCGCAGGCGCAACACGCGCACCGCGTGGTGCGCGGCTTCGTCGGGCAGCGTGCAGGTCGAGCCTTCGCGCAGCCGGCCTTCGATGTAGAAGCGCGGCGCGCGGACGGTCGCGGGGAACATGCTAGGATTTTTGCATGAAGGCTTCGCATTTCGACCTTCCCGGTGTCGACGGCAAGCATCACAGTCCGGCGAGCGCGCGCGGCGCGAACGGCTTGGTCGTGATGTTCATCTGTAACCACTGCCCCTACGTGAAGCGCTCGCTCGAGCGCATCCTGCGCGACAGCCGACCTGGTGACGGCGATGACCGGCGCCGCGCCGGCCACTCCGATCAACTCGATCGGCTGCTCGATCAAGTGGAAGAAGTCGCTTGGGTGATCTAAACCAGCGACTCTTCCTCGAAAAGCTCCTTCCCAAGATTGCCGGGCCGGTGGTCGAGATCGGCGCCAAGGACTACGGCAGCACGGTCAGCTTCCGCGACCTCTATCCCGGCGAGTACGTCGGCGTCGATCTGGAAGCAGGGAAGGGCGTCGACGTCGTTGTCGACTTGAGTTCAGGGCTGGGCGAGCTCAGGGAGAGCCACTTCGCGCTCGCTATCTGCTGCTCGGTGCTCGAGCACACGCCGAAGCCCTGGGTGATGGCCGAGAACCTCAGCCGCCTGCTGCGCCCCGGAGGCTCGCTCTACATCTCCGTGCCGTGGGTATGGCGCTACCACGCCTACCCCGACGACTATTTCCGGTTTTCACCGCGGGCCGTTGAGACTCTCTTCCCGGCGATAGCGTGGACGAGGGCAACTTACTCGACGACCGTTCCAGGCGAACATGTCGATCTCGACCTTCGCGATTTCCGCGAAGTGGACACCGGATGGCGGTTCAAGGACGGGCAGCGGAAATATCTGCCGTACCTGATGGTCAATATGCTGGGCACGAAGCGCCCGGGTTAGCTACATCGTCGCGCCGAGCGTCCAGGGCGCGAACTCGTCTTCGCCGTAGCCGAATTCCTCGGACTTGGTTTTCCTGCCGGAGGCGGTCTCGAGGATCATCTGGAAGAAGCGCTCGCCCGCCTGCTGGATGGTCTCGGTGCCGTCGATGACGGTGCCGCAGTTGATGTCCATGTCTTCTTCCTGGTGGACGAAGAGCGCGGTGTTGGTGGCGAGCTTGAGCGACGGCGCGGGCTTGCAGCCGTAAGCCGAGCCGCGGCCGGTGGTGAAGCAGATCATGTTGGCGCCGCCCGCGACCTGGCCGGTCGCCGACACGGGGTCGTAGCCCGGCGTGTCCATGTAGACGAAGCCCTTCGCCGTCACCGGCTGCGCGTACTCGTAGACGTCGACCAGGTTGGTGGTGCCGCCCTTCGCCACGGCGCCGAGCGACTTCTCGAGGATGGTCGTCAGCCCGCCGGCCTTGTTGCCCGGCGACGGGTTGTTGTTCATCTCGTTGCCGTTGCGCTTGGTGTAGTCCTCCCACCAGCGGATCCGCTCGATGAGCTTCTCGCCGACGGCCTGGCTGACCGCCCTGCGAGTCAGCAGATGCTCGGCGCCGTAGATCTCTGGCGTCTCAGAGAGGATCGCGGTGCCGCCATGCTTCACCAGCAGGTCCACGGCGGCGCCCAGCGCCGGATTGGCGCTGATGCCGGAGTAGCCGTCCGAGCCGCCGCACTGCAGGCCGAGCGTGAGATGGCTGGCGGGGACCGGCACGCGCTGCACCTTGTTCGCTTCCGGCAGCATCTCCTTCACGCGGGCGATGCCGGCCTCCACCGCTTTGCGCGTGCCGCCCTTCTCCTGGATGGTGAACGCTTCGAGCTTGTCGCTGCGCTTCAGCTTCTGCGAAGCGAGCAGGACATTGACCTGGTTCGCCTCGCAACCCAGGCCGACGAGCTGCGAGGAAAAGAAATTCGGATGGCGCGCGTAGCCGGCGATCGTGCGGCGCAGGAGGTGGGTCGCTTCACCCTCGCTGTCCATGCCGCAGCCGGTCTTGTGGGTGAGGGCGACGACGCCGTCCACGTTGGGATATTCGTCCAGCCTGTTCTCGAAGTGCCGCGCGATCATCCGCGCCACGGTCGCCGAGCAGTTCACGCTGGTGAGGATGCCGATGTAGTTGCGCGTCGCGACACGGCCATCCGGGCGGACGATTCCCATAAACGTTTTTTGTTCAGGGAAAAACTCAGTGGGACGGGTAAGAGAGCAATAGGCGTAATCCCGCTGGAAGTCGCCCATCGCCACGTTGTGCACGTGTACGTGGTCGCCGGCTGCGATCGGCTGCGTGGCGAAGCCGATGATCTGGTTATAGCGGTGCACCGGCTTGCCTTTCTCGACCGCACGCACGGCGATCTTGTGGCCGGCGGGGACGCGCACCGCGGAGCGCACGTTCTCCTTGGCCAGCATGGTCCCGGCGGGAATCTCGACGCGCGCGATGACGACGTCGTCCTCGGGATGGAGGCGGATGGTGAGGTCGGCGGCTTGCAGCATGTTGCCTCCTAGAAGAACTTCCTCGGCAGCCAGAGCACGATTTCCGGCACGTAGGTGCAGAGGAACAGCGTCCCGAGCAGCGGCACCAGCCAGGGCAGGATCGCCACCGTCGTTCGCTCGAAGGACAGTTTAGCGACGCGCGAGAGGACGAACAACACCGTTCCCATCGGCGGGTGCAGCAGGCCGATCATCAGGTTCAGCACCATCACCAGGCCGAAGTGCACCGGGTCGATGCCGAGCTTGAGGCAGATCGGCATCAGGATCGGTACCAGCAGCGTAATGGCGGCGGTCGGCTCGAGGAAGCAGCCGACGAACAGCAGCAGCAGGTTGGCGAGCAGCAGGAACATGTTCGGATTGGAGGTGAAGGCGAGCACCCACTCGGCCACCGCGTCGGTGACGCGCGTCACGGTGAGCAGCCAGCCGAAGATCGACGCCGCGGCGACGATGAACAGCACCGCTGCGGTGGTCTCGATGGTGTCCATGGTCAGCTTCACGAGGCGTCGCCAGTCGAGCGTGCGGTACCAGACCAGGCCGAGGAAGAGGGCCCAGAGCGAAGCGGCGATCGCGCCCTCGGTCGGCGTGAAGATGCCGAGCGTCATGCCGCCGATCAGCAAGACCGGCGTGAGGAGCGCCATCACCGCGGAAAAGTTGAACACCTTGTCGAGGACGAGGAGCGCGGCGAAGGTCGCGAGCGTCATCCAGCCGCCCGGCACGCCGAGCCCGGTCGCGAGCCAGGCGAGGTAGGGAATGCCGAGGACCATCGCGACCTCGAGCCCGGCCTTGGCGAGCTTCAGGGCGGAAAACGGCGCGTCGCGCCCATAGTTCCGCGTGTACGCGAAGTACGCGACCGTCAGCATCATGGTGGCGCCCATGATGATCCCGGGGATTACGCCAGCGAGGAACAACTGGCCGATCGAGACGCTCGCCATCATCCCGTAGATGACGAACGGCAGCGACGGCGGAATGATCGGCCCGACGGTCGCCGAAGCGGCGGTGACGCCGACCGCAAATTCCTTCGAGTAGCCGTGGTCGGTCATGGCCTTGATCTCGATCGTGCCCAGCCCGGCGGCGTCGGCGATGGCGGTCCCCGACATGCCGGCGAAGACCATCGAGCCGACCACGTTGACGTGGCCGAGGCCGCCCTTCATCCAGCCGACCAGCGCGAGCGCGAAGTTGTAGATGCGATTGGTGATGCCTGCGGAATTCATCAGGTTGCCGGCCCAGATGAAGAACGGCACCGCGAGCAGCGGGAAGGAATCGACCCCGCCGTACATGCGGTGGATGACGACGAAGTCCGGCACGGTGCCTGACCACATGACGTAGATGAGCGACGCGGTCGCCATGGCGATCGCCACCGGCACGCCGCTGACCATGAGCCCAAGGAAGCCGCCGAGCAGGCCCATCTAGACCTCGGGGAATTCCGGTCGCTCGAGCACGCTGTAGCCCTGCGTCCAGTGGCGCCAGGCCACCTGCAACGAGCGCAGGAACATGAGCGCGAAGCCGAACAGCATGGCGCTGAACACCCAGCCCACCGGCAGGTCGATCACCGCCATCTGCTGGCCGCCGATGCGGTTGAGCAGCAGCCAGGTGAGCCACACCGCGTAGCCGAGGAACAGGCAGCGCACCACGTCGACCGCCGTGGACATCACCCGCGCCATGAGCTTCGGCATCAGCCGGTAGAAGTAGTCGACCTGGATGTGGTTGTTCTTGCGCACGGACATCGATGCACCGATGAACACCACCGCCACCAGGAAATAGCGCGCGATCTCCTCGGTCCAGCCGGCCGAGTCCGAGAGCACGTAGCGGGTGTAGACCTGGTAGAAGACCACCGCGGCCATGATCCAGAACAGGCCGAAGGTTACCCAGTCCTCCCAGCCGTAGATCGAGACGTCGACCGCCTCGTCCTCGACGTGGAACTGTCCGTCCGCGCCGAGGACGTGCTCCTGCTGCTCGCCCACTAGTGGTTGTCCCTCGGGACGAAGTCTCCGCTGCTGCCGACCAGGAAATCGAGATCGGCACCTTCGTGCGCCTGGTTGACGTGGTCGAAGTACAGGCGCCAGTAGCCGCGGCTCAACTGCGGTTTGGGTTTCTTCCAGCCCTTCCTTCGACGAGCGATCTCTTTTTCGGAAACGAGGAGCTGCAGCTTGCCCTTGGCGACATCCATTTCAATGATGTCGCCGTTCTGCACCAGCGCGAGCAGGCCGCCGGCCGCCGCCTCGGGCGACATGTGCAGCACCACGCTGCCGTAGGCCGTGCCGCTCATG